>Ga0065719_101055_pt1 | contig 37476 bp, 39 predicted proteins | sample GBSCel85sediment_FD_59106 | JGI IMG/M metagenome (GOLD analysis project Ga0065719, IMG submission 59106) | Hot spring sediment microbial communities from Great Boiling Spring, Nevada - Cellulolytic enrichment CS 85C v3 (version 3) | ecosystem: Environmental > Aquatic > Thermal springs > Hot... | reverse complement strand
TTTCTAAAAATTCATACCGAGGAGAAAGAAAAAATGAGAGAGGTAAAAAAGATATATGATGTAATTGTTGTAGGAGGAGGACCTGTAGGTCTTTATACTGCTAAAATTCTTGGAGAAGCTGGATTAGATGTTTTAGTTTTAGAAGAAAAAGAAGAAGTTGGAAAAAATATATTATGTACAGGGATAGTTAGCAAAGAACTTTTTGAAGAATTTGATATCTCAAAAGATTCAATTATAAGGGAAATTAGAACCGTTAAATTAATTTCTCCCTTTGGAACCCCAATCTTTTACACTCACTCATCACCCCTTGCTTATGTGATAGATAGAGGAAAATTTGATACAGCCCTTTTTGTAGATGCTAAGTCAAAGGGAGTAGAATTTAGATTTTCTCACAAAGTATTTGATATAAATATTTTAAAAAACGGAACAGAAGTAATTACCCAAAATTTGAAAGATTTTCAAATTGAAAAATTTAAAGGCAAAATGATAATACTTGCAACAGGTTTTAGAATAAGGCTTTGTAAAAAACTTGGTCTTGATTATCCTGTTAATTTTCTAAAGGGTGCTCAAAAGACAGTAAAATTAAAAGAAGATTTTGTAACCATAATAACTGGTTCTTCAATTTCTAAAGGGGGTTTTGGGTGGATTGTTCCTGAAAAAGAAAATTTTGCTCGAGTTGGGCTTATAACAGAGGGTTCTCCAAGAGAGGGGTTTAAAAATCTGGCAAAAAATTATTTATTTACTGAAAATTTAGAAGAAGTCAGATATAAACCTATTGCTCAAGGACTTGTTTCAAAGACCTTTGGTGAGAGAATAATTTCAGTTGGAGAATGTGCAGGACAAGTTAAAACAACTACAGGAGGAGGGATTTATTTTGGACTAATTTGTGGAGAGATTGCAGGAGAGGAGGTGTTGAAAGCTTTTAAAAAAGGAGATTTTAGCTCTGAAAAATTAAGTTCCTATGATAAAAAATGGAAAAGTAAAATCGGAAACGAAATAAAAAGAGGCTACTTTTTAAGAAAAATGTGGGGAAAACTCACAGATGAGCAAATTGAAAAGCTATTTAATATGGTAAAGTCAGATGGTTTTATAGATTACATTAGTAAAAAATTAAAATTTGACTGGCATTCTCTGATACTAACAAAGCTACTCCAAAGAAAAGAGATAAGAGAAGTCTTTTTTCAACTTTTCTAAAATATGTTTTATTTCTTAGGCATAGATATAGCTGGAAGTAAAAATACCTGGGTTGTTGCTTTAAAGAACGAAGACAAGCTTTTAAAATTATGTCCTTTGCTTTCTTTAGAAATACCTTCCTCTCCTTCTTATATTGAGGATTTTTCTTTAATAATAAATTTTTGTAAAAAAAACAAGGTTTTAGCAGTAAGTATTGATGCACCTTTAAGTTTTTCTTTTAAAGATAAAAAGGGACTTAGAATCTCGGATAAAGCTTTAAAAGAGCTTCTCCCAAAAAAGGCAAGATCCTGGGTAGTTTCTTATCATACCCTTATGGCTGTTCCTATAAGAGCACTTCTCCTTAGTGAAGCTTTATCACCCTTTTGTGGAACTATTATAGAAACTCATCCAAGAGCAAGTTTTTACTTTTGTCTGCCTGAAAATAAAAAAGAACTTGCTTTTATTTATAAAAAGAGTTTACCAGAAGATGAAAAAAACTTTTTAATTGAATGGTTAAAGGAAAAATTTAACTTAAGCATAGATTTTGAATTTAATTTAACAGAAGGGATTTTAGATGCTATAATGTGTGCTTTAGCTTGTTACTTTTATCATAGAATGCCGGAAAAACTCATATTTCTTCCTGGGGAAGAAGCTCTTAAGGGTTTTGGTCCTTTTGTGGTTATATCCTTTTAAAATTTAAAAAGTAATTTAAAATTATTTATTGAAAAATTACAATTTTTAGAGGTTAGAAATATGTTATCTAAAATTTTTAATTGGCTTTCTAAAGATTTAGCTATAGATCTTGGAACGGCAAATACTTCAATTTATTTGAAAGGAAAGGGGATAATTCTTACTGAGCCTTCGGTAGTAACTGTAAAAGAAGATGGTAGATATAAAAGAGTTCTTGCTGTAGGAGAAGAAGCAAAAAGAATGCTTGGGAAAACTCCGGGGAACATTAAAGCTATAAGACCCTTAAGAGAGGGGGTTATTGCTGATTTTGAAGTTACTGAAGCTATGATAAAATATTTTATCCAGAAGGTTTACAATAGAGGATATTTTCTTAAACCAAGAGTGATTATAAGTGTTCCCTCTGGAACTACTCAAGTTGAAAGAAGAGCAGTTAAAGAAAGTGCTGAAGGAGCTGGAGCAAGAGAGGTTTATTTAATTGAAGAACCCATGGCTGCAGCGATAGGTGCAGGGCTTCCTATTACAGAACCTGTAGCAAATATGATTGTAGATATTGGTGGTGGGACAACTGAGGTTGCTGTTATTTCCTTAGGTGGAATTGTAGTGAGCNATTCTATAAAGGTTGCTGGAGATAAAATAGATGAAGCTATTTGTCATTATATTAAAAGGAAAATATAGTCTTCTTATTGGAGAAGCAACTGCTGAACAAATAAAAATCGCTATAGGTAATGTTTTACCAGAGGAACCTTATGAAACTATGGAAATAAAAGGAAGAGACTTAGTTACAGGAATTCCTAAAACTATTACTATAAATTCTAAAGAAATTCAAGAAGCTATAAAAGAGCCTGTAGACTTGATTTTACAAGCGATCAAACAAGTACTTGAAGAAACTCCTCCTGAATTAGCTGCAGACATAGTTGATAGAGGAATAGTTCTTTCAGGAGGAGGAGCCCTTCTTAGAAACCTTGATAAATTAATTGCCAAAGAAACAGGGTTAGAAGTAAAAGTAACAGAAAATCCTTTATTTTGTGTAGCACTTGGAGCAGGAAAAGCTCTTGATGAAATTGATATCTTTAAAGAAGTTATGGCTGAGGTTTAGAAGTTTTCTGTAAATATTCGTATAAACATTTCTTTGAGCAAAAATAGTAGTCTTTTCCTTCAAATTCCACTTTTATTGCGGAATCTTTTTTTACATAGGTTTGGCAATTTTCATCAAAAACAAATTCTTCATAAAGTTCCTTAGATTTATTGTAAGAAAGTTTTTTCNTTCTCTTTAAAAAATACCAGTAAACAAAAATTAAAAAAGCTATAAAAATTAAATATTTCATAAACTTATCCTTTATAAGTTTTAGTATTCTTCATAAAAGTTCTGCTATAGATTTTTTAAAAATTGGATGAAGAAAGGAAGGAGCAATTTCTAAAGAAGGCAGCATTACAAATTCCCTTTCATGCATATGAGGATGAGGAATAATAAGGCTTTCTGAGCTTATTACCAAATTTTCGTAAAAAATTATGTCTATATCTATAATTCTGTCTTCATATAATTTTTCTTTTCTCAATTTTCTTCCCATTTTAGCCTCTATTTTTTTAATTTCTAAGATTAAAGCCCAAGGAGAAAGAGGGGTTTCTCCAAGTAAGACCATATTTAAAAATAAATTAGAGNNTTTAAATCCCCAGGGTTTAGTTTCGTAGATTTTAGAAGATTTTATTATCCTAAGGGGTAGCTTTTTTAAAGCTTGGCAGGCTTTTTTCAAATTTTTTTCTCTATTACCTAAGTTACTTCCTAAACTTAAAATAACTTTATTTAAAGTTGCAGGATAGAAAATCTTTGAATTGCTTCCTTTAATCTTTCCTCCTCTACAGTTAAAGCAATTCTGAAATAACCTTCTCCAGCCTTTCCAAATCCTGCTCCAGGGGTAACAACTACTCCCACATCTTGAAGAACCTTTTTGCAGAATTCTTGAGAAGTAAGGCCTTTAGGAGTTTTTACCCAAAGATAAAAGGTAGCTGAGGGTTTTATAAATTGATATCCCAATTTTTCAAGTTCTAAAGATACAAGATCTCTTCTTTTTTTGAATACTTTTATTAAAGAAGGGACAATATTTTCCAAATTATTTAAAGCATAAGCTCCTGCCTCTTGAATAGCGGTAAAAACTCCTGAATCAATATTGCTTTTTACTTTAGCAAGAGTTGAAACTAAAAAGCTATTCCCAACAGCAAAACCAATTCTCCATCCTGTCATACAAAAGGTTTTTGATAAACTGTGAAACTCTATAGCAACCTCTTTAGCTCCATCAATTTCAAAAATACTTATAGGTGGTTCTTCATAATACATCTCAATATAAGCTGCATCATGAGCAACTATTATATTATATTTTTTAGCAAATTTTATTACTTCTTTAAAAAATTCTTTTTTTGCAACAGCTCCTGTAGGATTATTAGGATAATTTAGCCAGATAATTTTTGCTTTTTCTTAATATTCCTTGAGGAATTTTACCAAGATCAGGCAAAAACTCATTTTCCCAAGTAAGTGGCATATAATAAGGGATACCTTCTGTGAAGATAGTTCCTAAATAATAAACAGGATAGGCAGGATCAGGGCACAAAACCACATCTCCCGGATTTACAAAACCTATAGGAAAATGAGCAATTCCTTCTTTTGATCCGATAAGGGCTAAGATTTCCTTTTCTGGATCAAAAATTACACCAAATCTTTTCTTCATATAATCGGCTACTGCTTTTCTAAAAAATAAACTTCCTAAATTGGAAGGATATCTATGATATTCTTTTTTTTCTAAAGCCCTTTTAGCTACTTCTACTATTTCTGAGGGAGTAGGTATATCTGGATCTCCTATCCCAAGATCTATAACATCAACTCCTTGCTCTTTTTTTTCGTTTTTAAGACGATCAAGTTCTACAAAAAGATAAGGTGGAACTTTTTTAAGCCTTTCACTAATTTCCATTCTTATCTCTCCCTTTTTCCCTCAATAAATTCTAAAACCATTTGTTTAGCAATATGATCTGGGAATTGCTTGGGGGGATGTTTCATAGTATAAGCAGAGATGGAAATTAAAGGCCCCCCTATATTTCTATCTTTAGCAAGTTTAGCACACCTAATAGCATCTATAGCTGAACCTGCAGAATTGGGAGAATCTTCAACTTCCAATTTTACTTCTACAGACATAGGAACACCACCAAAATGTTCTCCCTCAATTCTTATGTAAGCAATTTTTTTATCCTTAAGCCAAGGGACCCANTCAGAAGGTCCTATATGAATATTTTCCCATCCTATATCATAGGGAATCAAACTTGTTACTGCTTCTGTTTTTGATATCTTTTTGGTTTTTAGTCTATCCCTTTCGAGCATATTTAGAAAATCTGTATTTCCTCCGAAATTAAGTTGATAACTTCTTCTAATGGGGATACCTCTATCTACAAAAAGTTGAATCAAGGTTCTATGGAGTATTGTAGCCCCTAACTGAGATTTTATATCATCTCCAACTGCGGGAATACCCTCTTTTTCAAATTTTTCTCCCCAGAGAGGGTCAGAAACAATAAAAGTAGGCATAGCATTAACAAAAGCAACCCCGGCTTTTAAACAGGCTTCAGCATAAAATCTTGCTGCCATTTCTGAACCTACAGGAACATAGTTAATTAAAACATCAGCTCCTACATCTTTAAGAACTGCAACTACATCTTCTAATTCATCTTCTTTTTCAGAAGAGATTAAAAAAGTTTTATCTTGTGGGAAATTTTTCATATGATTTGCTACTCCATCAAGAATTTTTCCTTTTCTAACCTTTACTCCGAGTTTTGGAACATCTTTATAAAAAATAGTTGTACAATTAGGCAAACTAAAAATCGCTTCACTTACATCTTTTCCCACTTTTCTTTCATCTATATCCCATGCAGCAACAATTTCAATGTCAAAAGGTTTATATCCTCCTATATCAGAAAACATAATTCCTTCAATATTATCAAGCCCCTTTTCTTTATAATAGTAAATACCCTGAACCAAAGAACTAGCACAATTACCTACTCCTACAATGGCAAGACGTACTTTCTTAGACATAAATCCCTCCTAAGAGGCTTTCTTTATCCTTAAAATTTTAAACAAAATAACATAAAAATTAATTATATCAATTTGTTTTTCTTTTAATTACTGAAATTCCTGTTATATATTCGCCAGGTAAAAGAGAAATTAATCTTACACCTCTGGTAGCTCTCTTTTGTTCTGGTATTTCTTTATCTTCAATCCTTATTGCTTTACCCGAACTTGAAAAAATAATTATATCCTCTTCCTCTGTTAACCCTTTTGCTCCTGCAATATAACCACTTTTTTCAGTGATACTATGTCCAATTATCCCTTTTCCTCCTTTTCCCTGTATTCTAAATTCTTTAATAGGGGTCTTTTTCCCAAATCCCCTTTCAGTAATAGTAAATAAATATTTTTTTTCTTTAGTTCCAATAATTTCTACCACTTCATCTTCCTTTTCTAATTTTATCCCTAATACACCTTCTGATTGTTTTTTAGTTATTCCTACATCTTTTTCAGAAAAATGAATAGTCATTCCCTTTTTAGTAACAATCAATAAATTCTCATCTCCATTGGTAACTATGCCGCTTTTTAAATAATCATCCTTTCTCAATTTTATTACTAAAGAACCACTTTTTCTAAGATTTTTCATTTCTGAAATTTTTATTCTTTTTATTATTCCTTTAGCAGTGACAAGAACAAGAAAGGCATCTTCTTTATAAGGTAAAACAAAAGAAATATCTTCTTCAAGATAGGGAATAAAATTCTTTATATGGGTACCCTTAGCTGTCTTTGCAGAAAAACCTATGTTTTCCAGATTTAAAGGGTATACTTTCCCTTTTTTGGTAAACACCCATAATTGAGAATCAGAGGGTACCTGTAGAGCTAATTTTAATGTTTCTTCAAAAGAGAAGGCAAGAGCCCCTTTACCACCTCTTTTTTGAGAAGAAAAAGCATCTAAACTTAATTTTCTAATATAACCTTCTTTACTTATTAAAACTAAAACAAACTCCTTAGGAGCTCTTTCTTCCAAACTTAGAGCTTCCTCTTTATCTTCTTCAACAATTTGTGTTTTTCTTGTATCTCCATATTTTTCCTTTATTTCCTTCAATTCCTCTTCAATTACTGTTAATAATGTAGGTTCATGAGTAAGTATTTTTTTATAGTAACTAATAGCTCTTTTTAATTCCTCATATTCTAATGTTATTTTTTCTCTTTCTAAGGCTGTTAATCTTTGGAGTCTTAAATTTAAAATTTCCTTGAGCCTTGTATAGGTGAGAATTCAAACTTTTTAATAAGTTTTTCTTTTGCTTCCTGAGGTGTTTCCGGATTTTTTAATAAGGTCTATTATTTCATCTATGTGAGATAGAGCTTTTAAAAAAGCCTTCTAAGATGTGAGCTCTTTCTTCAGCTTTTCTTAAATCATACTGAGTTCTTCTAATTATGACTGTTTTTCTCCAATTGAGAAAATTTTGAAGGATTTCTTTTAAATTTAAAATTTCAGGTTTTCCATTAACTAAGGCTAATAAAATAATTCCAAAGGTTGTTTGTAGAGGTGTTAATTCGTAAAGTTTTTTAATAATAGTATGAGGACTTTCTGTCCATTCTCTTTTTAATTCCACAACAATTCTTATACCCTCTCTATCAGATTCGTCTCTAACTTCAGATATTCCGTCTATCTTTTTATCCCTTATAAGAGAAGCAATTTTTTCCACAATTTTAGCTTTACTTGTTTGATAAGGAATTTCAGTGAAAACAATTTTTAATTTATCCTTTTCTTTTTCTAATTTATATTTTGCTTTAAGCCTTATTAACCCCTTTCCTGTGGTGTAAGCAGATTTAATCCCCTCTTTACCTACAATAAAAGCACCTGTAGGGAAATCTGGTCCTTTTATATATTCCATAAGTTCTTCAACGTTTAGGTCAGGATTTTTTAAAAGGGCAAGAAGTCCATCTATTACTTCAGAAAGATTATGAGGAGGTATGTTTGTTGCCATACCTACTGCAATTCCAGAAGAGCCGTTAATTAAAAGATTAGGTATTTTTGAGGGCAAAACCACTGGTTCTTTTAAAGTGTTATCATAATTGGGAATAAATTCTACAGTTTCTTTTTCTATATCAGCTAAGAGTTCATGAGCAATTCTTGAAAGTCTAACCTCAGTATATCTCATTGCTGCTGGAGCATCACCATCAACAGAACCNAAATTTCCCTGTCCATCAATCAAAGGATATCTCATAGTGAAATCTTGAGCCATTCTAACCAAAGCTTCATAAACAGGAATATCTCCATGGGGATGATATTTTCCTATGACTTCTCCTACAATTCTTGCACTCTTTTTATAGGGTTTATTCCAGTCACTACCTGTTTCATACATAGCGTAAAGAATTCTTCTTTGAACAGGCTTTAATCCGTCCCTAACATCAGGAAGTGCTCTTCCTACAATAACGCTCATTGCATAATCTAAATAGGACTCTTTTAATTCTTCTTCCAAAGGCACAACCACAATTTCTCCCATATTTATTCAACCCCCTCCTCTTTTTTAATTATTTCAAGTCCCCTTAAAATTCTTTCTCTTACTAATTGAGCCAACCTTTCTTTATCCTTCCCACTCAAATCCTTTGTCTCTATAGGTTCATCTATGTAAACTTTCACTTTTTTTCTTGAAGATATTCTAAACCAAAGAGCTCCCTTAGGTAAAATATCTCTTGTCCCCCAAATAGAAACAGCAACAACAGGGATCTTACTTTTTAATGGAATTATAAAACCTCCTAGTTTGAAGGGGAGAAGTTCTCCTGTTGGACTTCTTGTCCCCTCTGGGAAAATTACAAGAGAAAATCCCTTTTTAATTCTTTCTATGCAAGCTAATACACTTTTTTAATCCTTCTCTTGGGTCCTCCCTTTCAACAGGAACATACCCTAAAGCTTTTATCCCCCACCCAAAAAAAGGAATCTTAAAAAGGCTTCTTTTAGCTAAAAATCTAATATTATAAGGTTTTAAAATTTTTTCTAAAACTGGTATATCAAGCTGGCTTTGATGATTACTCATGAATATATAAATACCCTTAGGAAGTTCCTTATTTTTGATAACTTCTACCTTTATTCCAAGAATCTTTAGTAATCCTTTGCACCAGATATATGCCCAAAAATGTTTTCTTATTATAAGAGAAAATAAACCAAAAGTTGGGACTGTTAAAATAACATAAAGCCAAACTAAAAAATTTCTAAAAAATTCTTCCCCTTTCTTAAGCATCTCCTTAATAAAGACTTAGAAAATTTCTTAAAAGAATAACCCCTTCTGGAAGGTTATTACTTTCAAAATCCCAATCCTTAGGAGGTGTTTTTAAAAGTTGCCATCTTTCAAGAGAAGTTCCTATGGATTCTGGATGAAATTGTACCCCCTCTATAGGAAGTTCTTTATGTCTTATTCCCATAATTTCTCCGTCTTCAGCTTTGGCTGAAATTTCAAAAAAAGGAGGTAAGGTTTCAAAATCTATTGCTAAGGAATGATATCTCATACCTGAAAAAGGATTAGGAAGTCCTGAAAAAATACCTTTTCCATCGTGGAAAATCTTGGAAGTTTTACCATGCATAAGTCTTTTAGCTTTAACAATTTTTGCTCCAAAAGCAGAACCTATACATTGATGCCCTAAGCAAACTCCTAAAATTGGAAATATTCCTTTTACTTTTTTAATAAGTTCTACAGAAATACCTGCTTCCTTAGGAGTACATGGACCAGGAGAAATAATTATATGAGTTGGTTTTAAAGATAAAACTTCATCAGGAGTTATAGCATCATTTCTAAAAACTAAAACCTCTCCACCCCAGAGTTTCTCAAGCATAATACCAACTAATTGTACAAGATTATAGGTAAATGAATCGTAATTATCAATTACCAAAACCTTTTTCATTTTTAAGAAAACTCCTTAATTATTTCTACAGCTTTAAATAAAGCTTTAGCTTTATTTATAGTTTCTTCATATTCTCTTTCTGGGTCAGAATCTGCAACAATTCCAGCCCCTGCTTGAACATAAAGCTTTTTACCTTTTTGGAAAAAGGTTCTAATAGTTATACAAAAATCCATATTTCCAGAAAAGGAAAAATATCCTACTGCTCCAGCATAAGGGCCTCTTACTTTTTTTTCGAGCTCAGTTATAATTTCCATAGCACGTATTTTAGGAGCTCCTGAGACGGTTCCTGCAGGGAAAGTAGCTGAAAAAGTGTCAAACATATCTACTCCATCTCTTGCTTTTCCTCTAACACCAGATACCAAATGCATAACATGAGAATATCTTTCTACTACCATAAGTTCATAAACTTCAACACTTCCATATTTACAAACTCTACCAATATCGTTTCTTCCTAAGTCAACAAGCATTATATGTTCTGCTAATTCTTTTTCATCTCTTTTAAGTTCTTCTTCTAATTTTTTATCTTCCTCTTCTGTTTTGCCTCTTCTTCGAGTTCCTGCAATAGGTCTTATTTCAATAACATCTTCTTCCATTCTTACAAGAATTTCAGGAGAAGAGCCTATTAAAATTTCATCCTCCAATTTTAGGTAAAAAAGATATGGTGAGGGGTTTACTTTCCTCAAAGCACGGTATATAAGAAAGGAAGGTAATTCTTCTTCAAGAAAAAATCTTTGAGAGAGAACAACTTGAATTACATCTCCATTTTCTATATACTCTTTTGCCTTTTTTACCATGGATAAAAATTCTTCCTTTGGAATTTCNGGGATAAAGTTTAGGGAGTAATTTGTAGGAACCGTTTCTTCTGGAACCTTTTCTTTTAAAATTTTATTTTTTAGATTAATTAAGGTTTCTACAGCAAGATCATAAAGATTTTCAGGGTTTTCAAAGCTTTCTTTTATCCAAAGGTTATAAATAAGTTTTAAGGTGTGAGCTAATCTATCATGTACTAAAAGTATTTCTGGGAACATAAAATGTAAATCTGAAAAAAAAAGACTATCTTCTCCACATGGGATATTTTCAAAAAATCTTACACTTTCATAACTTACAAAACCTACAGCACCTCCTGAAAATCTTGGAAGATTTTCAAAAACAGGGGGTTTAAATTGGTTTATAAGCTTTTTTAATTCTAAAAAGGCATTTTCAGATTCGAATATTTTATTATTAAATCCATTTTTTTTCTTTTCTATTATATTGACTTTCTTTCCCTTACTTCTAAAAATTAAAAAGGGCTCAATTCCTATGAAACTATATCTTGCCCATTTTTCAGCACCTTCAACACTTTCAAGTAAAAAGCCATAATCATTTTTAAAAACCTTGTAAAATAAAGATATAGGAGTATCAAGGTCGCAGGGAAGATCAAGTGAAATAGGAATGAGATTATAATGTTTACTAAGTTTTAAAAATTCACTTTTTGAGGGACATATACTAAATTTCATTTTTATTATTAAATTTTATTTTTTATTTTTTCAAAAACTTTTGTAGAGAGATCTTCCCAATCTTTAAATTTTACTTCTTCTTGAATACTCTCCTTCATATTTCTTAATATAGCAGATTTTTTTTTAAGTTCTTCATCTCCTAATATGAGAGAATATTTTGCTAAAAGTTTATCAGCGTTTTTAAGCTGTGCTTTTAAAGATTTTTCTTCATAGGTTATTTCGCAACGTATTCCTTTTTTTCTTAAAAGTGTTGCCAACTTAAAACCCTCATTTAAAAGTTCTTTGCCTAAAAGAATGATAAAAAGATCTGGATTAAGTTTTTCTAAAAATTTTTTAGATTCTAAAATTCCTTTATTTTCTTCATCTCCAAAGATAGAAATAGCCCATCTTTCAAGCCCTATGGCAAATCCTATAGCAGGTAGTTCTGGACCTCCTAATTCTTTTAAAAGATAATCGTATCTTCCTCCTGCAGCTACTGTATCTTGAGCTCCAAGCCCTTTGGCTTTAATTTCAAAAATTGTCCTTACATAATAATCAAGCCCTCTAACAAGCCTTGGATTTTCTACATATTTAATTCCAATAAAATCTAAAACTTCTTTAAGACTTATAAAATGATCTTTACACTCTTTACAAAGATATTCTGTAATAATAGGGCTTTTTGATACTACTTCTTTACAAGTTTCGTTTTTGCAATCAAGTACTCTTAAGGGATTTCTGGTAATTCTTTCTTTACAAGTTTCGCATAAATTTTCTTTATTTTCTTCTAAAAATTTTAGTAAATCTTCTTTATATTTGATTCTACAGTTTGGGCAACCTAAAGTATTTAATTCTAAGGTATAAATATCTTTTTCTTGGAAGGAGAAGGGAGCCTTTAATATTTCCATAGCTAAAAAAATTAATTCAGCCTCTATATGAGGATTTAAAGGAGAGAACAATTCTACATCAATTTGAATAAAATTCACGGAGTCTTCCTTTTTGAGGTCTTTCATGTCTAAACATGGGTCCAATAGTAAAAGAATTTTAAAGGTTTTGGATTTACAAATAATCCTTTTTCTATAATCATTCTACAAATTCCTGCAGTTGCTTCAGGTCGTAAAGTTAAAAATTCTTTGTTTCTATCCTGAAAGGTATAAGTTTCCTTTTGTACAATATCTGTAAATTCTCCTATAGATCTTACAAAAAGTTCTGTTTTTTCAAGAATAGGAATTTTAATTTCTTTATAATTGTAAGTTTTTAAAATATTTTTAGCTAATTCTATAAGGTACTCGTATTTAGCAAAATCTTCAGGAAGCCAATCTTTAAATCCTCTGACAGCTTGAATTTTCATTAAAATCTTTCTCCCCAACTTTTTGGAAGAACTATTCCTCCTAAAGCTACATAAACTCTTTCAAAACCTTCAGCAGAAAGCCATCTTGCAACTTCATAAGCTCTTGCTCCTACACTACAAACTACTATTAAATCTTTATCTTTTGGTAAATCCTTTATTTTATTTCTTGCAAATTGATAGGGGATATTTATCCAGTTAGGATATCTTTCGGTTATGTCTTTTAGTTCATTAGGGGTTCTTACATCTAAAATTAACATACTTTCATCCCTTTCTTTTAATCTTTTAATCACAGTTCCCCAATCTATAGGTTTAAATCTTTCATAAATAATGTTTTCAGCAATGAAAGAGGTTACATGGATAGGATCTAAAGCTGTATTAAAAGGTGGGGAATAAGGAAGTTCTAAGGAGGCAATTTCTTCTATAGTGGGTTTTAAAGGTAAAATGCTTGAAATAGCGTGAACCCTTGCTAAGGTTCCATCTGTAAAAGGTCCNATAGCTTGAAACCCCTAGCACCTTAGTTGTTCTCTTATCAAAAACTAAGGAGTAATAGGAACATCCTATAGAGAAAAAATGAGCTCTTTCGTGCTGTATATTTAAAGCATAGGTCGCATCTTTAAAACCTTCAGATTTTGCAGTTTCTAAACTTAAACCGCATCCTCCTATAGCCATATCAAAACATTTTAGAATGAAAGCACCTACTGTTCCCTCAAAAACTGCATTTCCACCAGCAATATTTGTAGCAATGACCCTTCCTTGTCTATTAGCAAGAGATCCCATAGGCATAACAACTCCTTTACCACTAATCAAATGTTTTATTTCTACACAATCTCCACCTGCATAAATGTCAGGATCTGAAGTTTGCATTCTTTCATTTACCACAATACCTTCTGTGGTTGGAGAAACTATTAATCCAGCTTTTTTAGCCAGTTCTGTGTTTGGTCTTACTCCAGTTGCTAACAAAACAAGATCTGCTGGATAAAAGTTATCTTCGGTTCTAACCCCTATTACTTTCCCATTTTCTCCAACAATTTCTTTTATCCTTACATTTAAAACTACATTTACTCCCTTTTCTTTCAAATGGTTTTCTATTATTCGTGACATAAAAGGATCTATAAGTCTTGGTAAAACTTGAGGAAAATATTCTAAAAGTGTTACAGGAAGCTCCCAAGATTCTCCAAAAGCTTCAACTACCTCAAGCCCTATAAAACCTGCTCCAATGACTAATGGTCTTTCTACTTTTTTATTTACTAATCTCTCTTTTATTTTTATAGCATCATGTAAATTTGAAAGGGTAAAAACTCCATCCAGATGGGTTCCGGGAATAGGAGGAATTTTAGGAATAGAACCTGTTGCTATTACAAGTTTGTCATAGGGTATTTCTTCTTTTTTACCACTTTCTAAATATTTAACTTTAACTACTTTCTTTTTTCTATCTATCTCTTCTGCAAGAGTTTTAGTTAAAGTAGTAATTCCTTTTATATTTTCAAAAAAATTTTTATCCCTTAAGACGTGAAAAGTGGTTCTTCTTAATTCATCTATATGAGAAACATCTCCAGTAAGATAATAGGGCATTCCACATCCACCATAAGAAATAAATTCATCCTTGTCAATAAGAATTATTTCAGCATCAGGTCTTAATCTTTTAAGTCTACAAGCAGCTTTAGTTCCGCAAGCAACTGCTCCAATAATAACAACTCTCATTAAATTAAAGCTCCCTCCCAAAGATTAAAAAAGTAATTTCCCTGAAATTTTACCACAAAAGATAAATTTAGAAATTTTAAAAAAGACTTAAAATTTATAAAAGATATAAGCCAAGCCAAAATAAAACTAATATAACCAAAAGCCTAAAGCAAATTTCCAGCTTCCTTCTTTTGCCATTACAACAACTGTTGCAAGGCAGGAATTATAAATCAAAACAAATAAAAGGAAAGATAATGCCTGTTTAGGAGTTAAAAGTTCTTTTATCTTGGCTTTTAGTTTCCTATCTTCTGAATTTTGGTTATTTTCTAAAGTATCTTTTTTTTCTTGCATCATAATAACTCCCAAATTACTTATTATGGCCTCTCTTGCTAAAAAACCAGAAAGTATTGAGGTTGAAATTCTCCAATCCCCTAATCCTATAGGTTCAAAAATATAACTTAAGGTTTTACCTATTTTTCCTGCAAAGGTGTTTTCTATATTTTTTTCTTTAAAAGGCAAATTTAAAAGAAGCCACATAACTACAGAAACTGTGAATATGATTGTTCCAGCTCTATAAACAAAATCTTTTAAATAAGCCTTGGTAATATTAAAAACTATTTTTAAGGAAGGGATTCTATAAGGAGGAAGATCCATAACAAAGTGGGATAATTTCTTTTCTAATAAAGTTTTTCTCAATACTAAACTGGTCAAAATAGAAAGAATTATTCCTATAAGATAAAGAATAAAAATTATTAAAGCAGGTTTTTCAAAAAAAATAGAAACAATAAATGAAAAAACTATCAATCTTGCTGGACAGGAAATAAAAGGAATCATGGAAATAACAAGAAGTTTATCTTTTATGTCTTGAAAAGTTCTTGTAGCAATAACTGCTGGAACGTTACAGCCAAATCCAAGTATTAAAGGAATCACACTTTGACCGTGAAGTCCTATTTTATGAGTAAAATTATCCATTAAAAAGGCCACCCTTGGTAAATAACCTGAAGTCTCAAGAAGAGTTAAGAGAAAGTACATAGTAAAAATAAGGGGGACAAAAGATAAAACTATACCTACCCCACCTATTAGTGCTCCTACGATAAAACTAATCAAAAAATGAGGAGCCCCTATATTTTCTAAGTTTTTAGTTATTAAAGGTACCTAAAAAATTTTAGTAAAAAATTGTCAATCCAATCAATAAAAGGGGAGGAAAAATCAAAAGAAATNTTAAAAAANAGATACATTATTAAAATAAAAAAGAAGCTTCCAAAAAGAGGATGAAGAAAGAGGCTATCTAAGGTTTCTGTTAAAGTTTTTTTATATAAAATTTTCTTACGAACTACCTCTTTGGTTAGACCTTTTGAAAAACTAAGTTGTTTTTCTTTTATAATTTTATATAATTCAGGATTTTCTTTTATTATTTCTTGGAGTTTCAGCCATTTAAAAGTGTTTTTTTCTTTAATTTTATTTTCAATCTCTTTGGGGTAATTTATAGTTATAGGTTTGATATTCTTTTCGTAAACTTCTACTATAGCTGGTAGAATTTCCTTTATACCTTCTCCTGTTCTTCCATTAGTCTTAAAAACTTTCACATTTAAAAGTTCAGACAATCTTTCTACGTTAACTTCCATACCGTAACTTTCTGCCTCATCTATCATATTAAGTACCAAAATAAGAGGTTTTTCTATATCAAGGAGCTGGCAGGTTAAATAAAGATCTCTTTCTATTCTCGGAGTTTCTACGATATTTAATATGAGATCATAGTCTCTACTAACAATAAAGTTAAAGGCTATTTTCTCATCTTCAGAAATTATTTCTTCTAAGGTATAAATTCCAGGAAGATCAATAAAGGTAATTTTATATCCATTAAAAAAAACATGTCCTTCTTTTTTTTCTACAGTAACTCCTGGCCAATTTCCAATCCTTAAATTTCCCTTAACTAAATGATTGAGAATACTTGTTTTACCAACATTAGGATTACCAATTAAAACTACTTTTATTTCTTTATATTCTTTCATTTTTTAATCCAAAATTTTTAGCTCCAGATCAATTTCTGAATAAATCTCCCCTCTTCCATTCTCTACAAATACTATATTTTCAAGTCTTATGCCAAATTCATTAGGAAAATAAAGTCCTGGTTCTATAGTAAAAACCATACCATCTTCTATTACAGTGATATCATTTTTTCTTTTTTTATCATCACTTTTTTTATAATAAATTCTTGGAGGTTCATGCACCTCAATTCCTATTCCATGTCCTGTAGCATGAAGGAAGAAATTGTCAACTTCTTTTGTTTTAAAATATTCTCTTATTGTTTTATCTATTTCAGAAACTAAAACTCCGCTCTTTACTTTTTCAAAACCTTTATACCAGGCAGTTTTTACAATTTCATACATTTTTTTAAATTCAGAAGTAGGGTTTCCCAAGTATAAAGTTCTTGTAAAATCAGTGCAATAACCTTTCCAGATTATACCCATATCTATTAAAAGTGGAGCATTTATTTGGATTTTGCTATTTGAGCTTTGCCAGTGGGGTATAGCAGAGTTTTTCCCGCTTGCTACTATAGCAGGAAAACTTTCTCCTTCTCCTCCAAGTTCAAAAATTTTAGAAACTAAAAAACCTCTGAGATTTAACTCTGTTAAATTAAAAACTTCTTTATTTTTAAGAAGGTCTAATGCATATTTATAAACTTCATCAGTTTTTTTAATACCTTCTTTTAAAAGTTTGAGTTCCTTTTCATCCTTAATTATTTTTAAGTCTTTAAGAACTTTACTAAAACCCTTGGTTTTTACTTTTTTTATTCTTAGCTTTTCTTTNAACTCATAGGTAATGGCATCTTTTTCAAATCCTAAGGTTTCAATTTTTAATCCCCGAATAAATTTTCTTAAAAAAGAAAGGGTATCATTTTTTATAAGAACCACTTCCCAATCTTTTAATTCTTCTTTTGCTTTTTCAAAATATCTTGCGTCTGTTAGAAAAAAGTTCTTTTCTTTGGTGATAATGATAAAGGCGTTGGAAGATTTAAAGCGAGTTAAATAAAAAATATTTGAAGGGGAGGTAAAAAGAAAGGCTGAAAGTTTGTTTTTTTCTAAAAANTCTNTTATCCACTCTAATTTTTTTATCAAATCCATATATTTACCTTTTAATATAATTTTCAAATATAAACAAAATTTTTTGATTTTCAATCTCAATTATAAATATTCAAAAAGATTATTTTCTATTTTTTGAAACTTTATTTTTTTCTTTAAGCTAAATAGGAACTTTTTAGAATCTTTTAAGTCTTACTTGAGATCTTTAATAAACTTATCCCAGCTAAGATTTTCAATAATTGTCCCCAATCTCTCTTCTTTTTGATTATATCTTTTATAAAGCTTTAAAACTTTGCGAAAAGTTTAGGTATTTCTTCTGCTTGAAAGTAATTCAAAAAGGTTGCAAGCCGAGGATGACGACCAAGCTTACCTCCTAAGTAAACTTTATATCCTTTAAACTCCTCATATAAGGCTGACTCTGGACATATCTTAATGCAACTACCACATCCTACACAAAGTTCTTCTTTAATTAAAGGACCAAATTCTGTCAATTCGATAGCATGTTTTTCACAAGTTCTACGACAACTTCCACATAGACTACACGCCTTAGGATTAACAGCAACTCTAATAACTCCATGGAGGGCAAAATCGCATATATGGATCTGAGAGCAAGCATTTGGACATTCTGAAAGCCACCTTAAACTTATTATGAACTTTTAGCTTTTTATTAACCTTTTCTTGTAGAAACTCGGTTATCTTTTCTTCTTCCAAAATTTTTTCTAATCCTTCTAAAAGTCTAGATGAGGAAGTAATTGCATTAGGACAAGTTTCAACTCCAAAGCAACCTGAAACCTCATAACCTTTATCAACTTCAGCTATCTTATTTAGAAGAATTTCCTTAGCTTTAATTAAATCTTCCAAAGTGACTTGATCTTTGCCTTGTGTCCTTATATACTTTTCTATCTCATTCTTTACTTTTTTTCTTACGAAAAAAGGAACTTTTTTAAGGTAAGCTTCTTGCTTCAGGAGTCCAAAACATTAAGCTTCCTCAGTTTTTAAAATTTTCCCTTTTACACTTATGGTATGAATTTTAATTCTAATATCTTTTTTAGAAAGTTTTCGTGCAGAATCAAGAATAAAGAAAAACCCACGACAGCAGGGCACCTCTATAATGGCAAGTTCAATCCCTTTTAAGGGTATGTTACTAAATATTTCGGTAAACTTTTCAATATATAGGTCTACTGGGTCAAACTTAGGACAACCAATCATAATCTTTTTTTCGGGAAGAAGCTTGATATGAAGTTCTGGAAAAACTACAGGCACACAATCTGCGCAGACAAAAAGTAGTAGCATCTCTTAAAAACGGAGCATTAGAAGGCACAAGCCTAATTTGGACTGGCCAATGGGTAAGAGCTGAAGGTATTTCTGAAGTTTGAGGGGAAAGATCCTTTTCTAATTTAAATTCTTTCATCTGTGTTGAAGGACATCCACAGGCTAAGGTTATTTGAGTTTCTTTTAACTTAAAAAGATGCTCTTCAACTGCTTTTTCGTCAAAAGGTTCTGCCTCTCTTTCGACAATCCTAAGGGCTCCAGTTGGACATTCTCCAACACAAGCTCCAAAACCATCGCATAAGACTTCACTTATTAGCTTTGCTTTACCATCAACGATTGAAATAGCACCCTCCTGACAGGCAAGGACACACTTTCCACAACCGTTACAAAGCTCTTCATCAATCTCAATAATCTTTCTAAGAACCTTAGCCATAATTTTTGATCCTCCTTATAATTTTTTTTAAAAAATATTTATTTAGAATTTAATGTTTTTAAAAGTTCCTCAGGCGAAAGCTTTTCTTTCAAATCCTTAAGTTTAAGCTCTATTTCCTTAAAAATTGACTTAGGAAGTTGCACCTTTTGGGCAACCTTTTTTCTTTCATCAGGAGTTAAATAATAGAAATAAAGTAATAGCAAACTTAACCCTAAAGAGATTCCTCTTTCCTTGGCAGAATTTTTCAAAGCTTGGCAAACCCTTTTTATCTCCTTAAAAAGCTCTTTAGGTATTCTCTTTTCTACTTCCAAAGCTATACGTTCTTTGATTAAAGTTGACCTATCTTGTAAAAGTTCTTTTGGAAGCTCTCCTAGGCAAATATCAGCATACTGACAGTAAAGGGCACAACCAAAATCCATCTCAGGATTAACTAGTATCTTTTTACAGTTTGAGCATTGCCGAGTGGTATCATCTTTAAAAAATTCAACTGCGGTTCCACAATTTGGGCATTGAATCTCAAAAATGGCATCCTCCTTCCAATAACGTGTATCTTGCCCTGGGCATCTCATTTTTTCTTACCAATTTTTTTAGCCTTTTGTAATTAGAAAATAAATTAGTTGTTGTGATGTAATAAAAATTCAGCTTCCAGTTCATATACAAGTTTATGGTAATGCTCATGAGCGTGCTTACCTATTTGTTCTTGTTCATAGCTTTCAAAGGTTTCTATTAATTCCCTATCGTCTGACTTATTAAATAACTGTTTTGCCATTTGAAATAGTACATTATCTTCCTTCCAAATATGCTGGCGCAATAAAGTAATATATTCCCGGGCAGAGGACACAAAATTTTGTCGATTTTTAGCCTCTAAAGGATCACTGAGGGCTTGACGCATCTGTTGCTGTAATATTCGCCCTTTTTCATGTTCATTTAACATTACACCAATAGGACCACCTTCATGGGGGATGCCCTTTGTTTCTAATTTAGGGAATAAGGCTTTTTCTTCTTTAGCATGATGGCACTTGTCGGCAAATACACGGAAAAAATCTAATAATGAGATTATTTTATCTACCGGTACCGACTCACCTTGCTCGAGTCTATCAGCAATGTTTTCCAGCACCGCTAATCCAAGTTCAATGATGCGATGTTCTTGCATCAACAATTCTACTGATTTCATTATTAACCTCCTTGTTAGTTTTAAATTTCTTAGTTTAAACTTCATCAAGTAGAAAAGAACATAGGGTCTCTTAAACTTCTACATATCCGGCTATAGAGAAATGGAAAGTAATTATTTTTAAAATATACCTACTATTTAAAATAATTTAATTTTAGAGAACACTTTTTCTATCAAAAAAGGGTTATTTTTTTACTCTTTTTTTCACTCTTAACTTTTCAGCTTCATCCTTAATCTTTTGAAGGGTCTGCTTCATTGGTGCCCAGCCATACCAGTGAGTGTAATCAGGATTCATATGAAAGGCACCTTGGAAAGCTCTCATCCTATATTCAAGGAACATCAAATATAGGTCTTGTTCTATAGAGCTTTTTGCCTCATATAACTGAAGAAGATCTGGCGCAAAATTCCAGCCTTTAGGTTTTTTAAGTATACCTTTATTATAAAGGTCCTTTACTTCTCTTATAGCCTCTGCAAATATTTTATCTACTTCCTTTATCACCTGATCTGCAGCAGAAAGTTGTTTACGGGCAAAAGTTTCGCTATGACAATTTACACATATTTTTACCATCTTTTCCCTTTCTACTTGAAATTCCTCCTTTGTTAATCTTACTACTTTGGCTGCTTTAACAATTTCAAACCTTGCAGTTGGGTTACCTTTATTATCAAGGACACCAAGAGCCTGAAGAATTGTAATTCTATACTTTAGCCATTCTGGGTCTTCTTCAGGAAGCCTTAGAGCAAGAAATCCCCAAGCTGTCATTACTCTGTGATCTCCATTACTCATGTGACATGTTTGACAAGTTGGTGCTCTTTTTGAATCCTTTCCTTCGATCTGCCATATAATACCATGCTTTGACGAAGACCACATCTCCCACTGAGGATGATCAAATCCCATATGGCATATTTGACATGTCCTTGGATCCCGTGCTTCAGATTTTTTAAAAGAGTGTCTTGTATGACAGTTATCGCATTGGGCATTACCATAACGAAAAGATTTCTTTTCTTCTTGCGATTTTTCTCCAATTTTATGACAATAAGAACAAGCTTTATTTCCTTCACCTACAATTACATTTGGCTGATGTGCCCACATAGGCATAGCTTTGGCAGCAATCCAAGCAAGATTGTGTTTACCTTCTCTAAATTGTTTTACTTGTTTTGGATGGCAAATTGCACATGTTTCAGGAGTTGGTAATTCAGCCTTTTGACTATCGTTCATACTTTTATGTTCTGAACCGTGACAGGTAGAACAGTCTACCCCTGCTCTTGACATCTTTCCTTCAAAATGTTGTTCAACTATACCTGGNGTGATCTTTTGGTGGCATTCAATACAGGGTGATTTATTAATTGCCCAAGTTTTAATATTCCAAAGAAATATCCCTAATAGCACAACAACTAATAAATAAATTCGATACATAAAACTTCCTCCAATCCAATTTTTTAATTTTTTAAAAATTATAATTTATTTTACTTTTATAAATAGTATCTTTAAATATTAATAAAGTCAAGTGTAATTTATATAAATGTATTTATTATTCCAAAAAATCACCTTGGTAAACATACTTTAGAAAAAATTATTATAGGACAAAAGGGGAGAAGAGTATAAAATTATTACTCTTGCCTATACTTTTATTCTATCTAAAATAATTTTTAATTATTTTTAGGAGGAAAAGCTATGAATGGAGGGTTATCAACTCCTAAACTATTAGGAGGGATTGGTTCAATTCTTTTGGTTTTAACAGTAACTCCCTATTTAGGTAGTATAGCGGGATTGGTAGGTATAATTCTTATTCTCATTTCTCTTAACATGTTTTCTAAAATTTTTAATGATCCTCAAATATTTCGTAACGCTCTTATTTCATTTATTCTTGCCATAATCGGAGTTTTTGTAATTATATTAACCATAGGAATAACCTTTTTTTCATTTTTTACTATGATGGGCTCTTACCACTTTCATATGTTTTCAAATATAGGTATAGGAACTATATTTTCTTTTATAGTAACTTATCTTCTATTAGTAATTAGTGCCCACTATTTAAAATCTTCTTTTTATTTACTTTCTTCTTATACAGGAATTAATCTTTATAAAACTGGGGGATTTTGGTATTTTATAGGGACTTTATTAATCATTGTAGTAATTGGTTTTTTAATAAATTTAGTTGCTTGGGTATTAATTGCAGTAGCTTTTTTCACTACTCCTGAAGAAATAAAAAGCACTGCTTAAAAATTTTTAGAATTTAAACTTCCATTTCTAAGATTTTAAAAGAAGCAAAAATATTAAAGTTTGAAATAATTTTAATTATAAGATATAATTAATTTAAAAATCAAAAAAGTGGAGTAAAAAAATGGATGCTATTACTAATTTAAGAGGATTAGACAAAATAATTGTTCCTATCAGACTTACTTCCAGTTCTAAAATTAGGTTTCAATGTTATCCAGGAGTTCCTTGTTTTAAACTTTGTTGTTCTGACCTGTTTTTACCACTTACCCCTTATGACATTATAAGAATTAGAGATAGACTTGGGTTAACAACTGATGAATTTCTACTTCTTTATACAGAACCATTTATATTACCTAAGTCAGGATTACCTATTGTTAGACTTAAGATGAGAGAAGATGAGGAAAAGACTTGCCCATTTTTAGGTGAAGGGGGTTGCACAATTTATGAAGTAAGACCTCTTGCTTGTAGATATTATCCTCTTGGTTTTGGAATGTTTAGAAATAGAGATGAAGGAAAAAATGAAGATATTTATTACCTTGTAAAGGAGGGGTTTTGTCAAGGTCTTGATTCAGGAGAAGAAATGACTGTAGAGGAATATAGAATTTCTCAAGGTATCCCAGAACTTGAAGAACCCATTAAAGAATGGGGAGAAATTATAATGAGAAAAGAATCTTTTGGTCCTATGGAGGTTCCTGAAAAAAGTTTGCAACTTTTTTTTATGGTAAGTAGCAACCCAGAAAGATTTAGAGCTTTTGTTTTTGAATCAAAATTTTTAGATATGTTTGAAGTTCCAGAGGAAACCTTAGAAGAAATTAAAAAAGATGATTTAAAACTTTTACAGTTTGGTTTTAAATGGCTTAAAACAGTTCTTTTTGGAGATAAATTAGTTAAACGGAAAAAAGAAGGTCCTTCAGTTAAAAAGATAAAACCCTTTTAATTTTTCAAATTAAATGTTTCCCAAAATCAAAAGAAAAAAGACCAAAGTTGTTAAAGTAGGTAGTGTCTTAATAGGTGGGGAAAATCCTATTCGTGTTCAAAGCATGACAAATACAGATACAAAAGATGTAAAAGCAACTTTAGAACAAATATATAAGCTTCATTATGCAGGATGTGAAATAATTAGAGTAACAATCCCCGATGAAAAGGCAGTTTCTGCTTTAAAAGAAATAACTAAAGAAAGCCCTATGCCTGTTATTGCAGATTTACATTTTGTCACTTCTCTTGGTGAAAAAGCAGTGAAAGCAGGAATTGCAGGAATAAGAATTAATCCTGGGACCTTTAAAAATCTTAAAAATCTTGATAGACTGATTGAAGTTTGTAAAGATTATGGAGTTTGTATAAGAATAGGGATAAACGCAGGATCTTTAGAAACAAAAATTTTAAAAAAATATAAAACTCCTACTCCATCTGCAATGGTTGAAAGCGCTATAAATTGGGTTAATTATATAGTAGAAAAATTTGATTATCAGAATCTCAAAGTTTCTCTAAAATCTTCTAATTGGTGGGACACTGTTAAGGCTTATGAACTTTTTTCTAAAAAATCTGATTTTCCTTTACATATAGGTGTTACAGAAGCAGGAGGACTCATTCCAGGAACTATTAAAAATACCATGGCTATTACTTATCTGCTTTTAAAAGGGATTGGAGATACTTTGAGAGTATCTTTAACTGCGGATCCAGTAGAGGAGGTATATGTAGCTTATGAGATTTTGAGAAATCTTGGCTTAAGAACTCTCCATCCTGATATAATAGCCTGTCCTATGTGTGGAAGATGTGAAATAGATCTAATGAAACTTTATAGGGAAGTTGAAAATTGGGCTAAAAATGTTAAAGCGGATCTTAGACTTGCTGTTATGGGATGTATAGTTAATGGACCAGGAGAAGCAAAGCATGCAGATCTTGGAATAACAGGAGGGAAAGGNGTAGGAATAATTTTTAGAGAGGGGAAAATCATTAAAAAAGTTCCTGAGGATCAGCTACTTAATGAATTTTTTAAAGAGATTGAAACCTTTTTAAAAGAACACCCTGAAAGATTGATTAATCTTTAGTGATAAGTTTATAAATATCTTTAGCAGAAAGTTTGTATTCCTCTGCTAAGATTTTAGCTATTTCCTTAGGTTTAAGCCCACTATTTTTAAGTTTTTCTATCTTCTTTTTAAGATCAGAAATCTCTTTTTTTATTGGTAATTCTTCAATTTTAGGTTTAGGAAGAATTATAAGAGTGATTTCTCCTAAAAAATTTTCNCTTTTAGATAAAGTTTCTAAATCCGTCCATAGGAGCTCTTCGTGAAGTTTTGTTAATTCACGAGCTAAAAAACATTCACAATTTCCAAGAATTTCAAGAAGATTTTTGGCAGTTTTTGCCATTCTNTGAGGGCTTTCAAAAATAACAATAGGTAGATTTCTGGGCAGATTTTCTAACACCCTTTTCTGTTCTGTTTTTTTTCGAGGCTAAAAAACCAAGAAAAATAAATCCAGAGCTAAGATTAACCCCAGAGGCACTAAGAGCACAAGTAAGGGCAGAAACCCCAGGAACAGGAACAACTTTAATTCCTCTTTTGTGGGCTTCTCTTACTAAGTAAGCTCCTGGATCTGAAATAAGGGGGCAACCAGCTTCACTGGTGAGAACTACATCCTTTCCTTCCTCTAAAAACTTAAGCACTTTATGACTTCTTTCTATCTCTACATCTTTATAAAGACTTATTAATTTTTTGGAACCACATCTGTAATGGTTAAGAAGTTTTTTTACAGACCTTGTATCCTCAGAAGCTATGATTTTTACGTTTTTTAAGACTTCTAAGGCTCTTAAGGTGATGTCCTCAAGATTACCTATAGGAACTCCAACTACATAAAGCACTCCTTTCGCTTTTTCCATCTTTAATACCTTTATTTAAACTAATTTTTAGCACAAACCAGAAAAAAGGGCAACCAATTGTTAGAAGATATTATAAAATAAATGACCCGAGAGGGGTAAACCCTCTGGGTTTCATCCAAATGGTATTTTCAGTATAGTTTAGTAATTAAATTTTATGCCAGCATAAAAAGATCTATCAGGGGTTCCATAGTCTTTTACTTCTTCATAGTTAGCGTTAAAAAGATTCTCTACCTTGAGATAAAACTTAATTTTTGGATTGAAAGAATAATTAGCAGATAGATTAAAAAGGGAGTAGGATTTTAACTTTTTTAACTTTTGAGTATTTAAAGAATCTGCAAATCTTTCTCCAGTATAAACATAATCNGCAATAAGAGAAAGGTTTTTGAGAGAGTACTCTAAGGTAGCTTCAGCTTTATGAAAAGGTTTATAAATAAGGTATTTTTCTTTATCCCTGTCTTCTGAATCTAAATAGGTATAATTAGCTTTTAGGCTTAAGTTTTGAGTAAGTTTTAGGGTAAGATTAGCTTCAGCCCCTTTAATAACCGCTTTCCCGACGTTTTGGGGTTGCAAGGTTTGAAGGTCAAACTGGATAAGATCTTTATATCTTTGGTAAAAAATAGAACCTCCTAAAATTAGCTTATTTTCTAAAAAAGTCTTTTCAAACCCAAGGTCCCACCCTTTTGATTCTTCAGGTTTAAGGTTAGGGTTGCTAAAGATGGGATAATAAAGATCATCAAAAGTAGGAACTCTAAAACTTGTCCCATAGTTAGCTTTAAGCTTTACATCAATCTTAGGAATTAAATAGCTAATTCCTAATCTGTAGGTAGTTTTTTCTCCAAAGTTTTTATAATCATCATGCCTTAATCCTGCATTTAAAAGAAGTCTACTTTCCAAAAGAGAAAGCTTGTTGTTAAGAAAAATCCCAGTATATTCCCTTTTTTTATCATAGCTTGAAGATCCCCAGCTACTTTCAGAGAGCATTTCTACTTCCTCTTTTTTAAAGTCTAAACCAAAAACCAAGGAATAAACCTTTCCTAAGTTTAGGAAATTTTCCCAAGAAAAACCTTCGGTAGAAGGTGTATATCGGGTATAAGGAGACCAACCAATAGGTTCATAATATTTTCTTTGAGAATAATTTTTATAAATAGAAAAGATTTGCTTAAACTGTTCAAAAAGGTCTAAGTTAAGTTTAGCACCAACAAGGTAATTATGTTCTTTTCTAAGGTTTTCTGCATCTTTATCCCANCCGTCATACTCTATTCTTCCGTAGTTATATCTTCCCAAAAATTCAAATCTTACCTTAGGTAAAAGATTAAGTCCTATCTTAGCAGAAACAAAGGAATTCTTAAATCCATCTTTTTCCTTTCCATAACGATAGGCAGAAAAACCATCTGTATAGTAATAAAAGGTATTTAGCCTAAAGTCAATATTTTTAAGTTCTCCTGACAGTTCAAAAGAGGGTTTATAGGTTCCGTAAGAACCACCTTCAAGGTAAAGACCGATTTTTGGTCTTCCTTTACCCTTTTTAGTAATAATATTTATTACCCCGGCTACAGCTTCAGACCCATAAAGGGTGCTTTGAGGACCTTCAATGATTTCAATTCTTTCTATATCATCAACCGTTAAACTTCCAAGGTCAACTTGTCCAGAAGAAGGGTCGTTGATTTTAAATCCATCTATCAAAACTAAAGTGTGAGCTGATTTAAATCCTCTTGAAAGGATGGCTCCTGCTGTCTGACCAGGACCGCCGTTTGCTCTAATGTATAGTTGAGGAAGAGTTCGTAAAACATCAGTAATAAAGATAAAATTTTTCTTTTCAAGCTCTTCTTTGGTTATAACGGTTACTTGTGAAGTTACCTCTTTTAAAGGCTCTTCGATTCTGTCTGCTGAGACTACTACTTCTGGAATTTCTTTGACCTCTTTACTTTCTTCTGCACCAAAAGAAGGCGAAACCAAAGTTCCTAATAAAAAAAGAAAGCTGAGTTTGTGGAGAACTTTTTTGCTCATGATTCACCCCCTCGGGTTTTTTGGGGCTGGAGCGGTCTTCCGGCTTCCGGATCGTCCTACTCGCCGCACCTTCCCGGTGCCTTTCGGCACCAGTGGTTTGTCGGCTAAGAGCTTATAAAAAAAGCTCTTAGCCCAGGAAAGGAAGCCTCCTTTCGGGGAATACCCTACTTGGGACCTCCTTTCCCATCCGCATAAAAGCGGACAAGCGGCTTTCGTCCCCGGTCACGGCTGCGGGGCAGCGAGGGATTTTCACCCCACTTCCACAACTCCAGCCCACAACCTAATATATCATCCCTCTTTAAAAAATCAACCTAAATTGTATAAAATTTTCATTGAAAAGTTTAATGACAAATAATTACTTAAAATTATGTAAGATTAAGTAAATGTTTTGAAAAAATATTTAATTATAAGTTTTACCAATATAATAATAAAAGTTTTTAAATATGTTTCAATTAGTGAGAAAAGATTTTGATTTCACTAAACAAACTGGATAAATGATAATTTTTTGTATTTTTTAGCAAAATTAATTCTTGAATATAGTAATATAATAATGATGAAAAGACAGACAAAAGTAGTTATTAATAAATTTGAAAGTAGAATATAAAAACCTTGACCTGATATTTGCTTTAATTAAATTTTTCAAAAAGGGATAAAATAAAGCCTGAGATGAGTGTTCTTACAGAAATAAACATTGGTAAAAGAAGAGTAATCAAACTTTTTGTTTCTCCATTTATAAAGCACATTGATGAAGGACTAAAGGTTAGATAATTTACAAAAATTAATACTTGACTTTAGAAAAAATTTAAATTATATAAAAATATCTATGAAAAGAGTTCATGTGTTTATTTCTGGGAAAGTTCAGGGAGTTTGGTTTAGGTCTTATACAGAAGCAGAGGCTAAAAAATTAGGGGTAAAAGGTTGGGTAAGAAATCTTCCAGATGGAAGGGTAGAGGCTGTCTTTGAAAGGAGAAGATGAAGCCAGTAGATAAAAATGGTTTGCTTGGTGTTATAAAGGATCTCCCTATTCAAAAGTAACAGATGTAGAAGTTATAGAAGAACCATACAAAGGTGAATTTACTGATTTTAGAATACGCTACTAAATTTTAAAATGATAAATCCTGATAGATTAGCTTTAGAGTTTCAAACCCTTCTCCAAATAGAAAGTCCTTCTAAAAAAGAAGGAAAATTAGCTTATTACATAGCTGATATTTTTGAAGCTCTTGGATATAGATGTTTTTTTGATAAGTCTTCTGAAAATACAGGTTCTGAGGTAGGAAATCTCATAGTAAAGATTCCTGGAACTTTGCCTTCTAATCCAATTTTTTTCTGTGCTCATCTTGATACAGTAGGACCTTGTGAAAATCCTAAAATAATCTTTGATAAAGGTGTTTATAGAAGTGATGGTAAAACTATTTTAGGCGCAGATGATAAATCAGGAATTGCTATACTTATTGAAATTGCAAAAGTTTTAAAGGAAAANGTATTTAATCATCCTCCCATAGAATTTATTTTTACCACTTGTGAGGAAATAGGGCTTTTTGGGGCAAAATATTTAGATCTTAGTTTAGTTGATGCTAAAGAGGGATTTGTCCTTGATAGCGAAAATCCTACAGAAATTATAAATGCAGCTCCTTCTTCTTACCAGTTTCAAATTGAAATAAAAGGTAAATCAGCTCATGCAGGATTGGAACCAGAAAAAGGAATAAATGCTATACAAATTATTTCTAAAGTTATAGCTGATCTTCCTTTAGGGAGAATTGATGAAGAAACTACTATGAATATAGGAATTATAAATGGTGGAAATTATGTAAATATTGTTCCTGATTATGCTTCTGCAAAAGGGGAAATGAGAAGCCATAAAGAAGAAAAACTTACAAATCTGCAAAAGAAAATTCAAGATCAGCTTAATAAGGTAATAGCTTTATATCCTAAAATAGAAGAAGGAATTCCCTTTGGAAAAGTAAAATTTGAAAGGGTTTTTAAAGCCTTTAATATTCCTTTAGATGATCCTTTATGTAAACTTGTTCAAAAAGCTGGAGAAAAACTCGGCTTAGATATTACTTTTAAAAGAAGAGAAGGTGGGTCTGATGCCAATGTTTTTAATGAATACGGATTAAAATGTCTTATATTAGGAACAGGTATGCAAAAGGTGCACACTACAGAAGAATTCATTAGATTAAAAGATCTTATTATTGCAGCAAATTTTGTTCTTGAAATTATAAAAACAAAAGGTGAAATGGGTTAAAAAGTTTCTTAATTTTTTCTTTCCTGAAAGTTGTAAAATCTGCCAAAAACCTTTAGAAAATAATGATATCCTTGTATGTGCTGAATGTTTTCAAAAATTGCCTTTTATAAAAATTTACTGCAAAAGATGTGGTAACCCCCTTGAAGAATCCTTAATCAATTATTTACCCGATAGACCTATTACTTATTGTAGTTATTGTGAAACTAAAAAGCTCTATTTTGATGAAGCCTTTGTTGCTTTTGCTTATAAACCTCCTATCTCAGAATGGATAAAAGAGGTAAAATTTGGGAAAGATTTTTCTTTAGGGTATAAATTGGGTATCCTTTTAAGAAAGACTTTAAAAGATCAAATTCCTAAAGTAGATTTAATAATACCTTTACCTTTATCTTTAAAAAGACTTAGAGAAAGGGGATTTAATCAGAGTTTTCTTCTAACATGGGGTTTTTTAGAAAAAAAACCTTCTCACAAATTTTTAAAACGCATCTTACACACTAAAGTTCAAACAGAACTTTCTCAAAAGGAAAGATGGGAAAATGTTAAAAATGCCTTTTTAGCAACTAATGAGGTTAAAGAAAAATCTGTATTAATAATAGATGATGTAATGACAACCGGAGCAACTTTAAATGAAGCTTCTAAAGCTCTAAAAAATAAAGGTGCAAATGAAGTTTATGTAATGGTACTTGCAAGAAGTACTCTTTAAAGAGGAAATTATGCTAAAAATAAGTCTTTCCCAAATTGAAGTAAAAAATGATTTAGAAATTAATTTAAAAAAAATTAAAGATTTTATACAAATTTCTAAAGGAGATCTTGTTATTTTCCCAGAACTTGCTTTAACAAGCTACAAATTTAGATTTTCTTCTTTTTCTCAAGAAATTATTAATTCAGCCTTACAGGAAATTCAAAAACTAACTCATATTTATAAGAAATCCGTTTTAATTGGTGCACCCTTTTATGAAAATAACCAAATTTATAATGCTACCTATTTTATTTCCTCCCAAAAAATAGAAGTGGTAGCTGAAAAATTTTTACTTTTTCCAGAAATAGATAAAAATTTTACCCCTGGTAAAAAGAGAAAGCTTATTGAAATTAATGGCTTTAGGCTTGGGATTATTATATGCTTTGAGCTAAGAAGTCCTGAAGTAATAAGAAATTTAATAAAAGAAGGAATGGATATATTGGTTGTTGTTGCTCAATGGCCAGAGGCAAGAGTAAATCATTGGGAAAGTCTCCTTAAAGCAAGAGCTATTGAAAATCAAATATTTGTGGTAGGTGTAAATGCTATTTCAGAGATAGATAATATTAGAATACTTGGTAAATCTTTAGTCTTTTCTCCCTTAGGCAATCCCCTTTTAGAAGTATCAGAAGAAGAAAAAATTATAGAAGTCATTATACCCAAAGAAAAAGATAAAATTCCTTATCCCCTTAGAACTCCCTATTTAGAATTTTTTGAAAAAGTAAAATCTATAGAAGAGTTAAAGGAACTTATTAAAAAAAGAAAAGAGAAAGGTCAGATTATGGTTTTTACTAATGGATGTTTTGATATTTTACATGCAGGACATATTCATTATTTAAGTTCTGCAAGAAGTTTAGGAGATTTTTTAGTTGTGGGTTTAAATAGTGATGAATCTGTTAAAAAAATAAAAGGTTCCTTAAGACCAATAAATTCTGAAAAAGAAAGAGCTTATGCACTTTCAGCTTTAGAATGTGTAGATTATATTGTTTTTTTTGATGAAGAAACACCAGAAAAATTAATAAAGGAACTAAAACCTGATATTCTTGTGAAAGGTGCTGATTGGGAGGAAGAAAAAATTGTAGGAGCAACTTTTGTTAAAAGCTATGGTGGTAAAGTGGAAAGAATACCCTTTAAATTTGATGTCTCAACTACTAAAATTATAGAAAAAATTTTAAAAATTTATAAAAATTAAGCAATCTCATCAAGTAAATTAGAAATCATTGCACGAGCAATTTCTTTATTGGAAACATTATAAGTACCTGATTGAATTTGAGCTTTTATTTGAGCAACTTTTTCTTCTCTAATTTCTGGCATAGAAAGAATTTTCTGAACTGCACTTTCTATCAATTTTTGAGAAGAAACCTCTACTACTTCAGTCTGAGAAGAAGATATTTCTTTAGTTTTTGTAGATCCTACTTTTAATTTTTCTTCCTTTTTAATTGCTTCTTTTATATTTTTAAGATCTTCCAAATTTTTAGGAGGATACCCAGTAATTTTCATAAAATTCACCTCAATTTATATTATATATCGACAATAATTAATTTTACTTTAATATTTTTTAAAATTTTTGTCAAGTTAGTTTTTTCTTAAAATCTTGAGGTAATAGGAGGTATGGCAAGTCTTCTAATATGGGTTTCTCTTTCTCTCCAATCTTTAAGTGCCTTAACCCAAAGATCTAAATAAATCTTTTTTCCAAGTAAAAATTCAAGCTCCTCTCTTGCCAAGGTTCCTATTTTTTTAAGCATTTTTCCACCTTTACCAATGATAATCCCTTTTTGAGAATCTCTTTCAATAAATATAGTTGCTTGAATATATAAAAGATTTTTTTCAGGTTCTTCTCTTATTTCTTCTACTTTAACAGCAGATGAATAAGGTACTTCTTGATAGGTAAGTAAAAAAATTTTTTCACGGATTATTTCTGCAATAAGTAAATCTAATGGTAAATCTGTAATTCTTTCTGGTTCATAATAAAAGGGACCTTCTGGTAAAAGCTTTACAAGTTCATCAAGCAATCTATCAAGCCCATCATTTTTTAAAGCTGAAATAGGAACAATAGCTTTAAAATCATAAAGTTTTGAAAAATAGTCTATGATAGGAAGAAGTTCATGCTTTTTGATAAGATCTATTTTATTTAAAGCTAAAATAGTGGGTTTATTAGCTTCTCTAATTAAATCTAAAATTTTTTCTTCTTCAGGAATGCGATGAGTAACATCCATCACCCAGAGAATAATATCTACGTCTTGCAAAACACTTAGAGCTTCTTTTACCATCATTTGATTGAAAAGATCTTTTGCCTCATGAATACCAGGGGTATCAACAAAAATAATCTGAAAATTGTCTCTGGTTAAAATACCTTTTATATTAAATCTTGTAGTTTGAGGTTTTGGGCTTACTATGGAAACCTTTGTTCCTAAAAGTTGATTTAAAAGAGTTGATTTACCAACATTAGGAAGACCAATAATTCCTACAAAACCAGATTTAGTAATTTTTAAATTATTTTTTTCCATCATACCCTACCTTTTTTGTTAGTAATTTTAAAGCCTTTTTAGCTGCTAAAAGTTCTGCTTCTTTTTTAGAAGCTCCTTTAGCTTTGGTGATTATTTCTCCATTAAGTTTAATTCCTATTTCAAATTTTGGATTATGAGAAGGCCCTGAGACAGATAAAATTTCATACTCTGGGGTTTTATGATAAAATTTTTGAGCTAATTCCTGAAGTTGAGTTTTATAATCTTTTATTTTCTTTTGGCGAAATTTAACAAAATAAGGTGAAAACCAAATTTTAATCTTTTCAAAGGTAATAGAAAAACCACCTTCTAAAAATATGGCTCCTATAAGGGCTTCCATAGCTCTTGCACAAATATTTTCTTTACTTTTTTTATCAAGTTTTTTTTCTCTTTTACCAAGATAAATATAATCACAAAGATTTAATTTTTTAGAAATCTTTATTAAAGTATTTTTGCAGACAAGATAAGCTCTTTTTTGAGTAAGAGCCCCTTCTTTATCTTCTTTAAATTTTTGGAAAAGCAAAAGGGAAATGCATAAATTTAAAACTGAATCCCCTAAAAATTCAAGTCTTTCATTATCTTCCCAATTAATATCTTTATGGCTTATTTTATAGGATTTATGAGTTAATGCACTTTTTAAAAGATCTTTGTTTTTAAATTTAAAATTAAGAGCCCTTTCTAAATCTTCCAGATTTTTTTCCATTATTTAGCAACAAGAAAGGCTGACCTAAATTTTCCTCTCTTAAGTTCTTCAGCTAATTTTAATGCAGAATTGAGATCATTAGAAAGATAGACTTGTACTCTATAAAAGATAGTATTATCTTTCTGGAAAGTTTCTATGTTTACTTTTTCAAATTCTTTTTCAAGTTCTAATTTTAATTTTAAGGCATTTTGATAACATTTAAAAGCTCCTACTTGAAGATAAAATTCTCTAAATCTTATATTAGGAATATTTTTATAGGCTATTCCTTCATCTGTAAGTATTCCTTCACTTAAAGCTATTACCTTTACTTTAGCAAGACCTTTTCCTATTATTCCTAATTCTTTTGCTGCTGCATAACTTAAATCTATACATCTATCTTCTACAAAAGGACCTCTATCATTTATTCTTACAACTACCTCTTTATCATTTTCTAAATTTTTAACCAACACATAAGTTCCCAAGGGTAAAATTTTGTGAGCTGCAGTAAAATCATGCATATTATAAATTTCTCCACTGGAACTCTGTTTTTGATGAAAACCAGGTCCATACCAAGAAGCTATACATACTTCTTCATAGCCCTCTGCTGAAGGTAAAGGGAAATAGGTCTTTCCATCTATAGTATAGGGTTTAAGCCAAGCAGGAACTATTTTTGAATAACCTTCGTAACTATATTCTGGAGCTAATTTTGGAGGTCTTGCGCAAGAAGTTAAAGTAATTAAAACTCCAATAATATATAAAAATTTTTTCATTTTATTTTTCATTTAATTTTTTTGCTATTTTTTTAGCAAAATAAGTAATAATCAAATCTGCTCCTGCCCTTTTGATAGAGATTAAACTTTCCCAAAGAATTTTTTCTTCATCAAGCCATCCTAATTTAGATACTGCCTTTATCATAGCATATTCTCCACTTACTTGATAAGCTGCTAATGGATAATTAAATTCATTTCTTAACATTTTTATGATATCTAAATAAGGCATAGCTGGTTTTACCATTATTATATCGGCACCTTCTTCTATATCTAAAGAGGCTTCTCTTAAAGCTTCTCTGCTATTTGCTGGATCCATCTGATAGGAACGCCTGTCTCCAAATTTAGGAGCTGATTCTGCAGCTTCTCTAAAGGGACCATAAAATGCTGAACAATACTTAACTGCATAGCTCATAATAGCCACATGAGAAAAGCCTGCTTCATCAAGAGCTTCTCTTATTCTTCCTACTCTTCCATCCATCATATCAGAGGGAGCAACTATATCTGCTCCAGCTTTAGCATGAGAAACTGCGATTTTAGCAAGAACTTCCAAGGTTAAATCATTATCTACTTCTCCATTTTTTATAATTCCACAGTGTCCATGAGAAGTATATTCACAAAGACAAACATCAGTAATTACAATTAGTTCTGGGAATTTATCTTTAATTGCTCTTACTGCCTTTTGAATTATTCCGTTTTCTATATAAGCAGAAGTTCCTACTTCATCCTTTTTATCAGGTATTCCAAAAAGTAAAACTGCTTTTATTCCTAATTGAGTAGCTTCTTTTATTTCTTCTAAAGCTTTATCAATAGAAAATCTATAAACCTCTGGCATAGACTTTATTTCTTGCTTAATATTTTTTCCTTCACAAATAAAAAGAGGATAAATTAAATCATCTATAGTAAGATGGGTTTCTCTAACTAAAGATCTTATATTCTCTGTTCTTCTAAGTCTTCTTGGACGATATTCAGGAAAAAGCATCCTCTTACCTCCTTTTATTCAAAACTTAACGCTTTCTCTAAATAATTATAAAATTTTTTAAGATCCTCTCTATAATTTTCTGTAAGATGTATCATAATAACTGGTTTTTTCTTCTCTTCTAAAGCTTTAAAATCTCCGCAGGCTTGAGCAAATTGTTGATCCCAAAAAGTATAACCCTCTTCAGGAATAATTTGTTCAGCCTTTCTTCCTCTTCTTGTAAAGATTATAAATCTTGCAAGTATAGGTCCACCTTTATAAAGTTGACCAGAAGAGTGTAAATATCTTGGACCAAAACCAAAAACAGTGCTACAATTTTTCTTTTCCCTTACCAAAGTTCTAAAATCTCTAAAAATCTCTTCTATTTCTGAATCAATAGGTAAATATGCTAAAAATCCTATATAAGTCCATGGAGAAAGGTCTTTAAAAAGTTTTTTAAGTAAAGCAGTAAATTTGGGGTATTCAATCGTTACAGTCTTTTCGTTAAAAAAATCCCCAATTTGTTTCTTCATCTAAATAAAATTCTATTCCAAAATCTCGTTCTTTTTTAAATTTTTCTAAAAATTCCTTAGTTTTCTGTTTCGTAAGGACTACATCAGGTTCATCAAAAGGATTAAGACTCATAAAATATCCACAAAGAGCTACAGCAAGCATCCATCTATAAACTTCTGCAAAAATTTCGTATCTATCTTCTAAGGAAATAGTTTTTACAGGAAAACCTTCTTCTCTTAATTCCATTATAAGTCTTTGGTAGATTCTTTCTCTTCCTTTAAGTGTTAAATAAATAAAAGTTCTGTCAGTTCCGTAAACTGTAGGAGAACCAGGAGACTCTCCTACTATAGGAACAATACCTGTATATTCCTTTCCTAAACTTTCTGCAACAAGCTGTTCTAACCAAAGGGTAAAAGGTCTAAGAATAGGATCACTTATGAAAGTAAGTTTATCTTGCCCTTGAATGTATCTTTCCATTAAAAATTCTGCCAAACTTGCAGAGAGATTATATCCCCAAGGAATATCAGGCAAACAGACTTCGTACATATTTTTAGCATAATATAGAGCTTTATTAATATCTAAACCAAGAAAACAAGCTGGTAAGAAACCTATTTCAGTAAGTGCTGCATATCTACCCCCTATAAAAGGAGGATGGTGAAAAATTTTTCTAAAATTAAGTTCCTTAGCAAGGTTTTCTAAAGGAGACCCTGGATCAGTTAAAGCTACAAAATTTTCTCCAGGATTTGATTTTAAATTTTCTAATTTTCCCCAGAAATATTTAAATTGAGAAAGAGTTTCAATGGTGGTTCCAGATTTGGAAACTATTATAAATAAAGTTTTTTCAAGAGGGAGTTTTTCTATTTGAGCAATATTTTCTGGATCATTGGTGTCAAGAACATAAAAATTGGGATACCCTTCTTTTGGTCCAAAAATCTGTGAAAGAACAAGGGGGAAAAGGGCAGATCCCCCCATACCGCACCAAACTATATTTAAAAACTCCTCCTTTATTCTTTCTGCAAAATCTTTAAGCTCACCTATTTTGGGTAAAATGTAATTAGGCCCTTCTATCCAATCAAGTCTTTCTCTTATTTGTTTTTGAATTTCTTTATCAGAAGAAAAGATTTCTGGGTTTTTCTGAAAAAGTTTCTCTAAGATTTCTTTTTTGGTTTCTTCAGAAAGATTTTTAGGTCTTTTAATTCTTCCAAGGTCTTTATAAGTTTTCTTAATAATAAAAGGCTTTTCTTGCATTAGAATCTCCTTTTTAAGAATTTAATTTATTAATAAAAGACATTTTAAAGGATTGAAAGCTTTTGTCAAGTTTTGCTAATTCTTAAACTGATATATTTATTTTTATTATTTATTTTTAAGATTAATTTTATTTTTAATTTATTCTAAAAACCTAATTGAAATTTTTTAAAATTTACCATAAAATTTGAAATTTAAAAACTAAAAAGGGGGTGCAAAATGAGGAAGGGTTTCATTTTTATGTTATTCATTTTTATTTTATTTATGGTAAAAATTTCTTTGGCAACTAATGGGGATAATCTGATAGGTGTTACTCCAATTTCAAGAGGTATGGGAGGAATAGGAGTAGGGATGCCAGTAGGACCTATTGATAGTGTATTTAGAAATCCAGCTTGGTTGAGTTATTATCCAAATTTTCATTTTAGTTTTGGTGGAATTCTTTTTATGCCTCATGTTAAAGGA
>Ga0065719_100122_pt1 | contig 37706 bp, 46 predicted proteins | sample GBSCel85sediment_FD_59106 | JGI IMG/M metagenome (GOLD analysis project Ga0065719, IMG submission 59106) | Hot spring sediment microbial communities from Great Boiling Spring, Nevada - Cellulolytic enrichment CS 85C v3 (version 3) | ecosystem: Environmental > Aquatic > Thermal springs > Hot... | reverse complement strand
AAACTTACCAACATTTAGTAAGTTATCATGGCTATCTGAAACTATTACTACCTTCAACTTAAACTCCCTAAAATAATGATATAAACTAGTTAAAAATTATGAAGTTTAGATTAACTGAATAAAATATAATAAAAAATTAATTTTTATTGATATTCTCCGTTGGCGATTAGTGATGTTTAGGCTGGGTAGTCGTCAGGGACCTTAGCCCTGAAGTACTTACCAGTTTCAGGACTCTTAAAGAGGCCTATCTTAACGCCCTTCCTACCCTTAGGTGCTAAAGACCAGACCTTCTCTGGTACTAACTCTACTTCCTTACCTGTTGTTGGGTCCTTAACTTTTACAGGAGGCTTCTTTGTCATGACCTATATCACCATATGATTGTTATGGTTAATTACTGTTAAAAATTACTTTAATTCTTTAAAGTACTATGATTTTAACAAATAAAGACTTCCTTAATAAATTTTAAAGTAATACTTTAACAAATACCAAATGAATTAACAATATAATAATTTAATTAAGGCATATCTTTTAACGGAGTAATTAAAACAATGATTATCATTAAGTTATAGTAATACCTAATTAGTTATAACTCATAAATAATCTAGGTATGTTTATTTGTGTATTATCAGATAAATGCCTTCACTTCATCCTTCAGTTCCGGAGGTAGTCATCATTAACTTAATTTAGATATGTTTCTAATAGTATCAAGATATACTTTAACAACGTACTTAAAAACATGATCATTTAATCTATGTGAATTATGACTAAAACCTTTAAACTCCTTATATTTAAGTATAGTAGAAGTCTTCGTACGTATAGTTTAAGGGGTAGGTTAATAATTCGTTACTGATGATGAGGGTTGAAAGCTATGATTGATGATTGATGCTGGGTTCTGATAATAGGTTATACGGTGTTCCTCCTAATCCTACTAACCACATCTCTAATTAAGTTATGAGTGTTTAAGTTCTTTAACGCACTTATAGTGTAGATGTAGGTGTTAGTTCTCTCACTTACTAACTTCTTAACATATTCTAATCTCTCAGGTTTAACACTATCTATCTTATTAATGACTACAAATATTTTCTCTTCACCGAATTCGTTAATTATTGATTGTAGTAGTTTAAGCTGGTTCTCAATGTTGTAGTAGGAGTCTTCTAAAGGATCTATAAAGTATAATATGTAGTCTGCTAAGTATTTAATCGCTAAATACGCCTTCCTCTCTATAGGGTTTAACTCGTTAAGAGGTCTATCAAGAATTCCTGGAGTATCTATTATTTGAACTTTAACACTGTCTAACTCTATATGCCCTAAGATTATATCCTTAGTCGTGAAAGGGAATGGTGATACCTTAGGTTTAGCTGTAGATACATTACCAACAAATGTTGATTTACCTGTTTGAGGCATACCAGCAACAACTATAGTTGGTAAATCATCTATGCATGGAATCTTCGAGAGTAGAGCTACTGCACTTCTTATTAAGTCTAACTCATCACTAGACCTCCTAAATATTGAAAGTACCCTACCGATATACTCTCTAAAGACCCTCCTCGCTTCCTTAGCATCTAGAGATGATTTAATCCCAACTCTATATACCCTCCATAATCTATTAATTACCTTCATACGTCTGTATAGTATGTTAAGTGTTTGTTCATACCCGTTAATACCTGCTAACTTAAGTATTTCTTGGTAGAACTTACTAATACTGATCTTAGAGAGTTTTTCTAAATTATTTAATACCCTATTTACTAAGTAGGAATTTACCCTATCAATCTTAGATAGATATATCACTACATACTTCCTCTTAAGTCCTTTAGGAACACTTATACGGTCTTGATAAACCTTAAGTACGTATTCTCTAACTTCATTAAAGTCAGGTATTCTTATACTTCCTACTTCTTCAGATACACATCTCTTCTCCAAATAACTTCACCATCTCTTAAAATAGCTACTATCCTATGAAACGGTATTACAGTATCATCTATTACTAACATCCCATTTAATATCTTAATATTACTTCCTAATCTATACTCTCTTAAACCACCCTCACATAATCTATCTATAACTAATACTGAGTATCTACTTAATTCCGAACCCTTACTCCAGTATATCTTATTTAACTCGTTCCTGATCGTGTTAACCCTCAAACACTACCTCCTTCATAAACTACTCACTAAATCTTATATTCCTGTAAACACTACTTCTTTGGTTGTGGTCTATATGACGTATAGAGGGGAAGTACTAACTGGTGCTACAGCAGTTGGTATTAGAGTAGGTGAGGGGGTTGTATTAGCTGCTGAGAAGAGGGTTACTTACGGAGGTTACGTAGTGAGTAGAGTAGGTAAGAAGGTATTCTTAATAAAGGATAGGTTTGGATTAGCATGTGCTGGGTTATTCGCTGATGTCCAAACAATTAGTAGGTTAATGAGTGTTGAGATCCACTGGTATGAGTTAGAGACTTCCAGACCTATGAGTGTTAAGACAGCAGCTAAGTTACTCTCTACAATTCTTTACCAGTATAAGTACATGCCATTCCTATCTGAGATAATATTCGGTGGTGTAGATCTTGAAGGACCTCACATATTTGTTATGGATCCCTTAGGCTCCTTAATCGAGGATGACTACGCTGCTGTAGGGACTGGAGCACCTATAGCTATAGGTGTTATAGAGAGTGAGTATAGTAAGGATATGAGTTTAGAGACTGCTGAGAAACTAGCTGTTAAGTCTATTAAGGCTGCAATCTCAAGAGATGCTGTATCAGGTGATGGTGTTGATGTTGTAGTGATAGGTAGGGATAGAAGTTATGAGAAGTTCTACCAGGTAATTTCGTGACGTCCTCAAGATTTGATGTAGGGAGGGCTAAGGAGTTACAGGAGGTACTCGCTAGTAGAGTTGATAGAACATACGATGTAGTAAGTATAAATAGCGTAGTAGGTTTAGATGTAGCGTATGTTAGGGATGTAGGGGTAGCTGTAGCTACGTTATTAAATTACCCTCAACTACAGCTTAAGGAGTATGTAGTTGTTGAAGGAGTTGTTGAGATTCCTTACGTACCTGGGTTACTAGCGTTTAGGGAGGCACCATTGATGATTAAAGCTTATGAGAAGTTAGGTCATGATGCAGACGTAGTAGTAGTTGACGGTCACGGAATTACACATCCCAGGAAGTTTGGGATAGCATCTCATATAGGCTTAGTATTAGATTTGACGAGTATAGGAGTTGCTAAGAACTTACTTTATGGTAAGGTGATCAAGTATGCTGATGGTGTAGAGTATATAGTGGTTGACGGTGAGGTTTGCGGGTTGGTCTACAGATGGTTAGGTAAGGATACCTACGTATCAATAGGACATAAAATATCTATTAAGTCTTTAATGAAGTTAACACCTAGCCTATATAAGAACCACTACCTACCAGAACCGACATATATAGCTGATACTATATCTAAGAAGTTTAGGAGGTTATGATGTTGAGGGTTGAAGCTACTGTTGTATCAGGTATTGGTGATGGGAGGAAGTACGTTAGTCTACCAGTATATACCGATATATTAAGTAGGATCTTAGGTTCGAAACCGTATTACGGTACGTTAAATGTTGTGTTAAGTAGTTTAAGTGTTGATGAGTTGATGAGTATTTGTACTCCAGGTATTGTAAATGATATAGTGTTAGGTGATGTAAGTTACGGAGGGTTCTACTACTGGTATTCTAAGATATTAGAGAGACGTAATGGTATTTCAGAAGATGTTATAGTTGTAAGACCTTTCAGGTCTAAAAACCCTAAGAATGTAGTAGAGGTAATCTCTGATAAATGCTTAAGAGAGTATTTAGGGTTAGTTGATGGTGATGTAATTACTATAGAGTTTAAATGTTGAGTGGTTTTCATGAGTAATACATTAAGATTTAAGTGTTACCACTGTATACACTGTTGTTTCTTCGTGTCTATTGATGAAATGCCGATAATACTTGAAGATGAACTCCATAACCTTAAGCTTAAAGCTGATGAATACGGTATAAACTTAAACATTACTAAGTTATGTGAAGGATTTTATAAGTTAGTTATCTATGGGTTCTGTCCTTTCTACGACATCCAAGAGAGAAGATGTAGAATTCATGAGGTTAAACCATTATCTTGTAGGATTTACCCACTATTAATAAACTTAAAAACTAGGGATATTCACATATCCTTAGCTTGTGATTGGGTTATAGAAAACTTAGATATGTTAACCTCTAATAATGTTGATGTTGAGGAAGTATTCAAGTATGAGGTAGAGAATATTAAGACACTATATAGGAAGATCCTTAATTATACCCATCGTTACTAACAACTCCATCAGCATATAATTGTTAAAGTCGTTAAAACCTAAAAGTGTAAATAGTCAGAGTTTTAAACTTACTGGTAGATATGTAATTACTTGATTAGGTGTCAGTATGATCCCTGGACATAAAGGATATGTTAAGACCTCAATATTCTTTACTACATATGATAGTTCTGTAGCTAATGAAATATACAGTAATATAGCCTCAAAGTATAAAGTACTTAATTACGTTAGGAGTAAGGTTGTTAATGAGTTATACTTCATTGAGGTTGAAGGTAATGTTAAGGAATTCGTAGAGGAGTTACTTAAGGGTAAGGTTATATGGTATAAGATTGATGTTCTTGAGTTTAAGTGATTACAGTCTCTCTTCTACTCCTTATAATCTCATAGATTAATGTGAAGATTATTACTGATAAAGTTATTATTTTAATATTGTTGGAGGCTGTAGTTATCAGTATTAATAAACTACCTAAAATTAATGCTAAGTAAGTTATTTTAATCATTATAACCCACCTAGAAGATCCTTATAGGTAATCCCCTACCACCTAAGAACCTAGCTAGAGATGCTGATACTGATAGAAGTAGTATTAGATAAAGTGATGGTAGGAATACTAATGAGTATATGAAGGCCATACCTATCGAGATCATAGTAGCTATAAATGAAGGGATCTCACTCATACTTACTATACGTCTCTCACTAATTGATGGTTTCTCACTAAATATCTTCTCATAAATCACTCTAACGTTAGTCACGTTACTTAATAGTAATACACTACATAAGTTAATGTTTATATCGTACCAGGTGAAATCAGTTATATATTGACAACTAAACACTTCATCATTAACTATCACGTATTTCATCTTAGTCCCTTTAGGGTAGGCTATGAGTAACTCCGTAGGTAGTACGTCAGGGTTAGTAGTTAATGTAAAGTTCACCTCATTATCTCTAACTACTACACCGTATACGTTAGAACTAGTNGGTAACGGTATTAGTAAGGCCCCACCAGCAGTTGTTATAAGTCCTGGGACACTTACGTTTAAACTACATAACTCCTTACCTACACATACATCACTACTGATGTTCTCTGGTGATGTAATAAATGTAAATCCGTAAAGTTCTAATGAGATCCTATAACTGAAGTTCTTAGGTAGTAAGTCATATCCACGACCGAGGATAAACCTCCCCTGATTATTCGTCAGTATGGTCCCTACAACATCATCACCTTCGTATAACTGAATTACAGCATTAGGTACAGCATTCCCGGATAAATCAATAACCCTCCCAGAAATTTCAGTGGATTCTAAACTTACACTACTTATAGATGATTGGAACGTCTCTACAAATACAGGCATTAGAGGTAGTCCTACATAAAAAACTATAGACATAGCTATTAAGTAAGCCCCAACACTCTTACCTATTCGAAACGGTATTGAGTATAGAATAACTCCTAAGAGTATCAAGTAACTGTAGTAATTCAGTATGAAGGATCCTAAGAATACTAATACTTTAAGAGCTGAGAGTGCTGCTGATAAGTACCCTAAGACGACATTTATTGGTGATGATAGTAGTGAGATTATGTATGAATACTTAAGTAGTCCTGAGATATACGTTAGTACTGAAAAACCTGAGAATATTAATGCAACCCTACCACTAACCCACATAAAATAACTACTCCAATCACTTCCTAAGATGTTTAAAATCCTTGATGCTAAGCTCGTGATTAGAGTAAAACATGAGATTAGTATAGATGATGATATAGCATCCACTATTAAGTTAGAACCCCATCTCTTAATTGATTTTATAGGTATAGGGAGTGAGTAAAGGAGGATCCCTAAATTATATGTTAGTATAGCTAGACTAAACGCTAATAACAGCATATCGTCATTCATATATTAACACACCTTAAGGCTTAAGGCTGGGGTGGTGGAGGTGTTGGTTGAGCTATATTTGATGCTATGTAGGAGATTAAGGAGAAGATAGAACTACCTAACGCTAACCAAAATGCTGCAATTATAGCGTCCTCAACTAATGATTGTCCAGCCCTTTTCAGTCTATAGAAAGGTACTGGTGCTCCTTTTAAAGCCCAACCAACAAACCATGCTAGTACGAATATAAACCACGCTATAGCAACTACCTGTAAAGTCAAACCTCTAATAAACTCTACAAGATCCATTTAACCCCTAACTAATGCTTAACTTATAAAGTGTTCTTCAAAAACATCAAGTCAATACTAAGCTTTAATAATTTGTAACGTAGTAATAAGGTAGGGTTAGTATGAGTCAACAGCAGAAGCAGACTAAGGAGTTAAGGATAGTTACGAGACCTGTTATCACTATAGACAGTATCAGAAATGATGAATTTAAAATAAGATTACTTTACATTATAAAACATTTAGAGAGTATATCTGAGAAAGCATTAATAAACTTAGTATACCTACTACAGACTGAGGCTAAGGTCAAGTTTAAGTACTCATTCACAACTATCGGTGGGGTACCATTCAGTAAGCAATTAAAAGATGATATAGACATACTCTTGTATTTAGGGTTAGTAGAAACAGATGCAGTAACAAGGAGGCTTAAGTTAACGAGTAGTGGTTTAGAATTCCTAGAGAAAAACCCGTTAAATCCTGAGGAGTTAAATACATTAATAAGTAGTATTGATGGGTTGAAGAGTAAGGTAAGTGCTATTGAGGCTGAAATAGACTTAACTACTAAAAGAGTAAGAGGTATGAGGAGGTAATCACTTTAGAACTTATGAGGTCTTAAGAAATTTACAACTTAATCTTTCTAGTTTAGTAATTCTTAAATTAAGACAGAATTACTGGCTAGTCTTTTAAGTATTCTGTTTTGAGTTTATTTTCAGGTGTCGATAGTGGGTGTTGAAGTATTAACAAAGATCTTAGGGTGGTTTAACTGGATTTCAGGAATTAGTAGTTACTCTGAAGTCCTAGCATTAGTAGGTATTACTCTAGTTGGTCTTGTTATAGTAGTTTACGTAGGTAAAGGTGTGCTGTCCTTAGGTAAATGGCTGGTAAACTTAAAGGTTAAGGAGTTTACCTTAATGTTAGCATTAATAGGTATAGTACTGATAGGAATTGCTATACTGTTACCTTAAACATTAATATTAAGTGGATTCCCCATCACGGTAGGGATATGAATCCTTACTTAGATTTTAGTCCTACTCTTCTACTTCCTCTAAGTATGCTTCATAGAAGTACTCACCGATGGACTTCTGATACCTATCTAAGTAACTACCTGGTTTATTTATCCTAGGCCTCCCTGTCCTTCTATCCCTCCTAAAAGTAACGTTTAACTCCTTAAGAAAGTCGTTCATACCGTGCTTTAGACTTGTAGGACTTGAAGCTCTACCTATAACTCCTGGGATACCCTTGAAGACTATAACTCTATCTGAGATATTATCTATTACTGTTAGGTCATGATCTACTATAAAAGCTACAGCCTTCCTCACCTCAATAACTTTCTTAATAGCTTTACATACTGTTAACCTCTCATCAACATCTATGAAGGCTGACGGCTCATCCAGTAAGTAGATATCTGCATCAGTTGCTAGAGCTACAGTAATTGCAAACTTCTGTAACTCACCACCGCTTAACTCATCAACCCTCCTGACTAAGAGTTTATGAACTCCTAACCTCTTTATAACATCGTTTTGGAACCAATCACTACATGCTAATTGAGAAGAGTTACAGAGGTCTTTTAAGGCGTCCTCAACAGTCTCCCACTTAAATAATTCTGTCTTAACGTACTGTGGTTTATGACTAATCCTTAATGCAGTAGTTGGTACATACCCTTCATCAGGTTCTAACTCACCAGCTAATAACCTTATGAATGTAGTCTTACCTATAGCATTAGGTCCAACTATACCTANAACCTCCCCTCTAGTAATACTCCCAGCATCAACACTTAACTTGAAGTTTCCTAAGGATTTCCTCAGATTAGGCCATGTCATAAATATACCTTCAGTCCTTACCTCATACGACCTACTGAATTTACTAAATACTATAGGTTCAGTCCTTATCTTCATGTTCTCAGCTGGTAAGTACCCGATTAAGAAGTTATTAATACCTGAACCTACTGAGTATACCTTAGAGAATATACCGAAAACACCTGGCTCACCATATACTACTGAAACATAGTCTGAGATGTAATCCAGTATTGTTAGGTCGTGTTCTACTACTATGACGTAACTACCCCTAGTAAACTCCCTAATAGCTTGTGAAACTCTTAACCTCTCACAAACATCTAAATAACTTGATGGTTCGTCAAATATGTAGACATCAGCAGCTCTTAATAATGCTACAGTAATTGCAAACTTCTGTAACTCACCACCGCTTAAATCACTTATATTACTATCCCAACAACTATCTAAATTTATGAATTTACGTACTTCATTAGTAAGACCCCTCTCATCAACTCTACTAATCACATCCTTAACAGTACCTTTAACATACCTTCTTATAACATCTACATGTTGAATTTTATGAACTACACGTAAGTCCTTATTAACTAACCTACTTAAGTACTGGTATATCTCACTACCTCTAAAGAACTTAAGTACTTCATCCCATGACGGTTTAGTATCTAAGACACCTAAGTTAGGTATGAGTTCCCCAGATAATATCTTAACAGCTGTTGTCTTACCTATACCGTTCTTACCAACAATACCTAAGACTTTATTATTAATTGGTGTAGGTAGTCCGTAGAGTTTAAATGAATTAATACCGTATCTATGGACTAACCTTCTCTCAAGTTCATCAGGTAAGTTAGTAATTGTTATAGCTTTATAAGGACACTTCCTAACACATATACCGCAACCAACACATACTACCTCATATATTATTGGTTTCCCATTCTTAGCCTCGGATAATTCTATGGCCTTAGAACCTGACTTATTAATAGGACAGAAACGTATACATTCTAAATTACACTTACTAGGTCTACATACGTCGTAGTCTATTACTGCAATCCTAACCATCACTAACACCTTAGTAATCATACTAACTAACTACTTAAAGTTACAATTAAGGGATGACTTAAAGTGAAATTACTTAATTAAAAATACGACTTAGGTTCAACCTTAGTTACCATTCTTCTTCCTCCCACTCCTCTTCTTCCTCTTCCCACCATTCTTCTTCCTCTTCTTCCCACCATTCCTCCTCAAACATTTAAATCACTCACAGGTATCTATTACTTAGAATATATAAGTTTTTACTAAAACAACTTTAAGTAAAACCTAATAAGATTTAAAATCTGAGATAGTAAGTAGTTCAACAGTATAGGTATAGTGTAGGTGTCAGTATATGCCTATAACAGATCCAGTTAAAACCAAGATTGTTGAGGAGAGATTACATAATAAGTTAGTGTGTAGGAGGTGTGGAGCACTTAATCCTTTAGGAGCTACTAAATGCCGTAGATGTAAGAGTAAGAATTTAAGACCTAAGAAGAAATTTGGTGGTAAGAAGGGCGGTTAGGATTAAATTAGTGTTTAGTAGTACTACGTACTCTAACTCAGTAGTGGTTACCNGTGCTTTATCTTTTGGTAACTATGAGTATTCTGTATACACTAAGCTAAAGTATTTAAATATTACTCAAATCTCCAAAAACTCAAGTACTCAAATGAACTATAGTACTCTTATGAGGAAGATTATGAATACTTAGCTTAAGAGGGGATGAAGCCTTAGATGAGTGAATATGAATAACTATGAATTACTGTCTACTGAGAACATTAACGTTACTTAAGTATTTAGATCTTTAAACTTGAAACTCTAAGNCTACTCATTATCAATTTCTCCTCGTTAGGAAATTCCTCCCTAATCCTCTCCTTAATTAAGTTAATATTTAACTTTAAATCACCTCTCCTAACCATATCGGAAATTACTTTTAGATCTTCTAGGTCATGATCTCTACCAGCACGTGCTTTCAAGACTATATAATCTTCAATACTAATACATTTAACCTTAATATCTAGTAGTTTAACCTCCTTAGCTGATTTTATGATATTCTCCGGGATGTATAAGTCAAGCACGTTTTCATGGAGTTCAATAGTTAATTCATTATCGTTGAAACTACAGTAAAGTGATGGTGTCCCCCACTCATTCTGAGATAATTCACAACCGAGTTTCACAGCTATACTCCTAACTAATTCTTCATCAGCGTAAGGACTGAAATTAGTTACGAAGACATCTATATCATCTTCAAATTCATCAAGGTTTAAGTAAAGCATTAATACAGTACTACCTATGATAACCCCCTCAACACCCACATCCTTAAGTCTTACCAACACATCCCTTAAGACCCTCTTACTGTAACTCGTAGTCCCCCACCAAACATGGTATTACGTAAAAGTTATTATTAAGTAGTATATAAATACCTAACTTACTATACTTTAACCCTCTCGTCATGAACTTCAACTATAGATCGTTACGGGAGTTGAAAGATTTAAAAGTTTTGAGGACTTTACTTTATTGAGCCGGGGTGGCCGAGCGGCCTAAGGCGGCGGGCTGCAGTGAGTCAGTCATGGATACCCGTTTATTCGCGGGTTCGAATCCCGCCCCCGGCTCCATAAATTAGTAATGGTTAAGTAACTCCTCTATACTTTATTAATAATTCTCTAAGACGGTATAATCTTTCCTTACCCTTTAGTAACACTTTATTACATATCTGTATTAACTCATTAATCCGGTCTAGATTTACTAAGATGGTATCACCTGATTTAATTATCTGTGTTACGCTTACACCACTTTTTAACTCGATTATTATCCCATCACGTCTAATACTGATTATACCACTATGTTTAAAACCAGCAGTTCTAGCGATAGATGTTATAAGATGTGCTTCTCTTAACGAAGCTGTTGATACATGTATTATGGGTCCGGTAACGATCATCCAGAGATTATGTAGTACTGGTTTACTAATAATATCTAAGCATTCCTCTACTGTTATCGGCTTATGCTTTTTAAAAATTATAGTTGATCCCTTCCTTACCCAAGGAATTTGAGTATCGATAAACACTACCCTACCACTACATGAACTTATAGTGAAGGTATTCTCCCTCCTGAAGAACTCTAACAGGATATCATATAACTCCTCATCTAAGTATCCTATATCCTGATCCTCTAATAACCTCCTCAGCATAAGTTCCTTCTTCCTAGACCATAAACTCTTATCAACAATCATCTTATAACACCTACTTTAGTGAGTAATTCGCAAGTCTTACATAAACTCCTGTTATAAGCTGTAGGCTCACCACATATTTTACATGTAGGTAGGTCTGGTAGTCTACTAGTACTATCTAAGAACTTAATCACTAAATCATCAATGATGTTTAGGAATCTTAGGAGTGTTCCAGGCTTAACAGTCTCTAACCTGTAGAGGTATTCTCTAACCTTAGCTCTTAATGTAGGTCTAGTAGTTATGTACGGGCATTCAACCTCTTGAAACTTAAATCCTTTTAAGTACGCATATAGAGCACACTCCCACTCATAAATCTTCCTAAGTGGTTTTACCCTCCTTATGAAGAGAGGGCTTAATTTAGGTCCTTTAGGATGTGACTGAATTAACCTACTCAAATCACCTCTTAATATGTTTATCAATGCTGTTTGAGCCTCATCATCTAAGTTATGAGCAGTTAATACCTTATCATAACCTAACTCTCTAGCATATCTATTAATAATTCTCCTCCTAATCATCCCACAATACGTACAGGGACTAACATCAACACCTAACTTATTAGATAGGTCAACAATCTCAGTAAGTGAGTAACTAAGTTCGTCTTTTATTGAGGTCTTAATACAGTCTATCCCTAACTCCTTACACCTACTTAAAATCCAGATAATATCTTCATCCCTACTATAACCTACAATACCTTCAGCTACTGTTATAACACCTAATCTACTAACATCATGAATACTTGATATCACATCAAATAATACGAAGCTGTCCTTACCACCTGATAACGCTAATAGTAACTTATCATTATCTCTAAACATCTCATACTTCCTTACCTCATCTAAGATACGTGACCTCACATCATCTATAAAACATTTACTACATAGGTACCTACCAGTATGTCTCTGAAGGATGATAGCGTTACTCACACCACATACATCACACCTCACCATCCACACCGTATCTAAATAAGTGATAAAGTTATTAAGAGTGATTGAGTGTGTGGGGCANTATGATCTAAAGACTTGAGTAGTTTAAATAATATTAAGTAGTAAAGTCTTAATTAGTTTGAAAGCATCACTTTTAGATATGTCAACTACGTAAGTATCGTAATCAGCTAATGTAATATTATTAACACCGGAATCAATAACATACCTCACAAACTCACTAATATTGTTGAATCTTATAGTTAAGAGTTTCCGAATTATATGTTGGATCTTTAAATTATTTGTAAGTCTTGATATCCGACGTTTATACCTCCTAATAACATCATCAATTGTTAAACCATTCCTGAAGGATTCTTCTAACATTCTTGCTTGATGAACTATAGCGTATATACCCCCACCACTTAACGGTTTTGTTGTGGAGACAGCATCTCCAACCCCTACGAGCCTCTCAATAACTTGTCTACATGGTGTAGATATAGGTATTAAACCACCGAAGAATTCCTTAAAAGATATAGAGCCGGACCCATACCTTCTAACTAAGTATTTCTTTACAACATACATTAACTTAGGGTAAAGGTCTCTAGAACTATCTGCTAATCCAGCAATTACGTAGTTACCATCTATAGGGACTAACCAGCTGAAAAACTCTCTACTTATATTACTACCGAAGATCACGTACGGGTTATCCAACTCATTCCTACATTTTACAACTGTCTGTAATCCTAGTAAGTAATTAACCTCTGAACATAAATTATAAGTTCTTGAGATGAGTGCTTTAGCACCTTCAGCGTTAATCACAATATCGTAGTTACGTTTAACTGTATTGTTGATTATTACCGACGCCTCTGAAGGATTTACTGAAGTTACCTTCATACCTAAATGGATAATACCTCCACGACCTTGGACCTCATCACTTAAGTATTCCTCAACCTTAGGCCTATCTATGAGGTATACATAATTACTGAACTTAAGTTCTAAGTATTTATTAGGTCTTAAATCATGTATTAACGTGTACATGTTAAAACTATTTAAGATGTAATCCCGGATACCACTACCTATGAGGTTAAGTACTCCCTCACTAACTAAACCAGTACAATGTTTAGGATATCCTACAACATTATGTTCCTCAAACAACTCTACATCAGAGTACTTAATAATCTTAAGAGTTACGTAAAGACCCCCTATACCACCACCAATAACTCCAACCTTCATTAGTACGTCATTTTAAGTATTGTAGGTATACTTTAAATCCTTAATTTACCTCAAGTCCCGAGGAGGGGTAGGGATAACAGGCTGGAAACCCAGCCCATGGCTAAACCCCTAGATGTAGCTTTAAACCCCACGCATTAAAGGACGAGGTTCTTGCTGGTGCTGGGAGGAGGTCAGAACTACTCACGTATATTGAAAGTAGGGGGGATGTTGTTATGGAATTTCTGAATAGTGTGAAGGTGTATATGAGGTAGTTGTAGCGGTGTTGGGGGTATTTAATAATCTCTTCCTAACCCCCAANCACCGCGGGGGTTGGAGGGCTTTCTAACGTCCCTGTACCCTCCTAATTAAATATATTTCTGAGGTTAATAAACCCTCACGTAATAACCTAGAAAAAAATTAAATGTAGGTTATGTGTGGTTTAAAAATATTTTTTAATTATTATAATGACCTATCAACTACTTTATATTCGTATCTTTCAGCTCTTAACGCCTTAACAATGTATTTGAAAGAATCTTCAGGACGTGTATGGTGACCGCATGAATATACATCAACTGTTGCAAAACAATATTCAGGCCATGTATGTATAGTTATATGTGATTCTAGGATTATTGCTACAACACTTACGCCTGGACTTATCTTCCAATACTTAACATCTAATAAAGTCATATTCCCCTCTTTAGAGGCTTCAACAGCAACTTTAACTAGGTAATCAGCATCTGATAATATTTTAGGATCGCAATCATATAGATTACCGAAGACATGTTTACCAACTACTCTGTAGTTACTCCTTCCCCCATAGTTTAATAAAGTATGTACAGTACTCATAGCCCCCCAACCCCCTACATATGTAGGGCTTAAACCTTTTAAATTTAACCCCCCGCATCAGGGTGTACTTATGAAGTTATTCTTAAGAACATCATTTTCTAACTAGTCTATAATCCCTAACGTAGACCTTAAATCCATAGTAATACTTATGAGTGGTTTAATACATTATAATTTAGGGATGTATTGATCATGGATAGTAGGGTTAAAGATGTTATTAATAACCTCTCTAGAGATGAAGCTATAGCTCTTAATTACTTCATAAGGTATAGATCTGTTGGTGAGTTAATAGCTTTGAAGGAGTTGAAAGCTTTATACGGTGTTCAAGAACCAGCTAAGGTAATTAATAAATTAGTAAGTAAGGGTTTAATTAAGAGAGGTATTGGTTGTTATAACGTATCTGAAGAATTAGTAAAAGTTTTTAGGGATGAGAAAACCTGTCTTAAGTAGTAGCTTACGTGTAGGTGTTGGTATTGACCGAAATATTCTACGAATTATCTATGAAGTTACCGAAATCAGCTATAATATTACTAATAGGTAATCCATACACATATACTTTCCACGTAGGTGTTGAGATACTTAAGAGGGCTTTCATGAATTATCATTGGTATATAATAGTTAATGATATACCTCAAAGGTATGCAGACGTGATAACTAGGTACAACATATTAAAAGATGATATTACATTTATTAATAACCTCGGTAAGGGTGTAGAAGTTCTTAAGGAGTTATTATCAAGTAACGGTAATTTAATCTACGTGTTAATAAATGATGCTATATCCTACGTAAGTGATTATTACTCAGTCTTAGTACGAAGGGATCAGAAAGTAGATTCTATAGTAGTTATTCAAGTTGATGAAGAGATCTATAAGTTATTAGCATATATTGCAGACTTAATAATTAGGTTAGGAGTTATTGAAGACTCAAACACTTTTAAGACTATAGCAATGCTAGCTAAGATAGTTTTAGTTAGAGAAGCTATTGAACTAACTATGAATTATAGAGTACTACAGAGTGGAGTATTGTTCGAAGAATTCATTAGAATTTAAAATAATCACCTAGAGATATGAGACACTCTAAGAGATTAAACTTTATGGGTAATAATGTTAAACCTCAAAGATTAAATTTTCTATAATTATTAAATTTACGGTGTATTTAGTGAAGGGTGTATCACCAATAATTGCTACAGTCCTCTTAATACTAATATCTATAGCTACTTCATTAATACTCTGGAATTGGGTTTCATCAACAGTTTCTCAAACACCTTCTGAACTTCCTTTCTTAAGTGAGAGGGTGAGGATAGAGGCAGTAAGTATTGAGGGTAATATAGTAAAAATTTATGTTAGGAATTTAGTGAATAATGATGTTAGGGTAGGTCCTGTGTACATCATTAACGGTTCTTCAGGATTGACATTAGCTCAGAACTTAAGTAGTGTTGTTGTTAGAGGTGGGGATGTTATTGAGGTTAGTGTTGAGTTGAAGATGTTGCTACCACGTGGTGTATATATAGCTAAGGTAACTACTGCTAGAGGTTATGAGGCGTCTTACGTCTTCGCAGTGACTTAGGGGTTAAACAATGTTGGATAGTATTATGAAGAAGTTTAAAAGGTCAGGAGGGTCTGATGTTAGGGAGGTCATTAAGAGTGAGTCAGTATCTAAGAGAGATTTAAGATATGATGAAGTTAAAGTTCTTGATTTCTACCCATTAATTAAGAATTACTCATACGCGTTAATATATGTTGATAAGTCTAATCAGAAGGTATATGATGTTATAGAACCTACATTATCAGATGAAGAGAGGAACCTGTTAAGTATTGTTAAGCAGAGGATTTTTGAGAATATCTCAGTAAGTAGGGGGTTAAGAAGTTTAACTAATGTTGAGGAAGGTATTGAAGTTGTTAAGAAGGTTATAACTAGTAACTTATTAGGTATTAGGGTAAGTAATGAAGTATTAATTGATAAGATTTCATATTATGTTGCTAGGGACTTGATAGGGTACTCGATAATAGACCCCCTAATTAGAGATACTAAGTTAGAGGATATCGTATGTAGTGGTGTTAATATACCTATATACGTATTCCATAATGTTTATGAGTGGTTAAGGACTAATATAGTCCTACAAGATGTTAAGACTCTAGAGTCTATTGTACGTAGGTTATTGTTTAGAGCTGGTTTAGAAGTAAGTATTGCTAAGCCTATAGTTGACGGTGTGATACTACCTGAAGGTTATAGAGTTCATGTAACTATCGATGTAATATCTAGAAGAGGTTCTACATTCACTATAAGGAAGTTTAAGGCAGAACCGTACACAATAATTGATTTAATAAATTTAAAGACTTTAGATCCTTTAGTAGCTGCATATTTATGGTTGTTGATAGAGAATTTACAGAGTACTTTAATAGTAGGTCCTACAGCAGCTGGTAAGACAACACTACTTAACTCTATAGCTTTACTCCTACCACCGGAGATTAAAGTAATTACTATAGAGGAAACTCCTGAGTTAAACTTATTTGGTCATGAGAATTGGGTCTCACTAATTACTAGGACTTCAACTGAGGAAGGTGTTGTAAATGTTACACTCTATGAATTACTTAAGAATGCTTTAAGACAAAGACCTGACGTAATAATTGTTGGTGAACTTAGAGGTGAGGAAGCATACACTTTCTTCCAAGCTATCAGTTTAGGTCATGGTGGTTTAGCAACAATCCATGCTGATGATGTGGGGACAGCTATTAGGAGGTTATTAGCTGAGCCCTTCAACATACCTAAATACTTACTACAACTAGTTAGAGTGTATGTAAGCTTAGGTAAGGTTGAGGTTGGTGAAGGAATTAGTAGGAGAGTTCTTGAGGTTAAAGAAGTTGAGGGCTTAGACCCTAGGACTGGAGACTTAATCTTAAGTACTGTGTTTAGATGGGTCCGGAGTAACGATTCTATAGTATTCACCGGTCATAGTCATGTCATTAAAATGATAGCTGAGAGGAGACAGGTTAGTTATGATGATGTCTTCAACGATCTTTTAAGGAGGGCTACTTTAATGAAGTGGTTAGCTAAACGTAAGGTAAGTATTTCAGAACTTCGAAATATTGTTAGGTCGTATAGAGCTGATTGGACAACCCTCTACTTAGTAGCTGAGTCAGAGGTAGGGCCTTACGAATTATCTAGTTAAATTACTTGATAAGTTTGTTAAGTATTTAGGATTTAAAGAACTTGAGAAGTATGTTATAGGTTCTGGTATAACTACATCTTTAAGAAGGTACTTGGAGGTAGTAGCTTATGTCACGATCATGATTATTGCTGTAGTAGTTGTGGTAGGTTTAATAATACTTAACATGATAACTACTCTAATTAATGCTATAGTAACTACGTTACTCATCACATTCTTAGTAATTCCAGCATCGTTACTGATGATGTTGTTAATACCTAAGATAGTCTACGCTAATAGAGGGTTTAAATTAGAATCTAAGTATCTTAGACTTCTCTACTTTCTCTCAACCTTTATAGTTGCTGGGTTAGGAATTACTAAAGCTCTCATCAGGCTTAAGGATTTTGAGGAGTTAAGGGATTTTAATATCGAGTTAGAGTTAATAGCTAATGAAGTATACCTAGGTAAGGATTTAGATGAAGTACTTCATTATGTAGCATCAATAACACCTTGCAAATCATTTGCTTCACTCCTAACTACTATAGGTAATGTTAGTAAGAGTGGTCGTGACGTCCTACCAGTTATTAATTACTTAATAGATAATTACTTCATCGATATCCGTTCAAGGATGGAGGAGGTGATAGATTACGTAAGTATCTTATCTGAGGCTTTTGTAGTAATAGCTCTAATATTTCCATTAATAGTTTCAATCATTGCATCAACATCAACTCTAGCACCGTTCGGTATTTTAGACCCATACGTCCTACTGATAATTACTACATTATTAATAGTTCCCTCATCATCTCTAGCCTATTATATACTTGTCGACTATGTGATGAGTGTGGTTCAGTTATGATTAGGTTTAGAATACTAACATCTTTAGTGATTTCCTTAACATTCCTCATAATTTTAACCATGTATCTAGTAGGGATAGGATATGTTAAGGTTATTAGAATTTCATATTTAGTTATTCCTTACGGTTATTCCTATACCGTCATAATGTCCTTACTCCTACTCATAACATATACTGTATTAACTATATTAAGTATGGGTGAGGTTAAGAAGTTTAAATCTATAGAGGGTCAGATAACCGATTTTATGTTCAGTGTTGCAACGTATATTAGGTCTGGTGCTACATTATATGAATCAATATCATTAACACTACCGAACTTAAAGGGTTACTTTAGAGATGTTATTGAGAAGTTTCTAAACTTAATTGCGTTAGGTAATAGTCTTGACGAAGCTATAAGTATTATTAAGAGGGATTTAGGTAAGGAGTTTACCTACATATTAAGGATACTTTCTGTAGCTGAGGAAAGTGGTGGGAAAGCAGTTGATGTTTTAGATAGGGCTTCTACCATATTAAGTAATATAAGTTCATATAAGAATTACAGGAGGAGAGTTTTAAGACAGTATCTAATCCTATTATTAATAGTTATAATAGTATATGACTTCGCTGTTATGTTCTTACTACTAATTATGAATTCATTAAATACTGCCGTAGCTACATTTATTACTAGACCTAATGTGGAGTTTATGTATACATTACTATATTATACATCAGTAGTAATAGCGTTAGTTTCTGGATCATCCTATGGTAAATGTGTTGAGGGTAGTATTACTAGGTCATTCCCATATATATTAATCCTATCAGCCTTAAACTTTATATTAATCCATATCTTATTAAGTGTTGTATCACCTAACATCATACAATTATTCATATTTGGTAGTTAAGTCATCGTTACTGTAGGTTTAGTAACTATGCAGGTTTTGAGTGTTATATCTTTGAAATCCTTCAGAGGTATGCGTTACTTCAGTTACTTCCCAATTAATTCTCTACCCTTACTACTTAATTCGTAAATATATACTGACTTAAGTACAGCATCTATAGGTTTAAAGATATTACCGCAATTACCACACATATGTACTATGTTAGGTTGTGATGTCTTTAATCCACAGGATAAGCATTCGAAAAATTGAATGTAAACCTTCATGTTCTTCTCATTTACTTCCCTACCACATTTAGGACATACTAAGGTATTATCCGGTCTTAAAAATTTAATAATACTATCAGTATAACCGCATTCTATATGCTGTACTATCTTAGTTTTCTCTAGGTTTATACTACCACATCTAGGGCAGGCATACTTAGTTATGATTGATAAAGAACTACATTTAGGGCATGCTAGTAACTTATCGATAAAATCACGTTTTAAGAATCCCTTACTAACTAAATCATTAAGTAGAGGCTCATCAACTTCCTCAAATCCTAAGTACTTTAAAACTATACTCACGCTAGTAATAGGTCTTAAGACACCTACACTAGCTATCTTATTAAGGATAACTTTAATCTCTTCATTAGAGTTCAACCTATATCACACTTTCAACAATATCTACGAATTAAAGGGTTTTAAAGTATTTTTAAGCTTGTATTATATCCTCATTATCACTACTTAACTTATATTTAATTTAGGAAACTGTAGCAGTCTTTATTAAGGTTTGATCGTCCTCTCAAGATCGTAACATATATACTCCTAATAGAATCCATTCAACCTCTCTAATATTGTACTATAACTGAGTGACTTATTATTTAAAGTTAGAGGTGATGACAGTTAACTTAGTTAGAGTTGTTAGAGATGTTGATGATTCTCTTAGTTCTATATTCCTCAATAAGGTTTAGTAATTTCTCAAGAGTGAATTCACTCTTCTTCATAATCTCCTTACGTAGTTCCTCTTCATACTTCTCTAGTTCGTTAATTACTTCTTTAGGTATTAGGACTACATCATCACTTACTTCTATATAATCTCTACATGGATATATCACTACTTGATATACGGGTTTAATATCTTTATGTTCTTCAAGTGGTTTAGGTATTAATATCCTTAATTTTAGTGAGTTGATAAGTTTCATTAAATCTTCTTTAAATTCACGTAATTCTTTAACGAATATTACCTCACCTTCCTTTATATTACCTAAGGTTTGAGAAGACCTTAAGATCTCTTCAACTGATAATCTTCGTATTGATCTCACTATTAAGTACTTACCGTTAAACAGTAGGTTGAATGCCTCCTTTAAACTATCTATGAGTTTAGCCATACCTGTTATTTGCTCCTCTAAACTACTTAGATGTTCTGTAAGTTTTCTCAACCTATGTCTTAACTCTGAGATCTCCCTATCCTTAGCAACTTCAGAATTAAACTCTAAGGTTCTTAGATGTAGTTCTGTTTCTAACTGTGTAAGCTGTCTCTCTAACTCAACTACACGTTTACGGAGTACATCACGTTCTTTAGCTATCTTCTCCATCTCAGCTATAAGCTCCTTATCCCTCCTCTCAATATCTTCATTAACTAATAACTTAATCATCCTAACGATATTCTCCTTTCCGTAAGTCTCCCCTTTACTGATGTAGTCGTTAATTATCCTCTCTACTACCTCAGCTACTGGTCTCCCCCTAATTATCTCAGCNTTATACTTCTGAAGCCTTCGTGGGTGAAGACCTATCTCATTAAGTCTACTCATGAGTTGTAGGAATTTCTCCTCATATTCTTTATACGCCTTTAAACATGATGCTAAAGCATCTCTTTCATGAGTAGTTTTTAAATTTAACTTATGGATTTCCACATACTCATATACTAAGGAGTCCTTCTCAGCAGTACTTAATGTTCTTGAAGGAGAGTACAGTACAGAGTTTAAACTAGCAGCTAACTTCTCAATAATCTCTGGTGGTGGGTTCTTATCCGTAGAGACTAGGACGGGTATTCCATACTTACGGATGATCTGAAGTATTTCTTCTCTATCTAAGTTCTTACTACTTAATACTAGTAAGGGGTTAAGGTCTAGGTCAACTATAGCTAGACCTGTCTCTATACCTGGATCTACTCCAACTATAATGAACTTATCTGTAGTTAAGTTACTACTTACTAAACTTAAGAACTTCTTCTTAAGTACTGGTTTAACCCTAATACTTACGTTAAATCCCTTAACAACTCTTAATATACTACTTATCTCACTCCTCCGAGTGTATATAGTGAATACAGCTCTTTCAATACCTCCATCACTCTCCCTAAAAGTTAAGTCGTAATCAATACCCCTATTCTCGAGTTCCTCCTTAAACCTCTTAACAGCACTTAATACTGAAGTTCTTAAACCCCTCTTAAACCTCTCTGAACTAGAACCTCCTGAACCAGGAACCCTACCCCTACTAATAACTACTTTAATTCTATCCTCAAAGAGTTTTAATACCTTACCATAACCCTTACTCGATAAGATCGCTAATACCTCAGCCGTCTTCTGAGGTGTTAACTTACCATGCTCAAGTACTATACCTGCTTTAGAAGCTAACCTACGTAGGTCTACAAATTCATCAGCACTTAATGTAACCTGAACTAACTCACTCTCAGGTGGGAATAACTTAACTATCTTAACGACATTCTTCTTACTACCGCCTAACTCCATAATATTATCTAAAGCTATTAACTTAGGCTTTAACTCCCATAAGAGTCTTATAAGTCTACCTAAACCTACATCGTCGTAAACAGTCATGGTACCGTCTTTTAAGACAGCTAGAGCATACCTATAATCACTTAACTTCACACCAGATGATACGACATCTATACCTACTACTACATCACCATAATCAATCACTACAACTACCTCAACAAATCTGTATGTTTTCCTAACATATAAATTAAAATCTAGCTAATCACTTCAGTACTCCCCATTCCTGAAAAACTTTTAAATATTAAGAATAGGTAGTTAGTTCTTGAGGTAGTTAGTTGATGAGTGCCTCGAAGGTTGAGAACCCCTTCAAAACGTTAAAGATGGCTATGAATAAGAATGTACTGGTTAAGGTAAAGGATGGTTATGAGTATGTTGGTAGGTTAGTTATGGTTGACTTAACTATGAATGTAGTCTTAAGTGAGTGTACTGAGTTCTCAGACGGTGGTAGATCACCTATAGCTAAGTACGGAACCGTCTTCATAAGAGGTAGTCAAATACTTTACGTAGCTATAGATTATAACCCTAAGATATGATAGTCGTAACGTTAGTAACCGATGTAATCAATAGATGTAAGGTGTACAATATTACTACTAGTAATAAAGGTTATAATAAAGTAGTACTAAAATTTAATATATACGTAGCATCACTGTTATTGGTATGATGATGTCTACTAATATAGTTGTTGAGAGGTTAAGTTATACACCGATGGAGGATCAACATGTAGAGTTAGTTGAGAGGAAGGGGTTAGGTCATCCAGACTATATAGCAGATGCTACAGCTGAAGCATCAAGTATAGAACTTTCTAAGTACTACATTAGAAAGTATGGGGTAATACTCCATCATAACTTAGATAAAGTTCTTTTAGTTGGAGGTCAATCTAGTCCTAGATTCGGTGGTGGTGAAGTACTACACCCAATATACATAATAGTAGCTGGTAGAGGTACTGATATGGTTATAGGTGAGGGTAATTCCGTAGAGTACATCCCTATAGGTACTATAGTGATTAATGCTGTTAAGGAGTGGTTGAGGAGGAATTTCAGGTTCTTAGATCCTGAAAGACATGTAGTAGTAGATTATAAGATTAGGTATGGTAGTGCAGACCTCGTTCAGATATTTAAGTTAGGTATGAGGTCAAAACCACTCTCTAACGACACTAGCTTTGGTGTTAGTTATGCACCACTCTCAACCCTAGAGAGATTAGTATTAAGTGTTGAGAGGTACTTAAACAGTAGTGAGTTTAAGAGGTCATTACCTGAGGTTGGTGAGGATATTAAGGTCATGGGGTTACGTATTGGTAAGAAGGTAAAGCTTACAATTGCAGCAGCGTTAATATCTAGTTTAACACCTGATTTAAGTCATTACTTATCAGTTAAGGAAGAGATAATTAATAAGGTTTCAGACTTAGCTGTTAAGATAGCTCCAGGATATGATGTAGAGGTTTACGTAAATACAGCTGATAAACCTGATAAAGGTATAGTCTACTTATCAGTAACAGGGACTTCAGCTGAGCATGGTGATGATGGAGCTACTGGTAGAGGTAATAGAGTTAATGGTTTAATAACACCATTAAGACCTATGAGTCTTGAAGCAACAGCTGGTAAGAACCCAGTAAGTCATGTTGGTAAGTTATATAACGTCTTAGCCAGGATTACATGTGAGAGGATTATTAGGGAGTTACCTAAGGTTAGGGAGGTCTATATGGAGATCTTAAGTCAGATTGGTAAGCCTATAGATGAACCGTTAATAGCTCTAGTTAGGTTAGTAGTTGATGATAACTCTCAATTCTATGCTATTAAATCTGATGTTGAGGAGATAGTAAGGAGTGAGTTAATGAGTATGTCTAAGCTTACAGATTTAATAATTAATGAGAAAGTAAGTATATTTTGATGATGTATTGAAACCGGGTCTGAATTAATTTAAGTGATGATGGGTCGGTTTACTGAGGATTTCACTACAGTTTTAACGACTAGGTATCTAAGTACTATTTAAAATAAATTTACTTTATAGCGATCTTAGTCTTTAGGGAGTGATGTATGCCTAAGAAGAAGGAGAAGGGTAAGGAAATTACTGAGGTAAAGGATGAGGATACTTCAGGTAAGGCTATATCTACTAAGAAGAAGGTTAAGGTTAAGAAGGAAGTTGATGTTAATGGTTGGCTAGATAAGAATGTTGATGAATTAGTAAGTGTTTTAGGGTTAGAGTACTTAGGGTTGAGTAGGGATGAGTACTTAGAAATACTTAGACGTCCTGTAGAACTCTTATACGGATCTCCAACAACTAAACCTGACGTTGAGACAATGGTTAAGAGGTTTAGAAGGTTTTCAGAGAATGTCTATCCTTTAATCGCTATAGCTCTACTAAACTTAAGAGATAGTCTTAAGTCTGAACATCTAGACTTTATAGTCAATAACATAGGTAAGGCAGTGTTAGAGTACGCACCTAAGTTGTATAAGGAGGTTATTAGGTTAGGTAGGGAGGATCTCCTACCAGTACTTAGGAGGTTATGGAGGATTGCATGGGTAGAACAGTATTCAAAAACTTTACCAGTGACATGTCCTAAATGCCTCTTTAACTCATTAACTAAGGACATGTACTGCTTAGTATGTGGTAGTATACTCACTGAGAAACAGCTTAAGGAGTTTTTAGATTTTAAGGAGTTACTTAAGAATTATGTTAGTTCAGTATCATGTGAGGAGTTAAAGGAGCTTACTAGATATGATTATGTGTTGTTAAATAATAACGGGGTAAAACACCCTAAAGAATTTAGAGAAGAAGGTATAGATATAGAGGTCCTCCTAAGTAATGATGAGAAAACATTAATTAAACAGAAGTATAGAGAATTGTGTGGGGATGAATTAAGAGTTGAAAGTACTTCAAGATATTAATGAGTTTAAGAAGTTTGTGAAAGTGAATAATGTAGTACTCATAGGTTTTGTAGAGGGTAATACAGACGTAAAGAGGTATATGATAAGCCTGTTTGAGAGGCTTGAATCAAGGATTGGACATATAATTAACTTCGCATTATTCGATATTGAGAACGTACCTAATAATTCAACTATTAAGGAGGATGAAGGTATTAATAAATTACCTTTAATACGTCTGTATCTGAATGGTAAGAACGTGTTTGAACAAGAGGATTGCTTTATGGATTTAAGACTAGATTATTACGTATTGAAGATTAGTATGAAGGATGTATTACAACGTCACGGTATTAGATGGTCTCTAAGACCTGCTATCTAATTATTGAATGTTATACTCCTTACAATATTATTGAAGGACTTAACGAGGGTTTGAGTTAATTCAGGGTTGTTGTAACTTAAATCCCTAACTAACTCCTTAACTATTACTTGATCTTCACTAATGTAGGTATCTCTTAATGAAGTTAATATATCATCTAAGGTTAGATCGTATATACCTCTAATGTAGGAGTATATGTAGACATCATATTCAGGGACATTATAGAAAGGTATTATAAATGTTTGAGAATTTAATTTAAATGATGGTTGTGTCGGTATGTTCTCTAAATAATGACTTAGTAATGAGGTAAGTATTATCTCACTTAAATCATTTAGTGTGAGAGGTAAAGCTATTACGTTATACTTAGTAATTGAGTTAATAGTAAGTTTAACGTATTTATTAAAGACTTCAACAGAACTAATATTTAATCTACTATCCCCGTAATTTATGATGTCTATGAACTCATCATCAATACCTACTTTAGGTTTTATTATTGAGTTGATTATGTTATCTACTACAGCACGGTAGCATTCATTGATAGGTAATACAGCTACTACTTTACAATTATATTTCCTCTCAATCTTATTTAAGATATAGAGTGTTGTAATACTAGTTACTAACCTCTCAGGAATTACTAAAGATGCTAACTTAATACCTGGTTTTAAATCCTTTACATCTCTTAAAGACCTCTTCACAATCTTAATTAAAGACCTCTCAAAACATGTACTACATAACCTCTCCCCAGAACTCCTTCTTAAGTATACAGCTACTCTCCTATTACATGAGGTACATAAAAACTTCCTACTAGACTTCAAGTCTATCAAGTCTTTCCTCTCTAAGTATACTCCTTAACTTAAATAGGAACTCATTAAATACTACTTCATTAAATTCCTCCTCTAAAATACCAAGCAACTCCATAACATACGGATTTAAGTAGTTAGGACCTTCAATTAAACCTATCCTTAAAGTCCTTGCAAGTTCTGCTACAGATTCAGAGCTTAGAACCTTATGATATTTCATAAACCCTAAAAAACCTACTAGAACAGCTATGAAGAAATTAGCTTTATCTACATCATTAACACTTATATACTTTTCATAGATGTTAATTATATCGTCAACTTTAAACATCTTCGTAAACACCGGGACTATACTATATATTCTCAGTAGGTTTTTTAATGTTATGTCTTCGTTATTTTCATTAAGGTTTATATAGAAGTATCTGAAATAGATTTCAAGGGATTACAGTATGACTGCACTATATGGAATACCTGTACTGGTCTTGAAGGAGGGTACGTCGAGAACTCATGGTAGGGATGCTTTAAGGAATAACATAATAGCTGCGAGAGCATTAGCTGAGGTGTTAAAGACTAGTTTAGGTCCTAAAGGACTTGATAAGATGCTTGTTGATAGCTTCGGTGATATAACAGTAACTAACGATGGGGCAGCTATAGTTAAGGAGATGGAGGTTCAGCACCCAGCTGCTAAGTTATTAGTTGAGACAGCTAAAGCTGTAGATGCTGAGGTAGGTGATGGTACTACATCAGTAGTAGTTTTAGCTGGAACTTTACTAACTAAGGCTGAAGCCCTACTTGATCAGAACATACATCCAACCATAATAATTGAGGGTTATAAGAAGGCTGCAGCTAAAGCTGTAGAGTTTCTTGATGAAATTGCAGTGAAGTTAGATGTTAGTGGGGTTGAAACTCCTGAGGGGTTAGCTAAGGTTAAGCCTGAACTAGTTAGGGTCCTTAACACAACATTAGCTAGTAAGTACTTAGCAACACCTGATATTATAAATAAGTTAATCGATATGGTCATATCAGCTGCGGTAGTAGCTGCTGAGAAGAAACCTGATGGTACTTATGAGGTTAGGTTAGATAATATTAAGATTGAGAAGAAGAAAGGTGCTTCATTAGCTGATTCTCAGTTAGTTTATGGTGTTGTTCTTGATAAGGAGGTTGTACATCCTGGGATGCCTAAGAGGGTTGAGAAGGCTAGGATTGCATTACTTGATGCTCCTCTAGAGATTGAGAAGCCTGAGATAACTGCTAAGATTAACATAACATCACCTGAGCAGATAAAGTCGTTCTTAGATGAGGAGGCTAAAATGCTTAAGGATATGGTTGATAAGTTAGTTGCTGTTGGTGCTAATGTTGTTATTTGTCAGAAGGGTATTGATGATGTTGCTCAGCATTTCTTAGCTAAGAAGGGTATTTTAGCTGTTAGGAGGGTTAAGAGGTCTGATATGGAGAAGTTAGAGAGGGCTACAGGAGGTAGGATAGTCACAAGTATTAGGGACCTAACCCCTAACGACTTAGGTTATGCTGAGTTAGTTGAGGAGAGGAGGGTTGGTAATGATAAGATGGTATTTGTTGAGGGTTGTAAGAATCCTAAGGCAGTAACGATATTAGTTAGAGGAGCTAATGATATGATTGTTGATGAGACTGAGAGGAGTTTGAATGATGCGTTACATACTATGAGGAACATATTAAGAGATCCTAAGGTTATACCAGGTGGTGGAGCTCCAGAGATTGAAGTTGCGTTAAGGTTGAGGAAGTATGCTGAGAGTGTTGGTGGTAAGGAACAGTTAGCAATTCAAGCATTTGCTGATGCTTTAGAGGAGATAGCTGTTATATTAGCATCAACTGCTGGTATGGATGCTCTAGAGACCTTAATGGAGTTAAGGAAACTACATAGTGATGGTAAGATATATGCAGGGATAAACGTTGTTGAGGGTAAGATTGCTGAGGATATGTTCGCTGTAAATGTAGCTGAACCAGTAATAGTTAAGAAGCAAGTTATTAAGGCAGCTGCAGAAGCTGCAGCTGCAATACTTAAAGTTGATGATATAATAGCTGCATCACCTATGAAGGCTGGTGAGGGTAAGGGCGGTAAGGCTGGTGAAGGTGCTGAAGAATCTGAGGGGAAATTTGGAGGTAAGTACGAATTTGACTAATGATTAAGCCCGTTAATAGTACTTAACTTTATAAACAATAATAAAGTATTTTTTACCTCTTACATAGTTATAGGTTGCTGTGTAGGGTGGTAATTGAATGAGTACACTTCTAGAGAGGTTGAAGGAATTTACAGGAGTTAAAGTAGGCCCACCTAAACTTACTAAGTATGAGAAAGCACGTATAGTTAGTGCTAGAACACTTCAATTAGCTTTAGGAGCACCACCACTAATCGACATAAGTAACTTGCCTAGTAAGGATGCTATTACGATCGCTATGGAGGAGCTTAAGAGAGGTGTATTACCGATAACTGTTATTAGGGTTAAACCAAACGGTGAGAAGGAGTTAATACCTGTTAGGAAACTCTTAGAGCTTGAGGAAAGGTTTTACAGTATTGAGTAAGTGATTTTAAATCAGGGATTTTAATATAATTAATTAGAACGGTGGCTTAAGATTTGAATGTGTTTAAAGGTGGTGAAGTACTAGACCTCACCTCAGTAATTAATAAGTTTTTCTATGTTGTTGAGAGTTCTAGGAATGAGGAGTTTGTAGAGTATGTAGTGTTATCTGTTAGAGATGATATGAGTAAATTATTTGACCATCTCTATGATGAGTTAGTACCTAAGGGTTATTACCCAATACTCTATAAGGTTGGGGATATCATAACCTTAAGAGTTCTAATTAGCGGTAGACGTAGAGGAACTTCAATTAAATCATCATTAATTTTCTTCAGCTTAACGTTGGTTTCAGTAGTAGTGACAGGTTTCTACATATCTACTGACTTCCACAATAGGTTGAAGTTATTATTAGGTTATGGTGTTAAGACTGACGTAATATACGATACGTTATTCTTTATGTTGAGTGTGTTAGTACCTTTAATTACTCATGAATTAGGACATATAATTATTGTTAAGAGGTTTAATATACCATCCACATACCCACTACTAATACCTGCACCAATTATATCCCCTCTAGGTACTTTCGGTGCTATTGTTAGGATGGATTTCCTACCGAAGAATTTAAAATGCTTACTAAAGTTAGGGATTTCAGGTCCTTTACTAGGTTTTATAGCTTCACTATCTATATTCATCATCACATATTATACATCGCCTAAGTTATCTTTTGATATAGCTTTAGTGGGTTTACGTGAGGGTATAATAGCAACTATAGATTTCATACCGTTATCAGCATATTTAGTAATGACTGTATCTAATATCAACACAGCTATAGGTTATGTAGTACTACTTAATCCAGCAGCATATGCATCAATGATAATGCTGTTAATACACTTTGTTAATCTACTCCCTATAGGTCAGTTAGACGGTGGTCATATAGTTAGAGCTGTCTCAAGTACTAGGTTTCACTCCTTAGTAAGTGTTACAGTATCTTCATCACTTATCCTCTACTCATTAATATCTGTAGTCTACCTCAGAGGTAGTATGGTATGGCTCGGTATCTTCGCATTATTAGCTCTACTAATCTCTGGTTTTAAACCTCATATAGGTTCAGCCAACATGTTAGATATTAGTTCAGTATCTAAGGATGTTAAAGTAAAATATATCGTGATGTACTTAACACTCTTAACGTTAGTTATACCGTTACCGATGTAGGTTGATATTATGGAGTTTAAAGATCATATAGTGATAGTTGCTGAGAAACCTAAGGCTGCAGCTAAGATAGCTCAGGCTTTAGGGATAGGTAGGAGGTTTAGTAGTTACGGAGTACCTTACTGGGTTGGGAGGGTTAATGAGAAGTTAGTTGTTGTTGTAGGTGTTGCTGGTCATATGTTTACATTATCAAGTAGTGAGGATGGTTATCCAGTATTTAACTATAAGTGGGTACCGAGGTGGTTTGAGGATAGAGATGCTAAATTCTTAGTGAATTACTATAAGGTAGTTAGTAGACTTCTTAGAAATGCTTCAGAATATATTAATGCATGTGACTACGATATTGAAGGTTCTGTAATAGGTTATATGATAATATCTAACTTCGGAGATGTTAAGAAGGCTAAAAGGATGAAGTTCTCAAGCTTAACTACTGATGAGTTAAGAAGTGCTTATAGTAGTTTAAGACCTCTTGATTGGGATATGATTGAGGCTGGGTTATGTAGACATGAACTTGATTGGTTATGGGGTATAAACGTTAGTAGAGCTCTCTCAGATATTTTTAGGAGGGTTTATGGGAGGAGAATTACATTAAGTGCCGGTAGGGTTCAATCACCAACATTAGTTGAAGTAGCTAATAATATCTTAATTACTAATACCTTCGTACCTGATGTAAGTTTCTCATTGAGAGTTAAGGTGAGGGTTAAGGATGAGGAGTACTTCCTAGAGAATCTATTTAACCCCTTAGATAGCTTAGATGATGTTAAGCGATTAGTCGATGATGTAAGAAAACGTAAGTATTTAGAGGTAGCTAGTGTTGAAGTGTTAGAAGATGTGTTAGACCCACTACCACCTTTTAACTTACCTGATCTTCAGTATGAAGCATTTAGAATTTACGGTTTCTCCCCATCTAAGACATTATCAATAGCTGAGGGATTATATCTAGATTCATTAATTAGTTATCCAAGGACGAATAGTCAGAAACTCCCTAAAACACTGGATAATAGGTCAATAATTTCTAATATAGCTAAGATTAAAGAGTATAATGTGTTAGCTAAGGAGTTACTAAGTAAGAAGAGGTTAGTACCTGTTGAGGGTGTAAGGGACGATCCTGCACATCCAGCAATATACCCGACTGGATATCAACCACGTAATGATTTAAGTAGAGATTCTGTAAGACTTTACGACTTAATAGTGAGGAGGTATTTAGCATCATTTGCAGACCCTGTTAAGGTAAGGAAGTGTAAGTACTTCATTAAGTTTAGTAAGTTGAAATTCTCACTAAGTAGTTCTGAGGTCATTAGTACTGGTTGGTTAAGGTATTACCCCTTCTACAGAATTATTACACGTAGAGTCCCGTCGTTACGTGTAGGTGATGTAGTTGAAGTTATTGATGTTCGAATCACCTACATCTACAGTAGACGGCCGCAGAAGTATACTAAGGCCTCAATACTTAAGTGGATGGAGTCTGTAGGGATAGGTACTGAGGCGACTAGGGCAGAGATTATTGAAACGTTATTTAAGAGAGGGTATTTAAAGACTTCATCAAAGTATGTAGATGTAACTGATTTAGGTTTTCAAGTTGTTAAAATATTAAATACGTTCTTCAAAGACTTAACTAGTGTTGAACTTACTAGGAAGTTTGAAGACCAACTAACTAATATAATTAGAGGGAGGGTAAGTAGGTCATCAATTATTTCTGAGGCTAAAGACGTACTTAAGGGTAGGTTAAAACAATTTAAAGATTTTATAGATGGTAGAGATGTAAATGCTATACTTAAGTTAGTAGGTATGAGTAACGATATTAAGTGTCAAATATGTGGTAGGAGTGCGTATAATCTCATCGACGGTATTTACTTATGCGACTTCCATAAGATAGCGTATGAGAACATCAAAGATAGGTATAGATCGTGGAGTATGAAGTTAGGTATTAGTTGGTGTGAATACCTTAAAAAACTAAGTAAGTTAAAGTCTTTAGGGAAATTCTCTAAGGAGTTAGTTGACTACTTAATTAAGAATTGCAGGTTATAATCCTTAAACACCCCTAAAGTATAGTAAGTCCTTATAGTAACAGTCACTAAAGATTTAAAACCTAAGTATAAATTGATAATTTAAGGAAGTAGGTGCCGGGGTAGCTCAGCCTGGTAGAGCGCCGGGCTGTTAACCCGGTGGTCGGAGGTTCGAGTCCTCCCCCCGGCGCCTTAATAAGTTATTATAAGTTCTTTCTGTTTAAGTAGTTCTTAGTGGTGGGGTTATAAGGACGTAGGATCTGAGGTAGTTATGTTTTAATTTAATATTTAATTATTGTAATAATTTATTTTGGTTTTGTTTGATTTAGATTTTTATTATTTTACGAAAGTATATTGCGGTGGTTGTATGGTGAATAAGGTTAAGGAGAAAATAGCTCAGGGGAAGGTTACTTACGGTACTTGGATAACTTTAGGTTATCCGGAGGTTACTGAGGCATTATCTAATCTCCCATTTGATTGGTTTGTAATTGATATGGAGCATACACCGTTAGATGTTAAGGATGTTGAGTTCTTGATGATGCCTTTAAGGTTTACTGATATAGTCCCTATAGTTAGGGTTCCGTGGAATGATTTCGTAATTATTAAGAGGGTCTTAGATACCGGAGCTCAAGGAGTTGTAGTTCCTCAAGTAAGTACTAAGGAGGAGGCTATACAAGCTGTTAAAGCATGTAAGTACCCACCACAAGGTATTAGAGGTGTAGGTCCTAGGAGATGTATTATGTATGGATTCATAAGTGCTAAGGAGTACTTTAAGAAAGCTAATGAGGACATCCTAGTTATAGTCCAGATAGAGACTGAGGAAGGAGTTAATAACGTAGAAGAGATATTATCAGTTGACGGTATTGACGGAGTGTTTATAGGGCCTAACGACCTGTCAGCATCACTCGGTGTCTTCCAAGAATTCAATAATCCGAAGTACATAGCTGCTGTTGAGAAAGTACTCAACGCTACTAAAGCAGCTGGTAAGATAGCAGGTATAATGACTCAAGACCCTCAAGACGCCCTAGATAAGGTTAGGAAAGGATTTAACTTCATAGCATTAAGACACGATATAGCATACATGATTAGAGGATATACAGAAGCATTTAAACAGTTAGGTATACTTAAGTAATTAACAGAGTAACATCCAATAAGAACTTTATTTTTATTTCATACATCTCAATCATCTCAATGAATTACAAGATTAGATCATATGGATTTAAGATTTAATTAGTAATCTACTACAACACTAGTAATAACTAAAATAAAAACACTTAAAACTAGATATGGATTATTTACTTATAGGGTGCCGCCGTAGCTCAGCAGGGTGGATTCTCGGTGAAACCGAGACACTAGGCGCCGCCCTGGTAAGGCGGAGGTCCCGGGTTCAAATCCCGGCGGCGGCTCCATCAATTAAACATGTTTAATGGTTAGAGTACTTAATCTATCAGTTGTTGATGTTATGATAACATCATCTCGTAAATTATTAATATTACTTATTATTGAGTATGGATAATGAAAAAAGTAGGGGTTGTATTTGTGATTAGTAGTTTACTGGAGTTGATGACCTATCTGAATAACTAACTTTAAATGTTTTAGGTTTAAGTTTTAAGACTATATACTCAAATGCTGTCCACGGATCACTCTTCTCACCGCATGTGTATATATCAAGAGTTGCGTATCTATACTCCGTCCATGTATGTAGTGCTATATGGGATTCTGTAATTAATGCTAAAATTGAGACCCCACCTTTACTACCTGAAACCTTCCATGATTTAACCTCAACTAATGTCATGTTTGCTAGGTTGACTGCCTCAATAACGATATTTTTAAGTGTGTTTTCATCATCGATGATTTTAGGGTCTAAATCGTAGAGGTTGGCATATACATGCTTCCCTATAATAACATTCGAAACACTAGGTATGTCGTTACTCACCCACATACCCTGGGCTTGGGACATCTCCTTGATGACTCCTCCTAATCAGTGGTTTTGATATTTTCAAGTTTATAAACTTAACGTATATTGAGTTTATAGTGAATTAAAGCATATGATGTAATACTGAGTAAGGATGTTTAAGAAGTAAGAATAGATTAAGTTAGTTTAAAATATTATTATTTTATTCTGATGACTCAATAAATATTATGTTCTCAGGCGGTATTCCAAACTCATTTATTAATATATTCTTAACTCTATGTCTATGATCTCCTTGAATCTCTATATGACCATTCTTAACAGTTCCTCCAGTAGCTAATTTACTCTTAAGATGTGAGGCTACCTTCCATAAATCAAAAACTGTCTGATCAAGCCCTTCAATCACTGTAACTTCCTTACCAAACTTACGTTTCTCAAGTTTTATCTTTATGATCTGTTGTTCAGCACCTAATTGAACGCATAACTCAGGTGGGAGACCGCCACATAATACTTCTATATCAGCTTTACTATTCTTTCCCTTCATTTCACACCCTTACACATCAAACTACGTATCCAGTATTAATAAGTTTTCATCACATATTCACAATTAATAACTCTTAAATAACTAAATTATCTTAACATGATATTCAGAATTACTTCTAGTTCGTAGGGATCGCAATTACAAAAGATTGTTTATAGTAGCTTTTCTGTCCTATTTAGAAATCACTATCCTTATATATGAGATCCTCTTCTTATTAAAGTACTCACTCCCTATCTCAATATTCTCTAGTTTTACAGCATCACCTAATCTATCCTTCACAGCGTTATAGACAGCTATAGTCTTACTGATATTACCTCCCCTCCCTTTAAGAATAACTCTTTTAACACCTTGATTAAAGAGTATGACTACTGATAAGACGTAATCACTTAACGGTCTACTACCTACTGATACCAAACCCTCCTCACTACTCAATACTTAAACACCTTTACATAAATTGATTATCACTATTTAAAATTTATATCATTGAGTAATATTTTTAAATACTCGGTCTTTAAGATGAGCTAATCCTAGTTACAATTCTTAACCTCATACACTCTCAGCCTGTACTATGAAGTATTTAGACTTCTAGGGATAAACATGCTGATAAGTTTTGAGGTAGTGGTTGTTGTAGGACTAGTAGTAAGAGTATGTATGGGTATAACAGTTTTGAGGTTTTCATAACTAAAAACATGGTTTTAAGTTTGAAGTAATACTCTTCTACTTCTTCTTCCTAACCTTCTCCTCAATCTCCTTCTTATACCATTCAATAGCTTGAGGGTCAGAACCCTTAAGTAAGTTTGTAATGTCTACTTCTAGATTCGATGGTTTAATAACAGCTATCCAGCCATCACCGTAAGGACTACTCATAAGTAGTTTAGGTTGTTTTCTGAGTTGTTCATTAACTTCTACTATCTCACCACTAACTGGTGATTCTATAGGCCCTACCCACTTAGCAGATTCTAAAACACCTAAAGCATCACCTTGCTTAACCTTAGCACCCTTAGGCTTCAACCTAACGAAGACTATCTCACCAGCAGATTTAACACCTACGTCATCTATACCAACTCTAACCCTATCATTACTTTCTATCTTAGCCCATGTATGACCTTTACGCCAATAGTATAAGTCCTCCTTTAATTCGAATTCTTCAACCTTAACCATATTAACCCCTTAACTAACTTAAGGATTCTCTAATAAATTATTCAGTTAGTTAATCTAACCAGATATTAAGTCTTTCTTATGTGTAAGAGGTAGGAAAATTAATAAGTAGTTACGGTNCTATATAGTTGGAGGTTCCAGAGGTCATATCATGGATGTAAATGAAATAGTAGGTAAGTTACGTGAGTTATTAGGTCCTGAGAAAGTATTATCAGAACCTGAAGATATCTACGTATACGGTTATGACTCATCTATAGTGTATAAGGGTTATCCTTGGGTTATAGTTAGGGCATACTCTACTGAAGACGTAGTTAAAGTACTTAAGTTTGCTGATGAGTACGTAATACCAGTTATTCCTAGAGGTGCTGGTACTAGTCTTACAGGAGGTCCGATACCAGTTAATGGTGGTATCATACTTGACTTAAGTGGTATGAGGAAGATTAGAGTTGATGTTGATGACGGTATTGTTGAGGCTGAAGCAGGTGCGATAGTTGATGAAGTTGATAAGGAGTGTAGGAAGTATGGTTTTATGTTCCCGATAGACCCTGCAAGTGCTGAAGTAGCTACTATCGGGGGTACATTAGCTAACGACGGTGGTGGTATGAGAGGTGCTAGGTACGGTACTATGAGGAACGTCTTACTCTCAGTAGAGGTAGTACTACCAGGCGGTAAAGTCATCCAGTTAGGTTCTCCAGTATATAAGCAAGCACTTGGTTATGAGTTAGCGCAACTAATAGCAGGTTCTGAAGGTACTTTAGGTGTTATAACTAAAGCTACATTCAAGATAGTGCCACTACCTGAGAAGATAGGACGTATACTTGCATTCTTCAACGATGTTGAAGATGCTGCTAAAGCTATATTCACAATCAGACGTAGGGGGTTAAACCCATTAATCTTAGAGTTCATGGACGATATCACGTTACAAGCCGTAGATGCTGTCTACAAGTTAGGCCTACCTCAGGCTAAGGCTGCAGTCCTAGCTGATGTAGACGGTCCTTCAGAAGCTATTGATAGGTTCATCAATACCTTTAAAGGTATTTTTAAAGAGTATAACGCGTTTAGAATTGACTTAGCTACAGACCCTGACGAGATGAACAGGATATATATGGCTAGGAAGGGTGCGTATCCAGCATTATCGAGGTTATACCCGGTGGTGATTATAGGTGATATATGTGTACCGCTATCAAAACTACCTAACATAGTTAAAGCTATTAAGGATATCTCGAAGAAGTATGAAATACCTATAGCTGCTGTCGGTCATGCAGGTGATGGGAATCTACACACATTCACTGGACTACACTCAACATCAGGTGATGAGTGGGAGAGAGGTTATAAAGCTAATGATGAGATAGCGTTAATAGCTCTTGAGTTAGGTGGTTCAGTATCTGCAGAACACGGTATCGGTATGCAGAAGAAATACTTACTTGAGAGGGAACTTAAAACACGTAGGAGTGAGTATGCCTTAGAGTTAATGAAGAGTATTAAGAAATTATTCGATCCTAAAGGTATTCTAAACCCTGGAAAACTATTTGATTAAGGTGTTCGTGATGAGCAGTAAGGATTTAATGAGTANGTTGAGTGAGTATATAGAGTCATGTAAGAAGTGTGGGTTCTGTAAATCTATATGCCCAGTACTTAAAGTAAGTGATCGTATTGAGACTTACAGCCCGAGAGGGAGGATACTCCTACTTCAAGGACTTTACGAAGGTCTTCTAAAACCGAGGGAGTATTTAGCCCGTAGACTATACTGTACACTCTGCGGATACTGCTCAATAAAATGTATATCAGGTTTAGAACTCACAGAAGCCTATCTAATAGGTAGGTCATTCCTTATGGAGAATGGTGTGGTGTTAGACGTAATCAGCAACCTAATTAAAAGTATAGTCAGTACTGATAACCCATATAATGTAGATCCTTCTATTAAGACTATGTGGCTTGACTACCTACCTGAGAAACCACCTACTAAGGGTAAGGTAGTCTACTGGGTCGGATGTACTACATCTATTAGAAGACCTGATTCTGCGTTAGCAGCATATGAACTCATTAAGACTTTAGTTGGTAGTGTTGCTGTTCTTGATTCTGAGCCTTGTTGTGGTTGGCCTCTGTACTTGGCTGGTGATGTTGATGGTTATAAGAGTCAGGTTGGTAAGGCTTTGAAGGTTTTAGA
>Ga0065719_101373_pt1 | contig 37872 bp, 41 predicted proteins | sample GBSCel85sediment_FD_59106 | JGI IMG/M metagenome (GOLD analysis project Ga0065719, IMG submission 59106) | Hot spring sediment microbial communities from Great Boiling Spring, Nevada - Cellulolytic enrichment CS 85C v3 (version 3) | ecosystem: Environmental > Aquatic > Thermal springs > Hot... | reverse complement strand
TTTATCCCTTTTTTAAAAAACTTCCTCAATATATTGAATACACTGATCCTAATCTTACATTAATACCCTTTTTAAAATTCTATAAAGAATATACTCAACCTTCTCTTTTAGCTATCCTTTTTCTTTTAATAACTTTGGTGCTTAATTGGTATATTTTAAAAAGGGGAGTGGTTAAAGGAATTGAACTTACAGCTAAAATTGGATTGCCTTTACTCTTTTTAATGGGTATCTTCTTATCCATAGTTTCACTTTCTATAAATAATTGGAAAGGGGTTGAGGGGCTTTATTTTATATTTAAACCTAACTTTTCAAAATTGACTGATCCTCAAGTTTGGGTAGAAGCTTCTGGTCAAATATTTTTTACACTTTCCTTAGCTATGGGTGCTATAGCTACTTATGCAAGCTATGTAAAAAAGAACGAAGATGTAGTAAAAGTAGGGATTTATACAGCTTTAATAAATGAATTGGCAGAAATAGGAATAGGTGCTTCTATTGCTATTCCTGCAGCTTTCGCCATTTTTGGAGCCTCCTCTATTCCTCAACTTGCTCAAGAAGGGACCTTTAGACTTGGTTTTATGAGTATGCCAGCTATTTTAGCTATTTTACCCTTTGGATATATCTTTTCTTTTATATGGTTTTTTTTGCTTTTTATTGCAGCTTTTACTTCATCTTTAGCTCTTATTCAGCCATTAGTTGCATTTTTTGAAGATGAATTAGAAATTTCTCACCATTTAGCTGTTAATCTTTCTATGGTTATGGTAGCCTTTGGTGCCTTTCTTTCTGCTTTTGTTCCTGGTTTTCTTGATGAGTTAGATTTTTGGGCAGGAGCAGTATTTTTAATTCTTTTTGCCTTTATAGAAATATTAGTTTTTGTTTGGTTATTTGGGGTAGATAATTTTTATAAAGAATTAATTAGAGATACCTTTTTAAAAATTCCCAAATTAATGGTTTATGTTTTTATGGAGCTTCCTTAATTTTTATAGGAATTCTTTTTTATTTTTGGATTTTAATAAAATTACCTCAGTATTTTCAGAATATTACTTGGAATATAATTATAGCCAGAGGTTTTATTATAGGAACTCTTTTCATTTTGGGTTTATTAGCTATCAAAAGTAAATAAAATAGTTATCTTGACAAAGAAAAAATTGAGAATATATTAAAACTTAACGCCGAGGTGGCGGAATTGGAAGACGCGCTGGCTTGAGGGGCTAGTGGACGTAAGTCCGTGCGGGTTCGAGTCCCGCCCTCGGCACCATAAATTACTTTCTCTCCCTTTTAGGATTTAAAATTTCTTGTAAAGTTTCTCCTAATAAAGTAAAAGCAAGTACAGTGATTAAAATCGCAAGCCCTGGGAAAATAGATAACCACCAAGCAACTTCTAGAGTTTCTTTTCCTTCTATTAAAATATTTCCCCAAGAAGGAATTGGCGGTTGAACCCCTATTCCTAAAAAAGACAAAGCAGATTCAATAAGAATAGCCTGCCCCAATCCTAAGGAAGCTGAAACCATAATAGGTGGTAAGGCATTGGGAAGAAGATGTTTAAATATAATTCTAAAAGTTCCTGCTCCATAAACCTTAGCTATTAGAACAAAATCCCTTTCTTTTAAAGACATTATTTCTGCTCTGATAAGTCTTGCTATTCCCATCCAGCTTGTAGCTCCAATTACAATCATTATAGTTAAAATAGAAGGCTCTAAATAAGCAATTACTGCTAAAATTAGAAATATAGTTGGAAAACAAAGCATTATATCTATAAAGCGAGATATAATCTGATCTACCAATCCTCCTAAATAACCAGCAAGAGAACCTAAAAAAACCCCTATTCCAATAGAAATTCCTACTGCAACAAGGCTTACTTCTAAAGAAATTCTTGAAGCATAAATCATTCGACTTAAAACATCTCTTCCAAGTAAGTCTGTTCCCAATGGATGTTCAAAAGATGGAGGAAGAAGAATTTTATCAACATTTATTTCAAAAGGGTCATAGGGAGAGATATAAGGAGCAAATAGAGCAAGAATTACTAAAATTGAAATTACTATTAAAGAAGCAAAGCCTATTTTATGTTTTATAAATTCCTTGAAAACTTCTTTCATTTGCTTTCCAATCTTATTCTGGGATCAGCAAGGGCATAACCTATATCTGCAAGAAAATTCCCAAGAAGAGTAAGAAGGGAGATTAAAAATAGATTAGCCATAATTACAGGATAATCTCTTGCCATAACCGCTTGCCACATTAGTTGTCCAACTCCTGGAATACCAAAAATGGTTTCAAATATAACACTTCCTCCAATTAAGCCAGGAAGAGAAAGTCCTAAAATAGTTATAAGTGGCAAAAGAGCATTTCTTAAAGCATGTTTATAAATTATTACCTTTTCAGGAAGACCCTTAGCTCTGGCAAAAAGAATAAAATCTGATTTTAAAACTTCATAAGTTGAATTTCTTACATACCTTAAAACTCCAGCCATTCCACCAAAAGTAGCTACAAATAAAGGACAGATAAGATGTTTAGCCCAATCAAAGATACTTTTGTTAAAAGGACGTCCATTTCATCATAACCAATAGTTGAATGAAGTCCTGAAATGGGAAGTAACTGAAGTTTTACTCCAAAAATCATCATTAATATTATAGCTAACCAAAAACTTGGCATGGCATACCCTATAAAAGTTATAATAGTAATTATTCTATCAAAGGTATTTCCTGCTTTTACAGCAGAATAAACACCTAAAGGAATGCTAAATAAAAGAATTAAAATTAAAGACAAAGCATTTATAAAAATAGTTATAGGAAGTCTTTCTTTTATTTTATCCCAAACAGGTCTTTGATCTAAAGAAAAGGATTTTCCAAAATCAAGCTTTATAATCCCCTTTAACCAGTTTAAATACTGTATATAGAGAGGTTTATCAAGTCCGTACATTTTTACTAATTTTTCTCTATATTCAGGTGTAATTTTAGGATTGAACTCAGTTAAAGGACTTAGTGGACCTCCCGGAGCAAGATGGATAATAGAAAAACTGATTATAGTTATTCCTAAAAGTGTAATTATAAGGGTTAAAAATCTTTTTAAGAGAAAGGCTATCATGTTATCTTTAACCCCCTTTTTCTTTCAGCTTCAGAAGGTTTCAAATAAAGGGGTAAAAGAGATTCAGCAGACTTTAATTCCACTATCCCTTGCTTTAATTTAATATAGGCTAACTTAGCTACTAAACCAGCACTTAAATTAGGAGAAAAGGGTGGTTCAAGTAAAAAATTTTCTAAACTACTTTTAAGAAAATCTCTCCATTTTTCTAAGGTTTCACTTAAAAATAAAGAGGGAGTATTTATATAAAGAGGTAAATCTTTTAAAGGTATACATATAGGTGCAATAAGGGTTTTTAAATAAAAATTTTCCCATTTATAAGAAGCAAAAAATATCTCTTTACTATAAGCATCAACAAGACTAACTATATTTCCAGGATAATTGAGAAAATTGACTGTTAAAACCTCTAAACTTGAAACAGGAATAACAGGTTTGGGATAGACTAAATTCAGTCCTTTTAATATAGAAAGTCCAATTCTCAATCCTGTAAAACTTCCTGGTCCTATATCTATAGCGTAATAATCTAAATCCTTTAAAGAAAAGTTTAAATTCTTTTCGAGAAAGGGGAGGCTTTTAAAAATGATATTTGAATAGGATTCCTTAGAAAGTAAAGTTAATTCACCTAAAATAATTTCCCTAAAAAGGGCTATTCCTCCGGTTTTTCCAGAGGTTTCAATAGCAAGAATTAGGGGAGATTCCATTCCTTTAAAAGCTTTAAAATATCATTATAAAAAACTGCTATGCTAAAGGCAATAATCAAAACAAGACCAATTTTAAAAATAAGTTCTTGAGTTTTTAGAGAAAGGGGTTTTCTTCTAATAGCCTCAATTCCAAAAAGAACAAGATGTCCTCCATCAAGCATAGGGAGAGGTAATATATTTATTACACCTAAATTTACAGAAAGAACAGCTGTAAATGAGAATAAATAGGATATTCCCAATTTTGCAGTTTCTCCTGCCATTTTTCCAATAGTAATAGGTCCTCCAAGGGTTGAAAAAGGCATTTCTCCTGTAAAAAGTTTATAAATAGCTACAAAAATAAGACCTGTAAGTTCTATTACCTTCCCAATAGCTAAATTAAAAGCAGAAATTAGATCATGTTTTTGGTGAATTATTTCTCCAGAGGATTTAATTCCTATTACAGGAATTTTGGTTTTTTTGCCAAAAATATTATAGTCCTCTTTAAGCTCTGGTTCAATTTTTACTTCAAAAATTTGATCATTTCTTCTTATTTTTAAAGTTATTAAATTGGGAGGTTCTTTAGTTCTTAAAAAAAATACAAGTTCTTGAAAGGATTTAATTTTCTTTCCATTTATTTCTAATATCTCATCTCCAGGTTTTAGTCCCACTTTTTCAGCTGGAGAGCCAGGCAATACCTCACCAATTTTAGCAGGCACTATATAAGTACCTATAGTTGCAAAAAGAAACCAGAAGATAAAAATGGCTAAGATAAAATTAGCTAAAGGGCCTGCAATTACTATAATAGCTTTTTGTAGAGGCGATTTAAAAGCAAAGGCTTTTTCAGGGTTTTCTAAAAGAGAAAGATGCTCCTGATGTTCTCCATAAAGTTTAACATAACCTCCTAAGGGTATAAGAGAAAGCCTATATTCTGTTTCTTCAGTTCTAAATCCAATAAGACGAGGTCCAAAGCCTAAGGAAAAAATTTCAACCCTCACACCCATTAATTTAGCAGCCAAGAAATGGCCTAATTCGTGAACAAAAATAAGAATACCTATTACTAAAATAGCAATAATTAAAGTGATCATCTATTTGCACCCTCAATAAGATTTTCAGTAAATTCACAAACCCTTTTATGAAGCTCTAAAACTTCATAAATATTTTTAAAATTAATAGAGGGTATTTTAAATTCATTTAAGGTTTTTTCAAGAAAATACGGAATTTTATCAAAACTGATTTTATAAGAAAGAAAAGCAGAAACTACTACTTCGTCTGCAGCTTCTAATATTAAAGGATAAGCTCCTCCAAGTTTTCCTGCTTCATAAGCGAGTTTTAGGCAAGGAAACTTTTTAAAACTTGGCTTTTTAAAAATAAGTTTTATTTTTGTAAGATCAAGATTTTCTACTGGTACTTCAGTTCTTTCTGGGTAATTTAAAGCATAAGCTATAGCAATTTTCATATCAGCAGGACTTACATGCATTAAATAACAACCATCTATAAGTTTAACTATACCATGGACTAATCCTTGAGGATGAATAACTACTTCAATTTTATCCAGAGGAAAATCAAATAATACCTTTGCTTCAAGTACTTCAAAACCTTTATTCATTAAAGTTGCTGAATCAACAGAAATTTTTTTACCCATTTTCCATATAGGATGAGATATAGCTTTTTCAGGTGTTATTTTACAAAAATCCTTTAATGGAGTTTTATAAAAAGGTCCTCCTGAAGCAGTAAGAATAAGTTTTTCTACATATGTTTTTTTCTCTTTTTGTAATAATTGAAAAAAAGCAGAATGTTCACTGTCTACAGGAATGAGTTCAGCTTTGTTTTCTTGGGCAACATCTTTTAAAAGATTTCCTACAGAGATAATACATTCTTTATTCGCTATAGCTACCCTTTTTCCTGATTTTAAAGCATAATAGGTAGGAATAAGAGCTTTTATTCCTGAGATTCCTATAACTACTGTATCTACAGAATCTAAAGAAGCAAGTTCTTTTAATCCTTCGTCTCCCCATAATACTTTTGCTTTGTAACTTAAAGAGGAATTCAAAAATTTTGCATCTTCTTCCTTTTCTACGACTATATAAGGTACTTTAAAAGTTTCTGAAAGTTTTTGAAGTTCTTCAATTTTTGATTTTGCTGTTAGTCCTATAATTCTAAATCTTTGGGGTTGACTTTTAATATATTTTATAGTTGCTTTTCCTATAGATCCTGTAGCTCCAAAGATTACTAAGTTTTTCATTCTGAAACGGATTTATTTAGTACTTTCTGGAAACTTTAAAGGTTCTTTTGGAGGGATAGGTAAAGAAGGAGGAGTGGGAGGGAAAGTTCCATTGGAAACCGGAGATTGAGGAATCCCGGTTTTTAACATCAAAGGTTTATGCTTTTCTGTAAAAACTTTGGTAAGAAGGATAGAATTTAAGAAAAAAAGTAAAACAAGAATCATAGTAACTTTATTTAAGAAATTAGTAGGTCCTGCACCACCAAAAATTGCTTCCGCACCTCTAAAGACTGCTCCATATTCAGAACCCTTGGTTACATTTATTAAAACTATAAGAATAATAAAAATAGCTAAAATTATCTGTGCCACAATTAAAAAGGTTTCCATTTTTTCCTCCTAAAATTATCTCATAGGAAAAAGTTTTGCACCAGGCAAACTCTCTACAGGTTCAGTTAAAAACATTTCTCCGTTTTTGATCCAATTTTTAAGTATCTCTGCAATTTTTCTTGCTTTAAAAAAGCTTGATATAGGATAAGTTGGGACCTCGGTTCCTAAAATATTTATTTTTCCACTTTTTAATTCTGCATAACTTACAATTCCATAATTTCTTTTTATTCCATTAGGATAATCGTAAGAATAGTCTATTACTTGAGTAAAGAGATCCTCATCAGAAAGCCCTGCCCATTCAGCAACTTGTTCATTTAAAATAGGTATGGGAATTCCTAATCCTACAGCTAAGGAACATCCATAACCTATATGACTTGTTCCAACCAGCCATTCAGGACTCATCTCTTTTAAATTACCTATAACCATTAAAGTCGCTGCTGGTTGAATAGGTGCTCCTTTGGGAGTTCTTTTTACATCCATATTATGTTGAGTTCCACACCAAATTACATATCCCTTTGCTCCTCCAAGAAATATTCTCGTTCCTATACCTATAGTTTTTAAGTAAGGATCTTTGAGTAAAGGAGAAAGAACTCCTGCAGTAGCATAATTGGCATTTCCAAGATTAGGTTTTAAAACCCCCATATAGGTGTATAAAATTTTATCTGAGAGATTTATTGCGCAATTATAATTTTGATAAGCATTTCTTGGATTACATAATATTGCATTTTTTAAATCATGGATAGTTATTTCTGCTTCATAAGTTCTTCTTGGATAACAATGAGTTCCATATCCAAGAGCTCTTAAGTATATTTTTTTTCCAGCTACTAAATCATGAATTACATGACCACCACCATAAAGGAATTGTCCAGGAAAAACTTTATTAAGTGGATCATCTTCTCTTGGTTCAGTTGCACCTATATAGAGATCAACAGCAGCAAGTCCTCCGTAAGCAGGAACATCATTTAGCCATACTCTATAGGCTTTAATAGTGGGAATAGTGTGTCCAAAATTAATGAAAGCACCTGAAGAACACATAGGAGAAAATGTTCCAGTAGTAACTACATCAACTTCCTTAGCTGCTTGAACTGGTCCCACCTCTTTTACAAGTTTAGAAAATTCTTCTGCAGTTAATACTACTACTTCACCTTTTTCAATTTTTTTATTTATCTCCTCTATACTTCTTTTTACTTTAAATTCATTATTCATCTTAAATCTCCTATTCAACTAAGGATACAACCTTATGTCCTAAGGTTTCTAAATCTGAAGCTATTTTATCAAGAGCTATTTTTTCGAGTCTTATAAAGTATACCTTTTCTCCATTTAAATTGACATCCATTCCAATAGAAATTATTTTTCCTCCACCTTTTCTTATTATTTCAAGAACTTCATCTAAATTATCCTTTTTGGGGATTACATCCAAACGAGAAGAAGATTTAAGAAGTCCCATCAATTCAATAAAAGCCTCTAAAATATCAGTAATGGTAATAATTCCTACTAATTTACCTTCTGTAATAACCGGAAGTCCTCCGATTTTATATTTATATATAATTCTTGCTGCTTCATCAATTGAAGTTTCAGGATCTATAGTAATAGGATTTAAGATCATAATTTCTTTTAAAGGAAGTTGCAATTTTTCAGATGAAAGATAAGCTCTTAAATTGCTCTCGGTTACAAGTCCTACTAATTTTCCATTTTCTACAATTGGAAGATGTCTGATAGAAAATCTTCTCATTAGTTGTATTGCATCTTCCACTGTATCTTCTGGAGAGGCTGTTATTACTTCTGTAATCATCCAATTCTTAACTTTCATAGGGTTAATCTCCCTGTTTGTTTTTTTGAAAAAACTATACCATAAAAATTAAAAAATACAAAAATAAGTTACTTAATATTCAAGTAATTCTTTAATATCTCTGAAGTAATAGTATTAGCTTTTAAAAATTCTTCAATAGAGCCTTCAAAAAGAAGGTACCCTCCCTTTTCTCCACCTTCTGGGCCAAGTTCAATTATCCAATCTGCCCATTTGATAAGTTCAAGATTATGTTCTATTACAATAACCGTATGTCCTTTATTAATAAGTCCTTGTAATACATTTACTAATTTTTCTACATCATTTATATGAAGCCCTGTAGTAGGTTCATCTAAAATAAAAAGAGATCCTCCTTTTGAAGATTTGACAAATTCCTTAGCAAGTTTTATTCTTTGAGCTTCTCCACCAGAGAGAGAAGGACTTGGTTGACCAAGGCTCAAATAATCAAGACCAATTTTACATACAGTGTCAAGCTTTTGATAAATAGAAGAGNAGTTGTTTAAAAAATTCCCTTGTCTTCAAGAAAAATCCATATTCAAAACTTCAGAAATATTTTTTCCTTTAAAATAGACTTCAAGGGTTTCTGGATTATATCTTTTGCCTTCACAATATTCACAAACCTGGTATACCTCTGGTAAAAATTTGATTTCCACTTTAAGATATCCTTGCCCTTTACAGTGAGGGCATTGTCCTTCTTCTGTATTAAAAGAAAATCTACTTTCTTTGTAGCCTCTTTGTCTTGCTAAAGGAGTATTTGCAAAAACTTCTCTAATATTAGTGAAGACATTTATATAAGTTGCTGGGGTAGATCTTGGTGTATTTCCAATTGGAGAATGATCAACTAAATAGATTCTTTTTATATTTTCAAATCCTTTTATATTTTTAATTCCCCATAAATCTAAATTTGCTTTATTTTTTGTGCCTAAAAGTTTTTTTAAATTTTCATAAAGGAGGTCACATATTAAAGTTGATTTTCCAGAACCAGAAACTCCTACTACAACTGTTAGTGCATTTAAAGGAATAGATACATTTATATTTTTAAGATTTCTTAAATGAGCCCCCTCCAAAAGAATAAACTTAGAGGGTTTTCTTTTAAAACTTTTTAGCTGTTTTCTATTTATATCTCTAAGAGCTTTTGCAGTTTCTGAAATTTCATTTCTGAGAAGTTCAGAAGGAGTTCCTATAAAAACAACCTCCCCTCCTTTTTTTCCTCCTCCTGGACCGAGATCTAAAACATAATCAGCAGAAAGAATAGTTTCTTCATCATGCTCAACTACAATTATAGTATTTCCCTTATCTCTTAAAGATTTTAAAACTTTTATTAATTTGGCATTATCTTTGGGATGAAGTCCAATTGTGGGTTCATCAAGAATATAGGCAACTCCTGTAAGATTGCTTCCTATTTCAGCTGATATTCTTACTCTTTTAGCTTCTCCAGAAGATAAAGTATCTGCTGATCTTCCAAGAGTTAAATATCCTAAACCAAGTTCAATTAAATATTCAAGCCTGGATATTATTTCAGAAACAAGTCCTTCAGCTAAGATTTTTTCTTTCCCTTCAAGTTTAAGTCCTTTTAAAAATTCAATTGCTTTTTCAATACTAAGCTCACAAAATTCAGGAAGGGAAAGGCCATTTATTTTATAATAAAAAACCTCATCTTTATACCTACTTCCTTTACATAAAGGACAGACATTATCTTCTATTTTTCCAAGACCTTGGCAGTAAGTACAAGCTCCGATTTTCGAATTAAAAGCAAAAAGTAAGGGATCAGGTTCAGGAAGGCTAATTCCGCATTTTACACAAGCTCTCTTCTTACTAAAAAGAAATTCCTTAGAATTTACCAGAAGCAAAGCTTCTCCTTTACCTTCCTTTAAAGTCTTTAAAAATAATTCCTCAAAATTTTTAGTTTTTTTAAAATAACCTTTCCCTATTACAGCTTCAATTGTATGTTCTTTATATCTTGATAAAGAGGGTATAGGTGGGAGTTTATGAAAAATTGAATCAATTCTTACCTCATGATATCCAGAGTTTAAAAGTTTTTCTAAAAAGATTTCTATAAATTCCTTTACGATGTTTTACTAAAGGTGCAAGAAAAACAATCTCAACATTTTCAAGTTTTTCTTCTTTAAAAAGTTTTTTAGCAAAATCAAGAAGTTCCTCTTCTGAACGAGGTATTAGCTGGGAATTACATTTTGGACAATAACTTTTACTTATCTTTGAATAAAGAAGCCTTAAATAGGGTAATATTTCTGTAAGGGTACCAACTGTAGAACGGGGAGACAATTCTCCTGATTTCTGTTCTAAAGCTACTGTAGGAGGGATACCAGAAATAAGGTCATAATCTATTTCTTCATAAAGTTTTAAAAATTGTCTTAAATAGGCGGGTAAAGTTTCTAAAAATCTTCTTTGTCCCTCAGTGAAAATAACATCAAAGGCAAGAGTTGATTTTCCAGATCCAGAAACTCCTGTAATCACAATAAATTTTTCTCTGGGCAAATCTACATCTATATTTTTGAGATTATGATGCCTTACACCTCTAAGCTTTATATAAGTATCTTCATAATTGTATTTTTTCTCTTTCTCAGCTTTTTCTTTTAAGTTTTAAGCCATTTAAATATTCTTTTAAATAATGAGCAGTTTTTACTTTTTTTCATTTTTTAAATTTAAAAACTCTTTTAAAGGTCCTTCATAAAGAAGATAACCTCCTCTTTCTCCACCTTCGGGACCCAGTTCAATTATCCAGTCTGAGGAAAGTATTATTTCTGGGTGATGTTCAACTACTACAATAGTATGCCCTATTTCTTTAAGATATTTTAGAGATGAAATAAGTTTTTCTATATCCTTTAAATGGAGTCCTACTGTTGGTTCATCAAGGAGAATAAGTGCTTTTTCACTCTTTATTTGAGATAAAATTTCTGCAATTTTTAATCTTTGTGCTTCTCCTCCGGAAAGAGTTGAAAGAGGTTGTCCTAACTTTAAATAACCAAGCCCAAGTTTTTGCAATATAATTAAATTTTCTTTTATAAGAGGATGATTCCCAAAAAATTCAATAGCTGAATCTACAGTAAGTTCAAGTATTTCTGCAATATTTTTATCTTTCCATTTTATTTCAAGGACCTCATCTCTATATCTTTTTCCTTTACACACTTCACAAGGAATAATTAAATCTGAAAGAAATTGCATTTCTATCACTTCAAAACCAAGTCCTTTACATTCAGGACATTGTGAAATTTCAGAATTAAAAGAGAAAAAAGCCTCGGTATATCCGTATTTTTTAGCAAGAGGAGTACTNNCAAGAAGTTTTCTAATATAAGGAAAAATTCCTATATAAGTAGCAACTATACTTCTTGGAGAGCGTGCTAAAGGTTCCTGAGTAATAAAAAGAACTTGAGAAAAATATTCATAACCTTCAATGGTTTCACAGGAATCAAAACTTAAGCTTTGTTTATATGCAGTAATTCCTTTATAAATTATTTCTTCAAGAAGGGTTGACTTCCCAGATCCAGAAACTCCTACTATAGAAGTAATAGCTCCAACAGGAAAAGAAACAGTTATTTCTTTTAAGTTATGTTTTTTAGCCTTTATTATTCTTATTTTTTGTAGACAGGAATCAGAAATATAAAATTGGGTTTCTCTTGGAGAGCTTAAGTATTTAAGTGCTAAAGCAGTGGGAGTGTCCTTTTCAAATATTTCTTTTGGGGCTCCTGCATAAAGAAGATAACCTCCTCTTTCTCCACCTTCGGGACCAAGATCTATTAAAAAATCAGCTTGGGTAATAATTTCTGGATCATGTTCTACCACCACTACAGTATTATTTTGGGAAACCAGATTTTCCATAAACTTAAGTATTTTCTGAGTATCAGTGGGATGAAGTCCTGTAGTTGGTTCATCAATAAGATAAAGGGTTTCTACCAAATTAGAAGAAAGAGCTCTTGTTAAAAGGCATCTACTTGCTTCTCCTCCAGAAAGGGTTTTACTTGCTCTGTTTAAAGTTAAATAGGAAAGTCCAACCTCTTCCAAATAAAAAAGCCTCTTTAAAATTTCCTTAGCAAGTCTTTCTTCAGCTGGAAGTTTATTTTTAGAAAGAAAATCCTTTATAAATTCTTTTGCTTGTAATATTTCTAAGTTGTAAAAATCTCCTATATTTAAGTCTTGAATATAAAAAATAAGTGCTTGTGGATTAAATCTGGTTCCTTTACATATAGGACAAGTTATTTCTCTTCTCAGTTTTGAAAGAAGTATTCTTATATGAGGTTTATATTTTTTACTTTCAAGCCAATCTATAACTTCTTTAAGTCCATACCAATCTCCCTCTCCCAAAAATATCTTTCTTTTTATTTCTGAAGGAAGTCTTTCAAAAGGTAAATTTAAATCTACACCTTGCTTTTTTAAAAACTCTGTGAGATCAATTTTTACTTCTAACATAAAAGGATAATCAAGAAGGGGGATTGCTCCATCTTTTATTGATTTTTCAGGATGTTTTACTAAAGCCTTAAAATCAACTACTAAAAGATTCCCAAATCCTTTACATTCAGGACAAGCACCCTGTGAAGTATTGAAAGAAAAAAGATTGGGAGTTTTTTGGGGAACTTTAAATCCACAGGTGGTACATATTAATTCTCGAGTGTAAATAACTTCTTCACCATATAATGATTTCACTTTTATGGAATCAGAAAGTTTAAAGGCAAGTTCAATAGCTTGAACAATTTCTGAAAATTCTTCTTCAGAGGGTTTAACCCTATAAATAACTACCTCTATTTCTTCAACAGATGGAGGTTTCTCTATTTCTTCAAGCTCACATATTTTACCATCCCAAAGAATTCTACTAAATCCTGCAGAAAGAAGCCCCTCTTTAAGATAATTGAAATCTGTTTTTATTTTTTGGGGAGAAATTAAGTAAATAGGTATATTTTTAAAATTTTGAATAATTTCTTTAGCGATCAAGTGAGGGTCTTTTACGTAAATATATCGATTACATTTTGGGCATTTTGGAATGCTTGCTTTATAGTAAAGCATTTTAGTAAAATGACTTATTTCAGTAAGTGTTGCTACTGTTGAACGAGAGGTTTTAATATAATTTCCTTGAGGAAAGGCAAGAGCTGGAGGGATATTATTTATAGCTTCAACTTTTGGTTTAGGAAGTTTTTCAAAATATTGTCTTACATATGAAGAAAAGGTTTCTAAATATCTTCTTTGTCCTTCAGCATAAAGAGTATCAAAAACTAAACTTGATTTACCAGCTCCAGAGATTCCTGTAACTACAATGAGTTTATAAAAGGGTAATCTTAAATCAAAACCTTTAAGATTATTTTGGAAGGCCTTAATAACTTCAACAAATTTCATTCGCCCTTGATTCTTTCCATCCGCTCCTGTGCCCTCTTACAATCAATACAAAGAGTAGCCTCAGGACGAGCAATAAGTCTTTTTTCATCTATTTCCGTTCCACAGGCTTCACATATTCCATAAGTTCCCTCTTCTATTTTTCTCAAAGCCTTTTCTATTTTCTTCAAAAGTTTTTGCTCTCTATCTCTCAACCTTAATTCAAAAGCAAGATTACTTTCTCTTGTTGCTTGATCTAAGGCATCAGGGAGAGGTTCTCCTATCTCTGTCAATTCTTTTTTAGTTTCCATAACCTCCTTTAAAATTTCCTCTCTCCTTTTTAAAAGTAATTGTTTAAAAAATTCAAGCTTTTCTTTTTCCATAAATACCTCCTAAACTTTTTCTTCTAAAATAAATTCCCCACTCTTACCCCCGCTCTTATAAATTAGACGGATATCTGTAATTTTTATACCTTTATGTAAAGACTTACACATATCATAAATAGTTAAAGCTGCTATAGAGGTAGCTATTAATGCTTCCATCTCAACTCCAGTTTTAGCTACAGTTTTAACTTTACCTGTGACTTCTATAGCAAATTTTTCTGGAATAAATTTAAATTCTATATCGATTTTAGTAATAGGTAAAGGATGACAAAGAGGTATAAGTTCAGGTGTTTTTTTAGCTGCAAGTATGCCAGCTACCTTAGCACAAGCTAAAAAATCACCCTTTGGAATCTCTTGAGAAATAATTTGAGGATAAATTTCTTCTGGGAAAATTACTTCTGCTTTTGCTACGGCAACCCTTTCTGTATCTAATTTTTCACTTACATCTACCATATGAAGTTCGCCCTTTTTTGTGAGATGAGAAAATTGAGACATTTTGAAGACCTCTTATTTATTTCCAAAGATAAATTTTTCCCAAAACTTATTTTTCTTATTTTTAGAAACCTTTGGGTTTGAAAGTAATTCATTCTCGAAATTTTTTATTCCTTCTATTTCAGCAAATTTCCTTAATAATTTTTCTCCTTCTTTACTTATTTTTTTAGGTATCTCTATTTGAACTTTCAAAATTAAACTACCCTTTTTACCTGTTTTTATATCTGGAAGTCCCTTTCCTTCAATAATTATTTCTTCTCCTGGTTGTATTCCAGGAGGTATTTGTATTTCTAACTCCTCTCCAAAATAGGGAATTTTTATTTTGTCCCCCAAAATAGCAGAGAGGAAATTAATTTTTAATTGTCCTATTATATCGTTTTTTTCTCTATAAAAATAGCGATGAGGTTTAACCTTTACTCTTAAAAATAAATCTCCTGGTTTTCCACCAAAAAGCCCTGGTTCACCCTCTTTTGGTATCCTTAAAATACTTCCATCCTCTATACCAGCAGGAATAACAACTTCAAGTTCTTTTTTCTTCCAAACTTTTCCTGAACCTTTACACTTTTCACAACGTGCTATATAAGCTTTCCCTTTTCCTTTACAATCTGGACAGGTATAACTTATTCTAAAAAAACCTTCTGTATAAGTAACTCTTCCTGTCCCTTTACATACTTCACAAGTTTTAACTCCTTTTTCTGGATCATAACCTAATCCTTTACAGAAATCACATACTTCAAATTTTTCAATCTCCAATTTTACTTTCTTATCTTGGAAAAGATCTTCTAAGTCTAAAGCTATTTCATAAGAAAGATCAGCTCCGTCTCTTGGTCTGGTATGAACTTTTTCTTCAAAAGAGAAATCAAAAAATTCTTCAAAAATATCGGAAAAGGCTTTAAAAATATCGGAAATATCCTCAAATCCTCTATAACCTGTTGATCTTAATCCAGAATAGCCATAAGCATCATAGATTGCTCTTTTTTCTGGATCTGAAAGAACTTCATAAGCTTCTGAAATTTCTTTAAATTTCTCTTCAGCTTCTTTATTTCCTGGATTTCTATCAGGATGATATTTTAGAGCAAGCCTTCTGTAAGCACGCTTTATTTCTTCTTGGGTTGCATCTCTTGGGACTCCAAGGATAGCATAATAGTCTTTATAAACCATTTTATTTATTTAAACTTCTTTGTTTTAAAATTTCAGTAAATTTCATAAGGAGAGATAACCTTTTCTTTTTTATTCAATTCCTTTATATTTTCTGGAGTGACTAATCCTGCAGCAATTTCTCTTAAAGCAGTAACGATTTCTTTATTATCACATTCTATTAAAGGTTGAGCCCCTTCTCTTAATTGTTTTACCCTTTCTATAACTAAGTGAATTAATCTAAATCTGCTTGGTATTTTTTTAAGACAATCTTCTACTGTGATTCTTGCCATTTTTTATCACCTCAACTAATTTTATTAATCTTTTAAAAATATTAAACAGCTATTACTTCAGTTACTTCAGGGATTTCCTTTTTGAGATATCTTTCAATTCCCATTTTAAGAGTCATAAGAGCCATAGGACAAGATCCACAGGTACCTTTTAATTTTACCTTTACTACCCCATCTTCTGTAACTTCTACTAACTCTACATCTCCTCCATCTGCTTGTAAATAGGGTCTAACTTTTGATAAAGCTTTTTCAACTTCATCTTTAAGCATTAAGATTACCTCCTTGATTTGATATTTGATTTTTAAAAATTTAATACAATTTTTCTTGACAGCAAGGTTACATTTATTTAAAATTAATTAATTTTAAAATAAGGAGATTTTTATGAGAAGCGATAGAGTTAAAAAGGGTTTAGAGAGAGCCCCTCATAGGTCTTTATTTAAAGCACTTGGATTCACTGACGAAGAACTAAAAAAACCACTTATTGGAATTGCTAACTCTTTTAATGAAATAGTTCCAGGTCATATTCATTTAAGACAAATTGTATCTGCAGTTAAAGCAGGAATTAGGGAGAGAGGAGGAGTTCCTGTAGAGTTTGGCGTTATTGGAGTATGTGATGGTATAGCTATGAATCACGAAGGCATGAAATATTCTTTGCCCAGTCGCGAAATAATTGCTGATTCTATAGAGATAATGAGCATGGCTCATGCTTTTGATGGTTTGGTTTTAGTAACAAGCTGTGATAAAGTCACTCCTGGAATGCTTATGGCTATGTTTAGACTTAATATTCCTTCTATAATTATAGCTGGTGGACCAATGCTTTTAGGAAATTATAAAGGAAAAAGAGCTAATTTAATTTCTGTTTTTGAAGGAATTGGTAAGGTTAAAGCTAAAGAAATGACTGAAGAAGAATTAAGAGAACTTGAAGCTTGTGCTTGTCCTACATGTGGTTCCTGTGCCGGTATGTTTACAGCAAATTCTATGAATTGTCTTTCTGAAGCTATAGGACTTGCTCTTCCTGGTAATGGTACAATCCCAGCTGTGTTTGCTGATAGAATAAGACTTGCTAAGGAAACTGGTAAAAAGATAATAGAGCTGGTTAAAAAAAATCTTACCCCAAAAAAATTAATTACTAAAGAATCTTTCGAGAACGCAATAGCTGTTGATATGGCTTTAGGTTGTTCTACAAATACAGTTCTTCATCTTTTAGCTATTGCTAAGGAGGCAGGAATAGATATTAATTTAAAAACTTTTGATGAAATTTCTAAAAAAACACCTGTTCTTGCAAAGCTTATTCCTGCAGGTGAGCATGGAGTTGTGGATCTTCATTTTGCAGGTGGTATACCAGCAGTGATGAAAGAACTTTCTAAATTAGGAATAATAAATCTTGACGTAAAAACTGTTACAGGAAAGACTTTAAGAGAAAATCTTAAAGGGGTAGAAGTTCTTAATTATGAAGTAATAAGACCAGTTGAAAATCCCTATCATAAAGAAGGAGGAATAGCTATACTTTATGGAAGTTTAGCACCTGAAGGTGCAGTAGTAAAAACAAGTGCTATTGTTCCAAAGATGTTAAGACATTCTGGAAGAGCAAAGGTTTTCAATTCAGAAGAAGAAGCTTATCAAGCTATTTTAGATGGAAAGATAAAACCTGGTGATGTTGTAGTTATTAGATACGAGGGTCCTAAAGGCGGACCAGGAATGAGAGAAATGCTTTCTCCTACTTCAGCAATCATAGGTATGGGATTAGGTGATTCTGTAGCTTTAATAACTGATGGAAGATTTAGTGGTGGAACACAAGGAGCCTGCATTGGGCATGTTTCACCAGAGGCAGCAGAGGGAGGACCAATTGCACTTGTTGAAAATGGGGGATATCATAGAGATAGATATTCCTCAAAGAAGACTTGATTTAAAAGTTTCAGAAGAAGAATTAGAAAGAAGAAGAAAAAAATGGAAACCCTTGCAAAAAAAATNAAAAGGAGTATTGAAAAAATATTATACCTTGGTACAATCAGGAGCTAAAGGAGCTATCTTAGAATGAATCCTTTTTCTCTCTTAGGAAGAGCTTTTCTTAAAATTCTTAGTGATTGTGGTGGAATTTTTCTCTTCTTTTTAAAAAGTTTTATTTATTCTTTTTCCCCTCCCTATAGAATAAAACTTCTTATAAAGCATATGGAATTTATTGGAGTAAAATCCTGGTTAGTTGTAATTTTGACTTCTCTTTTTTCTGGAATGGTTACTGCTTATCAAGTGAATATAGCTTTAGCTAAGGTAGGATCTCAAAGTATTCTTGGAGGTGTAGTTGCTTTAACTCTTACCAGAGAATTAGGACCTGTTCTTACCGCAGTAGTTGTCATTGCAAGAGCAGGTTCAGCTATTTCTGCTGAATTAGGAAGTATGAGAATAACTGAACAAATTGATGCGCTTAAAATTATGGCTATTAACCCAATTCAATATCTTATGAGTCCAAGACTATGGGCTGCTATAATAGTTTTACCCCTTTTAACAGCTATTTCAGATTTTGTGGGTATTGCAGGAGGTTATGTAGTAGGAACATTTTTACTTCATATTGATCCTGGGCTTTTAACAGCAAGAATGGTAGATATGGTAGAATTAAAAGACATTATGAGTGGAATTGTTAAGTCTATTTTTTTTGGTGCCTTTTTAGTGACAGTTTGTGGATATAAAGGATATTATGCTTCTGGAGGAGCAGAGGGTGTAGGTAGAGCCACTACCGAAGCTGTGGTTATTTCCACAGTGGGTATCTTAGTTTCCGATTATATATTAACTACACTTTTCTTTTAACAAATATGATTACTATAAAAGAACTCAAAAAGAGTTTTAATGGACTTGAAGTTCTGAGAGGAGTTAATTTATTTATTCCTGAAGGAAAAGTTACTTTTATAATGGGACAAAGTGGGACAGGTAAAAGTGTACTTTTAAAACATATAGTTGGGCTTTTAAAACCTGATAATGGTGAAATATGGTTTGAAAATAAAGATATTACTAAACTTTCCGAAAAGGAATTACAGAAAATAAGAAGAAAAATTGGATTTTTATTTCAAGAAGGTGCACTTTTTGATTCTATGACTGTAAAAGAAAATGTGATGTTCCCTTTAAAAGAGCACTTTAAAATGCCTAAATCTGAAATGGAAAAAACAGCAGAGGAACTTCTATCAGCAGTAGATTTACTATCTGCCAAAGATAAATATCCTTCTGAGCTTTCTGGAGGAATGAAAAAGAGAGCAGCTCTTGCAAGAACCCTTGCCCTTAGACCACAGGTAGTGCTTTTTGATGAGCCTACAACAGGACTTGATCCAATTTTACAAGTTTCTATCTTGGAGTTAATCAAAGATCTTAAAGAAAAATATAATCTTACCTGTGTAATAGTAAGCCATGACCTTAATCTTGCTTTTAAATTTGCAGATTATATTGCCTTTTTACATGAAGGAGTTATTATAGAAGTAGGGACTCCTGAAGAAGTAAAAGCATCTACAAATGAATTTGTTAAAAAATTTATAGAAAGTGCTTTAGTATAAAAATAAAAAGGAGGGGGATTTAAAAATGGCTATAAAAGGAGGAACAGAAATAAAAGTTGGTATATTTGTATTTATAGGAATTGTAGCCCTTTTATATCTTACTTTTAAGCTTGCTGAAGAAGCCTTTACTCCAAAGGATGTTTACAAAATTTATGCAGTATTTGATAACATTTCCGGGCTTACAAAGGGAGCAAAAATAGAAATGGCAGGAATTCCTATTGGAAAGGTAGGAAAGATTGAATTAACCCCCGAAGGAAAAGCAAAGGTTGAGCTTTTAATTTATAAAGGTTATAAGATTCAGGAAGATGCAACCGCAGCTATAAGAACTTATGGTGTATTAGGAGATAAATTTATAGATATTAAACCTGGATACTCTAAGGTCTATCTACAACCTGGTTCTATGATTGCTTATACAGAAAGTGCAATTTCTGTTGATGAAATTTTAGCAAGTATAGGTCCTACTGTAGAGGGATTAAAAGAATTAATCGGTACTAAGGAAGGAAAAGAAAATTTAAAAATTTTAGTAGCAAATATTAGAGATGCTTCTCAAAGTTTTAAAAATATTGCAGAAAGAATAGAAAAAGGGCAGGGTACTTTAAGTAAACTTATAAGTGATGATAAGCTTTATAAAGATTTAACTGCAACTGCGGAAAATTTGAAAAAAGTTTCAGCACAGATAGAAAGTGGGCAAGGGACTCTTGGAAAACTGGTCAAAGATGAAGAATTGTATAAAAGCTTAAAACAAACTGTAGCTAATTTAGAAAGTGTTTCTAAGAGACTTGAAAGAGGAGAAGGTACTCTTGGTAAATTGATGACAGATGAAAAACTTTATAAAGATTTAAAAGCCATTTCTGAAGATTTAAGAAAGAATAACAGCTCAGATAGAAAGTGGGCAAGGGACTCTTGGAAAACTAATAAAAGATGATTCTCTTTATACAGAAGCTAAAAAAACTTTAAAAAGTGTTAATAGAGCTGCTAAAGGAGTAGAGGAACAGGTACCTATTACTGTTCTTGGAGTTATGGCTGGTGCAGCTATGCAATAAAATTAAATTTCAAAAACTGCTTTTACTTTAAATTTTTTTATAGTTGGGAAAAGCTTTATTTTTATTTGAAATTTTTCTTCTAAATTTTTACAAAATTCTTTTAAATCCTTTTCTGATTTTGTAACCACTGTAAACCAGAAATTAAGTTCATGTTCTCTAAGATAAGCATGGGTTATTTCCGGAAACTTTGCTATTTCATAAGCTAATTTTATTTTGTCTTCAGGTAAACTTGTGGCACATAAACAAGTGATATAACCCAGTTTATAAGAATTTATAGTTGCTCCAAAATGTCTTATTATTTTTCTTTTTTTTAGATTTTTTAAAAACTCTATAATTTCCCTCTCTTCAAGAGAAAATTTTTTAGCTAAAATTTTGAATGGTTCTGGAACCAAAGGAAAATCCTTCTGTAAAAAATTAAGAAGGTCTTTTAGTTTTTTTTCTTTAAGATTATCCATTGTTCCCAAATTACCAATAAAATTCAATTTTTCAATAAAAACTTCTCTTTTTGTATAAAAATTTTATGATATTATAGGATAACCTAATAAGATAAAAATTGGGAGGTAGTTAAAAAATGGGGGAAGGTGAGATAACTATAAAAGAAATTTTTGAACTTTTACCTCATAGATATCCCTTTTTAATGATTGATAAAGTTGTAGAGATAAATGCAGAAAAGGAGTATGTTAAAGCAATTAAAAATGTTACTATTAATGAACCTTATTTTATAGGGCATTTCCCAGAAAATCCTATTATGCCAGGGGTTTTGATTTTAGAAACTATGGCTCAGGCTGCAGGAGTAGGACTTATGGCTCTATTCCCAGAATATAAAGGAAAGCTTTTTGTTCTTGCAGGGATTGATAGGGCAAGGTTTAGACAACCTGTTTATCCTGGAGATACACTTATTATTGAAGTTCAAGGCTTTAGAAGAAAAGGGAACATAATTAAAACTGCAATTATTGCTAAGGTTAATGAAAAAATAGTAGCAGAAGCAGAAATTACAGCAGGAATTTTAAATAAAAGGGAGAAAACAAATGAATAAGATTTCACCTACAGCTTATATAGATCCTTCGGCTGAAATAGAAGAGGATGTAGAAATAGGTCCTAATGTATATATAGGACCAAAAGTTTATATAGGGAAAGGAACAATTATTAAGGCTCATTCTTATATTGAAAGCAATACCAAAATAGGGAAATACAATCAAATAGGTCCTTTTACTGTAATCGGAACACCTCCTCAACATATTGGTTATAAAGGGGAAGAAACAAGGGTAGAGATAGGGGATCATAATATAATTAGAGAATTTGTAACTATTCATAGAGGAACTGCTTTTGATGATGGTATTACTTATATAGGAAATAACTGTTTGCTTATGAGTTATGCCCATGTAGCTCATGATTGTAAAATAGGAGATCATGTAATTATGGCAAATAATGCTACTTTAGGAGGTCATGTAAGAGTAGAGGAAAAAGTAGTTATGGGAGGTTTTTCAGCAGTTCATCAGTTTTGTAAAATAGGAGCTTATGCTTTTATTGGTGCTATGAGTGGTGTAGATAAAGACGTTCCCCCCTATGTGAAAGTTTTTGGTATTCCTGCAAAGATACAAGGGATAAATCTTATAGGATTAAGAAGAGCAGGTTTTACAAAAGAAGATATCAGAAAGATTTCCCAAGCTATTGGTTATTTTTTAGATGCTCCTTCAACCATTAAAGAAATAATTACAGAATTAAGAGATATATTTGGTGAGGATCCAGTTATAGAAAGACTTATTCTATTTTTGGAAAAACCATCAAAACAGGGTATAATGAGAAGAAAGCCTTTTGAAGGAGAAGAATCGTTTTAGTTATTTATGGATTTAGAAGATAATAAGATAGGCTTAATTGCAGGAGAAGGTGAATTTCCCATTATTTTAGCTCAGAGTTTAAAAGATAAAAATTACGAAATTATTGCTGTTTGTTTTTCTAATGATCAAAAGGAAAAATTAAAAAAATTTACTCCTAAGATTTTTAAAATTTCCATTGGTCAATTTGGAAAACTTATTGAAATTTTTAAAGAAAATGGAGTCAAAAAGCTTGTGTTTTTAGGGAAAATAGATAAAAGTCAAGCTTTAAAAGTTGGTATTCCAGATTTTAGAGCTTTAGCTTTATGGAGAAAGCTCAAAATTAAAGAGGATAATTCAATTTTAAAAGGAGTTATAGAAGAATTAGAAAATGAAGGGTTTATAATAAAGGGTCCTTCAGAATTTTTACAAGAGTTTCTGACTACTGAGGGAATATTTACTAAAAGAGTTCCTACAAAAGAAGAATGGGAAGATATAGAATATGGATTTAAAATTGCTAAAATAATTGGTTCTTTGGACATAGGACAATGTGTAGTAGTAAAAAATAAAATGACAGTTGCTATAGAAGCTATGGAAGGAACAGATGCAACAATTTTAAGAGCTGGTAAACTTAGAAAAGATACTGTAGTTATAAAGGTAGCTAAACCTATTCAGGACTTAAGAATGGATTTACCAGTAGTTGGGTTAAAAACTATAGAAACACTTATTAAAGCACAAGCTAAGGTTTTAGCTTTAGAAGCAGGAAAAACATTTTTTTTACAAAAAGAGTCTGCTATCAAATTAGCTGATAAAAACAACATTTCTATAGTTGGATACAAAAGTAAAGAAGAATAAAAATGGGTAAAGTAAAGGTAGCAGTTATAGGGGTAGGACATTTAGGGAAAATTCATGCTAAAAAATTTACTGAAATTCCATCCGCAGAGCTTTTTGCTATAGTAGATATAAATCCAGAAAGAATTAAAGAAACTCTTGATTTATTAAAAGAAAAAGGAAGTTCTGTAAAAACTTTTACCAATTATAAAGAAGTTATCCCCTTTGTTGATGCAGTAAGCATAGTAACTCCTACCATTACTCATTATGAAATTGCTAAAGATTTTTTATTTGCAGGTAAGGCTGTTTTTTTAGAAAAACCCCTTGCTCATGAATTAAGTTTAGCAGAAGAGCTTGTTGAAATTTCAATTAAAAAAAATCTTCCTCTTCAAGTAGGTTATATTGAAAGATTTCAAGAACCTGTTAAAAAGCTTTTGCAAAATGTAAAAAATCCTCTCTTTATAGAGGCTCACAGATTATCTTCTTTTACAGAAAGAAATCTTGATATAGATGTAATTTTAGATCTTATGATACACGATCTTGATTTAGCTTTACTTTTAAAAAACTATAAAAAAATTGAGTTTATTCATGCTGTAGGGGCTCCACTTTTTACCCCCTTACCAGATATTGTAAATGCAAGAATAGTTTTTGAAGATGGAACCACCTGTAATTTTACTGCAAGTAGAGTTTCGCTTAATAGACAAAGAAAATTTAGAGTATTTTCTAAAGGTGCCTATTATGTAGTAGATACAATAGAAAAAAGCTATTTAGAGGTTAGAGTTGATCTTCAAAAAAGAGAATATAAATTAGATAAAAAATCTTTTCCAGAGAGTGATCCTTTAAAAGAAGAACTTGAATCTTTTATTAAATGTATAACCAATGGAGAGAAAGTTAAGGTGACAGGAGAATCTGCCTTAAAATCACTTGAGCTTGCCTTTCAAATAAAAAAGCAAGTAGAAAATAATTTAAAAAAATATTTATGATTTATCAAACCTCTCCTCGGGTTTTAATAATTACAGGTGAGATTTCTGGAGATATCTATGGATATTTACTAATTAAGAGAATAAAAAGATCTAAATTCAGCTTTTCAATTTGTTGGAATAGGTGGACCTAAGATGAGAAGTCTTGGTATTGAGATATTATTTCCTGCTGAGTCACTTGCTTTGGTAGGGTTACCAAGTTTTTCTGAGCTTAAAAAGTACTGGTTTGTCTATAAAAAAATTGAAGAATTTTTAAGAAAAAGAAGGGTAGATGTAATAATATTAGTAGATTTTCCAGGTTTCAATTTAAAGATTGCCAAATTAGCTAAAAAATTAGGATATCCCGTAATATATTATATAGCTCCTCAGGCATGGGCTTGGAATAAAAAAAGGGTTCATATTTTAAGAGAATATGTAGATAGATTATATGTAGTTCTTCCTTTTGAAAAGGAATTTTTTTCTTCTTATGGTATTTCTACTGTTTATTTAGGACATCCCATTTTGGATTTAATAAAAACTAATCTTTCAGAAAGGTTTTTTTACGAAATATATCAATTTAATAAATCTAAACCTTTAGTAAGTTTCTTTCCCGGTAGTAGAGAAAGAGAAATAAGTCGTCATATACCCATGTTTTTAAAAATTTTTGAGAACCTAAAAAAAATAAAATACCTCATATTCAAGGAATAATGGTTAAAGCTCCAGGTCTTAAAGATTCTTTTTTGTGGGATAAAGCAAGGTCCCAAATTAAAGTTATAGAAAATACTCAATATGAAGTTTTAAAATATTCTACAGTAGCTCTTCTTGCCTCAGGAACTATTACTTTAGAGGCTGCACTTCTTGAAACCCCTGCTATAGTTACTTATTCTTTACCTTCTTGGATGTATTTTATTGCTAAAAAATTAATTAAAGTTCCTTATATCAGTCTTGCTAATTTAATTTTGCAAAAGGAAATATATCCAGAAGTTATAAAAGAAAAAGATAAAATTGGTGTTATTACTCACAAAATAAAAGAGCTTATAGAGAATGAAAAAGCAAGAACAGAGATCAAAAAAGAACTTTCTACTATAAAAAAGCTAATTGGTTCTCCCGGAGCTAGTTGGAGGATTGCTGAAGATATGATAAAGTATATCTTGTCTCTTAAAAGGGGTTAAGCATATTGAATTTTTAAAAATTGTAGGAGGTTTACCTATGGCTGAAGAGCTAAAAAAAATGTATAGAACAATTGTAGAAGACCCCTTTCCTTCAGAATTAAGAATTACTTTTGGAGACCAAACTCTTATCTATAAGAAGAAAAGATGGGAAGTTGAGATAGAACCTGGTGTATTTGAAAAAAAAGGCTTAAGATATGGAGAAAATCCAGATCAAGAAGCTGCACTTTATGAATTAGTTGCAGGTAACTTAATTTTAGGAGAGTGTGAATTTATTAAGCCTGGGCTTGGCTTAATTTCCAGTTTAAAAGAAAGTGATTTTATTCAATTTGGCAAACATCCAAGTAAAATTAATCTTACTGATATAGATAATGCACTTAATATTTTAAGATATTTAATTGAAAAACCAGCTTGTGTGATTGTAAAACATAATAATCCTTCTGGAGTAGCCTACGGAACTACAATAGAGGAAGCTTTTTTAAAAGCATATAAGGCAGATAGAATAGCTGCTTTTGGTGGAGCGATAGCTTTAAATAGACCTGTTGATAAGGCTTGTGCAGAAGCTATAGCAGAACAATATTTTGAAGTCTTAGCTGCACCTGAATATGAAGAAGGAACTATAGAAATTTTAAAGAAAAGAAAATCTTTAAGAATTATTAGAGTTAAAAAATTGGATAAATTGGAAGAATATGCCAAATATAGAGTAATTGAATTTAAAAGTCTTATTGATGGAGGTATAATTGTTCAGGTTTCTCAATTAAATAAAATTAGAAAAAAGGAAGATCTGCTTCCTGCAGTAGCTATAAAAGATGGAATAGAATATAGATGTCTTAGAGAGCCTGATGAAAGAGAAATTAAAGATATGATTTTTGGTTGGGCTGTTGAGATGGGTGTTACCTCTAATTCAGTATTATTTGTTAAAAATGAATGTACAGTAAGTATAGGAACAGGAGAACAAGATAGAGTCGGCTGTACTGAAATAGCTATTTTTAAAGCTTATACCAAATATGCTGATCTTCTCTGCTATGAAAAATATAAAATACCCTATAAACAATTAGAATTAGAAATAGAAAAAGGTCTAAGACCTAAAGCTCAAAAAGAGGAAATTGATGAAGAAACTAAAGAAAAAAAGGCAGGTCTTATAGGTGCAGTTATGATTTCAGATGGATTTTTACCTTTTAGAGATTCTGTAGATGTAGCAGCAAAGCATGGTATTACAGCTATTTTACAACCAGGAGGTTCTGTAAGAGATTGGGAAGTAATTCAAGCCTGCAATGAATACAATCCTCCTATAGCTATGATGTTTACTGGACAAAGAGCATTTAGGCATTAATTTAAATATGTAAAAGGAGTTTCCTATGAACAAAATACCTTTTACTCCAGAGGGTATAGAAAAGATTAAAAAAGAGCTTGAATATCTTATTAAGGTTGAGAGAAGAAATGTAGTAAAAGCTATAGAAGAAGCAAGGGCTCACGGAGATATTTCAGAAAATGCTGAATATGAAGCAGCAAAAGAAAGACAAGCCTATATAGAAGGTAGAATACAAGAATTATCAGGAATTTTAGCTAATGCAGAAATAATACCAGCTCTTACTAAAGTTCCAGATAAAGTTCAGTTTGGAGTTAAAGTAAAATTATTAAATTTGGATACTGAAGAAGTGATTACTTATAGAATCGTTGGTCCCTATGAGGCAGATCCAGCAAATGGTAGTATTTCTGTATATTCTCCTTTGGCAAGGTCTTTAATAGGAAAAGAGATAGGAGACGAAGTTCAAGTAAATACTCCCTCAGGGATAAAAAATTTTGAAATTTTGGATATAGAAATTTAGTTATTAGAGGAGGATAAGGTGGAATTTTTAAACAAAAGGTATCTTTTTACCCCAGGTCCAGTTCCTGTAGCAGAAGATGTACTTTTATCTATGGCTCAACCTATTACTCATCATAGATTACCAGAATTTTCAGAAATTTTAAAAGAAATTAGAGAAGATCTAAAATATCTTTTTCAAACCAAAAAAGAAGTTTATTTTTTTGCCTCTTCAGGAACAGGTGCTATGGAATCAGCTATTGTTAATCTCTTTTCTCCACAAGACAAAGTAATTGTAGTAGTTGGTGGAAAATTTGGACAAAGGTGGTTGGAACTTTCTCAAACCTATAATTTAGATCCGATAGTAATAGAAGTTCCTTGGGGAAAAGCTGTTAAACCTGAGGAGGTAGAAAAGATTTTAAAAACTAAAAAAGATATAAAAGGAGTTTTAATACAAGCTTGTGAAACCTCAACAGGGGTTAAACATCCTATTAAAGAAATTGCAGAAATTGTTAAAGATACCTCTGCAGTAATTGTAGTTGATGCTATTTCTGCTCTTGGAGTTTATGATCTTCCAATGGATGAATGGGGGCTTGATGTAGTGATTACAGGTTCTCAAAAAGCTTTAAGCTTACCTCCTGGTTTGTCTTTTATCGCTTTTTCAGATAAAGCCCAAGATATGGCTAAAAAATCAAGACTTCCTAAATATTATTTTGATCTTCAAAGGGAAAAAAAGGCTTATGAAAAAAATACTACAGCTTTCACTCCTGCTGTAAGTTTACTCATAGGATTAAGAAAAATGCTCAAACGCATAAAAGAGATAGGACTTAAAAAATTATTTAAACACTATCAAATCCTTTCCCATGCTTGTAGAAAAGCAGTATCAACACTTAATTTAGAAATTTTTCCTGAAGTTCCTTCTGAATCTCTTACAGTAATTAAGGCTCCAAATGGATTAAATACAGGAGAACTTTTAAAATTTTTAAGAAGTAAATTGGGAGTTGTTTTTGCAGGAGGACAAGATCATCTTAAGGGAAAAATTTTAAGAATTACCCATATGGGTAATCAGTCTCTTTTTGATCTTCTAATAGCTCTTTCAGCTTTAGAGATGGGGTTGAACCTTTTTGGTTATAAAGTCCCTCTTGGTAAAGGAATAAAGTCTGCCGAAGAAGTAATTTTAAATTATATAAAGGAAGAATATTTATAAAAAATTTTCAAAAGGAGTGAGAAATGAAGGTTTTAATTTCAGATCCTATTTCAGAAGANGGAATAGAAATTTTAAAAAATGCAGGCTTAGAAGTTGTTTATAAACCGGGTCTTTCTTATGAAGAATTGTTAGAAATAATTCCTCAATTTGATGCACTTATTATAAGAAGCGCAACTAAAGTAACTAAAGAAGTAATTGAAAGGGCAAAAAATTTAAAAGTCATAGGAAGAGCAGGAACAGGTCTTGATAATGTAGATTTACAAGCTGCAAACGAAAAAGGTATAGTAGTTATGAATGTCCCAGGAGGAAATACTCTATCTGCAGCTGAACATACCTTAGCTTTAATTTTTGCAATTGCAAGAAAAATTCCTCAGGCTGTAGCATCCTTAAAAGAGGGAAAATGGGAAAAAAAGAAGTTTATGGGGGTGGAACTTAATAATAAAGTCTTAGGAATTATTGGTTTAGGAAGAATAGGAAGTATTGTAGCAGATAGAGCTCTTGGAATGAAAATGAAAGTAATAGCTTATGATCCCTTTGTTTCTCCAGAAGCAGCAGAGAAAAAGGGAGTAGAACTTGTAAGTTTGGAGGAATTGCTTAGAAGATCAGACTTTATAACTATTCATACACCCTTAACTAAAGAGACCTATCATCTTATAGATGAAAAAGCCTTTTCTATGATGAAGGACGGGGTTTATATTATAAACTGTGCAAGAGGAGGAATTATAGATGAGGAAGCACTTTATAGGGCTATGGTTTCAGGGAAAGTTGCAGGAGCAGCTCTTGATGTTTTTGAGAAAGAACCAGTAGATCCCAATCACCCTTTACTTTCCTTAGAAAATTTTATTGGAACCCCCCATCTTGGTGCTTCAACTATAGAAGCTCAAAAAACAGTTGCTATAGAAATAGCAAAACAATTAGTTGACTACCTTCTTAAGGGAATAATAAGAAATGCAGTAAATGTTCCTTCTTTACCTCCAGAAATTTTAAAAATCATTACACCTATACTTACTCTTGCAGAAAAAATTGGTTTGCTTGCTGCCCAAATCGCAGAAGGAGCTATTCAAGAAGTAGAAATTACTTACAAAGGTGAAATCTCCCAGCTGGATGTCAAACCTATAACTCTTGCTTTTGTTAAAGGACTTCTTTCTCCATTTTTAAAAGAAGATGTAAACTATGTTAATGCCCTTATAAGAGCAAAGGAAAGGGATATAAAAATAATAGAATCTAAAACAGAAATTTCAGAAGATTTTACCTCCCTTATAAGTGCCAAAATAAAACATACCGAAGGTTATACAGTGGTTGAAGGAACTATTTTTGGTAAAAAAGAACCTCGTATAGTTAGAATTAATGGATTCAGACTCGATGCTTTACCAGAAGGACATATGCTTTATATTTTTAATGAAGATAGACCAGGAGTAATAGGAAAAATAGGAACTATTCTTGGTAATCACAATTTAAATATTTCAAGAATGTATGTAGGGCAAGATCCTATGAAAAAAACAAATGTAATACTTCTTAGTTTAGATCAACCTCCTACAACAGAAGCTTTAAAGGAATTAGGTGAACTTCCCACAGTTTATTTAGTAAAACCTTTAGAACTTTAAAAAATTATGAATAAACCAAATTTAAGAAATTGTGAGTTAGAAGAATTAAAAAATTTAATGGAAATCATTGGAGAACCTTCCTATAGAGGGGAGCAGATTTTTCATTGGATTACTTGTAAAAATGCTATAACTTTTGAAGAAATGACAGATCTTCCAAAGAGCTTAAGAACTAAAACTTTCTGAAAAATTTTCTCTTGAACTTCCAGAAATAGTTGATAAAGAGGAGGATATAGATGGAACAGTTAAATTTGCTTTAAAACTAAAAGACAATAATCTAATTGAAACAGTTATAATTCCAGAAAGAGATCATTATACTCTTTGTGTTTCAACTCAAGTAGGATGTCCCATAGGTTGTAAGTTTTGTGTTACAGGGAAAATTGGTTTTAAAAGAAATTTAGAAGTTTATGAAATAATTTCTCAAGTGATTATTGCAAGAAGATATTTAAAAGAAAAAGGAGAAGAGCTCCCTTTAAGAAATATAGTTTTTATGGGGATGGGGGAACCACTTTTAAATTTGAAAAATCTTATAAAAGCTCTAAAAATACTTGCTCATCCTAAGGGATTTAATTATTCCAGAAAAAGACTCACTGTTTCAACTGTAGGGCTTTTAAAAGAAATGGGAATACTTGCTAAAGAATTTCCTACTGCCTTGGCACTGAGCTTACATGCTCCTACAGATGAAATTAGAAGAGAACTTATCCCTATAGCTAAAAAATATTCTGTGGAGGAGCTTATTTTAGCTTGTAAAAAATTTCCTCGCATTAAAAATAGTAGAACTACTATAGAATACGTAATAATAAAAGATGTAAATGATAGTTTGGAGTCTGCAAAAAAATTAGCGGATCTCTTAAAGGGGTATCCTTTTAAAGTGAATCTTATTCCCTTTAATCCTCACCCTGAAATTCCTTTTGAAAGACCTTCTCAAGAAGTGGTAGAAAGATTTCAAAAATATCTTCTTTCAAGGGGAATATTAACTACTGTAAGAAAAAGTAAAGGTCTTGGGATTGATGCTGCTTGTGGACAGCTGGGTGCAAAAATTTTGAAATCTTTAACTCCAAACTCCATTAATAAAGAAACCGCAGTTGGGACAGGTTAGATCAGGTTTAAGATCTATCTTTAAAACTCTAAAACCATATCTTTCAATAATCAAATGATTACATTTTGGACAATAGGTATTTTCATATTGATTCCCAGGAACATTTCCTATATAGATATAATAAAGTCCAACTTCTTTTCCAATATAATAGGCTTTTAATAAAGTTTCTTCAGGAGTATAAGGTTTATCTAAGAGTTGATAATGTGGAAAAAAGCGAGAAATATGCCAGGGAACATCAGGGCCGAGCTCATTTTTTATAAAATTTGCAAGTTCCCTTAATTCAGCTGGATCATCATTTTCTTCCGGAATAATAAGAGTGGTAATTTCTACCCATATACCTTGGCTTTTTAAATATTTTAAATTATCTAAAACAGGTTGTAGTTTAGCTTTACAAAACTTTTTATAAAATTCCTCTCTAAAAGCCTTTAAATCTACATTTATTCCATGAAGATAGGGTTTAATATAGTCTATAGCTTCTTTTGTCATATAACCATTAGAAACAAAAACATTTTTTAATCCTTCCTTTTCTGCTAATTTGGCACAATCATAGGCAAATTCAAAAAAGATAGTAGGTTCTGTGTAAGTATAGGAAATACTTTTTGCTCTTTGTGCTTTAGCTATTTTTACAATATCTTTTGGTGAGGTTAATTTTCCAGGAATGCCTCCATAAATATGAGGATATTGAGAAATTTCAAAATTTTGACAAAAACTGCAGCGAAAATTACAACCTACAGTTGCTATAGAATAGCTCCATGAGCCTGGTAAAAAATGATAAAGCGGTTTTTTTTCTATAGGATCTAAGTGTTCTGCAATTATCTTTCCATAAACTAAGGAAAAAAGAACCCCTTCTTCATTTTTTCTAACTCCACAAATCCCTGTATGATTGGGATAAATAATACAATGATGATTACATAAATTGCACTTTACCTTTTTATCTTCCAAACGTTCATATAAAAGAGCTTCTCTCATATTTGATTATTTTAAGACACTTTTTAATTATTATCAATTCTTTTTAAAAAATTTTTTACCTCTTCGGTATAATCACCTTTACGTGATTCATAAATATAAAGAGGTGGAAGAATTCTTATCTCTTCCTTAGCTTCTTTAACTGCACATAAAAGAACAAGTTTTGCCTCTGAACCAGGATAGGAATAAACCAATCTTAAAAGCTTTGGCTCAAGTCTGTGGTTTTTAAGAAGATATACTAATTCTGCAAGTCTTAAAGCTGTAAAAACTAAATAAAATTTACCCCTATTTTTTAAAAGATAGTTTACCTTTTTTAAAAATTCCCTAAGATCACACTCTATATCTCTTCTTGTAATATTTTCAATTTCATAAGGACTTTTTCTTCCAGCTTCACTTTTAAAGTAGGGAGGATTAGAAAAAACTACATCAAAATTACCAGGTTTAAAAGGTGGATTTCTTATATCTCCTTTAATTACAAATAGTCTTTCTTGCAATTTATTTTCAAGGATATTTTTCTTAAGGCACTCTATATAAAGTGTTTCAAGCTCTAAGGCAAAAATTTTTGCATAAGAAAATTTCTTTAAAGCAATAAGTGAAATAATACCAGAGCCTGCTCCAACTTCTAAAACTATATCCTTTGGTTTTAAATTTAAAAAATGGGCTAATAAAATAGAATCTATACCAAATCTAAAACCCCTTTCAGGCTGATAAACAATTATAGAGCCTTCTAAAAAAGGAGTAGGAACTAACTGCATAGCTTTTCCCATAAATAATAAACCACTTGATTATGAAGAAGTTTTCCTTTAAAGGTTAAAAATATTCTTTCCTTTTCTTTTTTTATTAAGTTTTCTCTTATCAAAGTATCTAAAGCATCTTTTGGCAGATAATAATTATATTTTCTTTTTAATTCTTTTAAACCTATACCTTCTTTTAATCTTAATCCCATAAATATATATTCCTTTGCTAATTCATAGGAATTAAGATTTTCAATTATTTTTAAGGGAAGTTTTTTTTCTTTTAAAAGAGAATTCAGATAATAACTTAAATTTCTAGGATTTTCCCATCTTAGATTTTCTATTCTTGAAGTAGCAGAGGGACCTAATCCTAAGTAGGGTTTAAGTTTCCAATAAAGAAGATTGTGTTTACATTCATAATTAGGGATAGCATAATTAGAAATTTCATATCTTTCATATCCGTTTTTTTCTAAGGTTTCTTCAATTGTTTTATAAAGATTTGTTAACTTTTTATCCTTTATCCAATATTTTTCCCCTTTAAAAATTTGATAAAAGGGTGTTCCCTTTTCTAAGGTTAATTCATAAAAAGACAAATGGGGAGGATTAAATTTTAAGGCTTTTAATATTTCCCTTTTAAGGGTTTTTTCTCCTTGTCCTTTCCATCCAAATATAAAATCTAAAGAAAAATTTTTAAAACCACTTTTTTTAATAAATCCTATAGCTTTAAAAATATTTTTTTGAGTATGGAGTCTTCCCAAAAATTTTAGCCCCCTTGAAGAAAAACTTTGTACTCCTAAGCTTATACGATTAAACCCTATTTCATAAAAAGCTTTTGTCTTTTCTAAAGTAAGGGTTTCAGGATTTACCTCTAAGGTTAATTCTTTGGGAGAAAAATTAAAATTTTTGGTTAAAAAATTGAAAAGGTCTTCATAAAAATAGGGAGAAAGAAGAGAAGGAGTTCCACCACCTGCATAAAAGGTGATAAAAGAAAGAGCTTTTATTTCAAATCTTTCTTCTAAAAAGTCTTTTAAAAGTTTTAATTCTTCTTTTAAAGCTTTTAAAAATTTATTTTCTAAATATTCTGTAACCTTTGTCTCAATAGAATAAAAATCACAGTAGGGACATTTTTTTAAACAGAAGGGCACATGAAGGTATAATCCTAAATTTACTTTTTTCATTAAGGTTTCTTCAAATTTATTAAAAAGAATTTAAAATTATTTAGATGAGAATTTTCTGGAAATATCATTTTAGAGAATATACTTTTTATACTTTTTCTTTTTTTATAATATTTAGTGCTATTATAACTCTTGTTCAAGGAATAATCAAATTGCAAGATTTTTTAAATTTTAATCCACCTTTTAAGGTGATCTTTCAACTTTTTATCCTTGTCTTTTTTCAGCTTCTATCTTTTATTTATAGTTTATCAGTCTTTATGGGAGTTCTTTTTGCTATTCATAGGCTAAAATATGAGAAGGAAGTGCTTGCCTTTTGTTCTTTAGGTTTTTCCTTAGAAGACTTTATGAAACCTCTTCTTATTTTTTCTTTAATTAGTTTAATGATAACCTTTTTAGCCCATTTTTTTCTTTCTCCTTGGTCTAAAAGAAAGGTAAGGGAGATTCAGATAGAACTTGTTAAAGCTCAAGCAGAAAAATCTTTTCCCGAAAAAAGACCTATAGCCTTAGGAAAAGATTATTACCTTTATGTGAGAAAATCAGATTTAAAAGATAACGCCCATTATTTTAAGAATATATTTCTTCTAAAAAGAGAAAAAGAAGGTAAAAAGGGTTTTTTCATTGCTCAAGAAGGAAGTTATTCTCCCAAAGAGAACATATTTATTTTAATTAAAGGATGGGGAATTTTTAGAGATCCTCAAAATAATATAGAGGTTTTAAAATTTGGAGATTATAAATTTAAATTAGATACAAAAACCTTTAAAGAAGAAGAGCTTTATTTCAAAAGAGGAGAAAAAAGTTTTACAGAATTAAAAGAAGAAATAGAGAAACTTAAACCAGGAACTTCAAGCTATTTTAAATATCTCAATGAATATTATCAAAGATTTTTCTTCCCTCTCTCGGTTTTATTTTTAGCTTTTCAATCTTTTTTTCTTAGTATTTATCTTAAAACCTCTTATAGATTTTTGCTCTTTTTTATAGGAATTACAGCCTTTCTAATATTTTTCACTTTTTACAATTTTTTTTCTTCCTTAGGGGAAAATGGGGAAATTTTTCCTTTGTGGAGTTTTGTTATATTTTATTTTTTAATTAGTATTTTACTTGTTTTTCAATATGTGGGATTAAAAAGAAAAAGAGAGCTGTATTTATGAAGATTTATAAAAAATACCTTTTAGTTGACCTTATAAAGATAAATTTACTTTTATTGTTTATTTTTTCTTCCTTTTATTTTTTAGTTGATTTTTTTGAAAAATTGGGAGAGTTTTTATCTTTTAAAAAACCCTTTTACCTTTTTTTGACTTACATTTTTTGGAAATCTTTAGCCAATTTATATGAATTTTTTCCCTATGCTTGTGGATTATCAGGAATAATTTTATTTCTTTGGTTGACAAGAACAGGGGAATTACTTGGTTTTTTATCCCTTGGATTTTCTAAAAAAAAGAACTAATAACTCTCACAGGGAAGAGTATCTTTCTTTTTTCTTTATTGTTTGGATTAGCAATAAGCATCCTTTTTCCTAAAGCAGCCTTTATGAGTCTTTATACTTGGGATTATAAGATAGCTGAAAAAAGAGAACAATATTTAGTATTTAATGAGCAAATTTTTATTAGGGGTCCTGATTTTTATTTTATAGCTAAGCCTTTAGAACCAAAAGGTGAATATTTACAAGACATACTTCTTGTTTTCATAAATAAAGAAGAGCTAAAAAAAATTATATGGGCTAAGGAGGGATTTTATAAATCTGAAAAATGGATTCTGAAAGAAGTTATTACTCAAGAAGAGAATAAGAATTTTTCTCCTGAGTTTTTTAAAAATTTATCCGCTAATCTTTCTATAAAGCCAGAAACTTTAGTAATGGTAGAAAAGCCTTTAAAATTTTTGTCTCTGAAAGAGCTATTTGAAAGATATAAATTTTTAAAAATGGTTAATAGACCCTATAAAGAAGAAGTTGCAGAAATATTTTTAAAGGTGATTTATCTTTTTTTACCTCTTTTTTTAGGGTTTTTTCCAACCATGGTTTTTGTAAAAAATTATACTCCTTCTCAAGTAATAATTCCCTTTTTGAAGGGTTTAATTTGGTATTTTATTTTATTAACTTGCTATTTATTTTTACAAACCCTTTTAAGAAAAGGTATTTTTATTGCGGGAATTTTGTTATTTCTTTTGGTATTTATCAATTTTTTTCACTTGTTTTTTTAAGAAAATCTGGTAAAAAAAGTAAGAAAAAATTTTTTGCAAGGAGGTTGTTTATGTCAGTAGAGGAAAAAGTTATTGAGATTATTTCTCAAAAATTAAATCTTTCAAAAGATCAGATTAAACCTGAAGCGTCATTTGTAGATGATTTAGGAGCGGATTCTCTTGATCTTGTTGAACTTGTTATGGCTATGGAAGAGGCTTTTGGAATGGAAGTTCCTGATGAAGAAGCTGAAAAGTTAAGAACAGTTAAGGATGTTATAGAATATATAAAAGCTAAAACAGGGGAACAATAATTTAGGAGTAAAGTTGTGAAAAGAAGGGTAGTTGTAACAGGTCTTGGTGCAGTAACTCCTCTTGGAATAGGTGTTGAAGAAACTTGGAAAAATATTAAAGCTGGTAAATCAGGAATAGGAAAAATTACCAAGTTTGATGCCTCAACTTTACCAAGTCAAATCGCAGGTGAGGTAAAGAATTTCAAACCTGAAGAATTTATGCCTGCTAAACTTGTTTCTCGTATAGATACTTTTATTCAATATGCTATAGCAGGAGCAAGAATGGCATTAGAAGATGCAAGGCTACCTTTAGAAGATCTTGGAGATGAGGTTGGAGTTATTATAGGTGTTGGGATGGGAGGAGTTGGACTAATTGAACATTATACAAGAGTTTTTGATGAAAAGGGTTATAAAAGAATTAGTCCTTTCTTTATACCCATGATCATTCCTAATATGGCTGCTGGTCAGGTAGCTATTTTATTTGGGGCAAAAGGTCCCAACAGTGCAGTATGTACTGCTTGTGCAGCTGGGAATCATGCTATAGGAGAAGCTTTTAGAATAATAAGAGAAGGCAAAGCAAAAGTTATGATTTGTGGAGGAACAGAAAGTGTAATAACTCCCCTTTGTGTAGCTGGATTTTCAGTTATGAAAGCTTTATCTACAAGAAATGAAGAACCTGAAAAGGCATCTCGTCCCTTTGATGCTCAAAGAGATGGTTTTGTAGTAGCAGAAGGTTGTGGAATNTTAATTTTAGAGGATTTGGAACACGCTCAAAAAAGAGGGGCTAAAATATATGCAGAATTAATTGGATATGGTTTTAATTCAGATGCCTATCATATGACAGCCCCACCTCCCAATGGTGAAGGTGCTGCAAAATGTATGGAATTAGCTCTTCAGGATGCAGGTATTGAACCTTCTCAAGTAGATTATATAAATGCTCATGGAACAAGTACCCCTCTCAATGATGTAGCTGAAACAAGGGCTATAAAGAGTGTTTTTAAGGAACATGCTTATAAATTAATGGTTTCTTCAACTAAATCAATGACTGGGCATTTACTTGGAGGAGCAGGTGGTTTAGAAGCAGTAATAACTGTTCTTGCTCTTTATGAAGGAATAGTTCCTCCAACTATAAATTTAGAAAATCCAGATCCAGAATGTGATCTGGATTATGTTCCTAATTATGCTCGCCGTGCAGATATTAAAATAGCCCTTTCTAATGCTTTTGGTTTTGGTGGTAATAATGCCTGTTTGGTTTTCAAAAAATGGGAAAATCAATAGTAATAGCCTCAGATCACGCAGGCTATTTCCTTAAAGAAAAAATAAAAGAATTTTTAAAAAAAGAAAATTATGAAGTTATAGATGTAGGTTGTTTTTCTCCTGAATCTGTAGATTATCCTGAATATGGAGCAAAGGCTGTAGAAAAATTTCTTAATAAAGAAGCTGACTTAGGAATTCTTATTTGTGGAACAGGGATTGGGATGAGTATCTTTGCTAATAGATTTCCCGGGATAAGAGCAGCCCTTTGCCATGAACCTTTTTCTGCTAAAATGGCAAGACTTCACAATAATGCTAATATCCTTGTTCTAGGAGGAAGACTTATAGGTGAAGCTATGGCAATAGAAATTGTAAAAACCTTTTTAGAAACCCCCTTTGAAGGAGGAAGACACGAAAGAAGAAT
>Ga0065719_106601_pt1 | contig 38675 bp, 44 predicted proteins | sample GBSCel85sediment_FD_59106 | JGI IMG/M metagenome (GOLD analysis project Ga0065719, IMG submission 59106) | Hot spring sediment microbial communities from Great Boiling Spring, Nevada - Cellulolytic enrichment CS 85C v3 (version 3) | ecosystem: Environmental > Aquatic > Thermal springs > Hot... | reverse complement strand
AGGAGGGAAAGAAATGGGCAAAATTTCCTATATAAAGGCTCGTGAAGTACTTGATTCAAGAGGTAATCCCACAATTGAAGTAGAGGTTTGGTTAGAAAGTGGTTTTTATGGAAGAGTATCAATTCCTTCAGGGGCTTCAACTGGTAAACACGAAGCTCTTGAATTAAGAGATAAAGATCCAAAAAGATATTTTGGAAAGGGGGTTCAAAAGGCGGTTTTTAATGTAAATGAAATTATAGCTCCTCAATTAGAGGGTTTTGAATCTTCTAAACAGGTAGAAATTGACCAAATGCTTTGTGAACTTGATGGAACCGAGAATAAATCAAAACTTGGAGCTAATGCTATTTTAGGAGTTTCTCTTGCCTGTGCTAAAGCTACTGCTGAAGAATTAGGAGTACCTCTTTTTGCTTATATTGGTGGATTAAGAGCAAGAATTTTGCCCGTACCTTTTATGAATGTTATAAATGGAGGTGTACATGCAGATAATCCTTTAGATTTTCAAGAATTCATGATTGTTCCCTTGGGAGGAGATAGCTTTTCTACAGCTTTAAGAATGGGAGCAGAAACATACCATTCGTTAAAAAGCCTTTTAAAAGAAAAAGGATTAAGTACTTCTATAGGAGATGAAGGAGGTTTTGCTCCTCAGATTAATTCTCCTGAAGAGGCTTTAGATTTTTTAGTTAAAGCTATTGAAAAAGCAGGTTATAAACCAGGAGAAGATATTGCTATTGCTATGGATGTAGCACCTTCAGAATTATACGAAGGAAACGGAATATATAATTTTTCTGGTCTTGGTAAAAAAATGGATAGAGAAGAACTTCTTGAATACTATGAAAAATTAGTTAAAAATTATCCTATTATACTAATTGAGGATCCCTTCGCCGAAGATGATCCTGAAGGGTTTAAACTTATTACTAAAAGTTTAGGAAATAAAATCCAAATTGTTGGAGATGATATATTTGTAACCAATCCTAAAAGAATTGAATGGGGAATTAAAGAAAAACTTGCTAATGCAGTTTTAATTAAACTTAATCAAATAGGTACACTAACTGAGACAATTTCTGCTGTAGAATTAGCTTATAGAAATAATTGGAAATGCATGGTTTCTCATCGTTCAGGAGAAACAGAAGACACTTTTATTGCTGATTTTGCAGTAGCTTTGAATACAGGACAAATAAAAACTGGAGCACCAGCAAGAAGTGAAAGAGTAGCTAAATTTAATCAACTTTTAAGAATTGAAGAATACCTTGGTTCTGCAGCTATTTTTGCTGGAAAAAGCATTTTAAAATAATATTTATGGAATTTTTAAAAGAAATTAAAAAAATATCTCAAAAAGAACCTGTTGAATTTTGGATAGAGATTGAAGAGGGTTTCGAATTAGAAAAAAGGGATAGAAAAGATTTTTTAGAAGAAAAATACAAGGATCAAAATATTTCCATAAGATATTTAAATGAAGATGGAAAAGCTGGTCTTTCTTATAGTACGTCCTTTAACTTTTTAGACTTAGAAGAAGCGGTTTTAAAAGCTAAAGCTCTTTCAAAATATGGTGTGCCTTCTATTTTTCCGAAAAAAGAAGAAAAATATCCAGAAATTTATTTTTCAAAAGACCTCAATATCTCTTTGAATGAAGTTAAAGAAAAACTTACCGAATTAGAAGAAAAAGCTTTTGGTTTTGATTCCTCAATAACAAGAGTTGAAAAAATTAAGCTTTCTTTTGGAAAAATTAAATATATTTTAATTAGAAATGACCTTGAATTGTTTTGGGAAAGTCCCTTTTATAGTTTTATTATCTCAGTAGTTGCTAAAAATAATAAGGAAGCAGAAGCTTATGAATGGTATGAAGGAGTTGAATTTAATTACCAGGCACTTTTAGAAAGGGTTGAGCTTGCCTGCCAAAAAGCTATAGCTCTTTCTAAAACTAAGAAAGGAAAAGGCTTAAAAATTCCTATTCTTTTTCCTCCATTTTTAGCTATTGAACTTTTAGAGCTCTTAGAATTTTCTTTTTTGGGAGACGAAGTATTAAAAGGGAGATCCTTATTGAAAGACAAACTTGAAAAAGAGATTTTTAATAAAAAAATTACTTTATTTGATGATGGAATAAATCCTTCTTTACCTGAGAGTAGACCTTTTGATGATGAGGGGGTGGCACAAAATAAAAAAATACTTATAGAAAAAGGCATAGTAAAAACCTTTTTATTTGATACTTATTGGAAAAGAGAAGCAGAAAAAAGAGGACTTAAAGAATTTAAAGCTGGAAATTCAAGAAGACCTGATTTTTCATCTTTTCCAAAGATTTCTTCTACTAATCTTTACCTTAAGAATGGAGAATTTTCTAAAGAAGATCTTATTAAAGTAGAAAAAGAGGTTTTTGAAGTTTTAGAACTATTGGGGGGTCATACTGCTAATCCTATTTCTGGAGATTTTTCTTTTGGAGTTTCAGGAATTTATTATAAAGAAGGAGAACCTATAGATTATTTTTGTGAAATGGCTCTTTCCGGGAATATTTTTGAATTATTTAAAAATGTTTTAGAACTTGGTTCAGATCTTACTTTTTATGGGTCTATAGGTTCTCCAAGCTTACTTGTAGAAAAAATGGATTTAGGGGGTTAGGTTAAATGGAAATTAAAGAAGCTATCGCAAAACTTAAAGAAAGAGAAAATTTAAAGAAGGAAGAAGCCTATGAAATTTTTAAAAAAATAGCTACTAATAATTTTGAAGATGAAGAAGTAGAGTTATTTCTTGATCTTTTAAGAAAAAAGGGAGAAACCTGGCAGGAAATAACCGGTGCAGTAATGGCTTATAGAGAAATTATGATAAAAGTGCCTCACAATTTACCTAAATCTGCAATAATTGTTGACACCTGCGGAACAGGAGGAGATAACAAACATACTTTTAATTTTTCAACAGCTGTTGCTATAGCTCTTTCAGCTTTAGAGGGGATTTATGTTGCTAAACATGGAAATAGATCTGTTTCAAGTAAATGTGGAAGTGCAGATTTGTTAGAAGCTTGTGGTATTCCTTTAGATTTACCTCCTGAAGCAGGTGCTTTAGCTCTTGAAGAAATTGGATTTTCTTTTCTCTTTGCTCCTTTTTATCATCCAGCCTTTAAAAGGGTTGCAGGAATAAGAAAAAAACTTGGTAGAACTATTTTTAATACTCTTGGACCTCTTTTAAATCCTGCAATTGCTAATTATCAATTAGTAGGAGTGTATGACTTTTTACTTACAGAAAAAATAGCTTATGTTCTTGACAGTATAGGAGTTAAAAGAGCATTAGTTGTCTTTGGTGAAGAAGGATATGATGAAATAACTATTACTGGCTCTACAAAGATTTCAGAATTAAGAGATGGGAAAATTACTACCTATTATGTAGATCCGGAAAACTTTGGTTTTGAAAGATGTACAATTCCAGAGGAATTAACAATTAAAGATCCTTCTCAAAGTAAGGAAATTTTAGAAAATTTATTAAAAGGAAAACTTGAAGGTCCTATTATGGATATGTTTCTTTTAAATCTTGGAGGAGCTATTTATCTCTGTGAGAAAGCTATAGATTTTAAAGGAGGAATAAAAAAAGCCAGAGAACTTATACAATCAGGTCAAGCCTGGGAAAAATGGCAAGAAATTCTGAAATATTATAAAAAATTTAAAAATTAAATTTTCAATAAAAAGTATTAGGAGTAGATTTATGAAAATAAGATTCTTATATTTTAAAGGTTGTCCTAATGTAGAACCAGCTTTAAACTTATTAAAAGAAGTACTTAAAGAAAAAGGGATTGAAGAGGAGATTGAGATTATAGAAGTTAAATCAGAGGAAGACGCAATTAAGTATAAATTTTTAGGTTCTCCTACAATTCAGATTAACGGTTTAGATATTGAGAGAGAAAGAAGGAATGATTTTCCGACCATGGGGTGTCGTATTTATAGAACTAAAAATGGATATAGTGGAATACCTCCAAAAGAGTTAATTGAGGAAGCTATTGATGAAGCGATAAATTTATAAAAATTAGGAAATTAATTTTTCTAAAGCTTCTAAAACTTCCTTGGGAGAGATTGATTTTAGACAATTATAGTGTTCGTATTTGCAAGTTCTTTTAAAACAGGGACTACAAGAAAGATCAGCCTTTAAAACTATAGCTTTTTTATTTAAAGGTCCTGTTTTTTCTGGGTCAGTGGAACCAAAAATAGCGATTTGAGGCACCTTTAGAGCTGCTGCAAGATGCATAAGCCCCGAATCGTTAGAAATAACAGCTTTAGCTAAGGAGAAAATTCCTGCAACAATAACTAAATCTATTTTTCCACAAAAATTATATATCTCTTTTATTTCATTTTTTATAAAATCCCCTACCTCTTTTTCTTTTACACTTCCTATAATGATTACTGAAAGGTCTTTTTTCAGAATATTTGAAGCAAGTTCCTTATAATATTCCTTAGGCCACATTTTAGCTGGTCCATAAGCAGCACCTGGTGCTATAATAACAAAGGGTTTATCTTTAAGTTCTTTTAAAAAAGCTTTAGCCATCTCTACTATTTTTTTATCAAGAGGTAAAAGCAAATCTTTACATTCATGAGGAAGTCCTAAGGCTTTTAAGAGATATAAATAATAATCTCTTTGGTGGATTTTTTGACGAGGAGGTTTGATAGCCCTTGTTAAAAGAAAGCTTCTAAAGTCTTTTGCATATCCCCATCTTTCTTGAATACCAGCTCTAAAAAAAAGCCAAGCTGAAGAAAAAGAGTTAGTAAGAAGAAGTCCAATCTCCTTTTTAAAAGGTTTTAAAATTTCTAAATTTTTTTTGGTATTACCTTTTTCATAATAGAGAATTTCTGTATTAGGAAAAAATCTGAGAAGATTTACTATAGGAGAAGGTCCAAATAAATAAATTTTTTCTTTTTGGCAAAGATTATAATATACAGGGGTTGCCATTAAGGCATCACCAAGCCAGTTAGGGATTCTGATAACCATAACAAAGTCTCTTTACAACTAAAGTTGCATAAGCTCCTTTTTCTAAAGCAAATTTTATTTTTATAGTTGTGTTATTAAGTTTTTCCCATTCTAATTTTTCTGGGAAAATAACTGCTGGTCTTGGATAGGTTTTAAATACAAGTCCCTTTATAAAGCTTCTCAAATTTTTAATATTGTCTAAGCCTTCCCTTTTACATATTTCATTATAAATTTCTTCTAAATTTAAGTTTTCAAACTTTTCTTTAAATTTTAGCTTAGGGGATGGTAAAGGTAATTTTAAATTTTGCAATATTTCCCATTTATTAGCTGGTACCTCTTTATAAAAAAAGAGTTTTCCTAAAAGATAAGAAATTTCAAAATATGGTATTTCAAGCCTTAAAATGACTTCTTTTAACACTTCATTCCATAAATAACTTTGGTAGACATTTCCTAAGAAAAAGAGATATTCTTTATCTACCAGATTTAAAGCTCTTTTAAAAGTCCTTTTAGAAGGTTTATGAGTTATTAAAAAGTTTAGTAAATTTTTTTCCCAATTAACTTTAGCAAATTCCAAACATTTTTCAAAATTTCCCCAATGTTTTTTTAAGCATTCTCTAAATTTTCTTGATTTTTCTATATCAACAGCACTTCCTTCAGCCATCATAAGATATAGAGCCCTTTCGTAATTTCCCAAAATAATTTCTTTTGCAGCAAATTCCTTAGAACTTTTAATGGAACCAAATCTTTGTTCGTTAAAATAATTTGAAAGTCCAAATTTTCTTACCAACTCTACTTCTCTATCAAACTTTTTTTCGTCTATTTGGAAATCTCTTACAATAATCTCAAATTTATTTCCTATGAGAAGATCCTTTGACATAGGTTTGGTTGTTTTTCCTAAATATATAAGCTCAAATTCCTTTTCTTTTATATCCCTTTTAGGTCCTCCTTTAATGGTAATAAACTGATGAGCTATTGCTTTTTTATCTTTTAATCCTCCATAATTTATAGAATCCATAGAAATTCTTAATTTTTTTGCAATCTTCCCCAGTGCATCCCAAGTTGAAATATTTAATTTTTTAAGCATATAAAGGGAATATTCTCCCTTTCCTTCAGGATAAATGTCTGCAATTTCTGAAACAACAAAATCTTCTAATTTTTCTTTTATTTTCATCAAGCCTTATTTTAAAAGAAAGGAATCTAAAAAACAAGGTAGGTTGTTTTATAAAGAAAAAGTATTAAATTATTAAAAATCCAAAAAAGGTGAGAAATTTATTATGATTGCTCGAGTTTTAGCAAAAATTGTAGGAACAAAAAACGAAAGAGAATTAAAAAGGCTTAAACCTATAGTTGAAAAAATAAATTCTTTAGAACCTGAAATGCAGAAACTTTCTGATGCTGAACTTTCAAGAAAAACTATAGAATTTAAGGAAAGATTGGAAAGAGGAGCTACTCTTGATGATATTTTACCAGAGGCTTTTGCTGTAGTAAGAGAGGCTGCAAGAAGAGTTCTTGGAATGCGTCATTTTGATGTTCAAATTATGGGCGGAATTGTCTTACATGAAGGTAAAATTGCTGAAATGAAAACAGGAGAGGGGAAAACCTTAGCTGCTGTTCTTCCTGCTTATTTAAATGCCCTAANAGGTAAAGGTGTCCACATAGTCACAGTAAATGATTACCTTGCTAAAAGAGATGCTGAATGGATGGGGCCTATTTATAGATTTTTGGGCTTAACTGTTGGATATCTTCAAAATCAAATGAGTGATCCAGAAAGGAAAAAAGCTTATGCCTGCGATATAACTTATGGAACAAATAGCGAATTTGGTTTTGACTATCTCCGTGACAACATGAAATATTCCTTAGAAGATATGGTTCAGAGAGGTCATTATTATGCCATCATAGACGAAGTAGATTCTATTTTAATAGATGAGGCAAGGACTCCATTGATTATTTCTGGTCCTTCTGAAGAATCAACAGATATTTATTATTACATAGATGAAATTGTAAGAAAACTTAAAAAAGACATTCATTTTACTGTAGATGAAAAAACTAAAAATGCTTTTTTAACAGAAGAAGGAATTGCAGAATGTGAAAGACTTCTTGGTATAAAAAATTTATATAACCCAAGATATGTNAGACTTATTCATCATATAAATCAAGCCTTAAGAGCACATCATCTATTTAAAAGAGATGTAGATTATGTAGTTAAGGATGGAAAAGTGATAATTGTAGATGAATTTACTGGAAGGTTAATGCCTGGTAGAAGATGGAGTGACGGTCTTCATCAAGCTATAGAAGCTAAAGAAAGATTAAGAATTGAAGCTGAAAATCAGACCTTAGCTATGATAACCATTCAGAATTATTTTAGAATGTATGAAAAACTTGCTGGTATGACGGGGACTGCAGAAACAGAGGCTGCTGAATTTAAAGAAATTTATAATCTTGATGTAGTAGTTATTCCTACTCATAAACCTATGATAAGAATTGACTATCCTGATGTGGTTTTCAGAACCCAAAAAGAAAAATTTGAAAAGGTAGTTGAAGAAATAGAAAAATGTTATAAAGAAGGAAGACCTGTACTTGTAGGAACTACAAGTATTGAAAAAAATGAACTCCTTTCGAAAATGCTAAAAAAAAGGAAAATTCCTCATCAAGTTTTAAATGCAAAGCATCACGAAAAAGAAGCTCAAATTATCGCACAAGCTGGAAGATCTCATACTGTAACCATAGCTACTAATATGGCAGGTAGAGGAGTTGATATCATTTTAGGAGGTAATCCAGAGGGGCTTGCTAAGGCTCAGCTTGAAGCAGAGGGGTATGACTTATCTGAAATTGATGAAAGAGCTTGGAATGAAGTACTTGCTATGGCAAGACAAGGACTTGATCCTACTACTAAATATAAAGATTATTGGGCAAAGGTTCTTTATGAAAAATATTTAGAATGCCAAAAAGATGCTGAAAAAGTAAAGGCTCTTGGTGGTTTATATATTATTGGAACTGAGAGACATGAATCAAGAAGGATAGATAATCAATTAAGAGGAAGAGCAGGGAGACAGGGTGATCCAGGAGCATCTCGTTTCTTTTTATCTTTAGAGGATGATCTTTTGAGACTTTTTGGATCTGAAAAACTTAAAACCTTTATGGAAAAACTTGGATTACCAGAAGGGGAGCCTTTAGAACATCCTTGGTTATCAAAAGCTATAGAACAAGCTCAAAAAAAAGTGGAAGCCTATCATTTCGAAATAAGAAAATATCTTTTAGAATATGATGATGTAATGAACAAACAAAGAGAAACAATATATTCTCAAAGAAAAGAGATATTAAAAAGTGATTCTATAAAAGACTGGATTATTTCTATGATAGAGGAAAAATGTGAAGAAATTGTAGAAGAGACATTTATTGAAAATAAACATTTTGAAAAGGAAAATTTAGAGACACTTTTACAAAGATTTAAAGAAATCTTCGCTTTTAGTCCAGAAATAGATGTGAATTTTTCAAAAAAAGAAGATTTAGTAAAAGAATTAAAAAATTCCGCTTTAAAAAGATATGAGGAAAAAGAAAAAATAATAGGTTCTGAAACTCTAAGAGGTCTTGAGAAATATTTTCTTTTAACTACTATAGATACCTTATGGAAAGAACATTTATTAATGCTTGATCATTTGAAAGAAAGTACAGGATTAAGAGGATACGGGCAAAAAAATCCCTTACAGGAATATAAAAAAGAAGCTTTTTATTTGTTTGTAGACTTAATGAAAAGGATAAAAGAGACAACTCTTTCCTATCTTTTTAGAATAGAAATTAAAGAAACAAGGGAGTCTTCCGAAGAAATAATAGAAGAATTGGAAAAGGAGGAATTTGATAGTAAAAAGCTTCAATATAAAAGAGAAGATCCTTTTAAAGAAGGTGAAGAAGCGGCTTCTCAACCTATAAGAGTTCAAAAAATAGGAAGAAATGATCCATGTCCTTGTGGAAGTGGTAAAAAATATAAGAAATGTTGTGGTAAAAATTTAGAACAAGGAGAGGTAAGAGATGAAATGCCTAAAATGTAATTATATTTTTTCTGAAGAAATTAAAATTTGTCCTAAATGCGGATCTGATATGGGTATGGTGCTTGAAAAATTAGGATATTTTCCTCCCTCAGCTTCTAAGCCCTTTTTAACTGCAGATGATTTTAAGGAAAGATCTATCCTTGAAACATTTGAAACAGAGAAAGAAGTTAAAGAAAAAAAAGAAGAGATAGAATTTACTTACGAAGAATAATTAAGGAACCTTATCCCCCCAAAAATCTTTTTTAGTTCCTTCTGCAAATTCTTTAGTTTCTAAAAGGGCTTTTTGATAATAAGTTAATACAAGTTTTTTGAGCTTCCTTTGAAGCATAAGTCTCGGGATAGTTATTTATAATGTAAAGAATTCTTTGATATGCACCTCTATAATACTTAATCTTATAATAAAATTTAGCTATGTACAATTCATGTTGAGCTAAAAGCTCTCTAAGTTCTTTAATCCTCTTTTCTGCTTCAGCTCTATATGGACTATCAGGAAAGTTTTGTAATAGTCTTTGATAAGTAGAGATAGCTTTTTCTGTATAACTTTGATCTCTATCATAAGAACGTCTCATCTTATAATAACAGGTTCCTATTTGATAAATTACATAAGGTATTGCTTCATTATTTGGATAAAATTTTTCAAACTCCTCATAAAGAGCTATAGCTTCTAAATAATCTTCTTGCCAGAATTTTGAATCTGCCATTCTTAATTGAGCAAGAACAGCTTGCGGAGAACCTGGGAACTTATCTCTTATTTCTTTGTAAGTTTCATAAGCTTTTTCATAATTTCCTTTAGCAAAATTTTTTTCTGCATCTCTTAAAAGTTCAATAAGTATAGGTTCTTCTTCTTTCTTCTTCTTTTTCCCAAAAGCTTCAGAAAATTGAGTCTCTATACCAGATGAAATTTTTGAAAGGGTCCCGCAAGAATTTAAAGAAATTGCAATAAAAAATAAAAAAATAATTAAAAAAGACTTTTTAATAAAATCAAAAAAATTCATCTCATAAAAATTTAAGAAGATAATGCTTTATTTAAGGCATTTAAAATTACACTTTTTGATACTGCTCCAACGATAACCTCTATTGGTTCTCCCTTTTTAAAAATAATTAAAGTAGGGATAGCCCTTATTCCGTATTTACCAGGTGTTATAGGATTTTCATCAACATTTATTTTACAAACCTTTACTTTTCCTTCCAATTCTTCTGCTATCTCGTCAATAATGGGTGCAATAACTTTACATGGTCCACACCATGCTGCCCAAAAATCTACTAATACAGGAACCTCTGATTTTAAAACCTCTTTTTCAAAATTTTGATCAGTTACTATACAAGTTGCCATTATAGCCCCTCCCTCCTCAAAATATAAAAACCTTTAAAAAAACTAATTTAATACAATTTTTACAAACTTCAATTAATATTTAAATTTTGTAAGAAATAAAACCCCTTTTCAAAATAAGAAGAATTCTTTTAAAGAGAATCTCAAGAGTCTTAGAAGCTTCTTCTTTTTTTAAAAGATAATAATTATAGGCTATTACTGCAGGAATAGCACAAAAAAGCCCCATAGCTGTATTAATAAGAGCTTCTGCAATTCCTGGTGCAACAGTTGTTAAACTTGCACTACCTTTTAAGCCAATGTCATGAAAGGCTTTCATTATACCCCAAACAGTTCCAAAAAGACCTATAAATGGTGCTACATTTCCTACTGTAGCAAGAACTCCTAACCCTTTACTTAATTTCATAATAATATTTTCTTGCTCTATTAAAGCTTTTTCTATAAGTTCTTTTTCAGCTAAATTAAGAGAGATTTCTAAGTTAAAATTTTTAGATTGATCCCTTTTTTCTAAAATAAATTTTCTATAAATTTACTTCCAAAAGAAAGCTACAATTTTTTTTATGCTATGCCCTAAAAGATGAGCTTCCATTTCTTTAGTTTCTTTTATTAAAGAGGATAAATCTTTAGTCTTTTTTATTAACGAATCTATCTCATAGAGAAGATTTTTAAAAGCTTTGTATCTGAAATAATTTGCGATAATTATATACCAGCTTTGAATACTCATAATAAGTAATATTAAAAGAACAAATTTTCCTACATATCCAGTTTGTAAAAATACTTTCCATAATTCCATAAAATTAAATCCCCCAAATGAGATCTTTTAAAGATTTTTTAATATTTAAGAAGTCCTTTAAAATTGTCAAGCCTTCTAAAGCAAAATCTTTTAATTCATAGGTATACTTATTTACATAGGTATCCACATGTTTTTTAATAATTTCTTCTTCCATTTCTTGAGCATAATTTTTTAATAAAGGAAAAACCTCCCCCCAATTATTTTTAGCCCAATTAATACTTTTTCTAAAAAGATTAACAATTTCGTTTTTAATTTTTTTTGATAAGGCTTTTTTAATAAAAAATCCACCTAGAGGAAGAGGGGCTTTAGTGATTTTTTCCCAATATTCTCCCAGATCTAAAATTTTATGTAAACCATATTTATAGTACAAAAATCTTCCTTCATGAATAAGAATCCCAAGTTCAGTTTTACCTTCTAATAAGAAAGGAATTACTTGATCGTATTTTACAAAGATCTTTTCTATTTTATCTTGATAATAAAAATTAAAAAGCATATGAGCAGTAGTATGTTTTCCAGGGATAGCAATTTTTAATTTGCTAAAATCTTCAATTGAATAGGATTTTAATCCTACAAGTAAGGGGCCTACACCAAATCCAAGGGCAGAACCAACAGGTAAAAGCTCATAATCAAAAAATATAAAATTCCATATAGCAAAAGAAGCTTTAATTATTGGAAAAGCTCTTTTTATAGCTAAATTATTTAAAGTTTCTATATCTTCAAAATAAAAATTAACCTCAAAAGGAGATTTAATTTTTTTAAGTAATAATTCCTGAAACTATAAAAACATCATTAGGACAAGGAGAAAGAGCTATTTCCAATTTTTCACTAAGCATTCCCAAACCTTTTTTAAAACTTCTGAAGCTTTTGTTTTATCCCACTCTTTTTCTGGTTGAGAAAGAAGGTTACTTATCACTCTTATTTCAACCATATGAACTTTTAATTTTTCACAAGCTTTAGCAACTCCAAAACCTTCCATATTTTCTGCTATAACGTCAAATTTTTCCTTTATAAAATAGGCTCTATTNAAATCATAAGTTGCTGAACATACAGTAGAAAAACTCCCTACACTTGGAGTTAAATCAAAGTCTTCTAAAAGTTGAATAACTTTCTCAGTAAAAGCATGGTTTAAAGAGCAACTATTGCAAACTTTTAAATTTTCAGGGAAAAGAGCATAGTGAGTTTTATATTTTCTTCCAAAATCAGCAAATATTTCTTGAGTTGCTACTACTATATCTCCTATATCTAACTCAGTTTCTGGATAGGCTCCAGCCCAGCCAGTTAAAAAAACTAAATTAGTTTTTTTATTTAGTAAAATTTCATAGGAAGATAAAGCAGATTCAATTGGGCCAATTCCAATAATTTGCAAATCTAAATCAAGATCTTTTAAAACTTCTGCTTCTAATTCAGAAGGAACAAAAACTGTTAGTTTATGCATTTTTAATTTTCCTCAAAGATTCCTACATCATCTATATATTTAACTTGAGCTCTTATTCCAAGATCTATTAGATTTTTTAACAAAAAATCTACTTCATTTACTCTTATTAAATTTCCTTCAGAATAAAAGGGAAATTCTAAAATTACCTCAGCTGGTTTAATTTTAATAACTTTAATCTCGATCTTACTTTCTGGAGGAAGGCCTTTTAAATTTTCTTTTAAAAATCTTTTTATGAAGAGTTTTAAATCCTTTTCATTTTTGAAATTTTTAACCAAAATTTAAAAAAATCACTTTAAAATTTTTAAAAATATTCTACTTTAAAGGATATGAAAGTCAAGCATTATATTGGAACCTGTGGCTGGAGTTATTATTCTTTTAAAGGCTATTTATACCCTTTTGAAAGTAAACCCAGAGAATGGTTAAAAATTTATTCTCAACAATTTAATACTGTAGAGATAAATGCTACTTTCTATAAAATCCCAACAGCAAAAACTTTTAAAAAATGGTATGAAGAGACTCCCAAAGATTTTATTTTTTCTATTAAAGCTCCTAAAGCCATAACTCATATAAAAAAACTTAGAGAAGTAGAAGAAGATTTAAATAACTTTCTTAAAGTTATATCTCCTTTAAAAGAAAAGGGGAAGGTTCTTTTATTTCAGTTACCTCCCTCCTTTAAATATCATAAAGAAACTTTAGAAAAATTTTTAAAGATTTTACCTTCAGATTATCTTAACACTATAGAAATAAGAAATATTTCTTTTCATAACGATGAGTTTATAGAACTTTTAAAAAAATATAAAGTATGCTTATGTTTTTCCGATTGTGCTGGAAAATATCCTTCTTGGTATGAAGTGCAAACTACAGACTATTTATACATTAGACTCCATGGATCAAAAAAACTTTATGTGTCAAGCTATGAGGAAGAGGAACTTCAAAAGCTTGCTGAGAAAATAAAAACTTTTAAAATTAATTCAGCTTTTATCTATTTTGATAACACAGCAGAAGGCTATGCTGTTCCTAATGCTTTGAGATTAAAAGAAATTTTAAAAACTTAAATTGTTTTTTCGTCTTTGAAGAGAGTTCTTATTTCTATAATTTCATCCTTAATTTTTAAAAATACTTCAACTAATTCGGGATCAAAGTGTTTGCCTGATTCATTTTTAATAATTTCAAAAAGCTTCATCCATAGAAAAAGCTTTTCTATAAGGTCTATCAGAAGTTAAGGCATCAAAAACATCAGCGATGGATACAATTCTTGCAAAAAGAGGTATCTTTTTCCCTTTTAATCCATAAGGATAACCAGTTCCATCCCATTTTTCATGATGTAAAAGTGCTATTTTTTCTGCAGCCTTTAGATATTTTATTTTTGAGCCCTTCAAGTATCTTTGCTCCCATAATAGTATGTGTTTTCATTATTTCCCATTCATCTTTAGTAAGAGGACCAGGTTTTAATAGAATATGATCGGGAATTCTTAATTTGCCAATATCATGTAAAGGGGAACTATATTTTATAAGTTCAATTTGTTCTTTACTTAATCCTAAATGTTCTGCAATTTTTGTAGAGTAAAAACCTATTCTTTGAATATGAAAACCTGTATATTCATCTTTAAATTCAGCAGCCTTAGCAAGTCTATAAATTATCTCTAAAGAAAGATCTTTTATTTCATTGTAAGCTATTTGTAATTGTAAGTAAAGTTTTTGAAGTTCTGAGGTCTTTTTTTCAACTTCTTTTTCTAACAGATTTTGATAATTTTTTAAAAAATCTCTATATTTTTTAATTTTAGAAAGAGAGGCTATTCTTGCCTTTAGCTCCGGAATAAGAAAAGGTTTATTAAGAAAATCATCAGCTCCTCCTGCAAGCCCTTTAATTCTTGAATCTATATCATTAGCTGCAGTGATTAAAATAATTCCTATATCTACAGTTTCGGTATTATTCTTTACAATTTTACATAGAGATATCCCATCCAATTCAGGCATAAAAAGATCAACAACCATTATATCTGGATTGAGATGAGATAACATCTCTAAAGCCTCTTTTCCATTTTCAGCAGTATAAACTTGATAGCCTTCTAAGGAAAGAATTTCTTTAAGGTTTTCTCGAGTAGAAGCATCGTCGTCAACTACTAAAATTTTTACATTTTTTTGGTTCTTCAGCTTCTGGTAAAAACATATTTCTGCTCTTTTTAAATCTTCTAAAGTATTAATATTTATAAATGTTTCAGTTTCTATTTTTTGATCATTTTCAATAAAAAGAATGCTTTGATTTGTAGTTAAATATTGAAAAAATCTAAAAAGGCTTTTTTTAGGAGAATTAAATAAGAAAGTTTCCATTTCTCCTTTCAAAGAACAGGGATAGACTCCAGGGAAGGGATTTATTTTTTCTCTTCCTTTACTTACTATTACGAATTGATTGCAAAAAATATAAGAAAGTAGATCTAAATAATTTAAAAAATTTTTACTTATTAAGGGTTGATCTACTGCTACTACTAAAAAAGCAGATTTTTCTGAAAAAAGTTTTAAAGCTGAAATTATACCTGACAAAGGCCCCTCAATTTCTGGATATAAATCTCTAATAAATATTATTTCGTCAAATTCTACTTTTTCTTTAATTAATTCTTTTTTAATTTCTTCTTCTTGAGTCTCATTTTTTACTGAAATATAAATGGGAGAGGAAAGATCTTTTAGATTTTTAAAAACCCAATAAATAAGAGGTTTTCCAAAAAATGATATAATGGCCTTTTTTCCTCCTAATCTACTTCCTTTACCTCCTGCTAAAATAAGCAATTTTAATCTCATTTTAAAAGTTTTTATTTATTTTTATATAACTTCCTGAAAATTGATTTTTATAAACTTCTAAAACTACAGGAAATTTATCTTTTAGTTCCTTTAAATGAGATATAATTCCAATTATCCTTCCACTATGATGAGCTAAATTTAATAAGGTGTTAACTACTTTTTCAAGAGTATTTTCATCAAGGCTTCCAAAACCCTCGTCAATAAAAAGGGATTCAAAAGGACGGGTCCTATATAAATATAAAATTACATCTGAAGTTCCAAGGGCTAAAGAAAGAGTAGCTAAAAAGGATTCACCTCCAGAAAGAGTCTTTGTCTCCCTTTTACTCCCTGTATAATGATCAAAAACTTCTAAGATAAATTTTTTTTGTAATACTTCATCTTCTATAAATTTATATCTACCAAAGGAAAATTCTTTAAAATAAAAATTAGCCCTTTTTAAAATAAGCTGGGCAAAAAGGGAAAGAACAAAAGAATGGAAAGAAACTCCTTTTTTATTTTTTCCAGCAATGATATTGTATAAAGCCTCTAAGAATGGATACTCTTCTTCTAAAGATTTTTTATCTTTTATTAATTTTTCATAGGCTATTAAAATTTCTTGAAAATGTGATATATCTTTTTCTACTCTTCCTATATCTTTATTTAAATTTCCTAAAGCCTCTTCTAAAAGTTTTTTTTCATTCTTTTTTAATTCTAATTCTGAATATAATTTTTCTTCTTCTAAGGTTTTTTGAGTTAAAGGTTCCCAATTTTTTTTATAAATTTCTAAATTGTTTTTAACTTCTTTAAGTCTCTCTTTAATTCTTTCCAATTCATTAAAAAAGTCTGAAATTTCCTCTTCAATTTCTTCTATTTTAAATAATGTAGAAGCTTGAGTTTTGAAATCATTTATAGAACTTAGAAAGCCCTCTCTTTTTAGACTAATTAATTTTTTAATAATCTTTTTGTATTCCTGAAGCTCTTTTTTTATTGATTCTTCTATATTTATTAATTGGGTTTGAGTTTTTATTTTTTCTTCTCTTAAAAGACGGATATTATTTTCCAATTCCCCTTTTTTATTTTCCCATTCTTTAATTTTCCTTTCTAAGTAATCTATTTTTGATTTAAATTCTTGAGAAGAATAATTTTTAATAAGTTCTTCAATAATATTTAAACGTTCTCTTACTGCTACTTCCTCTTTTTTTAAGTTTTCTAATTCCTCTCTTTTTTTTGTTTCCAAATTTTCAAAATAAATTAATTGAGTTTTTAGATTTTTGATTTTTTTTTCTATTTCTGAAATTAAATCAAAATTTTTTGTAGGATTTTGAAAATATTTTTGGGGCAGATTAGAAAGTTCCTTTTCTATATTTTCAAAATCTTTGTTAAGTTTTTCCTTATCCTTGTTCTGTAAAATTTTTTCAAGATTTTCTATTTTAGCTTGTAAGCTAAAAAACTTCTTTTCTTCCTTTTCTAATTCTTCTTTTTTTTCTAAAAGTTCTTTTTCTATTCTTTTTAATTCTTCTATAAAATTTCCGGTTTTAATTGGATGGGGATGAAAAGTTGAGCCACAAACAGGACAGGGTTCCCCTTCTTTTAAAAACTTTGCTAAATATTGGGCGCTATTTTTTATTTCTAAATCTCTTTTTAAATTCTCAAGATTTTCGTAATAAGCTTTCAATTCTTTAAATTTTTTTTCAGTTGTTTTTAATTCTGATATTGATTTTTCATATTCTTCAAAGGCTTTGAGTGATTCAGTGATTATCTCTCTTTCTTTTAATAAAAAAGTGGTTCTATTTAATTGATCTTTTTCTTCAAAAGCATTTTCTATTTCTCTTTTAAAAGTATTTATTTTTTCTTTGATAATTTCTAATTCTTTTGCCTTTTTTTGAAAAAGCTCAACTACTTTTTCCAAATTTTTGTGTAATATTTCTTTTTCTTCGAAACGTCTTTCTAACTCTTTTAAGGTTTGAAGTTCCTGTTTCTTTTCTTCTATTTCCTTTTCCTTTTGATAGACCTCCTTAATTTCAATTTCAAGTGATTTAAGTATTTTTTCAATCTGGCAAAGATTTTTTGCTAAATTTTTCTTTTTTTGATAATTATTTTTTAACTCAATTTTAATTTTTTCAAAATTTTCGTAAAAAATTAGATTTTCTTTTAATATTTTTAATTTTCTTAAAAGTTCCTTTTTGATACAAATTTCCTCTTCTTTACTTTTAAGATTTTCAAATTTTTCTGAGAGTTCTTTAATTTCTCTTTGAAGTTGCAAAATATGCTCTATTTCTTTTACTTCTTTTTCGATTTTTTCTTTTTTAAGGATATAAAATTTTAATTTGTTTTCTAAATCCTTTTGTTTTCTTTTAAGTTCTTCGATTTTATTTTTTAGTTCTTCAAAATTAGATACTTGAGCAATTTTTTTAAAATCTTCTTCTCTTTCATTTAATGACTGATAAAGTTCTTTTAAATCTTTTATTTTATTTCTTAAAAAATCTTCTAAATTAGAAAAAAGAAAAGTTTCAAAGATAGTCTCGAGAAGGCTCTCTCTTTCTTCCTTCTTAGCAATTAGTATTTTTCTATATTCTCCTTGAGGGATAAGAAAGTACTTTTTTGAACTGTTTGGCATCAAGTCCTATAAGTTCCTTTATTTTTGTCTTTTATTTCCTCTTTTTTTGCTGAAAAAAGTTTATTTTCAATCCATAAAGAAACATTTTCAGCCCTTCCTTTAAAGGAAGGACGTCTTATGATTTGATAAGTTTTGCCATCTAAAAAAAATTTAAAATTAATTTCAGGAATTATATTAGGTTTATTTTTAATAAAATGGGAAATAAGATCAGCTGGGGTACGTCCTTCTATAGTGCTTTCTCCGTAAAGAGCATAGACAATTGCATCAAAAATGGTTGTTTTACCTGCTCCAATTTCTCCAGAGATTAAGAAAAGTTTATTTTCTGTTAAAAATTTAAAATCATCTTCTTTTATTTCAGCTTTAAGATAGGGTCCAAAGCCTTTTATGGAAAGATAAAGGGGTTTCATTTAATTTTAAACTTTCTTTTTAATTCTCTTTCTAAATCTCTTCTTTTAATTTCTTCCCTTCTATCATAAACCTTTTTACCTTTAGCCAAAGCAAGTTCTACTTTGGCAAGTCCTCTTTCATTAAAATAAATTTTTAATGGAATAAGAGTATATCCTTTTTCTTGAACCTTTCCTGCTAATCTTTTTATTTCAGATTTTCTTAAAAGGAGTTTTCTTGTTCTTGTAGGATCTATATTTTGAGCTTCTCTACTATGGGGATATGGGCTTATATGAAGGTTATAAAGAAAAACCTCACCATTAACTACCCTTGCAAAACTGTCATTTAAGTTAGCTCTCCCTTGTCTTAGAGATTTCACTTCACACCCAAGAAGCTGAATCCCAGCTTCATAAGTTTCTTCTATATTATAAAGATGATGGGCTTTTTTATTTGTACAAACTATTTTTTGTGGCATATTTTAAAAATAGCACATATTAAATTCAAAGTCAATTTTACTTTATAATTGACTTGACAATAAAAATAACCTTTGATATTATCCTTTTTAGTTAGAAAAATAAAGCCTATAAGGGAGGTAATTTTTATGGTAGCTCATAAACCTTTTATATTATGGTTTGATGAAATTACTTATAAAGATGTTCCTCTTGTAGGAGGTAAAAATGCCTCCTTAGGGGAAATGTATACAAAACTTACAGAAAAGGGAGTAAAGGTACCTTATGGATTTGCTGTAACCGCAGAAGCTTATAAATACTTTATAAAAGAAAACCAACTTGATGGAAAAATAAGAGAACTTTTAACAGGGCTTGATACTCATAATGTATTAGATTTGCAAACAAGAGGAAAAAAAATAAGAAACCTTATCTTAAAGGCAAAAATGCCTGATGATTTAGCAGAAGAAATTAAAAAAGCTTATCGGAGATTAGAAGAAATGTATTTCCAAAATGTTGATGTAGCAGTAAGATCCTCTGCTACTGCAGAGGATCTTCCAGATGCCTCCTTTGCAGGTCAGCAAGAAACCTATTTAAATATAAGTGGAGAAGATAACGTAGTAAGAGCGGTTCAAAGATGTTTTGCTTCTCTATTTACAGACAGAGCTATATCTTATAGAGAAGATAAAGGATTTAATCATTTTGCAGTTTATTTATCTGTTGCTGTTCAAAAGATGGTAAGAAGTGATATGGCCTGTTCAGGAGTTATGTTTACTTTGGATACTGAAAGTGGTTTCAGAGATGTAGTCTATATTACAGGTTCTTGGGGTTTGGGAGAAGCTGTAGTTCAAGGTAAAGTAAATCCAGATGAATATTATGTTTTTAAACCTACTTTGAAATTGGGATATAAACCTATACTTTCAAAAAAACTTGGAAGTAAACATATAAAAATAATATATGGAAAGGATAAAAGAAATCCCATCAAAACAGTTAAAACTTCTAAAGAAGAAAGAAAAAAGTTTGTATTAACTGATGAGGAGATTTTAACTCTTGCTAAATGGGCAATCATTATTGAAGAACATTATGGTAGACCTATGGATATAGAATGGGCAAAGGATGGTGACGGAGTGAATGTAGGTACAGGAGAGCTTTATATTGTTCAGGCACGTCCAGAAACAGTTCATGCTATAAAACAGCAAAGATATTATGAAGTGTATAAATTAAAAGGTGAAGGTAAAGTTATATGTACTGGAAAAGCAGTAGGCAGTAAAATAGGTCAAGGCAAAGCAAGGGTTATTTTAGATGTGAGCGAGATTTCTCAATTTCAAGATGGAGAAGTTTTAGTAACTACTATGACAGATCCAGACTGGGAACCCATTATGAAAAAAGCATCGGCTATTGTAACCGATAAAGGAGGTAGAACCTGTCATGCTGCTATTGTTTCAAGAGAACTTGGCGTTCCCTGTATAGTAGGAGCTGAGGTTGCTACTCAACTTATAAAAACAGGAATGGAAGTTACTATTGATTGTACTCAAGGAGAAGAAGGTAGAGTTTTAGAAGGATTAATTCCTTATGAAGTAGAAAGAATTGGTCTTGAGTCTTTACCCAAAACAAAAACAAAAATTATGATGAATATAGGTATTCCTGAACAAGCTTTTACTCAAGGACAAATTCCAAATGATGGCGTTGGACTCGCAAGAATAGAATTTATTATAAGTTCTCATATAGGGATTCATCCTTTAGCTTTGATAGAATATGAAAAATTGAAAGAAAAAGCCAAAAATGATAGCAAGATTGCTAAAGTAGTCTCTATAATAGAGGAAAAAACCTATGGATATGAAAATAAAGCAGATTTTTATGTAGATAAACTTGCTCAAGGGATAGCTATGATTGGTGCTGCCTTTTATCCAAATGAGGTAATTGTAAGATTTTCAGACTTCAAAACTAATGAATATGCTAATCTTGCAGGAGGATTTTTATATGAACCTATAGAATCAAATCCTATGATAGGATGGAGAGGAGCCTCTCGTTATTATGATCCTAAATTTGAACCTGCTTTTGCCTTGGAATGTAAAGCTATTAAAAAGGTAAGAGAAGAAATGGGATTGAGTAATGTAAAGGTAATGATTCCTTTTTGTAGGACTATAGAAGAAGGGAAAAAAGTTATAGAGGTAATGAAAAAACATGGACTTAAACAGGGAGAAAATGGACTTGAAGTTTATGTAATGTGTGAAATTCCAAGTAATGTAATTTTGGCAGAAGAATTTGCTAAAATTTTTGATGGTTTTTCCATAGGTTCTAATGATTTGACCCAATTAACCTTAGGTCTTGATAGAGATTCTGAATTAGTTGCTCATATTTATGATGAAAGAAATCCTGCAGTTAAAAAACTTATAAAAGAAGTCATAGAGATTGACGAAAAAAAATAATAGAAAAATAGGAATATGTGGACAAGCTCCCAGTGATTTTCCAGATTTTGCTGAATTTTTGGTAGAATGTGGAATAGATTCTATGAGTTTAAATCCAGATACTGTCGTTAAAACAAGACTATTAGTAGCAGAAAAAGAAAAAAGTTTAGAACAAAAGAAATGAAATATTTTTTGATTTTGATTTTAATAGTTTTCCCCTCTTTAGTTCTTGCTCAAATTAGAATTGGTATTTTACCAACTGAATTTAAAGGCCGAGGAGTTTCCTTTCAATTTAAAGAAAACATAGAAAATACAATTTATAACACTTTGACAGTTCCTTCTCAAATAGAAATTATAAGCTTAAAAGAAAGGGATTTTAAAAAAAAGAAAGCTAATGTTAATTATTTTTTAAAATCTTTTATTGAAATTGCAAAAGATAAAGCAAAAATTGAACTTAATTTAATAGAAGCTTCTTCCTCAAAATCTTTTTATTCGGTAAAGGAAAACATAAATTCTTCTGAAATTTCATCAAAATTAGTTGCTCATCTTGAAGAAATAAAAAAAAGACTTTTATCCTTGGAGACAGCACCTTCTTTTTCTTATTCTGAGGAAAAGCCATTTTTGTCTAAAATCAATCCTTTTTCTATGATAAGTGTTTTTCTTTCGAGAATATTTTCTAAAAAAGAAGAATTTGATATAAAGGTTCCTGTTCCTCCACCACCTCCACCCCCTGGTTACATTGCAAAACCTTACTCTCCTCCCTATTATCCTTATACTCAAACCACACCTAAGGTGTCTCCGGAGATTCCATCTGATAAAAAAACTTCCTCACCATCTCCTTGGCAATGGTTTTAGGTAAAAATATGCTAAGCAAACGCAAGTCTCAGATTATTATTAAACCTTACAAAAAAAAACGAAAAAAAAGAAAAAAATGGTTTATAGGGATTTTGATAATAGTGATTATCTTTACTCTTTCTACTTATTTAATTCTTAGTTTTATGGTAAAAAGAGAAATAAAAAAAATCGAAGAGATCCAAAAAGAAAATAGATATTATAAAAAGGAAATTCAGAAACTATCCAATTCTGATATATCCTATGAAGAACTTTTAAGGACAAAATATGGATATATAAAAAAGGGAGAAAAGATAGTCATATATTCTCCTTATTATAATAAAAATGAAACCAAAGAGGGGGTAGGAGAATGAAATGTGTAGTATTAGAAGGTATCTATGAAGGAGAAGGTGTAAAAATAGGTATAGTAGTAAGTAGATTTAATATCTTTATAACCCAGAAACTTTTAGAGGGTGCTTTGGATACATTAAGAAGACATAAAGTTTCAGAAGAAAATATATATATTACCTGGGTTCCCGGAGCTTTTGAAATTCCTCTTATAGCAAAAAAATTAGCAGAAACTAAAAAATTTGATGCAATTTTATGTTTAGGAACAATTATAAGAGGGGCAACACCTCATTTTGAATATATAGCAGCAGAAACCTCAAAAGGTATAGCGCAAGTAATGCTTGAAACAGGTATACCAGTTATTTTTGGTATCTTAACTACAGATACTATAGAACAAGCTATAGAAAGAGCTGGGACAAAGGCTGGAAATAAAGGGGCTGAAGCAGCTTTAGCAGCTTTAGAAATGGTTAATCTTATAAAAAAGATTGCCCATTTCTAATCAAAGGAGGGGTATCTAATGAAGACCTTAAGCGATTTTGATTTAAAAGGCAAAAAGGTTTTTATTAGAGTAGATTTTAACGTTCCTATGGAAAATGGAAAAATTACTGATGATACGAGAATAGTTGAAACACTTCCTACTATTAATTATGTAGTTCATTCCTTTGGTAAAGTAATTCTTTGTTCTCATCTTGGAAGACCAAAAGGAAGAATTCCTGAATACTCCTTAAAACCAGTTTATGAATATTTAAAAAAAGTTCTTAAAGTACCAGTAAAATTTTTGGAAGATATTATGAGTGAAGAGGCTAATAAAGTTTTAGAAGAATTAAAAGAAGGAGAAGTTTTACTTTTAGAAAATATAAGATTTTATGAAGGAGAAACAAAAAACGATTTAGAATTTGCAAAAATTTTGGCTAAATTTGCAGATATATTTATTAATGATGCCTTTTCTGTTTGTCATAGAAATCATGCCTCAGTAGTAGGAGTCCCTCAGTTTGTTTCTGAAAAGGGTATAGGATTTCAAATGGAAAAAGAATTAAAATATCTATCTAAAATTGTAGGAAAACCCGAACGTCCCTTTTATGCTATAGTAGGAGGAAGTAAGGTTTCTACAAAAATAGGAGTTTTAAAAAACCTTCTTAATAAAGTAGATAAATTAATAATAGGCGGTGTTATGGCAAACACCTTTTTAGCTGCTAAAGGATATTCAGTGGGAGAATCTCTATTAGAAAATGATTATATAGGGGTTGCTAAACAAATAATGAAAGAGGCTAAGGATTATCGGAGTAAAAATTTATCTTCCTGTAGATGTGGTAGTTGAAAGAAACGGGACTGCTAAGAAAATAGAATTAATTAGAAATACTTAAAGAAAGATAAAATTTATGATATAGGAGAATCAACTGTAGAATTGTTTTCTCAAGCTTTAGAAGGAGCAAATACTCTTGTATGGAATGGTCCCCTTGGTTACTTTGAAAAACCACCTTTTCATAAGGGCACTGTTGCTTTAGCAAGAAAAATAGCAGCTCTTCCTGGGACAACTATTGCAGGAGGAGGAGATACAATTTTAGCTATTAAACTTGCTGGAGTTGAGACATCGTTTTCCTACATCTCTACTGCAGGAGGAGCCTTTTTAGAATATCTTGAAGGTAAAGAGCTTCCCGGATTAAGAGTTCTTAAAATTTAAGAAAAAAAATGAGAAAATACCTTTTTGCCGGAAATTGGAAAATGAATAAAACTTTAAAGGAGACAGAAGAGTATTTTAATAATTTTCTAAAAAGACTTTCTGAAATTGATTTTTCCGATAGAGAAATAATGATAGCTCCTCCTTTTACTGTCTTAGCTTATTCTAAAAATTTTATAAAAAATACCCCCTTAAAATTAGGTGCACAAAATTCCTGCTGGGAGGAAAGGGGAGCTTTTACAGGAGAAATATCCCCCATTATGCTTAAAGAGTTAGGTGTTGAATATGTTATTTTAGGACATTCTGAAAGAAGACATATTTTCGGAGAATCTAATGAGTTGATAGCTAAAAGAGTGGAAGGGGTATATAAATTTGAACTTATTCCTATTTTGTGTGTAGGAGAAACCTTAGAAGAGAGAAACAAAGGTAAAACCTTAGAAGTAGTAGAAAAGCAACTTTTAGAAGGACTTTCAAATATTAAAAACGTAAAAGGCGATAAAATTGTTATTGCTTATGAACCTGTATGGGCTATTGGAACTGGAATTAATGCTACTCCCGAAGAAGCAGAAGAGGTTCATTCTTTTATTAGAGAAAGGTTAAAGAATCTTTATTCAAAAGAAATAAGTACTCAAATTAGAATTCTTTATGGAGGGAGTGTTACCCCAGATAATATTCAAGATCTAATGAAAAAACCTAATATAGATGGTGTTCTTGTAGGTGGTGCCTCCCTTGACCCAGAAAAATTTTTTAAAATCTGTAATATAAAAGTGGAGAAGGAATAAAAATGATANAAGAAACATGCCCATTACCTGATTATTCAAATATCCCTAAGGAAATATTAGAAATTCCTAAAAAATATAAAAATATTGTCATAGTTGGAGCAAGTCATAATCCTGAACGTCCTAGTTATATGGTTATGGATTATCTTATTAAAGAAGGATTTAATGTAGTTCCTGTTAATCCTGCAAGAGAAGAAATTTTAGGGAAAAAGGTTTATCCTTCCTTATCAGATTTGCCTCCAGATTTTTATCCTGAAGTTATTATTATTTTTAGAAGATCTGATCAAGTATTGCCCATTGTGAAGGAAGCTATAAAATTAAAACCAAAAGTAATATGGATGCAAGAAGGAATAATTAATGAAGAGGCTAAAAATTTAGCAGAAAAAGAAGGTATAAAGGTAATTATGAACAGGTGTTTTAAGAAAGTTCACATTTTAAGTAAGAAAATTTAAATAAATGTCAATTTCAGAAACCTCTTTAGAACTTTATAATAATCTTGAAGAGCTCAAAAGTAAAATTTTTAAAAATAAATATGAACTTATAGATTTAAATCTTACTAATATAGTACTTTCTGCCCAGAAATATTTGTTTTTGGTAAACTTAAATGAGATATTTTTAGAATTTTTGATAAGACTTTCTGAGGCTATTTATTTAAAAAGTTGTTTATTGCTTAATATTCATAATGGAAACGAAGAAAAGGTTGAGGATTTAGAAGAAACCTCTCTTAAAGAATTTTTTTTAGAAGAAAGATTTAATTATTATCAAGCTTTACCTTTGGGAAGAATCTTATTTGAGAAAGTGTTTTTAAGTAGAATTACTTATGTTTTTGAAAAAGAGGAGAAGAAAAATTTTGCAGGAGAAAGAGAAAAAAACTTAATTTTAAAAGCTATATTATCAGTTCTAAGCCGTGAAGAAGTTAAAGGAGAAATACTTAAAAATTTTTCATCTCCCTCTATAAATTTTTATATAGAAGATCTAAAGGAATATTTAGAAAAAAAATTGTCTTTTTCTTTTAAAGAATTAATAAAGGAAAGAAAAGAAGTTAGATTTTTAGAAGTTGTTTATTATTTCTTAGCCCTTTTATTTTTGTATTCAGAAGGTCTTTGTTACATGATTCAAAATAGTGAAAATGAGGATATTATAATTTTTTCTAAGAAATATTGATAACAAAAACGCTTAAAATAAAAAAATAAAGAAAAATTAAGAAAATTGAATAAAAATTAAAAAATTTCTAAGAGAGAAGGGGAATTATAAGTGTTTATCACTTTTTTAAAACTTGACTTTTTAATGAGCAAAATAAAAAATCCAAAATAATCTAAAAATTAATAGTCAGGGAAGGATATATGTCCTATAAAATTCAACATAATCCTGAAGTTTGTGATGGATGTGAGGAATGTGTAAAAGCTTGTGCTGAAAATCATTTTGGATTAAGTAATTGTGGAATTTATAAAGTAGGGGATAAATTCTATTATTTTTCTTGTATGCATTGTAAAAAGCCTCAATGTGGAGCTGCTTGTCCTGTAGGTGCGATAGGTATTAAGGACGGAGCAGTAACTTTTGATATGATGTTATGTGTAGGGTGTAAAAATTGTGTTGAGGCTTGTCCTTGGGGTGTTCCTAAATTTAATTTTAATACAGGAACTATCAACAAATGTGATCTTTGTTATGATAGGATTATTAAGGGTGAGCTTCCTTTTTGCGTGAGTGCTTGTCCTAATAAAGCTTTAGAAGTTAAAAAAGTAGAAGTTAAGCCAAAACCAAAGGCAGAAGAAAGGAGCAAAACCAGAAGAGGAGAGTGGCTAAAATGGGACCATATTTTAATCTTTTTATTTTTGCTTTACTTCCTTTTGGTGCTTGGTATAGCTCTTGTTGCACTTAACCTTCTTTTAGGTCCAAGAAGGAAACATCCAGAAAAATTAATTCCTTANGAATGTGGTCTTGATCCTTCAGGTGATGCGAGAATACCTTTTAGAGTGAGATTTTATTTAATAGCAGTTATATTTTTGGTATTTGATGTGGAAATAATATTTCTTTATCCATGGGCAGTTATTTTTGAAGAATTAAGCTGGTTTGGATTTATAGAAATAGGGGTTTTTGTATTAATGTTATTAGTAGCCTATATTTATGCTTGGAGTGAAGGAGCATTAAAATGGGAATAGAGAAAGAAACTATTGAAATAGCACCAGGCATTAGACAAATTCCAGGAACACCTGTAGTTTTGAGTCCCATTGATAAGATAATCAATTGGGCTCGAGCAGGTTCAATGTGGCCTGTAACTTTTGGTCTTGCTTGCTGTGCTATTGAGATGATGGCAACAGGAGCAAGTCATTTTGATTTAGACAGGTATGGAATAATTTTTAGAGCAACACCTCGCCAAGCAGATGTTCTTATTGTTGCAGGAACAGTTACTAAAAAAATGGCTCCTATTGTAAGAAGAGTATATGATCAAATGCCTGAACCAAAATATGTAATTGCTATGGGAAGTTGTGCTTGTTCTGGTGGTATTTTTAAAACTTATTCTGTTGCTCAAGGAGCAGATGAATTTTTACCCGTAGATATTTATATTCCAGGCTGTCCTCCAAGACCAGAGGCACTTCTATTTGGGTTGTTAACTCTTCAACAAAAAATAAAGAGTGAAGCTAAAAAATGGGGATTTTGGAGATAAAAGATGGAAGAATTATTAAATGAACTAAAAGAAAAATTTTCCTCTGTAATTATAGAAATTCAAGAAAAGGATTATCCCACTTTAATTTGTAAAAGAAGTGGTTTTTTAGATTTAATGAAATATCTAAAAGAGGAAAAGGGTTTTAAATATTTAATTGATCTCTGTGGAGTAGATTATTTAGATTACAAATACAAAAATTTTGAAGAACGTTTTGAGGTAGTTTATCATCTTTATAATCTTGATACTAAAATTCTTTTGAGATTAAAAGTAAGGATTCCAGAAAAGGATTGTTGGCAATATTCAGTGACACCTTTATGGGAAACAGCTAATTGGTTTGAAAGAGAATGTTATGATATGTTTGGTATAAATTTTAAGGGACATCCTAATTTAAAAAGAATTCTTATGCCTGATGATTGGGAGGGGCATCCTTTAAGAAAGGATTATCCAGTTTATTTAGAAGAAGAACAAGAATGGAAAACATATAAAGAATTAAAAGAAAAGGTTAAACAACAAAGTTAAAGGTGAGAATATGGCTACATATTTAGAAATTAATAAAAAACAGGTAAATGAAGAAAAATGGGAAGAGCCTTTTTATTTAAATATGGGTCCCCAACATCCTTCTACTCACGGAGTTTTAAGACTTTTTCTGGAATTAGAAGGGGAAACTATTGTTAACTGTACACCTATAATAGGTTATCTCCATAGAGGAGTTGAGAAATTAGCTGAAACTCTAAATTATAATCAAACTATTGTATTAAGTGACCGTTTAGACTATATAGCTTCAGCTGCAAATAACACCGCTTTTGCTTTAGCTTTTGAAAAACTTATGGGTTTAGAGGTTCCCAGAAGAGCAAAACTATTAAGAACTATTGTTTGTGAGATGGCAAGAATTTGTAATCATTTACTTTGGCTTGCTACTCATGCACTTGATATAGGAGCTATGACGGTCTTTTTATATTGTTTTAGAGACAGAGAATGGCTTTTAAATATTTATGAAAAAATTTGTGGTGCAAGACTTACTCATACTTATGTNAGNGTTGGTGGAGTAAGGCAAGATTTTACTCAAGAAATTATAGATGAGCTTTATAAATTTACTGAAGAATTCCCATCAAGAATTTATGATTATGAAACTTTAATTGATGTAAATAGAATTTGGCTTAAAAGAACTAAGGGAGTAGCAGTTGTTCCTGCAGAAGATGCTATAAATCTTGGATTAACTGGTCCAGTTTTAAGAGGTTCTGGGGTCCCTTATGATGTAAGGAAATTTAGACCTTATGATGCCTATGGGGAAGTAGAATTTATTGTTCCTACAGGTAAAAATGGTGATACCTACGATAGATACCGTGTTAGAATGGAAGAATTGAGACAGTCAAACAGAATTATAAGACAATGTTTAGATAAACTTCCTGAGACTCAAGGAGAACCGGTAGTTGCGGAAGATGCTCCTGATCTTTTAATACCTGAAAAAATAAGAAAACCTGAACCTAAACCTGTACCTAAGAAAGGGGTTATTTTTAAGGGAGAAGAAATTCCTATAGTTCCTCCTGGAGAAGCGTTTGCTTCTATAGAATCTCCAAAAGGAGAATTAGCAGTTTATGTAGTAAGTGATGGTTCAAATAAACCCTGGAGATTAAGAGTTAGAACACCTTCTTTTGTTCATATTTCAGCTATTCCATATATGGCTAAAAATCACCTAATTGCAGACCTTATAGCAATAATAGGTACCTTAGACATTGTTTTAGGTGATTCTGATAGATAAGGAGGGAAGATGTTAGAGAAATTAATATATTTTTTAATAACTGCGGTTATCTTATTAGTTATCGCCTTACTTCATGTAGCCTATTTAACCTATGCAGAAAGAAAAATTATAGCTCGTATGCAGCAAAGGCTTGGTCCTAATAGGGTTGGTCCAAGGGGTTTACTTCAGCCTATTGCAGATATGTTAAAATTATTAACTAAGGAGGATCTTGTTCCTTATGGAGTTGACAAACCTATATTTTATATAGCTCCTTTCATTTCTCTTGTTTGTGCAGGAACAGGGGTTGCTCTTATTCCTCTTTGGGAAAAATTTGTAATTAGCAATATAAACGTTGGATTATTGTTTATTTTAGCCTTGAGTTCTCTTAGTGCCTATGGAGTAATTCTTTCAGGATGGGCATCTAATTCAAGATATGCTTTTTTGGGAGGTTTAAGAGCAAGTGCTCAAGTTATTAGCTATGAAATTGCTATGAGCCTTGCTCTTTTGAGTGTAGTTCTTATGGCAGGAAGTCTTAATTTAATGGATATTGTTAAGGCTCAAATTAATTCTCCCTATAAAATTTATCTTATTCCTCAGATTATTGCCTTTTATGTATTTATAATTTCAGCTATAGCAGAATGTAATAGAGTTCCCTTTGACTTGCCAGAAGCAGAAACAGAGCTTGTTGCAGGATACTTTGTAGAATATAGTGCTATGAGATTTGCTATATTTTATTTAGCAGAATATTTTGGTATGGTTGTTATGAGTGCACTTGCTGTTACCTGTTTTTTAGGTGGTTGGGTCGGACCTTTTGAAGTTCCTTATGTTCCTTTTTTCTGGTTTCTTATAAAATTATATTTTCTCTTATTTGTTTATATTTGGGTTAGAGCAACTCTTCCTCGTTATCGTTATGACCAATTAATGGGACTTGGTTGGAAAGTATTGATTCCTGTTGGTATTGTTAATTTATTTTTTAACCGCTCTTTTGAAACTAATATTTTAAGAGGGTAGAGTAATGAAGATATTGGAAAAGGCTTTACTAATTGAAATCTTAAAGGGACTTGCTTTAACTCTAAGAAAGATGTTATTTGCTAGACCAGTAACTATTCAGTACTACGATAAGGTGAGACCAGTTCCTGCTCCAGGTTTTAGAGGACGCCATGCATTAGTAAGGGATGAAAATACAGGAGATACTTTATGCATAGCTTGTTTACGTTGTGTAAAAGTTTGTCCCTCAAGATGCATAAATATAGAATATGAGACAGATCTAGAGACAAAGAAAAGAAAAATTATTAAATATGAAATAGAAGCTCTAAGATGTGTTTATTGCGGTTATTGTGAGGAGGTTTGTCCAGTAAATGCAATTGTTCTTACAGAATATTATGAATATATAGGATTTAAAAGAGAAGATCTCTTTTTTGATAAGGAAAGGCTTCTTAAAAACTGGGATGAATTTATAGTCACTCAAAAGAGACCCTATTTAAATCCTTTCTGGAAACCAAGAGGTATTCCCGAAAAGTTTTTACCTGCAAAAAAACGCCAATTTACAGGGGTATAGATATGAATTGGGATTTGATAATTTTTTATTACTTAGCTATTGTAATGATATTTTCAAGTGTTTTTGCTATCTTTTCAAGACATCCGATATATACAGTTTTATTAGTATTAGTGATGATAATTCATCAAGCTTTCTTACTTTTAACACTTGGTGCAGAATTTCTAACTGTTGTCCAGATAATAGTTTATGCAGGTGCTATACTANTTCTCTTTTTATTTGTAGTTTATTTAATAAATTTAAGAAAAGAAACCAAAAGAAATGTTTTTATAAGAAAAGTAAGTTTAATAGCTATAATTTTCTTAGTTTTTGGAGCTTTTTTAATAATAAATTTTTTTAGCTTAATATCTTTAAAACCATCCTTTAAAGCTTATTTACCTTTTACTGTAGAGGAAAAAAGTAATGTATGGTGGATAGCAAATTATCTTTTTAAATCCTATCTTTTACAATTTGAAATAATAGGTGTGATTCTATTAGTAGCTATATTTGGTGCTGTATTTTTAATAAGAAAAGTAAAAACTTTTGAATAAAAAAATAAGGAGGTAAAATGCCAAGCTTAGAGCAATATATTATTTTAGCTATAATTCTTTTCTTGATAGGACTTTTCGGATTTCTTACCAGAAGAAATCTCATTGTTATTCTTATCTCTATAGAGATAATGCTCAATGGACTTATTGTGTTATTTGCTGCTATTTCTCATTTTACTAAGGATATAAGTGGATATATTATAGTATTTTTTATTATAGCTATGGCTGCAGCTGAAGCTGCTATAGGACTAAGTTTAGTTGTTTTGATATACAAAAGACTTAAAACGGTTTATTCAGACGAGATTACAACTTTTAAGGGGTAGAGTATGGTTGAAAAACAATTTGAATTAATTACCAATTTTGATATTTATGTGTTTTTGATTCCCTTTTTACCTTTAATAGCAAGTGCTATAACTCTTATTTTTGGCAAAAAATATTTTAGAGACAAAGCTCACCTTTTACCTATATTAGCTTTATTTTTTAGCTTTTNNCTTTCTGTTAAAGTATTAATAGAGGTTATAAATGGGAAGATATATCAATTTGATGTTTATACTTGGATGTTTGCTTATGATCTAAAGGTTGGGTTAGGATTTTTAGTTGATCCTCTTTCTGCAGCGATGATAACTATGGTGACCTGTGTATCTTTTCTTATTCATGTGTATTCTGTGGGTTATATGGGAGGAGATCCAGGATATTATAGATTTTTTGCCTATATATCACTTTTTACTTTCTTTATGTTAATGCTTGTGCTTTCTAATAATTTAGCTCAGCTTTATTTAGGATGGGAGGGGGTTGGACTTTGTTCTTATCTACTTATTGGTTATTGGTATCAGAAAAAGAGTGCTTCTGATGCGGGGAAAAAGGCTTTTATAGTAAATAGAATAGGAGATTTTGGTTTTGCTTTAGGAATTTTTACAGCCTTTTATTTTTTAGGGACCTTATATTATCATGAAATCTTTCCAAAACTTCCAGAAATTTCTAATAAATATATAGAAATCTTAGGTTACCAAGTTCATGTTCCTTTTTTAATTGCTTTTCTTTTATTCTGTGGAGCTATGGGAAAAAGTGCCCAATTTCCGCTTCATGTATGGCTTCCTGATGCTATGGAAGGTCCTACCCCTGTTTCAGCCTTAATCCATGCTGCTACTATGGTTACCGCTGGAGTTTTTATGGTATGTAGACTTAATCCTCTTTTTGAATTATCTTCTGCCATGATGTTTATAGTTGCTATAATTGGAGCATTTACTTGTTTTATGTCAGCAACTATTGCTCCAACCCAATTTGATATAAAAAGAGTTATTGCCTATTCAACCCTTTCTCAACTTGGTTATATGTTTATGGCTTGTGGAGTAGGAGCATTTATAGCGGGAATGTTTCATCTTCTTACTCATGCTTATTTTAAAGCACTTTTATTCTTGGGAGCAGGAAGTGTTATTCACTTACTTCATCATGCACCAGATCCAAATGACATAAGAATAATGGGTGGATTAAAAAAGTATATGCCTATAACTTACTGGACCCTTTTAATAGCAAGTTTATCTATTTCTGGAATTCCTGGATTTGCAGGATTTTTTAGCAAAGATGAAATCTTAGCCCAAGCTTTCTTTTCTAAATATCCCTGGGGTAAATTTATATGGTTTATAGGATGGATAGTTGCAGCAATGACTGCCTTTTATACCTTTAGGATTATTTTTAGAGCTTTTTATGGAGAGTTTAAAGGCTGGGAATATGTACATGGAAAACCTCATGAGTCTCCAAGAGTTATGACTGTTCCTCTCATTTTTCTTGCTATAGGTTCTATAGTTGCTGGTTGGATAGGAATTCCTCAAGCTTTAGGTGGAAGAAATTACATAGAAGAATTTTTAGTACCTGTACTTGGACATCCAAGAGTTGTTCACGAAGTTTCTCATTCAACAGAATATTTACTTATGCTTCTTTCAGTATTGGCAGGTCTCTTTGGAATCTTTTTAGCTTGGTTAGTATATATTAAGAGACCAGAACTTGAGACATTATTATCTAAAAATGTTAAACCTCTTTATACCTTTTTATTTAGAAAATGGTACTTTGATGAATTATATCATTATACAATTGTAAGACCTACCTTATGGATTTCAAGAAAGATTGTAGTAGCTATTACAGACAATACAATTATAGAAGGAATTGTTAATGGTAGTGCAAGACTTGTAAATATAACCGGAACAGGATTAAGAATTTTGCATACCGGGATTATTAATCATTATTCTACTTTTATTTTGATTGGTATAATTGTATATCTTTTAGTTTATTTATATTTGAAATAGTTGAGATGGGGGGAGTACTATGGAATTTTTATTAAATAATTTACTTTCTTGGATTCTTTGGTTTCCTCTTATAGGAATATTAATAATACTTTTTACTGATAGAAAGCATGAATCATTTATAAAATGGATATCCCTAATTACTATTATTATTGATACTATTTTGTCCATTTATTTACTTGCAAATTTTGATTTTTCTAAAACTGGATTTCAATTTGTAGAGAAAAAGCGCTGGATAGAATTTATTAATTCCTATTATTTTTTAGGTGTTGACGGTATAAGTATTCTTTTTGTTCCTCTTTCAACTTTAACCACTCTTCTTTGTATATTAATTTCTTGGGATTCAATTAAGGAATTGGTGAAGGAGTTTTATTTAGCTCTTCTTTTTACTAATATTGCTATGGTAGGAACATTTTGTGCTCTTGATTTGGTTATATTTTATCTCTTTTGGGAAGCTATACTGATTCCTATGTATCTAATTATTGGAATTTGGGGTGGACCAAGAAGAATATACTCTACTATAAAATTCTTTCTCTATACTTTCTTTGGTTCGGTTTTCATGTTAATTGGAATAATATATCTTTATATCAAATTTGGCACTTTTGATTATACTATTCTTGTTAATCAAAAATATCCCTTTTTAGTTGAAAGTCTTCTTTTCTTAGGTTTTGCTATTGCTTTTGCTATTAAAGTTCCTATGTGGCCTGTTCATACATGGCTTCCTGATGCTCACACAGAAGCTCCTACTGCAGGATCTGTTATCTTAGCTGGTATCTTAATTAAGTTAGGAGCCTACGGATTTATAAGATTTGCTTTACCTATGTTTCCACAAGCAGCTTTGTACTTTTCAAAATTAATGTTAGTTCTTTCAGTAATCGCAATTATTTATGCTGGTCTTGTATGTTTAGTAGAAGAAGATTTGAAAAGGCTTATTGCTTATAGTTCAGTAAGCCATATGGGATTTGTTACCTTAGGCATTTTCTCCTTCAATCCCATAGCTATGAAAGGTGCAATTTTACAAATGATAAATCATGGTATCGTAACTGGTGCCCTCTTTATGTGTGTAGGGATAGTTTATGATAGAACTCATAGTAGAGCCATAAGCTATTATGGAGGGCTTGCAACCTCTATGCCTGTATATGCTGCATTTTTTATGATATTTACTTTAGCCTCTATTGGTCTTCCAGGAACCAATGGATTTATAGGGGAATTTCTTATTCTTTTAGGAACATATCTCTCTAATAAAACTATGGTAGTTTTTGGAGCTTTAGGAGTAATTGTGGGAGCAGCTTATATGTTATGGCTTTATCAGAGAGTATTCTTCCAAGAACTAAATCCTAATGTTGCTAAAATGCCGCCTTTAAAAATTAACGAATTAGCAGCTCTTATTTTACCAACTATATTGGTATTTTGGATTGGTTTATATCCCAATTTATTTTTAAACTTTATGACTACTTCAGTTCAAAATTTATTGATGAATTTGAAGTAATTTGGAGGGATTTATGGAAATTACTTTAAACTTTTCTGTAATATTAACAGAAATAATTTTTATCCTCATTTCTTCTTTTATATTTCTTATAGACAAATTTGTTAAAAATAAAAACTATGCCTTTTATGTTACTTTCATAACTCTTATTTTAGCCTGTTATTTAATTTTATTTGTTCCATTTGGAGAATTTACCTATTCTTATAAAACAGATTTTTATTCTTCAACTTTAAAACTTTTCTTGATAGTAGGTACCTTATTAATTTCTTTAATTTCTTATAATTACTTACAATATTATATTAATTTAAATTCTGGTGAATACTACGGATTAATGCTTTTTTCTATAGTAGGAGCATTTTTAATGCTTTCTGGAATGGATCTTGTTACTATATATTTAGCTATGGAATTAATGAGTTTTCCTGTTTATTTTCTTATTGCTTTAAACTATGCTTATAATAGACCATCCTTAGAAGGAGCTTTAAAATACTTTATTGTGGGAAGCCTTGGATCAGTTTTTATTCTTATAGGTTTGGGAATAATATATTATTTTACTGGGAACTTTTATTCTTCAAGAAATTTCTCAAATCTTAGAGAAGAGTTTATATTTAAAAGAACTCTTAGCTGGATTTATTTTTATTCTTATAGGTTTTTCTATAAAACTTTCTTTAGTTCCTTTTCACATGTGGGCTCCTGATGCCTATGAAAGCGCTCCGGTTCCTGTAACTTCTTTTATAGCAGGAATTGTTAAATTTGCTGTTATAGCTACCTTAGTCAAAATAATTCTATTAGGATTTAATTCTTTAAGAATAGAAATAGGAGAGGTTCTTATACCTATAATTTTGGTAAGTATTTTAGTTGGAAATATTATGGCAATTAAACAAGATAACATAATAAGAATGTTAGCCTATTCATCTATTGCTCATGCAGGTTATGCAGGATTAGGACTTGTTAGTGCTGATTATATAGGTTATAGCTTTACTGTATTTTATATGTTAGTTTATTTAATTATGGCAATAGGAACATTTTCTATTTTAGTTTTTTTAGCCAATTTTAAAAAGAGAACTTCTTCACATTCCCAGTATGGCTTCTCTTTGTGAAAAAACACCTTTTATAAGTCTTTTACTTTTAGTTTTTATGTTCTCTTTAGCAGGTATTCCTCCTACAGCAGGATTTATTGCTAAATTTTATATTTTTATGAGCTTAATTAAAGCTAAATATGTATGGGTAGCTTTAATTGCTATTTTGTTTGCTGTAATAGGAGCTTATCCTTACTTAAGAGTTTTGAAAGTTGTATATATGGATAAGCAAGAATTCGAATTTAAGTTTAAATATGATTTTACCTTTTTAATTCCAGTATGTATCACTGTTTTCTTAATAATTATAATTGGTATCTATCCTAAACCTTGGACAGATATTATCTACAAAACTATGTATTTTTATATTACCTCTTTGTTTTATCCCTATTAAGATAAATTAGAAGGAAATTTTTTATTTGAAAATATTTCCTTTTTTATTTTCAAATAGGAAAAAATTTCTTTAATTTCATTTGAAAATTTCTTAAAAACCTTTAGAAATTTCTTTTTCTTTTTGGGCATAATTTTTGCTATTTTATTTTTAGCTATTTTATAGAGGAGATAAAAAGTGATTAAGGTTTCAAATAATCTTTTAAATTTAAATGTACAGAATTTAAATGCACAATCTTATAATAAAATATCTGACCTATTTTTGTCTATTCTTTTAAATTTAATAAACAACCAATTTTCAGAAAATCAAAGTTTTTCAGAAAATCTTTCTATTTCCCAAATACTTAATGGGAATCTTAATGAAGATCTTAATCAAAGTCCCAATTTAGTAGAAAAATCTTATAGAAATAAAGAATTAGATTTATTAAGCTTATATTTGTTTTATCTATTTCATTTGGACGAAAAAAATTTGGTTAGTTTAGAGCCTGACAAGATAGATGAAATTAATGATTTTCAATTTAACAAAGAAAATTTCCTTTTTATTAAAAAACTAATTTCTTTTTTAATAAGTCATAAAGAAATTGATTTTTCTCAATTTAATCAAATTTTTGAGAAAACCTATTCTTATTTTAATACAGAAAACTTAACCCATGGTGAACATGTTAGTTCTTCCTCCGCTTTTGACTCTTCTGATTTTGACGTAGAAAATATAATCAATAAAGAAGAAGTTTTTCAAATTTTAAATATTTCTAATTCTAAAAACGAGGATCTTAATAAGGAAGAAAATTTAGTCAAAGAAAAGTTGGATGAGTTAAAAGTTTACGAATTTTTGAGGCAGATAGGAAATTTAAGCAAAATTAAAGGTAACAAAATCTTTTATATTCAAAACAAAGAAAATAACCAACCAGATAGGGAAACTTTTTCATTTTATACAAATACTTTTCAGGATAATAATCAACCTAAAATTGAAGAAAATCTAAATTTACAGATTAAAAATATAGAAAATATTCATCAAAAGCTTAACCATAATTGGCTTAGTACTTCTTTAGGTAAAAAATATATAAACCAAAATGTAGGTCAAAGTGGATCAGAAGTAGATTTCAACGGAAAAAGCTTAAATATAAGTAAAGACTTTAGTAACTTTACTTCAAGTCATAATGATTTAGAAGTAAAAAAAGGAGAGATATTGAAAGAAGAATTCAAACTTTATAATTTCTTAGAAAGGAAATTCAAAATGGAAGAAAATAATTTTCAGAAAATTTTTGATGTAAGTTTAATAAAAAGTGATTTTAGGATGGAAAATTTAGTTAAAGTGGAGCATACCAAAATTATAGATTTTCAGAAATTTCCAGAAGGCTTTTTAGAGATGATTAAAGAAATGAGTTTAGAAATACAACCTGAAGGTGAGAAAAAAGCTTTTATAAAACTTGAACCACCTGAGATGGGCTCTCTTGATTTAGAAATAAAGGTTAAAGATAAAAATATAGAAATAATAGCCCGAGTTGAAAAACCTGAATTATTGCAAGAATTAAAACACAATTTGCATCTTATTAAAGCTGGATTAGAGGATTCAGGTTTTAATTTGAAAGAAATTCAATTGTTTTTAGGCTCCAATTTTAACGACAAAAACTTAGTGAAAGACTTTAGTAAAGAAAAAAGAAATTACTCTCAAAAAGCAGAAGTTGAAGATGTAAAAGAGATTGATAAAAAGGCATTTAAAAATTGGGATTTACTTAAGTTTTATAATAGGAATGGTAAATATTATTATATTGTTTAAAGGAGGAAGATGATGGTATCTCAAGTAAACAATATAACTATGGCTAGTAATCCAAATACCCAAAGAGTTCCAAAGAAAAGTTTAGATATGCAGGATTTTATTCAGCTTTTTATTACTCAACTTCAGTATCAAGACCCTATGAATCCTATAGAAAATAATGAAATGGCAATTCAGCTTGCCCTTTTTAATCAAGTAGATCAACTTTTTAAAATTAATAAGACTCTTGATACCTTAGTTAATATGGCTAAGTCCTTAGATTGGGCTTATATATCAAATCTTGTTGGTAAAAAAGTAAGAGCAGAAACAAATGTAGGAAGAGTAGAAAATGGAAAATTTCTTGGAGGAGAATTTAATTTAGATGA
>Ga0065719_106626_pt1 | contig 38686 bp, 44 predicted proteins | sample GBSCel85sediment_FD_59106 | JGI IMG/M metagenome (GOLD analysis project Ga0065719, IMG submission 59106) | Hot spring sediment microbial communities from Great Boiling Spring, Nevada - Cellulolytic enrichment CS 85C v3 (version 3) | ecosystem: Environmental > Aquatic > Thermal springs > Hot... | reverse complement strand
AAGGATAGATTCCATGATCGCGGATCTGGCCGGAATAAAGGCGGAACTCAAAGTTATAAGGGAAAGGGACGAGATGATGAAGGACATAATAAGGAGGATCCAGAAGCTTGAGGAGAAAGTGCTGGCATAGCGCTTCGAATTTGCCCGTGCCGGAGCAGCATTTCTCTGACATTCTCATCGATATAACCAAGGACCCTTTATTTCGAATTCCCGTTGCCAATCATTGAACTCGTTATCTCCGGATAGACAGATATATCCGACGGAATTCCAAAGAGAACCGAAGTAAGGTCTCGATAGTAATACTTTGAAAGTCCATAGATTTCTTCTGAAATTTCTCCCTTTTCTCCAGTTCCTTCAGCATTCTTCCCCTGTCTTCGTAACTCATCTTTTTTCTATTTCAATTGCCTTTTCCCTTCCAACCCTTTTTTCAAGTATGCTAACTATTTTCCTGCTCTATCTCCCTGAGCGTCTCTTCTATCATATCGAAACCGATTGAAAGGAAGACTTAAATTCATCGCCAAAATGGTTTTAAGGATGAAAGAGGAAAAGCAAGAAAAAGAGGAAGAAAGATTGATAATAAAAAGAACTGGCTATCCTTCCGTTGGAGAAATAGTAATTGGTACTGTCACAAGGGTTCTTGATTTCGGAGCATTTGTCTCTCTTGATGAATACGAGAACAAAGAGGGCATGGTTCACATCAGCGAGGTTGCTTCTGGCTGGATAAAGGACATAAGAGAACACGTTAAGAAAGGACAGAAGGTTGTCTGCAAAGTCTTAAGCGTGAATCCAAAGAGGGGACACATCGATCTGTCGATAAAAGACGTCAACGAAAGGCAGAGAAAGGAAAAGATAAGAGAATGGAAGAACGAAATGAGCGCATTCAAATGGCTCGAAATAGTTGCAGATGAGCTCAAAATGAGCAGGGAAGAGGTGAAAAAGATAGGAAAGAAGTTGCTGAAGGAATACGATTCCGTTTACTCAGCATTTGAAGAAGCTGTCAAAGACGGACACGAAAATCTTGCCAAAATTGTTGGGGAGGAATTTGCAAAGAAGATGGTTGAAATCGCAAGGGAAAACCTCAGGCCGAAGAACGTGAAAATCAGAGGATACTTTGAAATAAAGTTCCTCCAATCGGATGGTGTGGAAAGAATAAGAAAGGTATTTCAGGAGCTAAATGTTGACGACGACGTCAGCTTCGAAATCTACTACATGGGTGCACCAAAGTATAGATTGGTCGTAGAAGGCGAAGACTACAAGACGGTCGAAAATGCTCTCAAAAAGATAACCACTAGTGTGTCCAAGATGGTGAAAAAGTTGGGTGGAGACTGCAAGTTCGTCAGGGAGGAGGCATGAAGTCCATAATGAAGAAGTGCCCAAATTGTAGAGAATACACGATGAAAGAAATTTGCCCCAGATGCGGGGAAAAAACGATAACTCCGATTCCGCCCAGATTTTCGCCCGAAGATCCGTATGGAAAATATAGGAGAATGCTCCGGAAGGAGAAGGGGTTCTTTTTAAGAAGGTGGTGAGATGATAAAGAGAGTGGATGTTCGCTATCTGAAGGATCCAAAAGAAGTGAATCTGAAGGATCCGATAATGATCGAGGGATTGCCAGGAATTGGACACGTGGGAAAGCTTGTAGCGGANCATCTCGTGAGAGAGCTGAAGGCAGAAAAAGTTGTGGAAATATACTCCCATCATTTCCCACCGCAGGTNATGGTGCTCGAAGATGGAACCATAAGNATGCCAAGGAACGAAGTCTATGCCTGGAAATCGAAAAACAAGTCGCCTGATCTGCTTATTCTCGTCGGGGATTTCCAGAGCATAAGCAACGAAGGACACTTCGAGCTCGTGAATGCATACATAGAGATAGCAAAAGCATTTGGGGCAAAGAGGATTTACACGCTAGGAGGCTACGGAGTCGGCAGACTCGTTGAAGAGCCATATGTTGTTGGAGCATCGAATTCAAAAGCTCTGGTCGAAGAGATGAAGCGCTATGGAGTCAGATTTGAACCGGGGGAGCCAGGAGGAGGAATAATTGGTGCTGCAGGACTTCTTCTTGGCGTTTCAAAGCTGGAAAACATAGAAGCCGTTTGCCTTATGGGCGTGACTTCTGGATACATGGTGGATCCAAAGAGTGCAAAGGCTGTCTTGGAAGTCCTTTCTAAAATACTGAACTTAGAAATCTCATTCGAAGCACTGGAGCAGAGAGCTAAGGAGATGGAAAAGATAATAGCGCAGATAAAGGAAATGCAGGAGCTTGCAGTTCAGCAGTGGAGGAGCGATGAGGATCTGAGATACTTCCGCTGATGCGCTACTGGCAGATAGACTTCGCAAGAGGAATTGCTGCAATCTTAATGCTTGTTTTTCACTTTTTTTTCGATGCGAGCTACTTTGGAAAGATTGAGCTCGAAGGATTCTTCTGGTTCATCTTCCCCCGAATCATCGGGGGAATGTTCATATTCATTTCTGGTTTCACAATCGGCCAAACGCTAAAGGGATTCAATCTAAAAAGATTTCTGAAGTTTTCGGCCATAGCTCTGGCAATAACGGCTGTAACCTTTATCTTCACCCCGGAGGAATTCGTAATTTTTGGCATAATCCACTTCTTTGCCCTAGCTTCAATTCTAGCAGTTCCCTTTTCAAGGAGGCCAAGAATCTGTCTTATCTTTGGCATAAAGCTCGTTCTTATTGGCATATACATCCAGCAGTTCAGATTTCCCTTCTACCACTTCCTCTGGCTCGGAATTGTTCCCGAGGGTTTCAGAACTCTGGACTATTACCCCCTGCTTCCATGGTTCGGATTCATGCTGATCGGCATCTACTTTGGGAGAAAGGTGAAAATAAAGGCCTCGAATTATAAAGGAGGATTAGTAAGCTTTCTGGGCAGGAATTCTCTGAAAATATATCTGATTCAGCACCCGGTCATACTGCTGATCCTCCAAATCCTCTACGGAGACATAATATTCAGAGTGTTACGACTCTAGCTGAATCCTTTTCAACTATAACCGTATGCTCCCACTGGCTAACAAATCCTCTGGAAATCTCGGAGAGAACAGGATATTCCCTCAAAACGCCCTCTCTTACAAGCTTCGAAATCCAGAGATCCGAGAAGTTTAACCATCTCCTTGCAAATGGAAGCGTTCTGTATTTCTCGGATATCTCGGAAACTATATCCCTCATAGCTCTAAGCCTTAAAGGCTTTGGATTTATTAGACTGAAGATCTCGCATTCTCCTCTTTCAGCAACCTTTCCAACCCCATCGGTTGCAAAGGGTTCTATGGCTATTATCATTCCCTCCTCAAGCACNACACCTTTCTGAGTTGCATAGTTGTAAATGCTCGGNGGAGCATGGGCTATGTAGGGCAAAAGGCCGTGGCCGGAAAGATTTACTACTGGTTTAAAGCCGTAGCTCCTTATCGTTTCCTCTATGATCCTTCCTATCTTTGCAGTATCCACTCCAGCCTTCACGACTTCCAATGCGTTGAAAACTGCCTCTTTTGCAGCCTTAATGAGATCGCCATGGTCTCCCAAATCTATAGATATTGCCATGTCGGCGATGTGACCATCTATATGTGCTCCGGCATCTATTTTGACAAGATCTCCTTTTCTGAAAACCCTCTCATCCCCTTTTGCTGGCGTTGAATGTGCCGCATCGCTGTTTATCGATATGTTACAGGGAAAAGCTGGTTTTGCCCCAAATTCAATTATTCTCTTCTCTATAAATTCTGCAACCTCTAAAATCTTCACTCCAACTGCCACTTTTTCCTCTGCCTCTTTTAAAACCTTTTTAAGAATTTCCCCGGCTTTAATAGTTTTCTCTATTGCTTCCATGCTCAGTAAACAACTTCCCCAAGCATATCTTTTTCGATTGCAATCTTTATCTCCCTAGCAATTCTCCTTCCCATATACATGTTCTCTCCGAAGAGTATGTATGAATAAAGAAAGCTCGGAACGCCAACGTTTGTTCCGGCAACGATCCTTGCGGAAATCTCAAAGACGAACATTTCTGCTTTTTCGTTGAAAACAGTTTCTATGCAAAATGGTCCTATCATTCCCGGGTAAGCTATCTCCTTTGAAACCTCTACGATTTTTTCAGCGGCTTCAAAAGCCTGTCTTAAAAGGCTTTCCCTCAGAACGACTGGAAAGTTGCCTATAACCGTATAAGTTGGCTCTATATCGATTCCAAGCTGTTCTCTTGCCGGAATTCTGCCAAAGGCATCCACATGCTCGTATCTTCTGTCCACCGAAATCAGTTCAATCCTATCGTTTACGGGAGAGAAGAAGAAGGAAAAGTATACATTTGCTCCGACAATGTATTCCTGAATTTCAGCTCTTTCCAGTTCCCTTTCGCTAACGAGTCCAGCTTTTATAACCTTTTCGGCCTTTTCCCTGAAATCCTGCGGAGAAGATGCCAAGAAATACCCCCTTCCACCTTTAGCTCCCTGATATTTGACTATGCAGAGCCTGTCTATTTCCTCGGGGCTTCTAAAAACCTTTGGAATCCTCAAACCAGCCTTTAAGAACCATTCCCTCTGTCTTTCCCTGTCCATTTCGTATTCCATCAGTTTCCTGTTTCCGAAAATTGGAACTTCCAGCTCGTCCAGCTTTCCGATATAGGCATTGAAGGAGCCGTGGGGAATTAAAATAGCATTTCTCCTTCTCAGAAAATCCTGAACTTCGGGACTAAGAAGCTCCAAAAAGCTGCTGACTTCTACTATTTCATCCGCTACGCCAAAGTTTCTGTATATCTTCGAATCTTCTCTTCTGCAAATGCATATGGTTTCAAATCCCTCATCCTTTGCCCCACGAAGGATGTTCAGCGCAGAATGGCTCCCGAGGGTTGCTATTCTTATCTTATTCCTGTCATAGCTTTTCAGAACTCTCAGAATTCTTTCTCTCAAGCTCATCCCTCCAGGTCTTCAGCTTTTCAGCATCCCTCAGCATATAAGGATTGTTGAACATAACGTAGTCAGCTATTTTCAGCAAAGAACGAATTTCGTCATCGCTGCGATTCTTGTGAATTCTGAAGTATCTGAGGTTTCCGTATGCTGGAGGACTTTCAAATGGATCTACGACATGGATCAGAGAAAGCTCTTCGCAGATTTTCCTAACAGCCTCGTTTCTCCAACCCCTTGCTTCCCAGCCAAAGATGAACTCCCTTTCAATTGATCCAAAGAACTCCTTCATGTTCCTCACATTTTCCTCGCTTTCCTTAAAACTTCTTGGAGTCTGGAACAAAATGAATCTTGCTTTCAAAGCCTTTGAAAACTTCCTAATAAAGTCCCATGCCTCAAAAACGGCCTTAACGGGCTTAAAAAATCCCGCCTCCTTTATTTCAAGCCCAACCTTTCTATAAGTGGGACTCGAAGGAGGATGAGTTATGACCTGCCAGGCCTTTACGGTGAATTCGAAGCTTTTCGGAGCCATCTTTCTCCACTTCTTTGCCGTTTCAAGACTTGGAGGCTTGTAAAATGTTTTTTGAACCTCAACAACTTCAAAGCTCTTGAAATATTTCTCCATCGAAATCGGAAATCCGCAGCATCCGATCTTCATCAATTAAATTTAAAAATACGGTTTAAAAAGCTAAGTCTTTGCCGGGATTTTACCCAGACTTTTTTCAATCACTTCCTTCAGGATCTTTCTCGTGAATGGCTTTTCTATTATGCAAGTTGCACCGGCTTCCATCAAATCCCTTCCCCTGCTCCTCGCAAAGGCTGTTAAACCGATCACTATAGCTTTTGGATCTGCTTTCAATATTTCCCTTGTCACCTCCACTCCATCGATCTCCGGCATAGATATGTCCACGAGAACTACCTTTGGCCTCTCCTTTAAAAACAGCCTTATGCCATCTAGGCCATTGGATGCTTCGATAACATCGTAATCCTTGAGCATTATCCTAACTATCTCCCTTATACTGTCATCATCTTCTATTATTAACACTTTTTCCCTGCTACTCATCATAACTATTGTGATCACAAAACTAATAAACCTTTCGATAGCCTTTTAAGCTTTGAAGCAAAGTATTGAAGCCCATCCGCCATGCGTCCCCTGAGGAGATGATGGGGATTCCACAGGATGGGCAACAATAGAAAAATTTAAATACCTATGAGAGCAAAAGAAATATGAACATAACGCATATTTTGGAAGATTCCTTTGCTTACACTAAAGATGCTGTCTGGGGAAAATGGACGAAGTGGCTCCTTTTAATCGTTTTTTGTATAATATTTCCCCTCTTTATGGGCTACATAGCCGAAATTCTCCGGGCTAAAAAGCCCGCTCCTGAACTGGAGAACTGGGGCAAGCTTTTCATAGATGGCCTGAAGATGTTCGCTGTCTTAATTGTCTACTCAATACCAGTCATAATTATCGCCCTAATATCGGGAATTGCAATCTTCGCGCTAAGTTCAATGCTCTGGACTTATGCAACTGCCGGATTCATTTTCTTAGCGGCTGTTGGGATAATAGTCAGCCTTTTTGCAAACATCGGCATAATCAGACTTGTCAGAACTGAGAAAATTGTAGAAGCGTTCAATTTCAAGGAAATAAATGAAAGGATAGCCAGAATTGGCTGGCTGAATTACATTCTGGCAATGATAATTCTATTCGCTGTTCTGTTCGTCATCCAGACAATAATAGCAAGTATTCCGGCGATTGGAGGAATAATAAACTTCGTTCTTACGCCGCTCTACGGAATATTTTTCGCAAGGTATCTCTGCCTTGTTCACGACTCCCCAGAAATTCAGGCTTAGCTAAAAAAGCCCTATACTCTTATTTATTTCGTCATCGATTTCGAGCAAAATGCGCAGGAGGTTTACATAAAGCTCCACAAGCTTTTCCTTCTTCCATTCAGCGTGCTTCAAAATCACCGCATCCAGTTCCTTTTGAATTCTCCCCATCCGGTAAAGCAGATAGAGCATGTCGTCCGCATTTTTGCTAAAGCTGAACTCGGCCCCTCTGCTTCTCTCGTAGACCCAGGCCCTTCTGATTATTTCCACAAGCGTTCTGTAGTCGATCTGAAGGAAATCCTTTCTCATGGCAAAAAGTTCTTCGATTTCGTATCTGTTCGGCAGGACTATGTTTCTGAATATTGCGGAAAGCTCGACCAAACGAGTGAAGAAAAGATAGAATATTGGATTGAAGATATGTCCGGATTTTTTAAGATTTTTTGCCTTCTCGATGAACTTTTCATCCAGAATCTGTCTCACGTCAGCTTCGAAGCTGCTCATGTCAAGAGTGCTCATGAACTTTTAAATTTTATTCCTCCAGAACATCTCTGCCCCTCTTGAGCAAAATAGCATGATCTGGTTTCAGAGATGAGAAAAGGCTCAAAAAGAGCTTTTTAATTTCATCTCTTTTTATCTTCGCAATCCTGTGAGCCTGAAACAGCTGAAGGGGGTATCCTTCAACTTCAAGGCTTCTAAGCTTCGCTATCAAATCCTCGTCTATCTTCTCACCTTCCAGAAGATATATGTTCCCGAAGTCTTCAAAACGGACAAAAGCAGATTCGAATTCCCTGAAAAGGTTCTTAAATCTCTTTCTGTTTTCTCGAACAAACCATGGCATAGTTTTTCCAATCTTTGGCTTGAAAACTATGTATCCAGCTCTTTCAAACCCAAACTGCTTCAAAGCCAGAAGTTCAAGGACTGCCGAATCGCTAACTTCGCTGTCAAATTCGTGAGTGTAAAAATTCTTTGCCAGAAAAACGGCATTCTTTTCAAGCAATCTGTTCAGAGCATGGAGGTATTCCAAGTATTCGGCCAGAATCATCAGATCCTCTATTCTTTTTTCCCCCTTTCTGTATCCCTCCTCCATCTTAAGAAATAACTCCTCCCTTGCCAGCAGGTAGTTCTTCTTCGCCCTTTCCTGTCTGACATCTTCTTCTACGATTTTCAAGTGTTCATCCAGAATTTCTAGAAAATCCTGGATGAAGTTTTCCAGATCGTAGCTCTTTTCCAGCTCTTCTGGATCACCTATGAATGAGGCAGGTCTTATCAGCGCCCCTCTAAGAGATCCGTCCATCAAAACGATTTCCTCGCAGGCAAAGCTTCCAATTCTGAACTCCGAAGTATGCATGTGAAGCCTTATTCTCTCCTCTATGTTAACATGTGGCTTCAGCATCGTTATCTCGCTCATCTCTCTCAAATCCTCGCCAACGCTGACAGATGTTACAAAGTATAGAACCAAACCAGAAAATCTTTCAATCCCTCTGCTTCCATCTACTCCACAAGCACTGCATTCGACTGGTTCGGGAATTTCTCTCCACTTCTCCTCAATTCTTCCGGCAATTTCCTCTGCCCTTGCATATATTTCCCCGATCTCCTTCTGCAGTTTAACGAAAATCTCATCGCTGAGCTTCCACAAAGGAAGCACCACCTCTATATTCGACCTTTATAACCCTATCCGCAGCATCCCTCAGCTCCTCATCGTGGGAAACAACTATTACCTGCGGAATTCTTTGCAGGTAGCTCATCATTATTTCAACGAGTTTTCTCCTTCTTTCCTCGTCTAAGAAGGGAGTTGGTTCATCTATGATCAGCAGCTGAATCTTTCCTCCAGATTCGAACATCGATAAGGCAAGCCTGAATGCCAGCCCAAGAGCTATCATTTCTCCACCGCTGAGAAAGCTGGTCTCTCTTTCCACCCCCTGATGGATTACGAAGATCTTAAGTTTCTCCTTTCCATATTCCACGACCCTCTTAAGCCTTATTCCCGAGTATTTTCCACCGGTGAATTCCTCGAAGATTTCGCTTGCATACCTTTCAACTTCTTTCAGCGCAACTTCAGCTATTTGATTCTTGTAGCTAAGAAACTTTTCTCTTATTTTTTCCAGCTCCGGAATCGCATTTTCAATTGCCTTAGCTTTTCTTTCGCTCTCCAAAATCATTTCAAGCTGTCTTTGAAGGTATTCCCTGTCCTTGAGCATTGCCTCGACGCTTCTGTTCAAAACCTGAAGCCTTTCCTCCAGAACAGCAATTTCTCTCGAAATCCCTTTCTCCAGCTCCTCAAGCTCCAAGTGTCTCCTTTCATCGTAAATTTTCAGGAATTCTTCGATCTTACTTTCACATTCTTTGCACTCTTGAACCCTTTCATTCAAAAGGGATTCGCATTTCTCCAGTTCTGCAATTAAAGCTTTTTTCTTTTTTTCAACTTCTTCCAGCTCGATTTCAGAGCTTTTAAGCGACAACCATTCATCGTAGAATTTTCTCAGTTCAGAAACGGAATTTTCAAGCTCTTCAATGCTCCGAAATCCTAGTTTCGAAATTCTCTCGTCGACTTTTTCCTTTTGTCTTTTTATCTCCAGAATTCTTCCTTCAATCTCTTTAAGTTTTTCTAGGACTTCTTTATGTCTTTCCGCAAACTTCTGCGACTTCTTTTCGGATTCTTCAAGAAATTCAATTCTAGAAAGAATTCTTTCAGCTTCAGTGCTCGATTCCTTAAGCCTTTCGACATCGAAGCCCTTCAGCTCTTCTGAAATTTTTCTCAACTCGTCGACCAGCTGCTTATACTTCAGCACTATGTCCTGCTTTCCGAGTATTTCTTCCACCTTCTTCCTCTCTTCTATCAGCTTCCTCTCCCTTTCATCGATCCTCAAGAGTTCATTCCTCAGCTTTTCCATTTCAAGGGAAAACTTTTTGAGCAGTTCATCCCTGTGAAAATCAGTCAGTTCTCTTCCGCATACTGGGCATATTCCCTTAAGCGTCTTTATCTTCTCAACTATCTCCTCAAGCCTTTTCTTTTCCGATAAAAGGGATCCCTTTTCCATAGAAATACTTGAAAATATCTCCTTCAGGCTCTTGTCTCTTTCTCTGGCCTTCTGAACAACCGAGAACATCTGATCGATCTTTTCAGCGCTGTATCCTTTCTCCGAAAGAATTTTTTCTATTTGTGCTTTTCTTTCAACCTTTAATTTTATCTGCTCCCATTTCTCTGTATCAGTCCTCAAATCCTCGATCCTCTTTCTAAGCTCTAATATTTCCTTCCTTATTCCTTCGAGATTCTGAATTTCTTCTTCACATTTCTTCAGCTCGTTAAAATATCCTTCCCTTTCTATTTCGAGCTTTTTCATTTTCGAATCCAAATCCTGACTTGCCTTTGAAACTTCCCTGTAAACATTTTCCAGCTCAATGTAATTCCTAGCTTTCTCGTTCAGGCTTACCATTTTCTCATATTTCTTTCTGAGTTCTATGCTTTTAGCTTCGAGCTCTTCTTTCTGATTCTGAAGAATTTCGAGCTTTTCCCTTAAACCCTTTATTTCTCCGTTTATTCTAAGAACTTGCTCCCTCAGCTTTTCTATCTCTTTCTTAAGATCGTCAAAATTTTTCTTTTCTTCTAAAATTCTACTTTGCTCCTTTTTAAGGCTTTCAAGTCTTTTTCCGCATTCTTCTATCTCTTTTCTGATCTTCTCGATTTCTTCATCCTTTTCCTTCAATCTCCTCTCGCATTCACCTTTTTGCTTCATTAGTTCCATGTGCTTTTCCATTTCAACTCTTAGCTCCCTTATTACCTGTCCAAGGTTCCTATAGGCATTTTCGTAGTCTTCTATTCTTGTTATCTTTCTTATTATTTTCTCCCTTCCGCTTTCATCTGATATTATCGCCTCTATTTCTCCCTGTCTTACATAAATTGCCCCCGTGAAAACGTGAAATGGTAAGAAGTTCTTTTCTATCCATTCGCTTATTCTCTTATCCCCCTCTATGATCAGATCTCCACGAGGCTCCGAATGGAGCAAAGAACTGCCGGAGCTATTGCGAATTATTCTGTAATTTTTCCCATTCAGCTCGAATCTGAGTTCTAAGCTATAATCACTGGTTCCCATGTGCAGAAAGTCGTCCTTTCTCATCGGTGGCCTAATGCCATAAAGAGCGATGAGAATTGCTTCAAGTATGGAGCTTTTTCCAGCCCCATTTCTGCCCATTATCAGGTTTATCCCCTTTTCAAAGCTTATCCTTGTATTCAGATGCGACTTAAAGTTCTTGATTACTATTTCATTCAGAATCATAGGAAGTCGAACAAAGTCAGCTTCTTCTTCTCCACTCTGGTTTCCTTCACTTCTTCTCTCGGTTTTTCTTTCTTCTCTTCCTTCCTTTCAAATCCGAAGTGCTCTTTCACCATTTCAATGGCCATTCTCAAACTGTCTTCGTCTTCTTCCTTCAGAACCTCCAGCAGCTTGAGCTCAAAATCCGTGAAAAATTGCCTTTCTGGAACCATTGAAGGAAGGACTTCAAAGCCCCTTCTCTTAAAGCTTATCTCTGCATGCTTCAGGTAATTTAAAGCTATTTCCAGCATTTTCTTCGAATCCAGGCTATCTGAACAGGATATCTTAAAAACTGCAATTGCGGAACTGTTCAGGTTTTTCAGGATTTCCAAGAACTTCTTTTCCGCTTCNTCTCTTTTCTCGGCATCGATNGAAATCGAGTAAAGATCTCTTGTTTCAACTGCTAAAAATCTTGGCNTGAAGTTTTCAACCAGACAGAATCCCTTTTCCTTGCCACTTCTGATTTCCAGCTTATCTGAATAGGATATGAACTTAGAAGCCTCTCTGGAATCGTATCTCTCTATGGAGCCAGGATAGACGAGAAAGGCCTCTCCGATCTTCTTTTCTATGTGAACATGAACGTGACCAAATGCGTAGTAATCGGCTTCTGGTAGCTGATCTATCGTGATATCCCAGCCCATTTCCATTTCAAGGTCAACTGCCTCCTTTACAATCTGATGAAGAACTAAAATGCTCTTCTCTCCGCATTTCAGCAAAGGCAGTATTTTATCTATTTGCCACTTCGTTCTGTGCTTTTCTCCAACTATTTCCACATCTTTAAAAACCCCTTTAACGAGATAAACGTTTTCTATTCTTTCACTTGTCAAGTATTCTCCTTCAACTCTCTCCTTTCTGAATCCTAGCAGGTTTAAAAACCCAAGGCTTTCGAGAAGATGGTAAGCTGACTCTCTAATGCTCTTGTCGTGGTTTCCCTCGACGGCAAAAACAGGTATTCCCCTTTCCTTAAAAATCCTGAGAACTTCAATTGCCTCAAGAATTGTCTTTGGACTGGGAACGTTCTTGTGGAAGAGATCCCCTGCTATTATCGCGAAATCTATTCCTTCTCCAACAGCTATTTCCGCAGCCCTTTTAAAGCTTTGAAAGAAGTCCTCTGCTCTCCAGGGAAGGTTGTATTGCTCGTAGCCCAGATGTATGTCAGCGAAGTGCGCGAACTTCATACTATCTCCTCTAGACTGAAATCTCTCTCAATCCCCTTCCACTCCGAGACAACGTCTACATCTCTTCCGCCATAGCTTCCATTGAACTTTCTTATTTTAACAGCTACAGGAATCTTCACAGCTGGTCCAACGATTATAGCTTCTCCAATGCCCAGCGAAGAGATGTCTGTCAAAAGGTCTTCGCTTATCTGCTCGCTGGCCTGCTGTATGTATTTCTGATCGCTCGGCTCGATAATTCTCAAAATTATCTTTGTATTGCATTGGCTAAGGATATCATCGCTTATCTTCTTTGGCCTCTGAGAGACTATTCCAATTCCTATTCCAAATTTTCTGCCCTCTCTTGCAATCCTGCTCATCCAGAAAGAAGCTTCGCTTTTTCCAGCAAAGATGTGAGCCTCTTCGAATACTATCAGCATGGGCTTTTTTACAATCGGACAAACCCTTTCCCAGTAATCTCTGTTCTTTTTCCTTAGATAGCTTATTCTGCCGACTAAAAGATTTCTTAGAAGGTATGCAACCACAACCCTCATCTGCTCTTCATCGAAACCGCTCAGGTTTACTATGTTCAGATACCCATCTCTTAGATTCGCGAGCATATCTCTTTGTGTTAGCAATTCCTCGTATCTCCTAAGAAAGGCCAAGACGTATTCCTTGACTCTGTAAAGCGGATTCAGGTCTTCCCTCGTGATTCTCGTTCTTCTGACATTTCCTGTTGCATCAACGTATTCGATTTCCCCTGAGGAGCTTATCCACTCCTCCGCAACTTCCAGAACTCTTTTCATGAAATCCACTCCGCTGAGATTTTCCCTTCTTACAGTCATGAAAATCCTTTCCAGATGCATTCTCTGAACCGAAGCGTCTCTGTCTATGCCGACTAAGGAACAAAACTCCCACGGCTCAAGCATTTCCGGTCTTATTCCAGCTGGTATGACGTTCTTCTTTTTCTCGCTTTTGTCCTCAAAAAAGAAGTTGACGTATTCTCCATGTGGATCTATTAATATGACACTTCCGTTGAATTTCCTGACGATATCGTTGACCATCACGCATACAGTGTTCGATTTTCCTCCACCAGTTACGGAAAGAATTGCAAAGTGTCTGAGAACGAGCTGATTCAAATCGATGAAAACCGGAATATTATCTCTAACAATTAAATTACCTATATGGATTCCAGAGTTGCCGAGGATCTTCTTCAGAACTTCATCGCTCGCAATTCTGACTTCAGAATTTGGCCTAACTGGAACCCTATTGGGCAGTATCCTGTCTTCAAATATCGTGCCTATTATCCTTGCATTCGCAACTATGACCTCGTTTTTCTCCAAAACCTTTTGAGAAATTTTCATGTTCTTCAGAGCGTATTCGAAGTTTATGGCATCTTCAAGAAGTCTGTTAAAGTTCGTAACGTTTCTAACGATTCCAAGAACCTCATCACCATCTCTATTTTCCGCTATTACATATTCTCCAAATTTTGGAACCTTTGAAGGATTCACCGCAAAGCTGAATTCATCTATAGAACTCTTTCCAAATATGAAGCCAATAGGTTCCACATTTTTATTCGTCTTCAAAAGATAAATTTTTCGCTCCAGTATAGGAAAGAAGGCTTCTTCCGGTTCTGATCACTTCTGAAACGAAATCTATGTCCAATGCGGTCTCTTCAGCTATCTTCATCGGATCATCTATTTTGTTCACTACCGAATAGTTCAGAACGAATTCCGTAAGCCCGTCTTCATCCAGCCATGCACCGGAGTAAAGGGGATTGAAGTCTTCCATGAAATGTCTCAGCTTTTCTATGTCCAGTTTCTCAAAATCGAGTTCAAAAAGCGATGCATCCTTAAGAAACCTTATCATCGCCTTTCTCAAGCCTCTTGCAGTATATTTTTTATCCCTAGGCGAATATCTAGAGACTATTTCGTCCATTTCTTCTTCCCTGAGCTCGAAAGGTCTCTCCTTTTCAATAGAGCTTATGAGTTCAAATGTTTCCTTGTCTATAGGGAAGAGCTTTCTTTTCAAATAGACAGTTAAAATCCCATTCCTGATCTTTAAATTTTTTTTGCTAAAGCTTGCGATTTCTTCTGGTTCCGCAAGAGTTGAAAGGATGAACCTGATTAAGGCGTGGTCGTATTCTTTCTTCCTCGACATCACAAGGTGATGCTGTATGTCGAACTCCAAGCGAAGGAAGTTCATGGGAAAAGGTATGCCCACTGAATTTAATCTTTTTTAGCAAGCTAAAAAATTTTATATACTTCCCAACCAAGATTTAATCGCCGTGCAGTCGGTACTGCTTGGAAATGTTATAAAGATGTTGAAGAAGGAGGGCTTTGAAGTCGTTGAGTTAGTGGAAACTAAGCCGAGATGCTTCGATGTAATAGCAAGAAAGGATAAAAAAGTCCTTTTGATAAAAGTTCTGTATAACGTTGACTCCCTAAAGGTTGAGGTCGCTGAAGAAATGAGAAAGATTGCAAAGCTTCTGAATGCAATTCCAATAGTGGTCGGGGAGAGATTTAAATCCGATTTTCTGGAAAGAAGAGTCGTATACACCCGCTACAATCTCCCAGTTATAAATCTGGCGACCCTTTACGATTACCTCAGAGGAGAACTGCCCTACATTTACTCCGCACCTGGAGGCTACTACGTGAAGCTAGATGCAGAAAAGATGAGGATGGCAAGAGAGGCAATTGGCATGAGCATCGGAGCTGCTGCAAAGAAGCTTGGAATTTCAAAGAGGACTTTGATGAACTACGAAGAAGGAGGAGATGCAAGTTTGGAGATCGCAATAAAGATTGAAGAACTGTTCGGAAACGTGATAAAGAGGATAGACTTCTCGGAATTCTTGAAGGAAGAGAAGGTGGATGAAAAGGGGGATGGAAACGAGATAATATCGAAGCTCAGGGAAATCGGTATTTCGGTTTACACGGTAAAGCACACGCCCTTCGATGCCATATCGAAGTTCAAGAAAAGGGAGATACTGATGGGCCTGAAGCAAGTAAGAGAAATTGAAAGAAGAGCGATGCTCATAGGCAAGGTCTCGCAGATCATGTGCGTCGATGCGGCTTACATAACTGAGAAGGAAATGAAGAAGAAAATAGATTCCGTCGTATTTGTTCATAAGGAGGAACTGGAGTCGCTAAGGACTCCGGAAGATTTTATATCCCTTATAGATGAAAAAATTGAGAGGTGTGAAAATGCTTGAGCTCCTTTATCCCTTGAGGACATATCTGATAGTTTCCGGACATGAAAAAGTCAACGTGATGACAGCTGACTGGGTCGTTCCGCTTTCCTTTGAACCGCCAATGCTAGGAGTTTCTATAGGGCACAAGAGGTTCACGAACAAGCTGATAAAAGACTGCAGAGAATTTGTCGTTTCTGTTCCAACGATAGAGCTTTTGAAAGAAGTATGGATTGCCGGAACTGTAAGCGGTGCAAAGGAAGATAAGATTTCAAAGCTAAGGCTGACTCTTGTTCCATCGAAGAAAGTTAGGGTGCCTTCGATAAAGGAGTGCCAAGCTAACATAGAGTGCAGAGTTGTTAACGAAGTTGAAACCGGAGACCACACTTTCTTTATCGGAGAAATCGTAGCTTCAAGCTACGGAGATGCATTTAAGGGCGGAAAACCGAATTTGGACTACCGCTTCATACTGCACGCCAGCTTTGGGAAAAACTTCACGACGAATTCTGGAGAGTTTTTCAGTCCATAAAAAATTAGATTTTTCTGGACATCAAATAGGTGGCTGTAAAGGAGCCGATGAATATGGAGACCAAAAACAGAGTGGTGGCTCTGTAAGTTGAGCTCAGCTCTGAAAGAGCCCTGATCTCGTCTTCCATTTCAGATATCCTCAACCTTTTTACCTCCAGTTCTCTGCTCAATCTCTCATATTTTGCACTTAAATCCCTATAGCTGTCGTTTAACAGCGTGAGCTCTATTTCCAGCAATCTTTTCTCCCTTTCGAGTTTTTCTATCCTTGACAATGAGCTGTTCAGCTCTTCTTTTATCTTCTGCAGTTTTTCAAAGGTAGAATTCAGCTCTTTTTTTGTCTTCAGAAGCTCCATCTGGATTTTCGATGCATTGTCGAGCGCCGAACTGTTAAGATTACCGACTCGGATTATCGCATAAGGCCAGTCATTTGCAAAAACCATCTTATCTCCAGGGGTGCAGTTGAAGCCAATTACCAGCTCATGCAATCCAGGGGGCAGATTTGCAGAGCTGTTCAAAGTTTCCTTGAAGAAGATGCACTGGTCATCTACTCTCAACTCAGCAGAATCCGTCAGATTCAGCCTGACTTCCTCTCCGGGATTAGAAAATATCATAAGAGTTGCTAAAAGTAACCAAATCATATCATACCCTCCAGCATGGAGTTCAGTTCGAGTTTCATTTTCTCCAACTCGGCTTTAGAAAGCTCTCTCATAACCTTCGCATGCATTATGATCTGGGGATTTATCTGAACAACGACTATCTTTATTTCTCCGCTGCTGATAAAGATTCTGTCCGAGTTCAGCAACTTATTGGCAATCTTAAGCATCTCAGGAGCAGTTGCCGTGTCCTCATCAACACTGGAGCTATTAGAGACAATTGGCAGGCCCTCAGGTGTAAGAAGCGTGACCTCGGCGAGCATATACTTCGTGCTTATGTATTTCACAAGTTCTTCGAGATTGCTGGGCTTTTCAGCTACTTCCTGCTTTTTTTCCACAATCTGCGCGAATTCTGTCACCTTTGCAACTCTTTCCTTCCCCTCCTTCTTAACCCCGACCTCGACAAATCTCCAAGTTACCAGAAAACCCAGCAAAAAACCAAATATAACTGCCAAAACATCGTAAAGCATAAAATCACCTTAGCTTTGCCAGATCATCCAGACTGGCACTTTTAACTCTTTCCGCGAACTCAAAAATGTCATCCACTGAGCTGAGATCCACAAGCTTTTTCTCAATCAATTTCATCGCTATTATCTTCGCCAGCCCGGCATTTTTCCTGTTCACAGAAACCATCACGGATTTCTCTCCAAGGGATTCATAGTATATCGCTTCCTTTCCCAGGAAAACTGCTTTTTTAACTTCTGCATTGTTCAACTCTTCGAAAAGCCTTCTGTTCAAACCCCCCTCTTCTATTACCTTCTTTCCATTTTTCAAAATATATCTTTCAGCCAAGAGCGACACCTCTCAGCTTCTGTATTTCCGCAAGATTCTCCTCTCTGACTGGAAAGACCAGAAAATCTTCTCCATATCTAAAAAAGGCAAATTTAAAGTCGTTTTTCTCAAGGTATCCAAATTCGATGTCTTCTAAAAGCTCCGAAAATATTTTCAGCATCTTTTCCACTGCTGCGAGCTCTTCTTCGCTCATCAAATAGAAATCCAAAATTTTACCATGCCTCACTATGCAAGAGCCATGTCCGGTTTTGAAATGGAATTTCTTCGGATCAAGCATTAAATAAGCGAGGGTTCGTAAAATATTTAAATTTTGTTATTTGCAAATCTTTCTGAAAGGAAATGAAACTTGCAATTTCTGGAAAAGGAGGGGTTGGAAAAACGACCTTGGCATCAATCCTAGCATACCTATTTGCGAAAGACGGATATAGAGTCACAGCTATAGACTGCGATGCATCGATGAATCTGCCTTCTGCCCTTGGAATAAAGAAGAAACCAAAGCCGCTTTCCGAACTCAGGGATTTAATCGAGGAGAGAGTGATCATGCCGATGGGAACATACAGACTAAATCCGAAAGTTGACGACATATTCGAAACCTATTCTGTCTATAACGAGGATGGAATCAGGGTTTTAGTTCTTGGAACGATAGAAAAAGGGGGAGAGGGCTGTTTTTGTCCGGAGAATGCATTTCTAAGGGCAATTCTCAGACATGCGATTTTCAGGGAAAAGGATGTCCTGATCCTGGACATGGAAGCTGGAGTGGAGCATCTGGGTAGAGGGACTGCAAGAGGTGTTGACCTGCTCATAGCAGTCGTTGAGCCCGGAAGCAGATCTATAGAAACTCTAGAGAGAATAAAGAAGCTTTCCGAAGACATAGGGATAGAAAGGCTTGCAGTGGTCGTGAACAAGTTCATAGACAACGAGCTGTCCAGAAGTATAGTGGAAAAAATAAAATATCCAATTCTTGGAATAATTCCATACGACGAGTGCTTCATAAGGGCAGACGTGGAAAACGTGCCACCATACAAATTATGCGATCTGAGACCATTTATGGAGATAAAGAAAGCCCTGGAAAGGATTTTGTATGAAGATAGGAGTAATACTGCGTGAGGGGAAAAGAAAAAGGGAGATAGAGCTTTTTTCTAAGTTCTTCGAAGTTGAGTGTTATCACCTGCCCGAAGATCTGCCAGAAGTCATCGAAAAACCATCCGAATTTCTCAAGCTTCCGCCAAAAGTCCCAGAGCTCGTAATATCTTTTGCAAATCATCCAGACATAAATCTGGAGGCTGTAAAACAGGTCTCTCAAAGAGGGGGAAAGATTCTGATAATATCCGGCGGAGCAAAGGCTGGATCATACAAACAGCTTAAAGCAGAAGGAGAGAAATTTGGCTTGAAGGTAATATGGGAAGAAGTTTGCTGCACGACGCCAAAGATTGAGGATCACGAGTTCTTCAAATACTTCGGAGCCCCAGAGTTCGAAGTTGAGATTGAAGGAGATAAGATAAAGGATGTCAGAGTTATAAGATCTGCATTTTGCGGTGCAAGCTATTTCGTTGCCGAGAAGCTTAAGGGATTGAAGATTGAAGAAGCTCCTTCAAAAGCTGGCTATTATGCGCAGATCTTTCCCTGTACAGCTTCCACTGGCCCAAAGGGGGGAATTCACAAGGCTGGAAATGCGCATAAAAAAGCGATAGAAAAGGCAATTCAGGGCCACAAACCGTAAAAGGCGTTCAGGGATATCAAGATGAAGCCAGTCAGAATTCCGGTAATCAAAACAGTCCTTGGACTTATCTTTATCTTTGTTTTCTCCTCTTCAAAATACCTCATTATTCCAGCCGATGACATCAGGGGTGGATTTCTCGATCTAACTTTGGAAACCTTTGCCATGTAAAAAATTCCGAAGAAGGTATTTAAACCTTCTGATGTTACCAGTTTAAAATAATTTAATACATACTGATACTTATAATAAAAAAATTATTCAAAATAATATTATGTCAAAATTTTAGTTTTCACGCTTCCAATCTGTGCGATCTAGCCCCATTAGTCTCCTTTTTATATGAGGAATAATGTAAGATGTGCACTGTAAAAAAGCGATAAATACAAATAGGGGTTAGGACAAAAGGTTTTAAGATAGCTTTGAGGTGATGAGAATGGTTGAAAGAAAAAAAATAGAAATACCTCCGAATTTAAAAGTTAAGGTCAGTGTCGGCCCAGAAGAAAAATTCCCATTCGACATTTCTCCGATGTATGAAGGCGAAAGAATACGCAAAGAAGATATGTTCGTAGAACTTGGTGGGCCAAAGCAGGTAAAATTTGAACTAGTGATGGCTCTGCCAATGGATCAGGTAGAGGACATGAAAGTTACACTCGTTGGCCCGGATCTGGATGAAATGAAGGAAGGGGAAAGCTATCCGTATGGAATGCTCTACTACATCGCTGGAAGCAAGGTTGAGACCGATCTTGAGCCAGTAATAGAGCGAAGAAATCACGATTTCCAGAACTACATAGAAGGCTACATGCATCTCAACCAGAGATACGACGTCTGGGTTAGAATAGGCAAGAACGCAGTAAAGAAAGGGCTGAAGAGTTTGATACAAATTGCAAAAGCTACGATGATGCTATACAAGAACGAGCTGCCGTTCATAGAGAAAATAGAAGCTGTATACATAACCGACAGAAATCTGGTAGAGAAAATACTGAAGGAAGTTGCAATGCCCATATATGAAGAGAGAGATCGAAGGGTCGAAACCCTGCACGACGAAGACGTTGAAGAATTCTACTCCTGCACGCTCTGCCAGAGCTTTGCTCCCACGAACGTATGCATTGTTAGCCCAGACAGACCATCGCTCTGCGGAGCAATAACTTGGTTCGATGGAAGAGCGGCTGCCAAGGTGGATCCAGAGGGACCAAACAAAGCAGTGCCAAAGGGAGAGCTTCTTGATCCAATAGGCGGAGAATACAGTGGAGTCAACGAGTTCGCAAAGAAGGAGAGCGGTGGAGAGTTCGATAGAATAAAGCTTCACAGCTTCTTCGAATATCCGCATACAAGCTGCGGTTGCTTTGAAGTCATAGGCTTCTACATGCCAGAAGTCGACGGAATAGGCTGGGTGCACCGCGGATATCCGCATCCTGCACCAAATGGGCTGACATTCTCAGCAATGGCCGGACAGACTGGCGGTGGAAAGCAGGTCAAGGGATTCCTTGGAGTCGGCATAGCATACTTCAGGAGCAAGAAGTTCATCCAAGCCGATGGAGGATGGTACAGAGTAGTCTGGATGCCAAAAGAACTTAAGGAAAGAGTTGCGAAGTATATTCCAGAAGATGTAAGGGATAAGATAGCCACTGAAGAGAACGCTAAGACGATAGAAGAGCTGAAGGAGTTCCTAAAGAAGGTGGATCATCCAGTTGTTAAAGGAGTCATAAGAAAAGTCGATGGAAAGAAGATAACCGAAGGCTGGCCTGAAGTCGTTGGTGTCAAGGAAGAGAAGGTTGAAGTTAAACCAGAAGCTCCGCAGGTTCCTGCTCAGGTTCCAGCTGCTCAAGTTCCAGCACAAGTTCAGCCAGCTGCAGCAGTTCCAATGCCGGCTCCATTCCAGCTACCACTGCCGATGCCATCTCAACAGGCTGCTCCAGCAGGCATAAAACTTATTATCAAAGACGCGAAGATTACTATTGGTAAGATCGTGCTGAAGAAGAAGGGGGAGAAGTGATGGAAAAAGAGATTAAGAAAGTTAAGCTCGTCTTAGTTTGGAGCCGAGATAAAGATCCCGAGAGCTGATAATCGAGGAAGAGGAATGACAGCGATCGCTGTAACTGGAAAGGGTGGCACGGGAAAAACTTTGGTTTCCGCCTTACTCATCCATTTTATTTCAAAAAAGTCGAAAAGAGTTTTAGCAGTAGATGCAGATCCGGATAGCAATCTTAGCGATGCTCTGGGCGTTGAAGTTGAAAAAACCTTGGGCGATGTTAGGGAAATTTTCCAAACAAGCAGAGATGAAATGGGAACAATGAACAAAGAGCAGTGGCTTGAGGGGAAAATATACGAAACGATTTGCGAGTGCAATGGCTTTGATCTGCTCGTAATGGGTCGCCCGGAAGGTGAGGGATGCTACTGCTTCGCAAATTCCTTGCTCAGGGGTATTTTGAGAAAGCTCACAAGGCATTACGAATTCATAATAATAGACAGCGAAGCCGGGCTTGAGCATTTCAGCAGAAAGACGATAGACAGCGCGGATTACGTAATTGTCGTGACGGACATGTCCAAGAAAGGCCTAGCGACGGCAAGCAGAATTAAGGAGCTGGTAAAAGAGCTGAAGCTAAACTTTAAAGAAATAATGCTAATAGCAAACAGAATTTCAAGCGAAGAGGCTGAGAAAAGAATAAGGGAGTTTTCCGAAAGAGAGAAAATGAGACTTCTGGAAATTCTGCCTTACGATGAAAAAGTAGTGGAACTCGATTTAAAGGGAATGCCTGTTGTGAATCTCGATGAGAGTTCCGAAGTTTATAGAAGAATGCGGAAGGTTGCAGAAGTTTTTTTGAAGGGGTGAGATTTTGGCGAAAAGGTTCACGCTTGAGGATTTTTTGGCCTTGCTTAAGAAGTATGATGTGGAAGTTATAGAGGACGTAAAGATAGATGGAGATCTGGAAATCGAACTAGAAGGCTCAGCAGTTGATTTGACCGCTTTTACTGCTCTATACACGCTTTTGAGCGAATTGGGAAATTTCCTATACCATGCGAACATGGCTTTAAACTATTTGCAAAGGCTTTCAACAATGCTCGGAATACAGATGCCTTTACAGCTGCAACCGCAGGTTCAGGCTCCGGCCCCTGTTGCGATTGAAGTTCCAGTAAAAAAGCCAGCTATTCCAGAAAAGCTGATAGAGGCAAAGTTTGAACCTCCAAAAGTTGAATATCCCGGTTACGTCGAAGAGGTCGTCTTGGGAGCTACTAGAGCAGATGGAGGAACAAGAGACTACGTTGTAAAGCTTGGAGGAGAGAAAAGCTTGCCTTTTTATCTATTCGACAAACCACAGCCAAATTTGCCTGCAATAGCAATAGATGTCTTCGATAGGCCTCCAGCTTTATCAAAAACTGTTAGAGTTTACTATGAAGACGTTATCGGAAGCCCAGCTGAATGGGCGAAGAAGTGCGTAAAGAAATTTGGTGCAGACATGGTAACAATACATCTGATAAGCACTGATCCCCTTCTCGAAAATACTCCAGCGAAAGAAGCTGCAAAGGTTGTCGAGGATGTTCTGCAAGCAGTAAAATGCCCGATCATAGTCGGTGGAAGCGGAAATAAAGATAAGGATCCAGAAGTTCTTGAGAAGGCTGCAGAAGTTGCCGAAGGAGAAAGAGTTATGCTCGCAAGCGCTACTCTTGATACAGACTGGCAGAGAATCTGCGAGGCTGCAAAGAAATACGGCCACGTCGTCCTTAGCTGGACTCAGCTGGACATAAACAATCAGAAGATGCTGAACAGGTATCTGCTAAAGAGGGCAAACATGCCGAGGAATAGCATCGTAATGGATCCAACAACTGCAGCCCTTGGCTATGGCTTGGATTATGCCTTCACGAACATGGAGAGGATAAGGATAAGCGCGCTCAAGGGAGATAACGAACTGAACTTCCCGATTTCCAGCGGAACAACAAATGCTTGGGGTGCCAGAGAAGCCTGGATGACTGAATCGCCAATAGAAGGCGATACTCCTTGGGGCCCAAGAGAGTTGCGTGGACCAATATGGGAAATAGTAACTGGGCTGACGCTTTCTCTAGCTGGCGTAGATGTTTTCATGATGATGCATCCGCTTGCAGTAGCAGTTCTTAAAGAAGTATTCAACACTCTCGGGGGCAAAGTAAAGGGCGAAGTTGCAGATGCAGGCAAATGGATATTTGCAGAGGTGTGAATATGAAAGTGAAGAGCCCTCTGGAGATATACAATCTGCTGCCGAAAACAAACTGCAAGGAGTGCGGCTACGATACGTGCATGAGCTTCGCTTCGCATGTCTTAGATAGATCGGCAAAAGTTCTGGACTGCAAACCTCTGGTAAGAGATGCTGAAAAGGATAGCAAAGCCAAGGAGAAACTGAACAAGCTTCTTGAGCTGACAGCTCCAGAAATTGCAGAAGTGGTCATAGGCGTTGGCAGTTCGGCAATAAAGATAGGTGGCGAGGAAGTTCTCCACAGGCATGAGCTGGCATTCTTCAATCCAACCGCCTTCTTCTACGATGTCTGGGATACGCTGGATGATAAGAAGATAGACGAGCGGTGCGATAGAGTTGTGAGCTACAAGAAGTTCTACGTTGGCAAATATTTGACTCTTGATGGATTCGCGGTTCGATGCACGTCTAACGATCCAAAAAGGTATGCAGAGGTAGTAAAAAGGGTAGCAGGATACGGAAAGCCAATGGTTCTCATTGCCCTCAATCCAGAATGTATGAAGGCGGCTCTTGAAGTAGCCGCTGATCAGAAGCCGCTGATCTACGCTGCAACTGAAGGGAACTGGAAGGAGTTTCTGAAACTGGCACTTGACTACAAAGTCCCAGTTGTTCTAAGGGCAAAGGACTTGAACCTGCTGAAGAGTCTTGCTGTTACCTTTAAATCAGCCGGCGTAGGCGACATAGTCCTCGATCCCGTCACAGAGCCCTTAGGAGATGGGCTAAGAGGGACATTTGAGAGAGTAATACAGCTCAGGAGAAAAGCTATAATCGATGGTGACAAAGACATAGCGTATCCGATAATGGTAACGCCAATAGCAGCCTGGCTTATAGAAGGAGATGAAGTCACAAAGTCATACTGGGAAGCAGTAATCGCGAGCATGTTCATCGTTAAGTATGCCGATGCCATGATCTTCCACAGCATTGACCAGCACGTAGTCATGCCAACACTAACGCTTCGCTTCAATATCTACACAGATCCAAGAACTCCGGTTCAAGTTTCTCCGGGACTCAGAGAGATAAACAACCCGACACCCGAAGATCCCGTGATGATCACCACAAACTTTGCCCTAACTTACTATACAGTNGAGAACGATCTGAGCAGTGCCAAGATAAGGGCATGGCTTCTCGTTCTGAACACAGATGGAATTTGCGTTGAAGCAAGCGTTGCAGGTGGAAAGTTCACCGCAAGCAAGGTCAAAGAGCTAATAAATGAGACAAAAATTGCAGAAAAAGTAAAGCATCGCTACCTTGTAATCCCCGGACTTGCTGCGAGGCTTCAGGGAGCCATAGAAGATGAAACCGGCTGGAAGGTGCTCGTTGGACCAATAGATTCCGGAAGAATAAAGAGCTGGATGGAGAAAAACTGGCCTCCAAAGACAGAATGAAGCTTTCAGATGATATTTTTTTAATTTACGGCAGAGAAAAGGGCAGATATCCTTATTCAAACTGCATTCTTATAGGCAACAGCCTGATCGACGGTGGGGCTGAGGAAGTCTGGAATCTCAGGCCAGAAGCTGTCATAAACTCGCACTGGCATGAAGATCACATAGCGATGAACGGAGTTGCAAAGATAGTTATTGCCCATGAAATGGATTCAAAGGCAATAGAAAGCGAGGAGGAATTCAGAAGGAGATACGGCTTGGGAAAAGAAGTCGATCTCTTTTTAAGCATATATCCCAAGCTAAGGTTTAGAAAGGTTGACGCATTTATTGAAGATGGAGACATCTTGGTGTATGGGAAAAATGAGATAGAAGTTATCCACACGCCCGGGCATTCAGCGGGGCACTGCTGTTTTCTCATAAACGGGGAAATCCTTTTCTTAGGCGACATAGAACTGCAGTTTCCATGGTATGGTTGCCTAGATTCTGATGTCACGGCTTTTTTGGCTTCTATCAGGATACTCAAAAAAATTCAACCAAAAGTAGCAATTCCCGCGCATGGCGAGATGGTGACAGGAGAAGAGCTTGAAATGAAGCTTTCGGAATACGAGAACAAGATTCTAGAGAGGGATAGAAAGATAAGGGAGATCATAAAGGCAGGAGAGGATCCGGTTGGCAGGGGAATAATCTACAGACGATTTCCGGAGCCGAGGCATGTATACGAGTTCTTTGAAAGGGTAATGGTAGAAAAGCATTTGGAAGCTAAGCTCAGCTTCTGAGCCACTCCTTTTTCAACTCCGCAAAGTAGTTTCCCTCTATTGCCTTCCTTATTTCTTCCATAAGCCTTATCATGAAGTATACGTTATGGTAAGCTGAAAGGCGGAAATAAGTGAGCTCGTTTGCTACGAAGAGATGATGAAGGTATGCCCTTGAGTATTTTCTGCAGACAAAGCAGTCACAAGATTCGTCGATTGGTGATTCGTCTTCCCTGAACTCGGAATTCTTTATGTGAATTCTGAACTTGTTCTCTCTACTCCCCCCAGCTTCTGGAGAGATGTAAAGATGCCCCCTTCTCGCCCATCTCGTTGGGGAAACGCAGTCGAACATGTCGATTCCTCTTTCTACGCAGTTGAATATGTCCTCAACAGCCCCAATGCCTAGGAGATGCCTAGGTTTGTCTTCTGGCAAAATCGGGATCACCCAGTCTATTATGTTCAGCATGTCCTGCTTGCTCTTTCCAAGAGATCCACCTATTCCATAGCCGTCGAATTCAAGAGAGGAAACGAATTCTGCAGATTTGATGCGCAGATCCCTGTATTCTCCTCCCTGAACTATTCCAAATATGGCCTGACTTCTATCGTAGCTTTCAAGGCATTCGAGAGTCCATTTCAGAGTCCTTTCTAGGGCTTTTTCGGTGTATTCTCTGTCAGAGAGCGGAGAAGTGCATTCGTCAAATACAAAAACGATATCTGAGCCAAGATTTGACTGAATTTCCATTGATCTTCTCGGCGTTAAGCGCATTCTTGTGCCATCAATGGGATTGCGAAAGTTTATGCCCCCATCGTCGACTTCAACCCATTTCTCACCCTTTTTCGTGATATTTGTCCTCATCCTTTCAAGGAATATGTTATCCGCAATCTTTCCTATTCCGTGTTCCATTCCAAAACCAAGGGAGAAGACCTGAAAACCTCCGGAATCCGTTGCTATGACTCCGTCAAATCCCATAAACTTGTGAAGTCCTCCTAGTCTCTTTATAACTTCATCTCCTGGCTTCAAGTGAAGGTGAAAGGTGTTGGCCATTATTATCTCAACACCCATCTCCTCAAGATCCCTGTGATCTAAAGCTCTGACGCTTGCAAATGTTGCCACGGGTATAAAAACGGGAGTTCTGAACTTCTTTCCCCTAACCCTTGCAACTCCAGTTCTTGCTCTTCCATCTTCTGCTTTTACACTGAATTCAAGCTTCATCTTCTTTCAAAGCGAGCCCAGAAGTTGCCCCGCTTATAACAGAGGGATCCAAACCTTCGACTATCGGATTTCTGTTCAGTATTCGACCTCTGAGCATGTATTTGACCTCTAATTCCTCATTCGGCGCTATGGATATGTCCCAGGATATTGAAACATATCTGCCACGAATTATTTTCGCATTTTCTGCAAGAACTTCTCCATCGCAGATCTCTGTCAATTTGAACTCCCTTCTGGACTTTGTGAAGTTGCAGATTCTCAGTTTAACTTCCATGTATCCGTTTCTCTCGCAAATGCTTCTTTCAAAGTGCAGGTATCCCATTATCCTTGCGATTATTCTCTCAACTTCCAGATCATCCTTTTCTAGGACTTCACAAACCTTTTTTGCAATCATTGGCAAAATTCTGTTCATCACCTCTTCTTTTTTCTTTTTTACCTGCTGTCTGTTCTTTTTTTCTATATACTCCTTCAACTTTCTTCCAGCTTCCTGAAGCGCCAGTCTGATCTCTTCCATTATCTCAGGAACCGGAGCTATGGCTTCCTTCGATTCAGAAGTATAGGGAACGTTTGTTGAGCCCAGATGAACGAGAATGACAGCATTTCCCAGCGGTAGCTCATCTCTGTTTTGCTCAAGCCCATAGTTCTTCCAGTTAATGCTTTCAACAGCCCTTGTCAAAGCGCAGCCGCTCTGCTGATACAGAAGGGGAACCTTGTTTGCAAATCTGAGCAGGATAACTCTGTCGCTCCTTATCTCGCCTCCATAAGCTAAAGCGACTTCTACGAAAAACGGATGACCGCTGTAAACCTTCGGCTTTCTCGTGATCGCAAAGACGAATTCTGGCGAATAATTCTGAAGCAAGCTATTCATCAGAAGCTCTTCTCCAATTGGCGAAAGGCAATCCGTGGGCGGGGGCAGAAGCTCAACACTTTTAAAAGCCTCTATAAGCTTCTGGGCTTCGGATCTTCCAAGGCTTTTCGGATCCTCTTCGCCTGAAAAACCGGATATCCTTATTATTTCATCTGCAATTTTGTCCCCAACTCTAACGAATTCCTCTTTCAGGAACTTTCTGAGCGTATTTGCCTTCGTTTCTCTGAGCATTGCCATGAGCCTTCCAAGCTCTATACCGTGAGGGTGCGGTTTTATGGCTCTTGGAATTCTCGGAATCTCGTTTGAAGTTCTTTTGAATTCGAAAACGTTTCCCTCTACATCGACAAAGGTTATTCTCGCATGCGGATTTATCACCGAAGTCTCCTTCAGATACTCAAAAACGCTCTGCTTCTTTTCCCTGACATAACTTCCAAGAACTTCGAGTTCTATCCTCGTTCCATGAGGCATATACCAGTCTTCTTCCGCTTCTTTCTCTATTATCGGCTCATTTTTCTTCGTATCTATGTATATCTGAACCCTGTAGGCTTTCTGAGAATCGGCGGTTTTTGTTAGAATGCTTGCAGGCTTTCCAGTCGTGAGCTGGGCGTAGAGAACTGCGCCTGATATTCCTATTCCCTGCTGTCCCCTGCTCTGCTTTATTTCATGAAATCTTGAGCCGTAGAGAAGCTTTCCAAAAGCTCTTGCCACGGAATCCTTTTTTATTCCAGGCCCATTGTCCTCAACTATAACCCTGTAAAAGTTGCCACCAGTATGGCTTATTCTGACAAATATGTCCGGAAGGATTCCCGCTTCTTCGCATGCGTCTAGGGAATTGTCAACTGCTTCCTTTACAACAGTTATGAGTGCTTTTGCTGGATTCGTGTATCCAAGAATGTGCTTGTTCTTTTCGAAAAACTCTGCAACACTTATTTCCCTGAGTTCACTCATATCTCTGCTCCAACGACTGTCTGTGTCTTGGTAACTCCCGGAATTTTTCGAATTTCGTCTACGGTCTTGTTGAGCTCGGAAAGGGAGCTTGCATGAATTATTACTACGAAGTCGAACTCTCCAAAGACGTGGTATACGTCTCTTACCCTATCTATTTCCTTCATCTTGAGGTAGACCTCCTTTTCCTTTCCAGCCAGCACGTTAACCAAAGTAACTCCCACGACCATGCAGAGACATTTCCACAACTTTTAATAATTTTTCNCTCTTTTCACNCCAAAAAATAAAAGTCTTGGCGTTGAAATTTTATCATGGAAAAACCCATCCTGCAGGTTGCGCTCGATGTTGTAGAACTGAAAAGGGCTCTGGAGATTGCTGAAGAAGCATTGATTGGGGGAGTTGACTGGATAGAAGCCGGAACTCCCCTTATAAAGAGCGAAGGGATGAACGCCATAAGGGAATTGAAAAAGAAGTTCAAGGACCGAAAAATAGTCGCCGACATGAAAACAATAGATACTGGAGCTGTCGAGGTTGAGATGGCAGCTAAGAGCGGAGCTGATGTTGTCATAATACTGGCTCTGTCTAACGATGCGACAATAGCTGAAGCTATAAGGGCAGGAAGAAAATATGGATGTCAGATAATGGCAGATCTGATAAATCATCCAAAACCAGTTGAAAGAGCAAAAGAGCTTGAAAAATTGGGCGTGGATTACATCAATGTGCATGTCGGAGTAGACCAGCAGATGATAGGGCAGGATCCGATAGAAGTTCTTAAGGAAGTTGTTAACGCTGTCAGCATTCCAGTTGCGACTGCTGGGGGCTTAGATGCTGAAAAAGCGGCAGTTTGCGTTTCGATGGGGGCTAAAATAGTCATAGTCGGCAGCAACATAGTTAAGTCTAGAAATGTTACAGAAGCTGCGAGGAAGATAAGGGACGCAATAGACAAAAAAGCTGGAGCATACGTTAGGAGAAGCTTGGACGATGAGATAAGGGAAATTCTGACAAAGGTCTCAACTCCAAACGTAAGCGATGCGATGCACAGAGCTAGGGCAATGGAAGGAATATATCCGCTCGTTCGAGGAAAAAAGATTGTTGGAAAAGCTGTAACCGTTAGCACAATGGATGGTGATTGGGCTAAGCCAGTCGAAGCGATAAACGTTGCTGGGGAAGGAGACGTCATCGTGATAAAGTGCTCCGGAGACACAGCAGCCGTATGGGGAGAGCTTGCTACGAGGAGCTGCATAAACAGAAAGATTGCTGGAGTCATCATCGATGGAGCTGTAAGAGATGTCGACGACATCAGAGCTCTTGGATTTCCAGTTTTTGCCAAGAAAGAGGTTCCAAATGCTGGAGAACCAAAGGGCTTTGGAGAAATAAACGTTAGGATTTTCTGTGGTGGAATAGAAGTCAATCCAGGAGACTGGATAATAGCGGACGAAAACGGAGTAATGGTAATTCCGAAGCAGAGAGCATATGAAATCGCCAGAAGGGCGCTGGAAATCAAGAAGGCGGAAGACAGGATAAGGAGTGAAATAGAGGAAAAGGGCAGAACCCTCGCAGATGTCATAGAGCTTTACAAATGGGAGAAAGTTCGATAATTGTCGACTCCAATTTAGACAATCAGTTAAATTTATAAACAATCTGCATACTTTAAATATGGATGAAAGAAGATTCGCAGAAAAAATCTGCGGCGAGATTGTTTTGGCAGAAAACAGCGGAGAAACGATGAGAAAATGGAGGCAGATTTTTTCCGTAACGCAAACAGAACTTGCGAAGAAGTTAAATATATCTCCATCAGTAATAAGCGATTACGAGGCCAATAGAAGAAATCCGGGTGTGGCTTTCTTAAGAAGATTTGTGAAGGCTCTTATAGAGATGGATAAGGAGAGGGGCGGAAAGGTTATTTCCAAGTTCGTCGAAATACTGGATCTTCCTTCAGCTTTAATCGACATAGTAGAGTATTCGAAAAGTGTGACAGTCGATGACTTCTGCAGAGCCATTGAAGGTGTAAGGCTCAACGATTTCGAAAGATACGTCAACGGACACACTGTAATCGACAGCATAAGCGCCATAATGAAGTTCAGCTCCTACGATTTCTACAAACTATTCGGACTGACAACAGAAAGAGCTTTGATATTCACCAAGGTAAGCACGGGAAGATCGCCGATGGTTGCGGTAAGGGTTTCGAGTCTGAAGCCATCAACGGTTGTTCTGCATAAAGTTACAAAGGTTGACGAAATAGCGCTTAAAATTGCAGAAGTTGAAAGGATCCCCCTTATCAAAACCGATATGGAAATTTCCGATCTGGTTGAAAATCTCAGGAGGAGTTTCCTATGATCGGAATCGTTTCCTATGGGACCTACATACCGAAGTTCAGGATAAAGGTTGAAGAAATAACGAGGATCTGGAATGAAGATGCTGAAACGGTAAAACAAAACCTCGGAGTTCTTGAAAAATCTGTTCCAGATGTAGATGAAGATACTGCAACAATGGCAGTTGAAGCTGGAAGAGAGGCGATTTCAAGGGCAAGGATAAAGCCGGAAAAAATAGGTGCCATATTCGTTGGCTCGGAAAGCCATCCATATGCCGTTAAACCGACAGCGACAATAGTGGGAGAAGCCCTTGGAGTAGGGAACTATTACTTCTGCGCGGATCTTGAATTTGCATGCAAGGCAGCCACAGCCGGAATGCAGATTTGTTATGCGATGGTCAAAGCCGGAATGATAGAATATGGCCTTTCCATTGGCTCAGATGTTGCCCAGGCTAAGCCAGGAGATGCTCTGGAATACACAGCAGCAGCTGGAGCTGCGGCAGTATTGATCGGGAAGGATCCCATTGCAGAGATAGAAGCTACAGTTTCATACACCAGCGATACCCCTGATTTCTGGAGAAGAGAACTTCAACCATATCCAAGCCACGGTGGCAGATTTACAGGATTTCCGGCATATTTCAGACACATAGTCATGGCAGCAAAGAAGCTTATGGAAGAATTCGGCTACACGGCAAAGGATTTCGACTATGCAGTTTTTCACCAGCCAAATGCAAAGTTTCCGCAAAGGGTTGCTTCAATGCTTGGCTTTAGTGAAGAAAAAATAGCAGATGGAATGATTGTAAGGTTCATCGGCAACACATATTCAGCGTCATCACTCCTTGGCCTATGCAGCATTTTAGACAAAGCAATGCCTGATCAGAGAATACTGCTAGTTTCCTTTGGCTCCGGAGCCGGAAGCGATGCGTTTGCAATTCGGGTAACGGATAGAATTTTGGACTATCCTAGAAACACTAGAGTCTGGGACAAGCTGAAGGAATGCGTTTACATAGATTACGCCCTCTACCTTAAGCACAGGAGGATGATAAGATGAGGGTTGCGATAATTGGTGTTGGAACCACTGAATTTGGAGAACTTTGGGAGAAAAGCTTCAGAAGCCTATTTCTTTCTGCAGGTCTTTCAGCCCTAGAAGATGCCGGAATTGGAGGAAAGGAAATAGAGGCAATATACATTGGCAACATGAGTGCAGGGAAGTTCATAGATCAAGAGCATATAGCTGCGCTGATCGCCGATCATGCTGGTCTGGCTGAGTTTGGAATTCCGGCTGTAAGAGTTGAAAACGCTGATGCAAGCGGTGGTTCTGCTTTCAGACAGGCTTACATGGCTGTAGCATCTGGAATGCACAGCATAGCAATTGCGGCTGGAATAGAAAAAGTTAGCGATGCAAAAGATCCGATGGAAATTCTCTCGACGGCAATAGATCAGGAATGGGAAAGATTCGTTGGAGCAAATTTGCCAGCAATTTACGCAATAATAGCAAGATTACACATGCACAAATTCGGAACAAAAGAAGAAGATTTGGCTATGATAGCTGTAAAGAATCACAGAAATGCCGTTCACAATCCAAAAGCCCAGTTCAGAAAGGAGATAAGCGTGGAAGACGTCATGAATTCTCCATACGTAGCAGAACCTTTGAAAGTTTTGGATTGCGCACCTCTGAGCGATGGTGCTTCGGCTGTAATTTTGGCAAACGAGGAGATCGCAAGGAAGATATGCGACACTCCAGTCTACGTGGAAGCCTGCACTCAGGCAAGCGATTACTTCTCAATTCAGAACAGAAGGGATATCCTGACATTCCAAGCTGTTATTAAGGCTTCTAGAGATGCTTATAGAATTGCAAAAATAGAACCAAGGGACATCGATGTGGCGGAAGTTCACGATTCCTTCACGATCGCAGAGCTAATAGCCTACGAAGATTTGGGCTTTGCGAAAAAAGGAGAGGGAGCAAAGCTTATAAGGGAAGGTGAAACGGAGATAGGAGGAAGAATTCCAGTAAACACTTCCGGTGGTTTAAAAGCTTGTGGTCATGCAGTTGGAGCAACTGGTATAAGGCAGATCGTCGATCTCGTAATTCAGTTGCGCGGGGAAGCGAAGAAGAGACAAGTGGATGCAGAAAAAGCCCTTGCATTGAACATTGGCGGAAGCGGAGCAACTGCTGTTGTCACAATACTTTCGAGGTGATGAAAATGGTTCCCAGAATATGGAGAAGGATAAAGTATAGATACAACACAATAACAAGCTTTTGCGAGAGTTGCGGGAGCTATTATTATCCGCAGAGAGAGATTTGTCCGAAATGCAGGAGGAAGGGAGCCATAAGAGATGTCGAAATCGATGGAGAAGGGACTGTTCTGAGCTACACTATAGTAAATGGCAGAAAAATAGCGCTGATAGAGTTCGAAAACGGCGCAAGAATGCTTGCAGAAGTATGCGGAGACATAGAAATCGGAAGCAAGGTTAGAAAGGTTTTCAGAAGATACGGAGAGGATGGAGAAGATGGAATAATCTACTATGGAACGAAGTTCATTCCGATCAGTTGATTTTTATTTTAACCTCTTTCAGAAGCCTCAAATCCGGAGCCGAAATCTTCGCCATTGAGATTCCGATCAGAATGCTTAGAATAGACAGAATGAGCATTAAAATCGATTTTCTCGATTCCTCATAGAGAGCCTTTCTCCCTTTATCCGTTAATTTGTAGTAAATCCATTTTCTACCTTCATTTAGCCTTCTTATCAGTTCGGCATCTACCAGCTTGTTCAGATGCCCCTTAACAGAGGACTTGGAAATTTCGAGCTCTTTCGAGAGCTCGCTCAAAGTCATCCTTCTTCCATTCAGCTTCTTAAGAATTTCCAACTTCCTTTCAGACAGCAAAGCGAGCTTTCTCTTTTCCAAGAGTCTGTCCATATATGAATGAATTAAAAAATTTTATCTATCTGCGTGTTCATGAGCTTTGTGAAAGAGCTCGTGCTAGCCTTGGATCTGGAAGATAGGAGAAGCGCTTTGAAAATAGCCGAAAACCTTTCCGATCTGGTCGACAGGTTCAAGGTCAACTACCCGCTGATAATTTCCTCGGGTATTAGAATAATTTCCGAGATATCAGAGCTGAAGCCCGTGATTGCAGATTTGAAGATTGCAGATGTTCCACATATAGCCGCAAAGATTGCCGAGATTGCTTTCAGAAACGATGCGCAGGCTGTGATAATTCACGGATTTGCTGGAAGCGATATGATGAAAGCTGTATTGAGCGTTGCAAAGCGCTATGGCTGTGAAGTTTACGTTGTAACAGAACTCAGCAGCGAAGGCGGGAAAGAGTTCATGGGAAGATTCTCGATAGAGATAGCAAAGATGGCCAAAGATAATGGCTGCAATGGATTAATAGCACCAGCTACGAGACTGGACAAGCTCAAGGAGATAAGAGAAGCTGCCGGAGATATTAAAATTCTATGCCCGGGAATTGGGGCGCAGGGAGGTAGTTTGGATGCTCTGAAATTTGCAGATGGCATAATAGTTGGCAGAAGCATATACTTGGCAGAAAATCCAAGAGAGGTTGCAAGGGAGCTGAGAAGCCGTGTTCAGGCTTATAGCTTTAGACCTTGACGGAACTCTTGTTGAGCTCAACATACCATTCGAATCAATAAGGAAGAGGCTGAACATAAAGGAGGGATTCATTCTGGAAAGGATACTGGAAGAGAAGGATGAAAAGAGAAGAGCCGAGATGCTCAGAATACTCGAAGATTTCGAGCTGGAAAGTGCAAGGAATGCAAAGCTTGCCTTCTATGCTGCCGAACTTTTGAGCTTTCTGAGAAAATCTGGAATAATTCATGGAATAGTCACAAGGAACAGCAAAAAAAGCGCTGAGATAATAGCCAAAAAGTTCGATCTGAAGTTTGACTTCATCGTTTCAAGAGAGGATGCAAAACCAAAGCCTTCCGAAGAGCCAATTAGGATGATCATGAGAAGATTCAATGTAAGAGGAGAGGAAACCCTTGTTGTAGGCGACTTCCTTTTCGATCTGCTGGCTGGAAAAAAGGCTGGGGCAAAGACAGCGCTGATAATTCATGATAAAAATGCCGGAATGCTGGAAAAATTTAAGCCCTATGCGGACTATGTTTTTCATTCATTGAAAGAACTGGCGGAATTCTTGGGGGATAGAGATGATACCGAAAGACCATCCGAGGTATGAGTCTCTGGTTACGAGGGAAAAGTTGGTGGAAGGAGTAAAGCTCGGAGTAACAGCTTTACAAGGCCTCATAGCCCATGGCAGAGGAGAAGCATTTGACTATATTCTTGGCGAGAGAACGAGAGATTTCGCTTTAAAAGCTGAAAAAGCTGCAGTTGCGGCTCTTCTTCTTGCAAAAAATCCTGTTATTAGTGTAAACGGGAACGTGGCAGTTCTTGTTCCAAAAGAAATAAAAGAGCTGGCTGAAGAAGTTAAGGCAAAGGTTGAGATAAACGTATTCCACTTCAGCAAAGAAAGAGTTGAAAGAATCGCCGAATATCTTTCAAAATTCGGGATCGATGCATTGCATGCATGCGATGCNGAGCTAAANGGTCTGAGCTCTGCAAGGAGAATAGTTGACAGCAGGGGAATATTGATTGCNGACGTAGTGCTGGTCCCGCTTGAAGATGGAGACAGGTGCGAGATCCTAAAGAGGCATGGTAAAAAAGTAATAGCGATAGATCTGAATCCGCTTTCAAGAACTGCAAGGATGGCAGACATAACGATAGTCGACAACATTACAAGAGCGATTCCAAAAATGATCGAGCTTGCGAGGGAGATGAAGAAGCTGGAAAGAGAGGAGCTGGAATCGATATTGAAAAACTACAACAACAGGGAAATCCTGAAGGAGGCATTGAACGGAATAATAGAATACCTTGAAACCATGAAAGGTTCACTTTAACTTCCTTTCAACGTATCTTCCCCTCTCTTCGATTTCTTCAGCCCTCTTAATGACCTCCTCTCTTCCAAGCTCAAGATAGCCTTCGATAAAAGCCTTTTTTAAGCTTTCCCAGTTTTCAAATCCTGCTTTAAGCGATTCGAAGTAAACGTGCACATCGACGCCTTTTGACTCAATCCTGCTGTCGATGAAAGCAAGTCCAAAGTCGACGAAGTAGATCTTTCCTTCGCTCAGGATCATGTTCATCGGCGTTATGTCGCCATGGATTATGTTGACGCTGTGGAGCTTTGCTACAAGCCTTCCGATTTCCCTGCTTATTTCTTCGCTCATGCAATCCTTCACCGGGATTCCATGTATTCTCTCCATAATAATGGTGTCTCCTTCAACATCCAGAATTACTGGCGTAGGAACTCCGGCTCTTCTCGCAAGAGATATGAGCCTAGCTTCAGTTCTGGTTCTTCTAAGCCTTAAAATCTCGTCTATGTCCTTTATCCTATACCTCTTCGGCTTTCTCTTCTTTATTACAACTTCTTCCTCTATCCTAACTTCAGCCTCGCCACCCAGGTAGATCATAAAAAGGCTCCTCCCCAGAATTATTTAAATTTCCGGAACAACTAGGATCCTGCCGTTGTGCTTCACGATTTCAGCTCTTATGCCGTAGACTTCCCTCAGGGTTTCGCTGTCGATTACCTCAATGCCACCAAATGCGAATATCCTTCCGTTCTTCAAAAGCAAAACCCTGTCTGCGTAGCTTAGAGCGAGATTTATGTCGTGCATTGTAACAATTGCAGAAATTCCTTTCTCTCTAACAGCTTTTTTGACCATTCTCATGACTTCAACCTGATTTTTTATGTCCAGATTGTTTGTCGGCTCATCCAGAAGCAAATATTTCGGCTGCTGTGCAAAAGCCCTTGCAATCAAAACGAGCTGCATTTCACCACCGCTGAGCTCTTTCAGCTTTCTCAATGCCAAGTGCTCTATGCCGAACATCCTTATCGTTTCTTCAACTATTCTCAAGTCTTCTTCACTCACGCTCCATTTTATGTATGGTCTTCTGCCAAGCAGAATTGCGTCGAAAACAGTTAAAAAGCTTGCTTCTCCCCTCTGAGGAACATAACCAAACTTCCTTGCAATTTCAATAGGTGGGAGCTTTTTCAAGTCAAATTTCTCCAGATAAACTGCCCCTCTAGGCTTCAGAATTCCGTTTATGCACTTTAAAAGAGTGGTCTTTCCGCTTCCATTTGGGCCTAGAATGAACAGCATCTCGCCTTCTTTAACTGAAAAGGCTATTTCATGCAGAACTTCTCTTTTCCCATAGGTAAAAGAGAGATTCTCAACCTCCAGCACTTCTACCACCTCTAAGCAAAAGATATATGAACATGGGTGCCCCAAGAATTGAGGTGATTATTCCAACTGGGATTATAACGGGGGAAATGATCGTTCTGCCTACCGTATCGGAGATTAGCAGAATGATTGCGCCAATGATTGCACAGTTAGGAATAAGAAATCTGTAGTCTCCCCCAATTACCAGCCTGACCACATGAGGAGCGATCAGGCCGATAAAGCCTATTATTCCCGTGAAGGAAACACAGACAGCTGTAAGAAAGGATGAGACAAGCATTCCTTCAAGCCTTACCTTCTGCGGATTTACACCGAGAGAGATCGCTGTTTCATCCCCAGCTAATAGAGCGTTGTAGTCCCATCTGCGATAGAAGAAGTAGAGAGAACAGAGGAAAAATGTGACCAAGATTATGTATATTTCAATCCATCTAGCCCTTCCAACATCGCCGAAAGTCCAGAAAACGATGGATGCAACCTGAACGTCTGTAGCAAAATACTGGATCAGCATAACAAAAGCTTGGAACAAAGCGGACATAGCAACTCCGGCGAGAATTATGGCCTCTGGAGATAAATCCCTGAGCTTTGCAAGTGCTAGGATCACGAATGCGCTTATCAGGGAACCTAAAAAGGCGAATATTGGAACAGCATAGGGGTTGAAGATTGTCAGAGATTCACCAACGCGATGCATTTTTCCAAGACCGAAAAAAACAATTGCAACCGCAGCTCCGAAGGCTGCAGCTTGCGATATTCCAAGGGTGAACGGAGAAGCAAGCGGGTTCCTGAGAATGCACTGCATAACAGCACCGCTTAAAGCCAAGCTTGATCCAACGAGAATTGCTGTCAAAATTCTTGGAATTCTTACATTCCAAAGAACGGGATTGCCTCCTGATATTTCCCTTAAAAGCTCTTTAAGCGGAATTTCGTAAGATCCAAGGCTTAATGCGATTGCAGATAAGGATAAAAGCAATAAAAGTGAAAAAATACCGAAAGAAATTCTTTTCCAAACAAACTTTTCGTACTCACCAGCTACTGACATCTATCCTTCCCAGCTCCCCATACTTGGAAGAAATTTCCTCATAGAGTGGCTTTCCGACAAAGAATCTGTATATCTCGTTCGCCTTTTCCCTAATTTCGATGTCTTTGAACTTTTCAGGATATAGAACCTTTCCGACCCAGTAGCTGTTCACCAAAGCTTGCTCTATGTTCGTGTTGTAGAAGTTGAAGGAGTATATCCCATAGACTTTCCCTTCCCTGAATGCTTTCAGCGAATCGTAGAAGCTCCTGTCCTTTGAGTAATCATCCTTAACAAGCTGGAGATTTCCGAGATCTAGGAATATGATTTCAGGCTGCTCCTTCAGCAGGAACTCCTTATCGACGAAAACGTGAGCAGTTGTGTTTACCTTGCATGCTATGTTCTCGCTGAAGATGTTGTTCACCTCAAACGGCGGAAATCTGCATGTTGTCGAGGTTATCCCATGACCTCCTTTAAAACCAAGTGCTCCTACGTAAACCTTTGAAGGCCTTTCTGCGTTCCTCGTCCTGTTGTCCAGATCTACAACGATATCGTTTATGTAAGCAATTACCTCCTCAGCCCTCTTTTCCTCTCCCAGTATCTTTCCCATCAGCCTTATTGACTCGAAGAGCTCCGTAGTTCTGAAGTTGCCCAAAGTGCCAT
>Ga0065719_102372_pt1 | contig 39815 bp, 49 predicted proteins | sample GBSCel85sediment_FD_59106 | JGI IMG/M metagenome (GOLD analysis project Ga0065719, IMG submission 59106) | Hot spring sediment microbial communities from Great Boiling Spring, Nevada - Cellulolytic enrichment CS 85C v3 (version 3) | ecosystem: Environmental > Aquatic > Thermal springs > Hot... | reverse complement strand
TTATAAAATTTTTAGGGAGGAGAGGAAATGGCGAAGCCTAAATTTGAGAGGAAGAAGCCTCATTTAAATGTAGGGACTATTGGGCATATTGATCATGGGAAGACTACATTAACGAGTGCGATAACGAGGGTGTTATCGACGAAGGGATTAGCAAGGTGGGTTCCATTTGATGAGATAGACAAGGCACCTGAGGAGAAGGCAAGGGGTATAACGATACAGCTTGCGCATGTGGAGTATGAGAGTGAGAAGAGGCATTATGCGCATATAGATTGTCCTGGTCATGCTGATTATATAAAGAACATGATAACTGGGGCTGCGCAGATGGACGGGTCAATACTTGTTGTTGCAGCGGATGATGGGCCTATGCCTCAGACGAGGGAGCATGTATTACTTGCGAGGCAGGTGAATGTTCCGTACATATTGGTATTTATGAACAAGATTGACATGGTGGATGATCCTGAGTTATTGGATTTAGTTGAGTTAGAGGTTAGGGAATTACTTACGAAGTATGGATTTCCTGGGGATGAGGTACCGGTTATAAGGGGTAGTGCGTTGAGGGCGCTTGAGTGTGGGTGTGGTAAGGAGGAGTGTCAGTGGTGTGGGTCTATATGGCAGTTAGTAAGGGCTATGGATGAGTATATACCTGAGCCAATAAGGGATGTAGACAAGCCGTTTTTGATGCCTATAGAGGATGTATTTAGTATAAGTGGTAGGGGAACGGTTGTGACGGGTAAGGTAGAGAGGGGTGTGTTGAGGCCTGGAGATGAGGTTGAGGTGGTGGGGCTTAGGCCGACGATTAAGACGGTTGCAACTAGTATTGAGATGTTTAGGAAGATACTTGATGAGGCATTACCTGGTGATAATATAGGGATACTTTTGAGGGGTGTAGGGAAGGATGATGTAGAGAGGGGTCAGGTGGTAGCGAAGCCTGGTAGTATAAAGCCGCATATTAAGTTTAAGGCTGAGGTATATGTGTTAAAGAAGGAGGAGGGTGGGAGGCATACGCCGTTTTTTAGTGGTTATAGGCCGCAGTTTTATTTTAGGACGACAGATGTTACAGGGGTTATAAAGTTACCTGATGGGGTTGAGATGGTGATGCCTGGGGATAATGTGGAGTTAGAGGTTGAGTTAATAAAGCCTGTTGCATTAGAGGAGGGATTGAGGTTTGCTATAAGAGAGGGTGGAAGGACAGTTGGAGCAGGAGTTGTTACAAAAATTTTAGAATAAAAGAGGTGTGAGGTTTAAATATGGTACCTATGCAAAAGATAAGGATAAAGCTAAAAAGCTTTGATCATAGAATACTTGATAAATCCTGTAATGAATATTAGTAAATACAGCTAAGGAAACAGGTAGCTAAAGTAGTTCGGTCCAAATTCCACTTCCTACTAAAATAAGCAGATGGACAGTGCTTAGATCTCCTCATATTGATAAAAACTCAAGAGAACAATTTGAAATAAGGATTCACAAAAGACTTATTGAAATATTAGAACCTACACAACAAACTATAGATGCTTTGATGCAACTTGAATTACCTGCAGGAGTAGAAGTAGAAATAAAGGTATAAAAGGGAGTGAAGAAAAATGAAGCTTGAAGGACTAATAGGAAAAAAGTTGGGAATGACAAGAATATTTGATGAAGAAGGAAATGCTATACCAGTTACTGTTTTACAAGTAGGACCTTGTGCAGTAGTTCAAATAAAAACAGTAGAAAAAGATGGGTATAATGCGGTACAATTAGGTTTTGATCCTAAAAAGCTTACTAAATGCACTTTTCCTATGATAGGACATTTTTTGAAAGCAGGATTAGAAACAGGATTTTATATTTTAAGAGAATTTAGAATAGATGATCCCTCGGAGTTTAAGCCAGGACAATATATTTCTCTTTCTGATTTAGCTTTAGAAAAAGGTATTAAAGTAGATGTTACAGGAACTTCGAAGGGAAGAGGTTTTACAGGGACTATTAAAAGATGGAATTTCTCAAGACAACCTATGAGCCACGGTGCAAAACAGGTTCATCGTAAAAAAGGGTCAAGTGGATCAACCACTTTTCCTGGAAGAGTTATAAAAGGAAAGAAAATGCCAGGACATTATGGAAATGAAACAGTTACAATTAAGAATTTAACTGTGGTAGATATAATTCCAGAAAAAAATTTACTTTTAGTAAAGGGTGCTATTCCTGGATGGAACAACGGATATGTAATGGTTTATTTTAAAGAGAAGGGGAGTTAAAAATGGAGGCTATAAAAGCAAAGTTAATTGATAGTTCAGCTAATATAATTGGTGAAATAGAATTACCTTCAGATTTATATGGAGTAACTCCCAAGGTTGGATTACTACATGAAGTTGTTCGTTGGCAGATGGCAAGATGGAGAGCAGGAACTGCTTGTACTAAAACAAGAGGTGAAGTAAGAGGAGGAGGAAGAAAGCCTTGGCCTCAAAAACATACTGGAAGAGCAAGACAAGGATCTATTAGAGCTCCTCAATGGGTTGGAGGAGGGGTAGTTCATGGTCCAAAACCAAGAAGTTATGAGTTTAAATTAAATAAAAAAGTAAGAAGATTAGGATTAAAAATGGCTCTTTCTTCAAGAGTCTTTAGACTAAATAAAGTTTATGTGGCTGAAGATTTTCCTGTGAAAGACAAACCAAAAACAAAAGTTTTAAAGAACTTTTTAGATACCTTAGGGATAAATGATGCTTTGATTGTGGTTCCAGAAAGAAATTTAATATTAGAAAAAAGCGCAGATAATTTACCTAAGGTTAAGGTTCTTGCAGTTGAAGGATTGAATGTTTATGATATTTTAAACCACCAAAATTTAATTTTAGCAAAAGATGCTTTACCAAAAATAGAGGAGCGTTTAAGGAGATAGGAAAATGAGAGATCCAAGAACAATTATTTTAGCACCTATTATTACAGAGAAGTCTATGTATTTGAAAGAAAAATATAATCAAGTTAGTTTTTGGGTAGACCCCTCTGCTAATAAAATAGAGATAAAGAAAGCAGTAGAAGACCTATTTAAAGTTAAAGTTGTAGATGTACAAACTATAAGAGTTAAAGGAAAACCTAAGGGAGGATTTAGAAATCCTGGAAGAACTTCAATAAGAAAGAAAGCAATAGTAAGACTTGCAGAAGGACAAACTATAGAATTTTTTGAAACTTTATAAATAAAGGGGTGAAAAAATATGCCTATTAAAAAATTTAAACCTACTTCACCTGGCAGAAGGTTTATGACTTGTTTAGTTAATCCGGAACTTTCTAAAAAGGAGCCGGAGAAGAGTTTGGTTGAACCTTTAAAAAAGACAGGAGGAAGAAATAATTATGGAAGAATTACAGTAAGATTTAGAGGTGGTGGACATAAAAGACTTTATCGTATTATTGATTTTAAAAGAGACAAAGATAATATTCCAGCAAAAGTTATAGCTTTAGAATACGATCCTAATAGATCAGCCAATATTGCTCTTCTTCAGTATGCTGATGGAGAAAAAAGATATATTTTAGCTCCAGAGGGTTTAAAGGTAGGCGATGTAGTTATGTCTGGAGAGAATGTGGAAATAAAAGTAGGTAATGCTCTACCTTTAAAAAATATTCCAGTAGGAACTATGGTTCATAATGTAGAGTTAAGACCCAAAAAAGGTGGACAAATTGCCCGTTCTGCAGGTACTTTTGCTCAAATACTTGGTAAAGAGGGTGATTATGTAATATTGAGGCTTCCTTCTGGTGAAATAAGAATGGTTCATGGAGATTGTAAAGCTACTATTGGACAAGTAGGGAATTTAGATTGGGAAAATATAACNATTGGTAAAGCAGGAAGGTCAAGATGGCTTGGAAGAAGACCTCATGTAAGGGGTGTAGCTATGAACCCAGTTGATCACCCCTTAGGAGGTGGAGAAGGAAGATCTCATGGCGGAAGACATCCCTGTTCTCCTTGGGGTTGGTTATGTAAAGGATTGAAAACCCGTAAGAAAAAACCTTCTGATAAATTCATTTTAAAGAGAAGGAAGTAAGTATCTGGAGGTGATTTGAATGCCAAGATCAAAAAAGAAAGGTCCGTTTGTAGATGAACATTTATTAAAAAAAGTTTTAAAAGCTAAGGAAACCGGAGATAAAAAGCCAATAAAAACTTGGAGCAGAAGATCTACTATAATTCCTGAAATGGTAGGATTAACTTTTGCAGTCCATAATGGGCATAAATTTATTCCTGTTTATGTAACAGAAAATATGGTAGGACACAAATTAGGAGAGTTTGCGCCCACGAGAACTTATAAAGGACATCCTGCAGATAAAGGAAGAGTTAAAGGAGTAAAGAAAAAATAAAGGAGAAAAAAATGAAGGCTCGAGCAACAGCTAAATATGTTTTAATTTCTCCTTATAAAGCAAGGTTAGTAATTAATTTGATAAGGGGGAAAAAGGTAGATGAAGCACTAAGTATTTTACAATTTACTCCTAAAAAGGCTGCAAGAATTATTAAAAAGGTTTTAGAAAGTGCAATTGCAAATGCAGAAAATAATTATGGAATGGATGTAGATAAACTTTATGTAACAGAGGCTTATGTAGATGAGGGGCCTCGTTTAAAAAGAATCTGGCCCAGAGCTTGGGGTAGGGCAAGTAGAATTTTAAGGAGAATGAGCCATATTACTGTAGTTGTTGAAGAAAAAGATTTAGAAAAAAAGAAAAAAAGGAGGTAAATCTTGGGGCAGAAGGTTAACCCTATAGGATTAAGAATTGGTATTATAAAAACTTGGGATTCTCGTTGGTTTGCAAAGCCCTCTGAATTTGCTAAATATGTACATGAAGATTATTTAATAAGAAAATATCTTAAAGATAATTATTTTCACGCAGGAATTGCAAGGATTGAGATAGAAAGAGCTTCAAATAAAGTAAGAGTAATAATACACTCTGCTCGTCCAGGAATTATAATAGGTAAGAAAGGAGCAGAAATAGAAAAAATTAAAAAAGAATTAGCAGAGATTGCTAAAAATAAAGAAATAGAAGTTTTAGTTAATGAAGTAAGAAGACCTGAGCTTGAAGCTCAACTTGTGGCTGAAAATATTGCAACTCAGATAGAAAGGAGAGTTTCTTTTAGAAGGGCTATGAAAAGAGCAGTTACTTTAGTTATGAGATTTGGGGCACAAGGAGTAAAAGTGCAGTGTTCTGGGAGATTGGGAGGTGTTGAAATTGCAAGAAGTGAATGGTACAGAGTGGGAAGAGTTCCTTTATCCACATTGAGGGCTGATATTGATTATGGTTTTGCAGAGGCTATTACAAAATATGGAAGCATAGGGGTAAAGGTTTGGATATTTAAAGGTGAAGTATTACCTGAGAAAGGAGAACGGGAAAAAATAGTAATATAAAGTTAAAGGGGTGAAAAGATGTTACTTCAACCAAAAAAGACAAAATATAGAAAGCAACAAAAGGGTAGAGTTAGAGGGAAAGCTACTTGTGGATACACCTTAGAATTTGGAGAATATGGTTTAAAAGTTTTAGAGGGAGGCTGGTTAACAGCTCAACAATTAGAAGCTGGTAGAGTTGCTATTGTAAGAACAGCTAAAAAGGGTGCAAAGATATGGATCAGAGTCTTTCCTGATAAACCTATTACTAAAAAACCTGCAGAAACTCGTATGGGTAAGGGGAAAGGAGCTGTAGAAGGATGGGTAGCTGTTGTAAAACCAGGTAGAATTATTTATGAAATTTCCGGAGTACCAGAAGAAGTTGCAAAAGAGGCATTAAGACTTGCTGCAAGTAAACTCCCTTTTAAGTGTAAAATTGTAAGTAGGGAGGAAATTTAATGAAAGCTCGTGAATTGAGAGAACTTTCTATACCTGAATTAAAAGAAAAATTATCTCAATTAAGGGAAGAATTGTTTAATTTAAGATTTCAAAAAACTATACATAAACTTGAAAATCCTATGAGAATTAGACAGGTTAAAAGAGATATCGCAAGAATTTTAACTATTTTAAGGGAAAAAGAACTTAATATTAGATAATCTCAGGAGAATTACTATGGGTAAAAGAAAGCAATTTATAGGAACTGTAGTGAGTGACAAAATGGATAAAACAGTTGTAGTAATGGTAGAAACTTTAGTTAAACATCCTTTATATGGAAAATATATAAAAAGAAGAAAAAAATATATGGCTCACGATGAAAATAATGAATGTAAAGTTGGGGATAAAGTTTTAATAGAAGAGACAAGACCACTTTCTCGTAGAAAAAGGTGGAGAGTAAGACAAATATTAGAAAGAGGAAAAATTGTTGAATTAGGAAAAGGTTTAGAGGAGGGTGGTGAGGAATGATTCAACAGCAAACGTATTTAAATGTAGCTGACAATTCAGGTGCAAAAAAAATAATGTGTATTCGTGTATTGGGAGGTCCTGGCAGGAAATATGGTTCTGTGGGGGATATTATTGTTGCCTCTGTAAAAGAGGCACTTCCTAATTCTAAAGTAAAAGAAGGAGATGTAGTAAGAGCTGTAATAGTTAGAACAAAAAAAGAGGTGGCAAGACCTGATGGAACGTATGTTAGATTTGATGAAAATGCGGCGGTTTTGATAAATCAATATAAAGAACCTATTGGAACTCGTATTTTCGGCCCTGTAGCAAGAGAGTTAAGAACAAAAGGTTTTATGAAGATTATATCTTTAGCTCCAGAAGTAGTATAAAAGTTAAAGGAGATAGAATTATGATAAAAAGAGGTGTAAGTAAAAATTTACCTAAACCTCATGAAGCAAAAGTTCATATAAGAAAAAATGATATGGTAGTAGTAATAGCTGGTAAAGATAAAGGGAAAATTGGGAAGGTATTAAAGGTTTTTCCAAGAAAAGGAAGGGCAATTGTTGAAGGGGTAAATATTGTAAAAAAGCATATGAAACCCACACCTTATAGTAGCGGAGGAATTATAGAAAAACCTGCTCCAATTCATGTTTCAAATTTAATGATATATTGCCCCAAATGTAAGAGAGGTGTAAAGGTAGGTAGGAAATTTCTTGAAGATGGGACTAAAGTAAGATTTTGTAAAAAGTGTGGAGAAATAATTGAGGCAAAGGAGTAAAAAATGAGTTGGTTGAAAGATTATTATCTTAATGAAGTGAGGAAAAGGTTAATGGAAAAATTTAATTATAAGAATATCTATGAAGTTCCAAAAATTGAAAAAATATGCATAAATATGGGATTAGGAGAAGCTACAGCTAATCCTAAAATTATTGACCAAGCCTTAGTTGAGCTTGCTCAAATTACAGGACAAAAACCTAAAATTTGCAGAGCAAGAAAATCTATAGCTGGATTTAAACTAAGGAAAGGTGTTCCAATCGGAGTTGCAGTAACTTTAAGAAGAAAAAGGATGTATGATTTTTTGGCAAGACTTATTCACGTTGCCCTACCCAGAGTAAAGGATTTCAAAGGTCTTTCAAGATCAGGATTTGACGGAAGAGGAAATTATACTTTCGGTATAACAGATCATACTATTTTTCCAGAAGTAGATTCAAGTAAAGTTGAAAAAATAAAAGGGATGAGTATTACTATTGTTACCACAGCTGAAACAGATGAAGAAGCATATGAACTTTTAAAAGAATTAGGTATGCCATTTAGGAGGTAATTTTAAATGCCAAGAAAAGCCCAAATAGAAAAAGCAAAAAGAGAGCCAAAATTTAAGGTTAGAAAAAGAAATCGATGTTCCATTTGCGGAAGACCAAGGGGATATATAAGAAGATTTGGTCTCTGTAGAATGTGCTTTAGAAAATTAGCTTCTGAAGGAAAAATTCCTGGGGTTAGAAAAGCAAGTTGGTAGGAGGGATATAAGATATGATGACAGATCCAATTGGTGATATGTTAATAAGGATTAAAAATGCTTTAATGGCAAGACATAAAAGTGTTATTATTCCTGCCTCTAAAATAAAATTAGAAATAGCAAGGATATTAAAAGAAGAAGGTTATATAGAGGATTATAAATACATTAAAGAAGAACCACAACCTAAAATTGAAATAATTCTTAAATATGACGAAAACAAACGCCCAGTTATAGCAGGGGTTAAAAGAGTAAGTAAACCTGGAAGAAGGATATATAAGGGTTACAGAGATTTACCTAAGGTATTAGATGGTTTTGGTATTGCTATAGTTTCTACCTCACAAGGAATTATGACAGATCACGAAGCAAGAAAAAGAAAAATTGGCGGAGAGGTTATTTGCGAAATTTGGTAAAAGGGGTTTTAAAATGGGAGAATTATCTCGTATAGGAAGAAAACCTATTAAAATACCAAGTGGAGTAAAAGTTCAAATTAAAGAGGATGGGATTATTGAAGTTGAAGGCCCAAAAGGTAAACTGGTTAAAAAATTACCACCTTTAGTTAAAGTGCATATTGAAGATAATACCTTAATTGTTCTTCAAGATGAGGTAAGGAAAAAACTTAAAAAGAAAGCGAAAGCCTTTCAAGGATTAGCAAGATCTCTGATAAATAACATGGTAATTGGAGTTACCGAAGGATTTAAAAAATCTTTAGATATTGTAGGACTTGGTTATAAAGCGGAACTTAAGGGAGATGAAATAATTTTTAGTTTAGGTTATTCTCATCCTATTAATTTTAAATTGCCTGAAGGGATTTCAGCTAAAATTGAAAAGGGAAGCGGAGATATCCAAGCAAGAGTTATTATAGAAGGAATAGATAAAGAATTAGTTGGGCAGGTGGCTGCAAATATTAGAAAACTTAGACCACCAGAACCTTACAAAGGAAAGGGTATCAGATATACAGGAGAAGTAATTTACAGAAAAGCTGGTAAAGCTGGAAAAGGAGCTAAATAAGTAAAGGAGCAGTGTATGGCTAAGCTTGAGAAACGTAAAAGAAAAGAAGAGGCAAGATTAAGAAGAAAAAAGAGGATTAGAAAAAAAATTTTTGGAACCCCTGAAAGACCAAGGTTATGTGTTTATAAAAGTTGTAAACATATTTATGCACAAATTATAGATGATACTATTGGACATACTTTAGTTGCAGCATCATCTCTTTCTCCAGAAATAAGAGAAAAATTGGAAGAGTTAAAGAAAAAGGGTGGAAAAACTGAGGTAGCAAAAGCAGTAGGAGAGTTAATAGCTAAAAAAGCTTTAGAAAAAGGAATTACTAAAGTTTGTTTTGATAGAGGTGGATTTAAATATCATGGTAGAATTAAAGCTTTGGCTGATGCTGCAAGAGCTGCAGGATTAGAATTTTAAAAATTTAAAGGAGGTAGGCTTTGGCAAAAGTAGAAGAAGAATTTATAGAAAAAATAATAATGATAAATAGAGTAACTAAAGTTACAAAAGGTGGTAAGAAGTTGAGATTTTCAGCTTTGGTTGTGGTAGGAGATGGAAAGGGAAAAGTTGGTTTTGGACTTGGTAAAGCTCCAGAAGTTCCAGATGCTATAAGGAAGGCTATAGAAAAAGCCAAAAAAAACCTTATTGAGGTTCCGATAGTTAAAGGGACTATTCCTCATTCTATAATGAGTAAATTTGCTTCAACTAAGATATTACTAAAACCAGCTAAATCAGGAACTGGAGTTATCGCTGGGGGTACAGTGCGTGCTATAATGGATGCAGCTGGGATAACAGATGTAGTAACTAAATGTATAGGAAGTAGTAACCCCCACAATCTTGTAAAAGCTACTTTTAAAGCCTTATCTCAACTCCAAAGTTTAGAATATGTGGTTAAAAAGAGAGGAAAAACTGTAGAGGAAATTTTAGCTCAGGTGAGGGCATGATGAAAAGATTAAAAATAACTTTAGTAAGAAGTAAATTTGGAAGGAACCCTGATCAAAGAGAAGCTTTAAAGGGATTAGGATTAAGGAAAATAGGTCAAAGTGTTATAAGGGAAGACAATCCCATGATAAGAGGTTTAATAAGAAAGGTAGAACATTTAATAAAAGTGGAGGAATTAAATGAGTGAACTTATAACTCTTGAAAATTTAAAACCCTTTTCTAAATCAAAACATAAAGAAAAAAGAGTTGGAAGAGGACATGGTTCTGGACATGGTAAAACTTCTTGTAGAGGTCATAAGGGACAGAAGGCTCGTAAATCTCCTGATATTGCTCCTTGGTTTGAAGGAGGGCAAACACCTCTTATAAGAAGAGTTCCTAAAAGAGGATTTAAAAATCCTTTCAAGATTGAGTATAAAATAATAAATATAAAAGATTTAGTAAAAAAATTTCAACCCAATGAGGTAGTTGATCATAATAGTTTAAAAGAAAGGGGGGCTTTTAAAGGGTAAAAACAAACCTGTTAAAATATTAGGAGAAGGAGAAATTGATATTCCTTTAATTGTAAGGGTTAATGCTATTTCTCAAACTGCTAAAGAAAAGATTGAAAAAGCAGGTGGAAAAGTAGAGATAATTAAAGTTTAAGGATCTGGAGAGAATATAGAGTGAACACCCGTGAAAGTCTTTTAAGTCTGGCAAATATTCCTGAATTAAAAAGGAGGTATTTTTTATTTATTTCTTGGACTTGCAATTTATCGTTTTGCTGTTCATATTCCTACTCCTGGAATAAATGGAGAAGCATTTTTAAGTTTATTTAAACAGGCAAGTGGGACTCTTTTTGGATTTTTAGACATCTTTTCGGGTGGAGCTTTAAGAAGATTTTCTATTTGTGCTCTTGGAGTAATGCCATATATTAGTGCATCCATTATTTTACAGTTAATGACTGTAATTTATCCTTCTATAAAGGAACTTTATAAAGAGGGTCCAGAGGGGAAAAGGAAATTAGCCTATTATACTCGTTATTTAACAGTAGTTATTTGTTTAATTCAAGGATTTGGTATTTCCTTAGGGTTGGAAAGAATGACAGCTCCTAATGGTATTCCTATAGTAAATGAACCAGGATGGATTTTTAGGATAACTACGATGATTAGCCTTACTGCAGGAACTATGTTTCTTGTTTGGTTAGGTGAACAAATGACAGAACATGGAATAGGGAACGGAATTTCAATAATTATATTTGCTGGTATTGTAGCTGGTATTTTCCCAGCTATTGCAAGAACTCTTAAATTTGTTCAAACAGGTGAATTTTCGGTATTTTCTCTATTTTTTATTCTTTTTCTTATTGTTGGAATTTTAGCTTTTACTTGTTTTATGGAATTAGCTCAGAGAAGGATACCTATTCATTATGCTAAAAGACAGGTAGGGCGTCAGGTAATAGGTGGGCAAAGTACTTATCTTCCTTTAAAAATAAATACTGCAGGAGTTATTCCTCCTATATTTGCCTCTTCAATCTTGATGTTTCCTGCAACTATAGCTAATTTTATTCCTATAGATTATTTTCAAAAGGTGGCAGCTTTTTTAAGACCNGGTGCTATATTTTATGAAATTCTTTTTGCACTTCTTATTATTTTCTTTTGTTACTTTTATACAGCAGTTATTTTTAATCCAAAAGATGTAGCTGATAATTTAAAAAAATGGGGTGGTTTTATTCCGGGAATAAGACCTGGAAGGGCAACTGAAGAATTTATTGATAAAATTTTAACAAGAATTACTCTTATAGGTGCGCTTTATGTAGCTTTTATTTGTGTTTTACCAACTTTTTTAATTACTAAGCTTAATCTTCCCTTTTATTTTGGTGGGACCTCACTTTTAATTGTAGTTGGTGTAGCTATGGATATAATGGGGCATATTGAAGCCCATTTACTTACTCGTCATTATGAAACATTTATAAAACAAAGTAAGATAAAAATTAAATAATAGGAGGTGGACTATGAATATTATATTTTTAGGGCCTCCAGGAGCAGGTAAAGGAACACAGGCAAAAATTTTAATAGAAAAGTATGGAATACCTCAAATTTCAACAGGAGATATGTTAAGAGAACATGTAGCCAAGGGAACAGAACTTGGACTTAAAGCTAAAGAATATATGGAAAAGGGACAGCTTGTTCCAGATGAAATAATTCTTGGTATGGTAAAAGAAAGACTNAGTCAAGAGGATGCTCAAAAAGGATTTATTTTAGATGGATTCCCAAGAACAGTTGCTCAAGCTGAAGCTTTGGACAAAATATTAGAAGAAATGGGTAAAAGAATAGAATATGTGCTTGCCCTNATTGTACCTGATGAAGAATTAGTTATAAGGCTTACAGGGAGAAGGACTTGTAAAAATTGTGGAATGATGTATCATATTAAGTTCAAACCTCCTAAAGAAGAAGGAAAATGTGATTCCTGTGGAGGAGAACTTTATCAAAGACCCGGATGATAATGAAGAAACAGTAAGAAACAGATTAAAGGTATATCACGAACAGACAGCTCCACTTATTGAATATTACAAAAAAAAGGGTGTTTTATTTGAAGTTGACGGAAGCAAAAGTATTGAGGAAATTACTCAACAACTTATTAGTATATTAGAGAAAAAATAAAGTTGTACAAGAAATTTTTTGGTAACAAACCTATTTTAAAGAATAAATGGGAAATAGAAATATTAAGAAAAGCAAATACTATTGTAATGGAAATTTTGCTTTTCTTTAAAGAAAGGGTAAGACCTGGTATAAGCACTTTTGAGTTTGAAGAATTAGCTTTAGAACTTTGTGAAAAAAAAGGAGTTAAACCTGCCTTTAAAGGATATAGAGGCTATCCTTATGCAGTATGTGTTTCTGTAAATGAAGTTATTGTACATGGTATGCCTAAGAAAGAAAAAAATTCTTAAAGAAGGAGATATAGTGAGTTTTGATTTTGGTGTCATATATGAAGGATATGTAGGAGATGCAGCATTAACTGTAGGGGTAGGAGAAATATCTGATAAGGCTAAAAAGTTACTTAAAGTAACAGAAGAAGCCTTATATAAAGGTATTGAAAAAGCCCATTTTGGTAATAGAATAGGAGATATATCCTATGCTATACAAAAACATGTAGAAAGTAATGGATTTAATGTAATTAGGGAATTTGTTGGACATGGAGTAGGTAGACAATTACATGAACCTCCTGAGGTGCCAAATTTTGGGAAACCTGGTAAAGGTCCTAAGATAGAAATAGGAATGGTTTTAGCAATAGAACCTATGGTTTCAGCAGGAAATCCTGAGGTAGAAATATTAGAAGATGGATGGACTGCAGTGACTAAGGATAGAAGTTTAGCAGCCCATTTTGAACACTCAGTAGCAATAACTCCACAAGGACCAGAAATTTTATCGAGGATTTAAATATGCCTAAGGAAGATGTAATACTTTTAGAAGGAAAGGTTGTTGAAGCTTTACCAAATGCTATGTTTAGGGTAGAGTTAGAAACGGGAAATAAAGTTTTAGCTCATATTTCTGGAAAAATGAGAATGCACTATATAAGAATATTACCTGGTGATACAGTAGTAGTTGAGCTCTCACCTTATGATTTAACAAGAGGTAGGATTGTATATAGGGGAACAAAAAAAGATTATGAAAAGGGAGGTTAGAAATTATGAAAGTTACTCCTTCGGTAAAGAGAAGATGCAGAAAGTGTAAAATAATAAGAAGGAAAGGGGTTGTGAGGGTTATTTGTGAAATACCCAAGCATAAACAAAGGCAAGGTTAAGGGGGATAAAATATGCCTAAAATTGCAGGAGTAGATATTCCAGAAAATAAGCCAGCAGAAATAGCTTTAACTTATATTTATGGAATAGGAAGAACTTTAGCTCAAAAAGTTTTAACTAAGGCAGGAGTGGATTGGTTTAAAAAAATTAAAGATTTAACAGAGGAAGAGATAAATAAAATAAGACAAATAATTGAAAGAGAATACAAAGTAGAAGGGGATCTCAGAAAAGAAGTAAGACAAAATATACAAAGGCTTATTTCTATTGGTTGTTATAGAGGTTTAAGACATAAAATGGGTCTTCCTGTAAGGGGTCAAAGAACAAGATCTAATGCAAGAACATGGAAGGGTCCGAGACCNGGATCTTTAAGAAGAAAGAAAAAATAAAGGGGAATGAAAGATGGCTCGCCCAAAAACAAAAAAGAAAAAGATTAAAAAAACTGTTACTGAAGGTATTATTCATATTCATTCAACCTTCAATAACACTATAGTTACCATAACTGATAGGCAAGGAAATACAATTGCTTGGGCAAGTGGAGGCACGGAGGGATTTAAAGGTACAAGAAAAGGGACTCCTTTTGCTGCTCAATTGGCAGTTCAATCAGCTTTAAAAAAAGCTCAAGCTTATGGACTAAAAGAAGCTTGGGTATATGTTAAAGGTCCTGGTCCAGGTAGAGAAGCAGCTTTAAGAGCTTTACAAGGATCAGGAATAAAGATTACACTTATTAAAGATGTAACACCTATCCCTCATGATGGTTGTAGACCGCCTAAGAGAAGAAGGGTGTAGAAATTTTTAAAGGAGGTTATCAAAGGTGGCAAGATATACAGGACCAAGGTGTAGACTTTGCAGAAGAGAAGGAGTTAAATTATTTTTAAAAGGAGAAAGATGTTATACTGATAAATGTGCTTTTGAGAGAAGAAGTTATCCTCCTGGTCAACATGGACCTCAACAAGTTAGAGTTAAGCTTTCTGATTACGGAATTCGTTTAAGAGAAAAGCAAAAAGTAAAAAGAATTTATGGGATCTCTGAAAAACAGATGAGAAAATATTATGAAATGGCGACCAAAATGCCAGGTCAATCTGGTCACAATTTATTACAACTATTGGAGAGGAGACTGGATAATGTTGTTTATAGATTAGGGTTTGCAATCTCTCGAGCACAAGCAAGACAATACGTAAACCATGGATTTTTTAAAGTGAATGGGAAAAACGTAGATATACCCTCTTATTTAGTTAAACCTGGGGATGTTATAGAACTTAAAGAAAAATACAGAAATAATCCCCAAATTCTTGAATCATTAGAAACAGTAGCAAGAAGAGGGATTCCATCCTGGTTAGAACTTGATGCAGAAAACTTTAAAGGAGTTGTAAAAAGTCTTCCCACTAGAGAAGATATTACTATGCCTATTCAAGAAAGCTATATTATTGAGTTCTACTCCAGATAATTAATTTAAAAAATCCTAATTAAAAGAGGGTAAAAAACTTATGAAAAAAGAAGTAGAATTAATTAAACCAGAAGAAATTAAAGTTCATAAAGACAGTCAGTTTCCTTATTATGGGAAATTTATTATTGAACCTTTGGAAAGGGGTTATGGAATAACTCTTGGTAATGCTTTAAGAAGAATTTTACTTTCCTCTATCCCTGGTTATGCTATTACTGAAGTAAAAATAGAGGGCGCTCCTCATGAATTTGTAAGTCTACCAGGTATTATAGAGGATGTCCCTGAAATAATTCTCAATTTAAAAGGTGTAAGATTTAAACTTAATGGAGAAGGTCCATTTTATTTTAAACTTGAAAAAATAGGAGAAGGAGAGGTAAAAGCAGGAGATATTAAAATAAATAAAGAAGGAGAAATTGTAAATCCAGATCATCATATTGCTACCTTAACTAAAGATGGAAAACTTTTTATGGAACTAAAAGTTGAAAAAGGTAGAGGTTATGCTCCTGCAGAGTATACAAAAAATAACGAAATAGGAGTTATTCTTGTAGACGCTATATTTTCTCCTATAACTAAAGTTAATTTTACTGTTGGACAGGCTCGTGTAGGTAAAAGCAGTGATTATGATAGTTTGATTATGGAAATTTATACTGACGGAACAATAGATCCTAAAGAAGCTCTTACTCAAGCTGCTAAAATTTTGGTAGAGCAACTTATGATATTTTTAAAAGGAGAAAAAATATCTCTAGAACCTCATATTTCAGAAGCTCCTACAATTGAAAATTTACTAAATATGACTATAGAAGAATTAGATCTTTCTGGCAGGGCTTATAATTGTTTAAAAAATGCTGGCATAAATTATGTAGGACAACTAGTACAAAAAACTGAAACAGAATTACTTAAATTGAGAAGCTTTGGTAAAAAATCCTTAGATGAAATTATAGAAAAGCTTTCTAAATTGAATTTAAGACTTGGAATGACAGATATTAAATGGAAACCTTCTGAAGATTAATTTTAAAAGGAGATAAAAAATGAGACATAGAAAAGTTAGCAGAAAACTTGGCAGAGATACAGAACATCATAAAGCTATTCTCAGAAATATGGTAACTGATTTGTTTAAACACGGAAGGGTTACAACTACATTAGCTAAAGCAAAAGAATTAAGAAGAGTAGCTGATAAAATGATAACTCTTGCTAAAAAAGGAGATCTTGCTTCAAGAAGAAGAGCTTTAGCTTTTATTAGAGATAAAGGTATAGTAAAAAAATTATTTACTCAATTGAGAGAGAAATATCTTGATAGAGCAGGTGGATATACGAGAATTATAAAAGTTGGTCCAAGAAAAGGGGATGCCTCTTTTATGGCTATTGTAGAGTTGGTAGAAGAAAAATTGACTACTAAAGGTTCAAAACTTAAAAAGGAAAGGATAAAAAAGGTTTTAGAATTTATAGAAAAGATGAAGAAAAAATATCAATCAACACCCACTTCTACCGAAGAAAAAGCTTCTGTTGAAGAAGAAAAGGCGTCTCAATAACAACAAAAAAATTTTATGAATGTTTCTGGAATTTGACGAAACATTAAGAAATAAGTTTTTTAATCTTCTTGATTTTCCTCAGAAAGAAAAAGATTTAATAGTTTCCTTTTTAAGAAAATTTAAGAATAGAGAAGAATTCTATTTGACAGGAGGTTCAGTAAGAGCTCTTTTTACTTCCGAAAAAATTACAGATCTTGATTTAACAGTTAAAGAAAATGTAGTGGATCTTGTTTTATTTGCTCAAAAATTTTTAAATTACCATTTTGTTCCTCTTTCTCCAGAATGGGGAATATATAGATTAGCTAAAAGAAAAAACACTATAGATTTCACAAGTTTTAGAGGAGAAACAATAGAGGAGGATTTAAAAAAAAGAGATTTTACTTTTAATGCTATGGGGCTTCCTGTAAAAGCTCTTTTTGAGAATAAGTTTTTAATTTTAGATCCCCTTTCAGGATATAAAGATCTAAGAGAAGGTGTTATAAGAGCTATTAGTGAAGAAAATATTATTGAAGACCCTTTAAGAATTTTAAGGGGTTATAGGTTTTTTGCTTACGGATTTGGGGAAATAGAAGAAAATACAAGAAAATTTTTTCGTATCCATAAACAAAAGATAAATAGGTGTGCAAAGGAAAGAATTTTACAAGAGCTTTTATATATTTTAATTTCTAATAAAACTTTTGAAACCTTTAAATTAATGGATGAAGACAACTTTTTAACAGAAATTTTTCCTTATTTGGAGAAGGCTAAAGGTATTCCTCAACCTACTTTCCACCACTTAGATGTAAAAGATCATCTCTTAGAAACGCTTAGATGGACTGAAAAAATATTAGAAAATCCGCAAAAATATTTAGAAATCGAAAGAACAGACGAGATGGAAAATGAAGATTTTATACTTTCTGTTAAATTAGCAGGTCTTTTTCATGATCTTGGTAAAGCTTATACTTTTGAGATTAAAGAAAGAATAACCTTTTATGGACATGAAAAGGTTTCTGCTGAATTATTTAAAAATATGGCGGAAAATTTAAGATTTAAAAAGGATTTAATAAATAAAGTTTGTAATCTTATAAAAAACCACATGAGACCCTTTCATTTACTTAATGAAAAGGAAAAGGGAGGTCTCACTTTGCGAGCTAAGAGAAATTTAATAAAAGATGTGCCCTATCTTAAAGAACTTTTTATAGTTTGTATGGCAGACTCATATGCAAGTCAAGGTCCTGATAAAGAACCAGATTATGAAGAACGTTTAAAAACTTTTTTTCACGAACTTTTTGAATTAAAAGAACCAACTTGAAAAAGAAAGCCAAAAAAAAAGGCTTATCACAGGAGATGATTTAATAAAACTTGGATTTAAACCAGGTCCTCTATTTAAAGAAATTTTGCAAGATGTGGAAATACAAATATTGGAGAAAAAGCTCGTTTCTAAAGAAGAACTTTTGGAATACATAAAAGAGAAATATAGCAAAGAAAAGCTTTAAAGTCTTTTACCTTGTAAAATTTTAAATTTAAGGTAAGGTAAGGATAAAAATTAGAGGGGGTAAAAGAGGGTATGAAGGTAGAGTTGCAAGATTTAAATGAAGTAGAAAAAATTTTAAAAATAGGAAGTTTCCCAAGAAAAGGTTGATGAGGTAATTCAAAAAGTTACTGATCAAATTAGAAAAAAAGCCAAAAGTTAAAGGATTTAGAGAAGGGAGAGTCCCTATTTATTTAGTTAAAAAACTTTATAGAGAAGAAATTGAAGAAAAAAGTATAGCAAAAATCATAGAAGATACCCTTGAAAAAGCTATTAAGGAAGCAAAAGTAGAGCCCCTTTTAAGGCCGAAATTGGAAGAATTAGGGGAATTAAAAGAAGGAGAACCTTTTAATTATTCAGTTTTGGTAGAGGTAAGACCTGAAATTAATATAAAAAAGGAGGATTATATTGGTATTGAAGTTGAAAAGGAATCTGACGAAATAAATGAAGAGGAGATAGATAAAATTCTACATGAATTAAAATATTCTTTTTCGCCACTAAAAAGAGCCGAAAAAGAAGAAGTAATTGAAGATAGATCTATAGCAGTTATTAAATTTGAAGCCTATGATGGAGAGGAACTTATTCCTGGACATCAAGCCGAGGCACTTTTTATAGATGTAGGGACTGGGGAATTTAACGAAAAGGTTGAAAAAGAATTGATAGGAAAAAAAGAAGGAGATAAATTTAGTATAGAGGTTGAATATCCCGAAGATGGTCTTAACCCTCTTTTAGCTGGTAAAAAAGTGAAATATCAAATAGAAGTAAAAGAAATATATAAGAGAGAATTGAAGGAATTGGATGACGAATTTATAAAAAGCTTGAACATAGGGTTTGAAACAGTAGAGGCTTTAAGAGAAAGTATCAAAAAGAGACTATTGGAAGACAAAANNAGAAGAAACGAGGATAAGTTTAGAGAAAGACTTTTAGAAAAAATTTTAGAAAAAGTAGATTTTAAAGTACCTACCCGATATGTTGAATTAAAGTTATATCAATTAATAGATAAAATAAGAGAAGGATTAGAAAGGGATGGATTTAGTTTTGATAAGCTTAATATTTCTATGGATAAATTAAGAGAAAGACTTTATCCTATTGCNGAAAAACAGGCAAAAGAGGAGTTGTTATTAGAAAAAATAGCTGAGCTTGAAAATATTGAAATTCCTCAAGAAGAAATTGATAAAACTGTTGAGACCATTTCCAAAAATTTAAGAGTTTCATTAGAGCAGGCTCGAGGAATTGTTTATTTTAATATACTTCCCAAAAAATTAGCAGAGAAGACCTTGCAATTTTTAGTAAATAATGCTAAACCTATAAATAAAGAAAATAAAGAGAGTTAAGATTATGGCTTACTATATTCCTATAGTGATTGAACAGACAGGCAGAACTGAACGTGCCTTTGATATATATTCTCGCCTTTTAAAAGAAAGAATAGTTTTTATAGGTACTACTATTGATGAAAATGTGGCTAATCTTGTTATAGCACAACTTTTATACTTAGAAGCTGAAGATCCTGACAAAGATATTATGCTTTATATTAACTCACCTGGAGGATTAGTAACAGCTGGGCTTGCTATTTATGACACTATTCAATACATAAAACCAGATGTTTGTACTATTTGTGTAGGACAAGCTGCAAGTATGGCAGCTGTTCTTTTAGCAGCAGGAACTAAAGGGAAAAGATATGCCCTTCGTCATTCAAGAATAATGCTTCATCAACCTATTGGTGCTTTTCAAGGACAAGCAACAGAAGTTGAAATTCAGGCAAAAGAGATTTTACGTTTAAGAGAAATCATTACTGAAATTTTATCTCAGCATACTGGGCAACCTAAGGAAAAAATTAAACAGGACACTGAAAGAGATTTTTATATGTCTGCAGAAGAAGCATTAGAATATGGAATTATAGATAAAATCTTAATTACAAGGTAGGTGATAATATGAAAGAATTTGGAAGAGAGCCAAGATGTTCCTTTTGTGGAAGGTCTCAAAGTGAAGTTAAAAAACTTATAGCAGGATCATCTGCTTATATTTGCAATGAATGTGTAGAATTATGTAATGAGATTTTAGAAGAGGAATATGAAAGGATAAATCTATCAGAAGAGAATCATACTAAACTTTCTAAACCTGCTGAAATAAAAGCTTATTTAGATCAATATGTGATTGGTCAAGAAAGAGCAAAAAAAATACTTTCTGTAGCAGTATATAACCATTATAAAAGAATAGAATATCAGAAATCTAACAAAAAGTATTTGAAAGACGTAGAACTTCAAAAAACTAATATCTTGTTAATAGGACCAACTGGTTCTGGTAAAACTCTTTTAGCTCAAACATTGGCAAAATTTTTAAAAGTTCCTTTTACTATTGCGGATGCAACTCCTCTTACCGAAGCTGGTTATGTAGGGGAGGATGTAGAAAATATCCTTCTCTATCTTCTTCAAGCTGCCAATTATGATTTAGAACTTGCTCAAAAGGGAATTGTTTATATTGATGAGATAGACAAAATTGCTAAAAAAGGTGAGGGTCCATCTATTACAAGAGATGTTTCTGGAGAAGGTGTTCAGCAGGCGCTTTTAAAAATTTTAGAAGGAACTATAGCTAATATTCCTCCTAAGGGAGGGAGAAAACATCCTCAACAAGAATATATAAAAATGGATACCACTAACATTTTATTTATCTGTGGAGGAGCATTTGTAGGTTTAGAGGAAATAATAAAAAGAAGACTGGGTAAGGGATCTATAGGATTTGGGGACACAAATAAAAAATGTTAAAGATTTGACCTTAGGAGAGATTCTATCTCAGGTCCAACCAGAAGACCTAATAAAATACGGGTTTATTCCTGAATTTGTAGGAAGACTTCCTGTTATTGCAACCTTAGATGAACTTACTGTTGATGATTTGGTTAGAATACTTGTTGAACCTAAAAACTCAATAATAAAACAATATCAGAAACTTTTTGAAATGGAAGGAGTAGAACTTAAATTTACAGAAAAAGCTTTAAGAGTAGTTGCCGAAGAAGCAGTAAAGAGAAAAACAGGGGCTCGCGGTTTAAGATCAATAATTGAAGAAGTAATGGTAGATGTAATGTATGAGATCCCCTCCTTAACCGATGTAAAAGAATGTATAGTTACTGAAGAAGTAATCTTGAAAAAAGAAAGACCGATCTTAATTTTTAAGAAAAACAAAAAAGTAAAGGAGGGGTAGATAAAATAATGTCTAACGAAAGTTTAAAAGTTTTACCTTTATTACCTTTAAGAGAGATTGTAGTTTTTCCTTATACTGCAGTTCCACTCTTTATTGGAAGAGTTAAAAGTATTCTTGCTATTGAGAAAGCCTATGAAACAGATAAATTAATTTTTCTTTCTGCTCAGAAAGATGCTAAATTAGATAATCCTACTGAAAATGATATATACAAAGTTGGAACCGTATGTAAAATTATTCAACTTTTAAAACTTCCTGACGGAACTTTAAAAATCTTAGTAGAAGGTTTAAACAGAGGAAGAATAGTAAGATTTTTATCTGATTCTGAGTATTTCCTGGTTGAAGCAGAATTGAAAACTGAAATAATTGAAGCAGATGTTGAAACAATAGCTCTTATTAAACTTTGTAAAGAGTCTTTAGAGGAATATTCTCACTACAATAAGAAACTCAATCCAGAAATTGTTAATAATCTTCTTAATATAGACAACCCCTCAGAATTTTCTGATAGACTTGCAGCTATTTTAAATTTAAAGTTAGAACAAAAACAGAAATTACTTGAAACTATAAGTGTTAAAAAGCGTTTAGAAATCCTTCTCAATCATCTAAGAGGAGAAATAGAAATAATTAAGACTGAATCTCGTATAAGAGAAAGAGTTAAAAAACAAATGGAAAAGACTCAGAGAGATTATTATCTCCATGAACAAATGAAAGCTATTCAAAAAGAATTGGGAGAAAGAGAAGATGGTAGAAGTGATCTTGCAGAATTAGAAAAAAGAATAAAAAAGAAAAAACTTCCTAAGGAAGTTGCAAGTATTGTAAGAAGAGAGTTTAAAAAGCTCTCTTTAATGTCTCCTATGTCTGCTGAGGCAACTGTGGTAAGAAATTATATAGATTGGCTTATTAGTCTTCCTTGGTATGAAAAAACACAAGACAACATAGATATAGAAAAAGTTGAAGAATTGTTAAATAAAAACCATTATGGATTAGAGAAACCTAAGCAGAGAATTATAGAACATTTAGCTGTTCAAAAGCTTACTAAATCTATTAAAGGACCTATTCTTTGTTTCGTTGGTCCTCCTGGAGTGGGTAAAACTTCCTTAGCTAAATCTATAGCTGAAGCTATAGGAAGAAAATTTGTTAGGGTTTCTCTTGGAGGAATAAGGGATGAAGCAGAAATAAGAGGACATAGAAGAACTTATGTAGGAGCTTTACCTGGAAAGATTATTCAGGGAATGAGAAAAGCAGGGACTATTAATCCTGTTTTTTGTCTTGATGAGGTAGATAAAATAGGCATGGATTTTAGGGGAGATCCAGCAGCAGCTTTACTTGAAGTTCTTGATCCTGAGCAAAATCATTCTTTCCAAGATCATTATTTAGAAGTAGGATATGATTTATCTAAAGTTCTTTTTATCACTACAGCCAATGCACTTTATACAATCCCACCTGCTTTACTTGATAGGATGGAGGTTATAGAACTTCCTGGATATACAGAAGAAGAAAAATTAGAAATAGCTAAAAATTATCTATTACCAAGACAACTTCAAGCTCATGGGTTAAGTCCGGAGATGGTTCCTTTAGATGATGATGCTTTACTTGAAATTATTAGAAAATATACCAGAGAAGCAGGGGTTAGAAACTTAGAAAGAGAAATTGCAACTATTTGTAGAAAAATCGCTAAAGATGTAGCTAAGAATCCTAAAGAATTTATTCCNTTCAAGATTACAATTTCTAGGTTAGAAGAATTTTTAGGTGTTCCTAAGTATAGATATGGAATAGCTGAAGAGCAACCACAAGTTGGTATTGCTACAGGACTTGCCTGGACAGAAACTGGGGGAGCATTACTTCAGATTGAAGCAGTTATTATGCCTGGTAAAGGAAATCTTCAGATTACAGGAAAGCTTGGAGAAGTAATGCAAGAATCAGTCCAAGCTGCTATGAGTTATGTAAGATCAAGAGCTCTTCAATTAGGTTTACCTCTTGATTTTTATAGAAAAATAGACATTCATGTTCATGTACCAGAGGGAGCTATACCAAAAGATGGCCCAAGTGCTGGAATAACAATAGCAACAGCTATTGTTTCTGCACTTTTGAAAATACCTGTGAAAAATACTGTAGCTATGACTGGAGAAATAACTTTAAGAGGAAGAATATTACCTATTGGGGGTTTAAAAGAAAAATTACTCGCAGCTGTAAGGGGTGGAATAAAAACTGTTCTTATACCTAAGGAAAATGAAAAAGAATTAAAAGAGATAAATCCTAATGTATTGAAAGATCTTGAAGTTATATTAGTGGAAAATATGGATGAAGTTTTAAAAATTGCTCTTCTTCTTGAAGATCCTTCAACTCTATTTAAAGAGGCTCCATCTCTTGATATTTGGAAATTAATGGAATTACAGGAAAAATTGAAAGATAAAACAGTTCCTTTGGAACATTAGTTTTTATTGATTCATCTTACTTAAGAATTCTTCATTACTTTTAGTGTCTTTCAACTTTTCTAATAGAAATTCCATACATTCTACTGGATTTAAGGGAGAGAGAACCTTTCTTAATAACCAAACCTTATGTAAAATATCAGGAGGAAGAAGTAATTCTTCTTTTCTTGTTCCGCTTAAATGAATATCAATAGCTGGCCAGATTCTTCTATCTGCTAAACGTCTATCTAAAACTATTTCCATATTTCCTGTTCCTTTAAATTCTTCAAATATTACTTCATCCATTCTACTTCCTGTGTCAATAAGACAAGTTGCAATTATAGTAAGACTTCCTCCTTCTTCTACATTTCTTGCTGCTCCAAAAAATCTTTTTGGTTTATGAAGAGCATTAGCATCTATTCCACCGGAAAGAAGCTTACCACTTGAGGGAACTACTACATTGTAAGCTCTTGTTAAACGTGTTAAGCTGTCAAGTAAAATTACCACGTCGTATTTACATTCAACTAATCTTTTTGCCTTTTCAATAACTATTTCTGCAACTTGGGTGTGTTTCTGAGGAGGTTCGTCAAATGTAGAACTTATAATTTCTGCTCTTGGGACAGTTCTTTGCATTTCTGTTACTTCCTCAGGTCTTTCGTCAACAAGAAGAATAATAAGATGTACCTCAGGATAATTTTTTACTATTCCATTAGCAATATTTTGCAATAAAACAGTTTTTCCAGTTCTTGGAGGAGCCACAATGAGACCTCTTTGTCCTTTTCCAATAGGGACAAATAAATCTATAATACGAGTAGAATAATTTTCTGGATCTGTTTCTAAACGAAGCCATTTATTAGGATGAATAGGTGTGAGATGATCAAAGGGGGTTCTTGTTCTTACTACTTCTGGAGGATAATAATTTACTTTTTCAATTTTAGCTAAGGCAAAATATTTTTCTCCTTCTTTTGGTTGTCTTATATATCCTAATATGGTATCCCCTGTTTTAAGACCGAATTTCCTTATTTGAGGAGGAGAAACATATATATCCTCAGAGCTTGGTAGATAATTATAGTCGTTAAATCTCAAAAACCCAAAGCCTTCAGGTAAAACTTCTAAAACACCCTCAACAATAACTTCAATTTCTTTTGCTAAAAGGTTACTTACTATTTGATAGATAACTTCAGATTTCTTGTAATAATTATATATATTTTCAATTCCTAATTTTTCTCCTAAAGCATAAAGTTCAGAAAGGGATTTTTTTCTTAATTCAGAAAGATATATAGGTGAAGTAATTGTTTCAGGTAGTTCTTCAGAAATTGAAATTTTTAAGTTTTCAGAAATAAGTTTCCCGTTTACAGGCTGATCCATTCTTTCGCTCCTTTTAAAAAGGAATTTATTAAAATTAAAAATAGACCATACATTTATTAAAATAAGATCTTATTGAGATCTCAAGATCTCTCAGATTTAAATGCTCCCCGGGCAGGACTCGAACCTGCAACCTATGGGTTAACAGCCCACCGCTCTGCCTGTTGAGCTACCGGGGAACCTTAACTCAATCAAATATAAATAATAAATTGATTTTTCCTTTTGTCAAGTTATCTTTGAAAAAAATACCTTTTTCATTTTTACTAAAATAAATATGAAGTTGAAAAGAAAAAAGGGAAAAGTATAATAGGAGTTTTAATAAAATGGTAAATCTTTCTGAAAAAGAAAAAAGAATTCTCCAAATTTTAATAGAGGGTATCCCTCTTTCAGAACGCCCCTTTTATGAAATTGCCAAAAAAACAAGACTTACAGAAAAAGAAGTTTTAGAAATAATAAAAAGCTTAATGGATAAAAAAATAATAAGAAGATTTGGTATAACATTAAGACACAATCTTGCAGGGATTAAGGGAAATGCTATGGTTGCTTGGAGGGTTCCTAAAGAAAAAATTGAGGAAATTGGACAATATTTGTCCCAACTTCCCTATATTTCACATTGCTATTTTAGAGAAACTTATGAAGATTGGAATTATAACCTTTATACTATGATTCACGGAAAAAACAAAAGAGAAGTCAAAAAAAGGATAAAAGAAATTTCAGAAAAATTTTCTCTTAAAGATTATCAAATTCTTTTTACTAAAAAGGAAATAATAAGAAAACATGCCAAATATGAGATTTAGTTTTTCTTACATTCTAATAAGATAAAATGTTCATTAAACTCGTAAGCGGATATAACTTTAGTACAATTTCTAAATAGAATTTCATATTTTTTCTTAGTAATAACAAATTCTTGATTTAAAGCTTGAGGATTGTCCACCTTGGGGATACATCTTTCAAGATAAAAGGGGAGGGTTGTTATTTCGTTTTTATAAAAGTAAATTTCTCCTTTGTAGTTTTTTAAGAAGTTTTTAGCCTGAAAGGTAAAGCGGTTTTTTTCATGAGTATAACTAAAAATTGCAATTACTAATAATAAAATTCCGGAAATTAACATAACCCAGCGAATATATTTTTCAGAAACAAAATTTGCTAAAATAACACAAAGAGGTGGATAGGCAAAAAGTATATAATGATGGAGCTTATTTTTAGAAAGGCTATAAAATATTAATATAAATAAAAACCAAAATACAAAAGGTGTAAGTGGATTGTTCAAAAGAATTTTATAATTTTTATTTATTATAGTATATAAATGTTTGAATTTTGAAAAAATTTTGAAATAAATAGGTATATAAAAAAAGGAGGTAACTAAAATAATTAAAAAGTAATAAAAAAAAGGTTGGGGATGAAAAAGCTTTTTTCCAGTATATCTAAAGATATTTTCGTGAAGAAAGAATTTATAAAAGTAAAAATATCCGAATTTATAAAACATATAAATATACCAAGCTCCTCCGACAAGAAAAAAAAGAAAAATTCCTAAAAAACTGAAAAGAGGAAAGTTTCTTTGAGTTAATTTGAAAAACAGAATTACTATAAAGGGTAAAATAATTCCTACAGGTCCTTTGGTAAGAACTGCAAAACCTAAAAATATCCATCCCAAAATTAGATTTTTCCTTAAAAAGAAATATATGCTTCCTACAGAAAAAAAGTTTAAAAGCATCTCAGGTGTAAATGATCTTGCTTCTATCCAAACATGAGGAAAGGTTAAAAAAATTAACATACCTTTCCAAGCCAAATTTTTATCAAAAAACTCTTTTGCTATTAAACCTAAAAAAATTAATACCCCAAACGCAGAAAGCCCAGATACAAGCCTCAAAGAGAATTCATTTATTCCCAAAATAAAAGAACTTATTACACCACACCAATAAAGAAGAGGGGGTTTTTCTAATCGGGGCTCACAGTTATAATAGGGCACTAAAAAATTTTTAGTTTTAAGCATATTTAAGACTACATAACCATTTTTTCCTTCATCAGAAGAAGTTAAATCTATAGACCAGTTGAATAATATAAAAAAATAAAAAGAAAGAGCTAATAAAAGAAAAAAATATTTTTTGTTAATAAAGTCATTCATAAAAATTTATATTTATTACAAAAGCATTATTTTGCAAATCTTAAAGTTTTTAAAAAGATAAGTTTTTAATAAAGTTTTAAACTTTTAAAATCGTGCTATTATAAATTTTTAAAATGAGGGTTTTTAAAAGTTTTTTTCTTATCTTAATTTTTCTAATAGTTTCTCAGTCTTATGCTTTAGAGATAAAAAAATTAAAAGGGTACCTTTATGAAAAAAATATTCTTATAGATGTGTTTTATAAAGATTTTCCTTTTCAAGAAGTTGTTCTTTCTCTTAAAGAACAAAAAGAACCAGTTTTAATAGAATATCAATTTGAAATTTATAGAAAACGTTTCTTATTAAAGGATGTTCTTCTTTATAAAGAAAGATATTATCAAAAACTCTATTATGCTTCTGATAAAAACCTTTATTATTTAGAAGATAACTTTGGTTTAAAAACCTTTGAAAAACCAGAAAATGCAGTACTCTCGGTGGTTAGTTTAGAATCTTATCCTTTAAAATATACTTATACACCTGAAAAGGATTCCCTAATTTTTAAAATAAAAGTCATTCTAACTTATAGCACTCATCTTTCAGAAAACTTAAGATATACAAAAAAGAAACATTTTAAAAAATTAGAAACAGAAAAAACAGTTGGGATTAATGAATTATTGGGAAATTTTTAAATTAAATCTAAAAAAAATTAAGATTTTAATTTTTCTTTTTTTTATAGGGATTACTCTTTGGTTGGAATTTAATATTTTTGATTTTTCTTTCCTTAGTTTATCTCAAAAAAATATTTTTCTTTTTCTGTTATTTCAGCTTAATCTTATTTTTATTTTAGTTCTTCTTTATTTTATTTTTAGATATCTTTTTAAAATCTTTTGGGAAATTAAGGTTAAAAAAATCTCCAAAAGTATAAAGGTAAAACTTTTTTTCATTTATTTTATTTCTATAATTTTTCCTTCTCTAATATTGATTTTAGGGAGTTTTTTCTTTTTCAAAAAAACTTTAGATTATTGGATTAAAGAATTTTTTGAAGAAAAGGTTATTTCTCAATTTATGAAGGCAGAGGATTATTATAAAGAAACGGAAAGATATTTACTTCAAAAGGGACAGGAAATTATTAATGAATATGTTTCATCCGCTGAGGAATTAAAAAGCAAAGACCTTAGAGAGAAATTTAGATATTTTTCAGACCTAGATTCTATAGAAATTTATAATTTTTCTGGACAACTTTATAAAAAGACCTATTCCTCAAAAATTCCAGAAAAATTAGGTATCTCTCCTTCCATTTTAGAAAAACTTAAAACAGAAAAAATTCCAGTGACTCAGTTTTCAATAGTAAAATCTAAGCCTCTATTAAGAGTTTTTATTGCCTGTAAAGACAAATATGGTAATGAATGGATTTTAGCGANAGGTAAAAGTTTTAAACTNACNAAAATTTGCAGNAAGTTCTACTTTTCCTNNAAAAAAATATTTTAACGACCTTTAAAAAGTTTTTGTTAATGACAGGTATCTCAGTTTTACTTCTCATAATCTTTGTTGGTATTTGGGTAGGAAGTAAAATAGGAAGAAATCTTACAGAACCCTTACAAAATCTTATTTTAGCTACTCAAAAGATTTCTCAAAAAGAATATCAAATAGAAGAAATACCTCTTATTTCTTTTTCTGAAGATGAGTTAGGAATTTTGGTTAATTCCTTTAAGGAGATGGCTAAAAAAGTGAAAGAATACGAAGAGGAACTAAAGAGATATAATGAATATTTAATATCCATCTTAAACCATCTTCCTGTAGGAATTTTAATATTGGATTTCAATTTTAAAATAAAATTTCTTAATGAAAATTTAAAAAAATTTTTGGAAATTTATGAATTTAAGAATATAGAAGAGCTTTTGAATTATTTGGATTTGTTTAATTTATTACATACTGTAGATTTGGAATCTCCTTTTTATAAAATTTTTGAATTTACTGTGGGGGAAAAGGAAATATTTTTAGGAATAACACTTTTAAAGCTTAATTTATTCCGAGAAGAAAATTTTATGGTTATTTTGGAAAATTTAGAAGAAAAGGAGAATTTAAAAAGACTTTCTATTTGGAAAGAAGTAGCTATAAAGATAGCTCATGAAATTAAAAATCCTTTAACTCCTATTAAACTTTCTATAGAAAGATTGAGAAAAAGGTTAGGGGAAAATCTTGAAGATTCTGCAAAAGAGATTCTTTTTAAAACAACTGAGATTATAGAAAAATATGTAGAAGAATTAAGAAAATTAGCAACAAATTTTTTATTATTTCTCAAAAAAACCCAGTCTCAATTTAGAAAAAGGTAGTTTATTAGAAAACCTTATAGAAGTAATCAATCTTTACGAACTTGCCTATCCTGAAGTTAAGTTTGATATTCAGGCTGATGATGACGGAGAGTGCATTTTTTGATAAGTTTCACTTTAAAAGGGTATGGATTAATTTAATTGATAATTCTATAAAAGCTATGCAAGAGAAGGGAGAAATAAAAATCTTTTTAAGTAGAGAAAATGGAGAGGTGATTGTAAAAATGATAGATACTGGGAAAGGTATTCCTGAAGATATAAAGGCAAATATTGCTGAGGGAGATTTAATAAAACTTAAAGAGTTCGGGATGGGATTGATTATAGCCTATTCAGTGATAAAGCTTCACAAAGGAATTTTTCAAGTAGAGAGAAATAATCCTTCGGGAACAGTTATTACTATAAAAATCCCCTGTGTTTCTGAATTAAAAATTATCTAACCTATTTACATTCCGCCCAATTTTTGCCAAAGGAAAAATTAACTTTTATAGGAACATTAAGCTTATAAGGAAGATTTAAATATTTAAAAGGATTTTCCATTATTTTTGGAGCAAGCTCTTTTATTATTTCTATTTCTTCTTCAGGAACTTCAAGTACCAATTCATCATGCACTTGTAAAATTATTGCAGTTTTAAGATTATGCCTTTTTAACTCTTTTTGCAAAGCTACCATTGCGCATTTTATAAGGTCTGCAGCAGAACCTTGAATTGGGGTATTAATTGCTATTCTTTGTCCTAACTCCTTTATACTTTTATTTGGGCTAAAAAGTTCAGGTATATAGCGCTTTCTTCCAACTAAGGTTTTTACATAACCATTCTCTTTAGCAAATTCTATAGTTTTTTGAATGTATTCTTTGATTCTAGGATAACGACTAAAATAACGATTTATTATAATTTCTGCTTCCTTAGGGCTTATTTTTAATTCTTTGGCTAATCCATAAGCACTCATTCCATAAGCTATTCCGAAATTAATAGCTTTACTCATTCTTCTCATTTCAGGAGTCACCTTTTCTGGAGTTACACCAAACACTTCACAAGCTGTAAAAGTATGAATATCTTCTCCCTTTTCAAAGGCAGAAATAAGATTTTTATCTTCAGAAAAATGAGCAAGGATTCTTAATTCAATTTGAGAGTAATCTAAGCTACAAAGCATACAGCCATCTTCAGCAATAAAAGCCCTTCTTATAGAAAGCCCCTCTTCTCCTTTTATAGGTATATTTTGTAAATTTGGATTTTGGGAACTTAGCCTTCCTGTAGCTGTTCCTGTTTGATTAAATTCAGTGTGTAATCTGTGTGTTTTAGTCTCCGCATATTTTAAAAATGCTTCTAAATAAGTACTTTTTATTTTGTAAAGTATTCTATAATGTATAAGTAACCTAACAAAGGGATGAAGAGGAGCAAGTTCTTCTAAAACTTCTGCATCGGTTGAAGGGAGGGAACTTTTAGGTGTCTTTTTAATAGAAGGTAAATTTAATTTTTTAAAAAGAATATTACTTACTTCTTGGCTTGATTTGGGATTAAATCTACAACCTGCTATTTCAAATAATTTATCTTCCAATTCTTTAAGAGTTTTTTGATATTCCTGATTAAGTGTTCTTACATATTCTAAATCTATTTTGAATCCCTTCTTTTCCATTTCAAAAAGTACTTCGCTTAAAGGTATTTCAACCTTTTCAAGCCATTCACTAAGACCTTCTTCTTCAATACGATTAATTAATTCCTTTCCTAATAGAAAAAGACTACAAGTTTTTATAGCAATTTCTTCATCTTTAGAAATTTTTGAGGAACCTAAGCTGATATCTAAATATTCTTGCAATAAAAATTCAAGCTCATATTTTTTTAGAGAAGGATTTAAAAGATAACTTGCTAATTTAGTATCAAATACTTTATTCAGGGAAAAACCGAAAAGCTTAAGAAAATTTTTATAATCATGCAAGATGAATTTGGTTTTAGTAAATTTTGAGATTAAATCTTTTAAACAGGAAGTTGATAATTTATAAGCTTCCTTTTCAGAAAAGGCTACTGCTATCTCAGGGGCATGAGCTAAATTGAATATATAACCCTGATGTTGTAAAGGTAGAAAACTTATATAATCTTTTTCTGGAATTTGAGAAAAATCCTTGTTTTCTATTAAGAGAGGTTTAAATTCGGGAGGGGTGTATTTTATCTCTGATAGGAGTTTTCTAAATTCTAATTCTTTAAAAATTTTTCTTAAAGTAGAATAATCAGGTTCCTTTCTTTTGTAATAGATAATATCTAAAGAAGGAAGTGGTGCATTATAATTTAAAGTTAAAAGGCTTAAATTATTTAATACCTGATCTTTATATTTAAGAAGACTTTCTCTTAATTTAGATAAAGAAACTTGTTTGATATTTTGATATAGATTTTCTAAATTTTTAAATTTTATTAATAATTCTTTAGCTGTTTTTTCTCCTATTCCGGGAANACCAGGAATATTATCACTGGGATCCCCGGTTAAGGCTCTAAATTCAGGAAAAACTTGGGGAGGAAATTGGTATTTTTCAAGAAAAGCATCAAGATCTAAGAATTTTTCTCTAACGGGATCATAAATAGCTATATTTTTATCAATTAAAGAATAAAGATCCTTATCTCCTGCCACAATAATAGCAGAAAGATTCTGTTTTTTTATTATGTTCTTTATAAAGCTCGCTATAAGGTCATCTCCTTCATATCCAGGATGTGAGAGAACGGGTATTCCCAGAGAGTGGATTATATTTCTTATATAGGGAATTTGTATTTTAAGGTCATCTGGCATTTTGGGACGAGTAGCTTTATAATTTTCATAGATTTCATGTCTGAAAGTTGGCTCCTTTTCATCCATAAACCAAATAATATATTCTGGATCCCATTCCTTTAAGATTTTAAGAACCATTTGGGTTACACCAAAAATTGCTTTAGTTGGGAAGCCTTTAGTTGTGGCTAAATAACCAGGTATGGCAAAATAAGCTCTATAAATAAAAGAAGAACCATCTATTAAAATTACTGTATCTTTAGGTATTTTTTTAAAATAAGAACTAACCATAGTAAAGAGATTTTTAAAACATTTTAAAATAAAATCAAGTAATTTTTCTTGACAAATTTGGAAAAGAGTTTAGACTTAAGCAAAAATCAAAAAGGGGAGGGGATCTCTTTGGCAGGAATAATAATTAAAGATGGGGAATCTTTCGAACAGGCATTAAAAAGGTTTAAAAGGTTAGTTGAAAAAACAAAAATACTTTCTGAAGTTAAAAAAAGAGAGTTTTATGAAAAACCTGGGGTAAGAAGAAGAAAGAAGTCTCAAAATGCTCGTAAGAAATTACTTAAAAAACTTAAAAAGCTTCAACAAAAAAATAAAGGTTAATTTTTAAATTCATTTGGAGTGTTTAAATCTTTAAATAAATTAGATTGGTCAAGGATATTAAATTATTTAAATAATTTTCTCTATTCAGATTTTTCAAAAGAGCGTTGTCAAAATTTAGTACCCCTTTTTTCCTATGAAGAAGCTGTTAAAGCACAAGAGAAAACTAAATTTATCTGGGATCTATTAGAAAAGGGTAAAAAATTAGAGCTTAATTCTTTAAAATCTTTAAAAAATCTATTTGAAAGGGCATCAAAAAGAGGATTTTTCTTACCTATTGAACTTTCAGAAATTAAAAAATGGTTTNTCACTTTAGAAAAACTTATTCCTTATCTTGAAAATTCACCTTTTTCTAATTTAAAAACTCTATATGAGGAAATCAAAGAAATAGACCTTTATCTTGATAGAGTACTTGATTGGGAAAAAGGAGAAATAAAAGATAGAGCTTCTTACAATTTATTTATCATAAGAAAAAAGCTAAAAGAAGCAAAAGAAATTTTATTTACCAAACTGGAAAAAATAAGAGAAAATCTTTTCAAAAAAGGCTATCTTCAGGAAAATCTTTTCACACAAAAAGAGGGCAGATATGTATTGCCTGTTAAGGTAGAATATAAAAATAAGGTAAAGGGTATATTGCATGGGGTTTCCCAAAGTGGAGCTACAGTATTTATAGAGCCTGCAAGTATAATATCTTTAAGTAATGAAATAGAAAATCTTCGTCGTATAGAGCAAAGAGAGGTAGTTAAAATTTTAAGAGAAGTTTCTCAGGAAATCTTTTCTCGCTCCCCATCTTTTTTCAATTTAGAAGATATTTATGGNGATTTTGAAATTGCNTTTGCCAAAGCAAGTCTCGGAAAAACTTATAAAGGGAAGTTTCCTCTTTTAAAAAAGGAAGGTTTAATAAAAATTTGCTCAGGTATTCACCCCCTTCTTTTATTAAAAGAGAATTCTTCTAAAGTAGTTTATAATGATTTTATAATTGAGAAAGGTCTTCTTATCTCTGGTCCCAATTTAGGGGGTAAAACCGTATCCTTAAAAACCATAGGTATTCTTATCCTTATGGGACAAAGCGGTTTTCCTATTCCAGTTGAAGAGGCAGAAATTCCTTTATTTTCTAAAATCTTTGTAGATTTGGGAGATGATCAAGATATAATAGAAGGTGAGTCTTCTTTTTCTTCACATTTAAAAAATTTAAAAGAGATTTTAGATAATGCTGATGAAAACACTCTAGTTTTGCTTGATGAACCTGGGAAGGGCACTAATCCAGAGGAAGGAATAGCCTTAGTTGCAGCTATTATAAATGAAATCCTTAAGCGAAAAACAAAAGTTGTGGTTACTACCCATTCTCAATTTCTTAAAACCCTTAGTTTAAAAATGAAAGATCTGAAATTAGCTACTATGGAATATGATTCAGAAACAAAAGAACCAACTTATAAAATAAGATATAATGTTTTGGGAGAATCCTTAGCCTTTGATCTTGCTAAAAAATTGGGGTTTTCAGAAAATATTTTAAGCGAGGCAATAGGTTATTTAAAAAATAAAGAGTATTGGGAATGGTATAAAATAATAGAAAAAGAAAGAAAAAAACTTAAGGAGCTGGAAGAGGAGCTTAATTTAAAATTGAAAAACCTTGAGTCTAAAGAAAAGGAGTTAGAAGAGAAGAAAAAAGAATTAAAAAGCCTTTATGAGAAAAAGATAGAAGAATTAATTTCTATTTGGAATGAAGAATTTCAAAAAATGATAAAAAATATAAAAAAGGAAAGTGTTAGTTATAAAAAGGCAATTAAAAATTTTGAAGAATTTATGAATAAATTTTTAAAAAGTTCGGCAAGAGAAGAAGAAATAAAAGAAGGGGATAAAGTGCTTGTGTTACCTTTTAAAAGGGAAGGGGAGGTTTTAAAAGTAAAAGATAAATTGGTGGAGGTAAAACTTGGGAATTTTAGGATAGAGGTTCCTAAAGGAAATATAATAAAGGATTATTCAGAAATAAAAACACCTTCTTTTAAATATCACAAACCTAAGGATTTAGAAAATTTTCAGAAATTTCATGAAAAGATTGAGAAAAAAGAAATTTTAAAACTTTTGGGATTAACCGTTGAGGAAGCATTAGAAGAAATTGAAAAGACCTTAAATAAAGCTTTTTTAGAAGGAATTCCGAAAGTTTATTTAGTTCATGGACACGGGACGGGTAGATTAAAAGAAAATATCAGAGAATATCTTAAAAATCATCCCCTGGTTAAAAATTTCAAATTTGCTGATTTAATGGAAGGTGGAACAGGAGTCACTATTGTTTATTTGGAAGAAAAAAATTAAAAAGATAAAATTTGTAAGTAACTCTTGAACTTTTTAAAAACTATGTTAGAAAATATAAAGATTTTTCATATTCATTTGACCGAATACTCGATGAGGCTAATTTTAAAAGTCTTTTACTTATCAAGATTTTTTCTTGCTCCTGTTAAAGGGTTAAGTAAGTTTACTGATTTTTAAAATTAATTTTTAACTAAAAATTAATTAAAATATGTCTTTCGAAGACCTTTTTGAAGAAGTAAAAAATTCTTATGATATTGTAGATGTGGTTTCTTCTTATGTTAGACTTAAAAAGGTAGGAAAAAATTTTGTAGGTTTTTGTCCTTTTCATTCAGAAAAGACTCCTTCTTTTGTGGTAAGTCCTGAAAAGCAGATTTTTAAGTGTTTTGGATGTGGAGCTGCTGGAGATGTAGTTACCTTTTATACCAAAATTAAAGGATTAACTTTTAAAGAGGCACTTTTAGAACTTGCTGAAAAAGCAGGCATCTCAGTAGATAAAAATTTCTTTGTTGAAAAGAAAAAAGAGAAAGGTTTAGCCGAGTTTAATTATAAAATTGCTAAATTCTATCATCATCTTTTATATTTTCATAGTTCTTCAAAATTGGCTCGAGAATATTTAGAACAAAGGGGTATTAAGGAAGAAACTATTAAAAACTTTCTTTTAGGTTTTGCTCCACAAGATGGTAGAGTATTAGCAGGCTATCTTAGAAATGCTTCTGAAGATTTAGCTAAAGGAGAAGAGCTTGGCTTAATAAAGAGAACTTCTGATGGTTCTTATATAGACCTTTTTAGGGGAAGAATAATTTTTCCTATTTTTAATTTAAAGGGAGAATGTGTAGGATTTGGGGCAAGAGCCTTAGATAAAGATGTAGAACCTAAGTATCTAAATAACTCCGGAATACAAAAATACTTTAAAAAAAGTGAAATTCTTTATGGGCTTTATCAATCAAAAGAAGCTATTAAAAAAGAAAATACTTGGTATTTTAGTCGAAGGTTATTTTGATTTTCTCAGTCTATGGGAAAGAGATATTAAAAATGTAGTTGCTACTTGTGGAACAGCATTAACAGAAAATCATGTTAAACTTATGAAAACTTTAACAGAAAATTGGATAATCTTTTATGATGGTGATTTAGCAGGTAAAAAAGCTACTCTTAGAGCTATTTCTCTCTTTTTGAAAGAAGGAATTTTACCAAAATGTGTAATACTTTCAGAGGAAGATGATCCAGATTCTTGGGCAAGAAAAGAAGAATTAGAAGGAGAAACTTTAAAAAGAAAAATAGAAAAACTTACTGTAGATGCCATTTTCTTTGTTATTAATTTTTATGATGAAGAATATAAAATTAATTCATCTAAAGCATTTAAAGAAATTATGGAGGTCTTTAAATCTACAGAGGATCCTTTTTTAAGAACTCATATAGCAAGAGAACTCAGTTTTTATTTAGGAATTCCAGAAAATGAAATTTTAAAATNTTTTATAAAGGATGTTTATACAGAAGAAATACCAGGAAAGCCTATAGAAAAAGCTAAGGAAGATGTTCCGGGGTTAAGAAACATTGCTCAATTTTTGATAAATTATCCAGAATATTATCTTGAACTTGAATCCTCAGGNCTTTCTAGANTTCTTGAATTTTATCCAGACACTCTTTATGGTAGATTTTTAAAACATCTCATAGAAGAATTTAAAAGAGGAAATAAAGAAATAGATTATATTCCTGATTTGGAATTCCAAGAAGTTTTAAGCGATCTCCTTTTAGAACCACCTTTTGAGAATAAAGAAGAAGCTCTTAATCATATTAAAAATTACATAAAAAGAGAGCTTGCTAAAAAAGAGATAAGAAAAGTTACAGAAAATTTAAAACTCCTTCAAGTAAAAGGCTCAAAAGAAGAAATAGAAAGATATCTTTTGATCTTAAAAAATTCGGTAACAGGAAAACTTATAAGAGAAAATAAATTCTAACAAAGGAGGAGATATGAGCCTCCAAAAGGATAAAAGATTTTGTTTATTTAAAGATGATGTAGATTTTGAAGAAATATTGGAAGAAGAAAAAGATGATTGGTTAGATGAAGAAGGAGAAAAATTAAAGGTTTCTAAAAAGAAAGATACCGAGGATCCTATTAAAATTTATTTTAAAGAGGTTTTTTCTCATAAACTTTTGACTCGAGAAGATGAGATAAGGATAGGGCAGACGATTGAAAAAAATGAGAAAGAGATTTTAAGAGAAGTTTTGAATTATTATTCTCAACTTATAAAGTTTTATCATCTATTAATAAAGGCAGAAAGAAGCAAAAACCTTCATTTACTCTTTAAAGACTATGAAGAATTTTCAAGGAATAGCGAAAAAGCAAAAAAATGGTTAGAGGAGATAAAAACCAATATTAATAAATTAGTAGAAAATTTTGGAAAGGGTAAAAAGGAAAAATTAATAGATAAAGTTATAGATTTGATCTATGAAACAAGACCTACTAAGTTTTTACTTGATGAACTTGCTTGTGAAATACTTGAGAGTTATGAAAAAATCAAAGAATTTTATAAGTTTAAAGAAAAACTTCAAAAAGATTATTTTTTGAATGAAAAGACCTTTAAAGAGATTTTTTCTCTAAATGGAAAACATGAAAATATTGAAAAATACTTTAAAAAGACACCTTTAGAAAATTTAGATATAGAAAAAATTAAAAAGAACATTAAAGAATTCAATAATTTTATAAAGAAAACTAATGACTATTTCGGAGAGCCTTTAGAAAAAATTTATGAAAGCGGAGAAAAAATTTGTAAAGCCTTTAGAGAGATCAAAAAGAATAAAGAAGAATTAGTAAAAGCTAATCTTAGATTAATAATTTCTCTTGCTCGCAAATATTCTCCTAAGGGAATGTTTTTAAGTGATCTTATTCAAGAAGGAAATATTGGATTATTAAAAGCTATAGAAAAATTTGATTATAGAAAGGGGTTTAAATTTAGTACTTACGCTACCTGGTGGATAAGGCAAAGTATAACCAGATACTTAGACTGAGAATACAAGAACTATAAGGGTACCTGTTCATATAATTGAGACTATTTATAAAATAAGTAAAATCATTTCCACTAAATTTTATCAAGAATATGGAAGAGATCCTACTCTTGATGAATTAGCTAAAGAAACAGGTCATTCTATTGAAAAATTAAACTATATTTTTAAGGTTATGAAACAGCCCATTTCTCTTGAAACTACAGTTGGAGAAGATGAGGATGCAACCTTGAGAGATTTTATAGAGGATCAAAATACAATTAAACCTGATGAAGCAACATTTAATACTGCACTTTCAGAAAAAATTAGAGAGCTTTTTAAAAACCCTCTCCCCAAGAGAAGAGAAAATTATTAGATTAAGATTTGGAATAGGAGAAAGGGAAGCCTATACTTTAGAAGAAGTAGGGAATAAATTTGGTGTTACTAAAGAAAGGGTTAGACAAATTGAAAGCATGGCTTTACGAAAACTTAAACATCCAAACAGAATTAAATTATTGAAAAACTTTTTAATTTATGGTTCTTAATATTTCTCCTGCGACTGAAAAAGAACTTTTAAATATAATTCAGAAAGAATTTCCTTTAGAAAAGCGCCCCTTTTTAAAAATAGGAGAAAGGCTAAATATAAAAGAAGAAGAGGTAATTAAATATTTAGAATATCTCAAAAAAAAGAGGATTTTAAGGCAAATTTCAGCTATATTTAATCCTTGGTTTTTTGGTCACAGATCTTCACTTTTTGCCTTTAAAGTTCCTCCAGAAAAACTTGATAAAGCAATTTCAATTATTAATAAACATCCAGGAATAAGCCATAATTATTTGAGAAATCATGATTATAATCTTTGGTTTATTTTAGTTAGTTTGCCAGAGAAAGACCCTTTAGATGAAGCTGATAAATTAGCTAAACTTTGTGAAGTGGAAGATTATTTATATTTACCTGCTCTAAGAACTTTTAAAATTTCTACAGTTTTTGGAGATAAAATTTCTGACTTTGATAAAGAAGAAATTATAGATATAGAACTAACTGTTGAAGCTAATAAAAATATTACAGAAAAAGACAAAATTTTAGTAAAAATATTACAAGAACCTCTACCTTTAGTTAAAACCCCTTTTAAAGAAATAGCAAAATCTCTTGGTACTAAAGAGGAAGATTTATTTTTATGGATTAGAGAAATGAAAGAAAAGGGTGCTTTAAGAAGGTTTGGAGCACTTTTAAAACATCATAAATTGGGATTTAAAGTGAATGTAATGGTGGCTTGGGAAACAAAAAGGGATAAGATAGATTTTCTTATTGAAGAACTTTCTAAAGAACTTTTTATAACCCATTGTTATGAAAGAAAGACCTATCCCAATTGGAAATATAATCTTTATACCATGTGCCATTTTAAAGAAAAAAAAGAAAAAGAAAAAATACTACTTCTTGCCCAAAAATATGGTATTAAAAACTTTATTATGCTTGAAACCGTAAAAGGAATTAAAAAAAATAAGATTAAAGCTGTTTTATGAATTAGAATAAAATTCTACTTAAAAAAGGAAGTCACATAATTGATAGAGATAAAAAGAACCGCTCCTGTAATTATTATTCTTATTAATCTTTGAGGCATATATTTTTGAATTCTTGCTCCTAAGGAAAGACCAAAAGCACCTCCTATTCCTAAAAGTATTCCCAATAGCCAATCAGGAGGATGTCCACCCAAAGTAAAAACTATAACTCCTACTATAGAGGTAATACAAGTTCCAGCAAGGGTTGCTCCTGCAAAAACATAAGCTGGGATTCTAAAAAAAGCAAGTAAAA
>Ga0065719_100071_pt1 | contig 39900 bp, 46 predicted proteins | sample GBSCel85sediment_FD_59106 | JGI IMG/M metagenome (GOLD analysis project Ga0065719, IMG submission 59106) | Hot spring sediment microbial communities from Great Boiling Spring, Nevada - Cellulolytic enrichment CS 85C v3 (version 3) | ecosystem: Environmental > Aquatic > Thermal springs > Hot... | reverse complement strand
TTTAATAATAATGATCAACTGAATTCCGTACCTGAAAACAAATGTGGCAAAAAACAAAAATTAAACTTTATTCTCAAGAATCTTGGCTATAACTTTGTCTCTTGGCGTTGCTGCAATCCTTGCAACCTTCTGCGGATCATGACCCTGACAGATTGCAAGAAGCTGGTTGTAGTCGAAAACAGGAATGCTGTAGTCTATCATTCCGAGTTTCCTCATTTCCTCCTGAGCCTCATCCATCCACATGAGGCATGTGATGCATGAAACAACTATGCAGTCAGGATCGACCTCCTCCTTCATTGAATCGAGTTTCAGCTTTAGAAATTCCATCGCAGCCCTTCTGTTGCGCCTTGTATAACCTCCAGCCCCTCCACAGCACTGCTTGTCTCTTGTAAATGTTGGAACCTCCGCCCCAAGTGCTCTTGTCAATTCCTTCAGAACCCGCGGATTTTCAGGATCATCAAAACCCAGTATCTTGCTTGGCCTGATTGTGTGGCAGGGAACCTGCACCACAGCCTTTAAACCCTTCATTGAGTATTTCAAGCTTCTTTTTATTCTCTCAACTCCAACAGTATTGTAGAGAAAGTCGGTTATGTGCTTTGTATCGCTCCTTCCTTCATACTTTGCCCCAATCTTTGACAGAAACTTCTCGTTGATTTCCTGTAATTTTTCGTTAACGAGTTTGTGTCTGCTCATCTTCAGCGTTGAATAGCAGCTTCCACACTGAACAATCATGTCAACTCCCATNTTCTCTGCTATTGAGTAGTTCCATGCTCCAATTNCGANNGCGGCTTCNTCATCTGCTGACCAAAAAGTTCCATAAGCCGGACAGCATGCAGCCCCCTCGAGGTCAACAACTTCAACTCCAAGTGATTCGAGTGAAATCCTGATAGCCTTTTCAGCGTCAGGCCTTAGAGCAGGCATGTTGCATCCCAGAAAAAGACCGACTTTCATATGCATACCTCCATTCTATTCCTCCATTATCCCGAACATGTATCCGTGCTCCCTCACAACCTTTGTTTCTCTCAGAAGCTGTCTGAACNTCTCCAGCAGCTCTNCTCTCGTCGCAACAGTCTTAATTTCNGGCAGGTCAAGCTCCTCTCTCATTGGATTTACAACGTTCTGTGTGTGCCCCCTCTCGTATATTTCAGTCAGNGCCTGAGGGATGTAGGTTTCGTCCTCCATGCACTGCCATCTCCTTATTGCAAGGACGATCTCAAAAGGTCTCGCATCTCTCGGACAGCGCTCCTCACAGCCCGTGCATGTCACACACATCCAGGGAGTTTCATCCTCTATGAGTTTTTCAGCCAGCCCCAGCTTGGCGATGTATATCAGCCTTTTCACGCTCAAAGGCTCATCAGCCACGCCAGTAGGGCAGTCAGCTATGCAAGTTCCGCATTGAAAGCATTTCAACAGATCTTCTCCTCCAACTTTAACAATTTGCTTTATAAGTTCAGGATCTCTCTCTTCGTTCAGATTAANGGGCATGCTACCACCTCATTTCAGGCCTCTTCAAGTAATCTTGAGAGCTCATCATACCTGAACACGGGCCCATCCCTGCAGACATAGATGCTTTCAAGTTTGCACTTTCCACATTTGCCAATTCCGCACTTCATTCTTCTTTCAAGCGTTGTGTATATTTGCTCCTCTTTGAAGCCCAGATCCTTGAGCACTCTGAGAGTTATTTTTATCATTATCGGCGGACCGCATGTTATGGCTATCGTATTCTCCGGATCTGGCTTGATCCTTTTCAAGTTGTCAGGCACGAATCCAACAAAGTACGGCCAGTCAGGTTCCGGATTGTCTATGGAGAGCTCAACGTTGAAACCCTGTTCCTTAAGCTGGAAAAGCTCGTCCCTGTAGCACAAATCTCTTGACGTTCTTGCTCCNTAAATGATTGTGAGGTCTCCGTAATCCTTTTCGTTGTCAATAACATACTGGTAGATTGACCTCAAAGGAGTCTGGCCAATACCTCCACCGATGGTGATTATGTTCATCCCCTTCCATTCTTCAAGCGGAAATCCTCTGCCCAAAGGTCCTCTTATCCCCACAACGTCTCCAACTTCCATCTCATGTAGCTTGGTCGTAACTTTTCCCGTTTTAAGGACGCTGAACTCAAGATCCGGGCGGGTGGGAGAGTTGGCTATTGTGAACCAGCTCTCACCTCTCCCGAAAACCGAGACGAGACATCCCTGCCCTGATTTATAGTCAAATCTCTCTCTCCCAATAAGCCTGATTTTGAAGGTTTTTATCGGCCTTATTCCCTTCACTTCATCTCTAATCTCCACAATTTCGGCTTTATACGGCAAATAAGGATTTTTCATTGGTTCATCCAAAACGGAGCTCATTGTTTCACCTCCGACGGAATGTTGCTGATTACATCAGCTATGTCAATACCTGCAGGACATGCTGCAATGCACCTTCCGCATCCCACACAGTAAAACTCCCCCTTTCTGACAAGCATGTAGTAGAACTTGTCNTAGAATCTGTTCCTCAACCTCTGCCATTTCTCCCTTCTTGGATTGTGGCTCGAACTCTCGAGCGTGTGCAGCGGGAACTGACAGCTATCCCAGGTTCTCACCCTTACACCTTTAAGCTCCCCATCATCGAATATGTCGAAGCAGAAGCATGTGGGGCAAAGGTAGGTGCATGCACCACAACTCACGCAGTTCATCGCAACTTCTTTCCAGTAATCACTGTTAAAGGCCTGAGCCATCCTTTCCTTGAGATTTTCCGTGTTTACACTTCTAACAAATGAGCTGAGAACTTTCCGCTCAAGTTCTCTTTTTCTGCTAATGTCCTCCTCACTTGCGTCGCTTAAATTCAACTCTGAGGCGATGATTTTACCCTTCTCGCTCAGGATCTCCACAACCTGCTTTTCACCCAGATCTGTTACAAGGATGTCCGCATAATCACTCCTGAAGGGGCTCAAACCAACACTCGTGCAGAAACAGTAATCACCCGCCTCATTGCAGGCGTAGCCAACAACAAGCAGATTTTTCCTTTTCGCCTCATAGTAAGGGTCGGTGATATCCTCAAGAAATACCCTGTCCATAAGCTTCAATCCCTGAATGTCACATGGCCTGATTCCAACAATGGCTGTTTTATCAACCCGAGCAGGAATTTCCTCAACCCAGTCCCCGTACTTTATCAGAACCTCGTTTTGAGGAAAAGTCACATCCTTTGGTGATTTCTTGGTGTTTACGTAGTCAAAACTGACCTCATCGACACTTTCAACGATTTTGAAAACATGATAGTTTTTTTCCCTTACCGGAGCATAAACCCTGTACCCGTCTTCAAGCAATTTTGCAACAACATCCTTCAGGAAATTGCCGTTATAGACCTTCATTGACCTCACACCTCCGGAAGAATGTCAAGCTTTGAAAGGAACGGTATCTCCTCATCGGGACTGTAGTTGAAAACCTCGTAAACGACCTTCTTGAGCTTTCTCTCCAGCTTAAGCAGCGGTAACTCCATCGGACAGGCTCTTTCACATTCTCCGCAACCAGCACACCTTCCCGCGTGGTGAAGNACCCTCATGAGGTGATACACCATGTTGTCGGACGCACTTACTGTNTTTCCNAGAACTCTTGGATAGGCGGCTTTTTCCTCAGCTGGAGTCATGGGTGAAACTGCAAGGTTTGATGGATCAACAAGGCATTCCTCGCAGTAACATATCGGACAGACTTCTCTGCATGCATGGCAGCGTATGCATTTGCTGAAAACATCCATCCAGTATTTCCATCTCTCCTCCCTGTCAAGCTTTTCAAATTCCTCTATGTCTGAAAAGTCTGTTCTCCCTTCTCTCGGTTCTCCGATTAACACATCGTAGTCTTTCGGTGTGGGCTGCTCACAGTACAGGCAGTTCTCAAAGATAAGCTCATTGAATGGAATTCTCTGCTCATTTCCATTTGCTTTAACGATAACTTCATCACCGACAAGCTCAACACTCTCGATTTCGGAAAGGCGGAATTTAACGGCATTTCTGAATTTTCTGTAATCAATCACTCCCGGACAGGAAACACCGATGATGTAAACTCTGTCCCTTTTGATTTTCTCCTCCTTCTCAAGCTGCTTTAGTGTCCTCACATCACATCCTTTGGCAATTACAGCAACCTTACCGGATTTCGCCAGGTCCATGACTATTCTTGATGGATTGCTGGAAGAAAGAGGTGAGTAGGATAGTCTGTCTATTTCACTTGGTCTGAGAACCCGCAAAATCTCTCTCGGCTCACCCTGTTTCCTGACAAACCCGACTATGTAGCTGACATCATCAGGAAGCTTTCTGCACTCCTCCTTAATTTTTTCAAGGATTTCGGAGTTCATTCTATCTTCCTCCTCAACTTTTCCTGCGGACCCATNTCCCTAATTTTCTCGGTAAAAGCGGTCATCTCTTCAGCAAAAAGCTTCCCCTCTGAAGCTGATGCCCAGAGAAGCTTGAACCTCTCATCATCAAATCCAACGAACTTCATCAGCTCCTTCAAAAGTATGTACCTCTTCTTGGCATAGTAGTTTCCAACAGTGTAGTGACAGTCTCCAGGATGGCATCCCGCTATAACCACCCCATCAGCTCCCTGTCTGAAGGCTCTAAGAACCCATCCGGGATTTACCATTCCGGAGCACATCACCCTGATTATCCTCACGTTGTCCGGATACTTCAGCCTGCTCGTTCCAGCCAAGTCTGCACCGGCATAGCTGCACCAGTTACATGCAAAGGTTATGATTTTTGGATCGAACATCCACATCACCTCGCCAGAATCATATCAATTTCTTCCAGAGCATCAACCATGTCCTTAATCTGGTTGAACGTGAATCCCTTAACAACTATTGCAGCCTTGGGGCAGGTNGCGCTGCAAACACCACAGCCAAGGCAGACTGCTTTTTTCACCNCAGCCTTGAGCTCCACTCCCGCCCTCGTCTCGTATTCTGTTATCTCGATTGCATTGACCGGACATGCCTTAACGCACATTCCGCATGCATCGCATTTCTCTCTCACCACCTCTGCCTTCGTTGCTTCCATGATTATTTTGTCCTTGGTCAGAACTGTCAGAGCTCTCGAAACAGCAGCATAGGAAAGAGAAATCGTTTCAGGTATTAAACGTGGGCTGTGAGCAATTCCCGCCAGAAATACACCCTCAGTGGCGAAATCAACCGGACGGAGCTTTGGATGTGCCTCCAGGAAGAATCCATTGGCATCGAGTGGAACTTTCAGCAGCTTGGAAATCTCCTCATTTTCCTCATTTGGTACAGTTGCGGCACTCAGAACCACATAATCCGGCTCAGCGATGATTGTATCGTCGAGCACTTCATCGTAGAACTCCACAGTAAGCCTTCCGTTTTCAGCACTCACTTTCGGTGGATTCTCTGGATCGTAGCGGACAAACACGACCCCCTTCTCTGCAGCCTCCTTGTAGTACTTCTCAAGGAAGCCGTAGGTTCTTATATCTCTGTAAAGAATCATGACATTAGCATCNGGGTTAAGCTCCTTCAGCTTGAGTGCATTCTTTATAGCAGTCTGGCAGCATATCCTGCTGCAGTAAGGTCTTTCCTCATTTCTGCTGCCCACACACTGGATCATTATCACGTCATTCGGAACATCCCCGTTGATTAACATCTGCTCGAACTCAACCTGCGTTACAACATTTGGATGCTCGCCGTAAAGATATTCTTTCGGCCTGTACTCCTTTGCTCCGGTGGCAACAATAACAACACCGTGCTGGATCTCCTCAACACCCTCTTCAGTCACTATCCTGCTCGTGTAGTTTCCAACAAAGCCTTCAACGCTCTCAACTCTTGCCTTCCTGTAAACCCTGATGAGCGGATTATTCTCAACTTTTTCAACAAGCTCTCTGAGCAAAGCCTGCGGGTTTTTGTTATCTATTGTGTAGTATATGTGCCTCAGATTACCACCGAGCTCCTCCTCCTTCTCAACCAGAAACGTCTCAATTCCCTGATTTGCAAGTTCCAGAGCAGCAGTCATTCCGGCAAGCCCACCGCCAATAACAAGTGCTCTCTTGGTCACATCGACCTCAATGTAATGCAGCGGTTCAAGATCCCTTGCCTTAGCAACACCAGCTGCAACAAGCTCCATCGCCTTCTTCGTTGCCCTTTCTCTATCAGTGTGAACCCACGAACAATGCTCTCTTATGTTCACGAACTCGAAAAGGTAGGGGTTGAGCCCTGCTTCTCTCAGTGTGTTTCTGAAAAGCTGTTCGTGTGTTCTCGGTGTGCATGCTGCAACAACAATTCTGTTNAGGTTGTAATCCCTTATAGCCTGCTTTATCCTCTCCTGTGAGTCAGCAGAGCATGTGAAAAGGAGATGGTCGGCAACAACAACATCATCAAGTGTTCTTGCAAACTCCGCGACTTTCTGCACATCAACCATCGATGCGATGTTTATACCGCAGTGGCAGATGAAGACACCAATTCTTGGTGGCTCACCACTCACGTCTCTCTCTGGCGGATACTCTTTCTTTGCTATCAGCTTTCCTCTCTCTGAGGCTATTATGCTTGAAGCTTTTGCTGCAGCACCGCTTGCCTGAGCAACGCTTTCAGGGATATCCTTCGGTTCTGATGCAACNCCGGCAACGTAAATTCCGGGCCTTGATGTGGAGACCGGATTAAAGGAGTCCGTCTCAACAAAACCGTACTCGTTGAGATTGATGCCGAGAATCTCGGCATATTTTTTCATGTCCTCTGGCGGTTCAAATCCAACTGAGAGCACAACAAGGTCAAACTCTTCCTCATGGCTTCTACCGTCCTTTTCGTATTTTAGAAGCAGGTTTCCGTTTTTCTTTTGCATTACAACCGAAACTCTTCCCCTGTGATACTTCACCCCGTACTCCTCTTCAGCTCTCTTTGCATACTCCTCAAAACCCTTGCCAAACGTCCTGAGGTCCATTATAAAGATGTGAATTTCCGCATCAGGAATGTGCTCCTTGGCTATGATTGCATGCTTTGTTGCGTAGGTGCAGCAGACAGATGAGCAGTACTCGTTCGCTTTTGCGTCTCTGCTGCACACGCACTGGATTATTCCAATCTTCTTTGGTTCTTTACCGTCAGATGGTCGTGCTACGTGCCCTTCAAACGGGCCTGTGGCTGAGAGCAGTCTTTCGAACTGGATGCTTGTTATAACGTTCGGGAAAATTCCGTATCCGTACTCGCCCCTCTTAACTGCATCGGCAAGCTTTCCACCGGGGGTCAGGATGATNGAGCCAACATTAACGGTAATTTCCTCCTCTTTCTGATTGTAGTCGATAGCTTTAGCAACACAAACATTCTGGCAGATTCCGCATCCNATACACCTGCTTTTGTCAATCGAGTAAACCTTCGGAACTGCCTGTGGATAGCGAAGGAAAATGGCGGAACGATAACTTAAACCTTCATTGTACTCATCAATCGCGCTAACTGGGCAGGCTTCACTGCACACTCCACAGCCGGTGCATTTTGTTGGATCAACGTAAAGAGGTTTCCTCTTTATCTTAACCCTGAAGTCTCCCGCCTCGCCTTCAACACTCACAAGCTCGGCGTTGTTTATTATCTCAATATTCTCGTGCCTTCCCACCTCATTGAGCTTCGGTGAGAGGATGCACATCGAGCAATCGTTTGTCGGGAAGGTTTTATCGAGCTGAGACATTCTTCCTCCAATTGCGGGAAGCTTCTCAAGCAGGTAAACCTTGAATCCAGATTCTGCCAAATCCAAGGCAGACTGAATCCCCGCAATTCCTCCTCCAATAACGAGAACCGCACCAACTGGCATCTTTTCACCCCTTCACCACAACTTCCTCTTCAACCTCAACTTCGACAAGCCCTTTTCTCTTCATTTCAAGAATTGTGCTAAGGACTTCTCCGTATGAAAGTCCTGTTCTGCTAACTATCTCGGAAATCTTGGTCTCGCCATTCAAATTCTTTGAGATAATTGAGAATTTTCACAGCCCTGTCAATGGCTTCTTCGAGTACTTTCATGTACCTCTCATAATCAATTTTTTCTCCGTAAACGTTGCCCTCCTCAACTATCCCTCTCATTCTTGCAATTATTGCCCTCAAATCTCTGTTGAGCACAGCGTTTTTGAGAATATCAGCATTCTTTAAAGCCTCGAAGTTCTTTGTCCTGAGCTCCTCAATCGCATCCTCAAAGTTACCTTCAACAACCTTAACTCTCTCTCCATCCTCTCCGAGTTTTTCCAGAATCATTCTGACCGCCTCTAACCTGTACTTAGCCTCTGCACTTCCCGGATAGTTTCTACAGTTATTTCCACATGTTGATAGCAAAACAGCCCTCGCTCCTCTGCTGAATGCCTCCGCAATTAAGTAGGGATCAAGCCTTGCGGAGCATAGGAGAGATATTACCGTTGCATCGTAATCTTTGCCCTTCTCAACGTTTCTCCTGCATGTGAACACTACAATGTCTTTCATTTCAGTATCAAGCAGTCCTTCATCCGTGAACTTTTCTGCAGCCATCGATATGGCTTTTGTTATGCATGATGCTGAACAGAGCCCGCAGACCTTGCACTTCCCCACCATCACCGGTACTCCATCCTTTAGCTCAAGAGCATCGTGAGGACACAGCTGAACGCAAATTCCACAGCTGATACATTTGTTATAATCAACCAGTATGGTTTTTGGAGCGCTTTCCGGCATGAAATGGAGTTGTTTTCAGGTATTTAAAGATATTTGAATTTTACCGCCCGGATTACAGAAACCGTACCTTAATATAATAATAAATAAGCCGCTTAGCTATCGATTAACCTGAACTGTAAATTACCTTATCCTCCGCCCGAGATTCTTTGCAAAAGCCAGCAGGAATCCAAGAGCATGCTGCACATCCGGGTCTCTGAGATGCTTCAGCGCTCCGGCAATTCCTACAGGTTCAAACTCCCTGGTATTTTTGAAGGCTTCAACGATTTTCTCAACCCTCTCAATCATCTCATCGTCCACTGAAAGGNCTAATGTAAGCAGAATTTCAAGGTTCTTTGTTGCAATCTTCTCCATCTCGTCGTCAATAAACTCCTCTGGCATTTTTTTCATCGCGAGAAGTGCTCCTGAAATATCAACAAGCTCGCTGAGAATGCCACTGTTCTCCAAGTAAATTAGCCTGTCAAAAGCCCTGAGTATGGCATCTCCGCTTTCAGCAAGCTTTTCCATCAGNTTNGACAGAATCTCAGCAGCCTTTGTTTCGTAATCTGCAATCATGGCANTACTTTCAGTTGTTAAAATTTAAGTTTTACTCTTGACCAAATTTTGTGCTTTCAGTCTTTTAATAAAAAAGTCCTTTGCTGAAAGTCAAAAAAACTTATAAATACATCGTTTGTATCAACTGTTCGGTATCGAAATTGTGGGAGGTGGAGCATGGTAAGAGTTGACCACGGAAGGTTGCAGGAGCATCCGATAATCGAGTTTAAGAGAGGAAGGGAGGTTACGATATACTTCAACGGTCAGCCTGTAAAGGCATATGAGGGAGAAACTGTTGCTGCTGCACTTTATGCTGCTGGTGTCAGGGTTTTCAGCCGCTCCTTCAGATGGCACCGACCCCGTGGATTTTTCTGTGCCATAGGAAAATGCTCGGCATGCATGATGGAGGTTGATGGGATACCAAACGTCAGAACCTGCAAGGTTTACGTTAGAGATGGAATGCAGGTAAGAACCCAGAGCGGTTTGCCGGATGCTGAAAGGGATGTTTTTTCGATTCTTGATAACGTTATCGATAAAGTCTTTCCTCACGGGAGTCACTACACGAAATTCACAACCTCGAAAGAAAGCAAGGGAGTTCATGTTAAGGCAAATGAGAAAGTTCACGGGCTTCGGTAATCCCCCAAGGGCAGTATTTCAGGGAGAGGCTGAGCTGGAGGAAATAGAGACTGACGTTCTTGTTGTTGGCGGAGGACCGGGGGGGATGTCTGCAGCCATAAATGCCGGAAAATACGGGGCGAGAGTGCTGCTTGTGGATGAGAATCCATTNCTGGGTGGGCAGCTTGTAAAGCAGACTCACCGTTTCTTTGGTTCTGCAAAGGAAAGAGCTGGAACGAGAGGGATAAAGATTGGCCAAATCCTTGAGGAGGAGCTGAATAGCATTGAGAATGTCGAGGTTAGAAAGGAAACGAGGGTTTTTGGAATTTACAGCGGTGAGGCTGGAGCTTATCAGAGAATTGATGATTACAGGGGTAAGCTTTTAAGAATTAGAGCCAAAAAAATTGTTGTTGCAACTGGAGCTTACGAGAGGACACTGATATTTGAGAACAACGACTTACCGGGCGTTTACGGTGCCGGTGGTGTTCAAACTTTGATGAACGTGTACGGAATCAAGCCCGGTAACNTGGGGTTGATTGTCGGTTCCGGAAATGTTGGTCTCATCCTCACATACCAGCTCATGCAGGCAGGGGTGAATGTTGCTGCAATTGTGGAAGCAATGCCTCGCATTGGCGGTTACTTTGTCCATGCCGCAAAGGTCAGAAGACTTGGCGTACCGATTTACGTCAGGCACACAATACTTAAAGCCATAGGTAAAAAGAGCGTTGAGGGTGCTGTAATAGCCCAGCTTGACGACAGATGGCAGCCAATCCCNGGCACGGAAAGAAAAATCGATTGTGATTTCATATGCGTTGCTGTTGGTCTGTCACCAACACATGAACTGCTGTATCAGGCAGGCTGTGAGATGAAGTTCGTTCCTGAGCTTGGTGGATTGGTTCCGCTGAGAACGAGATTCAACGAGACAAGTATAAAAGGCATTTACGTTGCCGGTGATGTTGCAGGAATTGAGGAGGCGACTGCTGCGATTATGGAAGGAAGGATTGCCGGAATTCATGCAGCAGTAACTCTTGGCTATGGTGGAGAGGAAGCGAAGAAAGAGCTTGAAGAGGCAGTGAAGGAAATAGAGGAGTTCAGGGCTGGACCNTTTGGAGAGAGNATTNTTTGCGGACTGGAGAAGTGCACTCTTGAGAGTGAGGTGATGCTGTGACCCTTGGATACCTTGAAAGGGGTTATCTGGAAAAAGATGAACTTCCACCATTTCCAAGNGAGGAGAGGCTGAAAAAGAGGGCAGTGGCTTACATTGAGTGTCCGCAACCCATTCCCTGCAGCCCCTGCTTCGAATCGTGCCCGGCAGATGCCATTGAAATGAAAAACATCAACGATCCACCGAAGGTTGATTACGAGAAATGCACCGGCTGCATGAAGTGCATACGCGTCTGTCCCGGACTGGCAATTTTCATGCTCAGATTGCGGGACGATGGGGTTGGTGAGGTAACACTGCAGTATGAGTTTCTGCCATGGCTCAAGAAGGGGGACAGGGTTAAGCTCTACAACAGGAAGGGAGAGGAGATCGGTGAAGGGGTTGTAAACTGGGTCCTTCCACCGGAAAGAAACGATAACACATCTCTTGTCAGGGTTGAGGTCCCAGCGGAGCTGATTTTCGAGGTGAGAGCTGTTAAACCAGTGAGGTGAAAAGAATGAAAGACAGAAAAGTTGTCTGCAGGTGTGAAGATCTAACCGAGGAAGAGATCATCCATGCCATAGAGCTCGGTTACGATGATATAGAGAGCCTCAAAAGGTTTACAGGAGCAACAACAGGACCATGTCAGGGTAAGGGATGCTTGATGCACATTATAAGAATACTCAGCCAGAAAACGGGCAAAAGTGTTGATGAGATCGGCATTACCACACAGAGACAGCCAGTNAACCCGGTCCCGCTTTACATACTTGCTGCAGAAAAGGGTGATAAAGAATGAAAGTTGCTGTAATCGGNGGCGGTGTTGCAGGGCTTTCGGCAGCATACTTTTTAGCAAAGAACGGAGTGGATGTAAGGGTTTTTGAACAAAAATATCTCCTTTACGGGGCAAGCGGAAGAAATTCGGGGGGTTTAACGTTACAGTTTAACACAGAACCCCTTATCAGGCTTGCAGCAAGAACACTTGAGCTTTATGATTCCATTCAGTCAGAGCTCGGATTCAACTTCCTTTTGAGGAAAGATGGATACGTAAAGATAGCGAGTGAGAAAGATGAGACAAAGCTTAAAGAAGAGGCTGAATTTCAAAAAAGGTGTGGTGTTGGGGTAAAAGTTGTGGATCCTGAATTTGTCAGAGAGCTCTTTCCAGATATAAACACCTCAGCATTCACTCTTGCCAGCTATTATGCTGACGGCGGGGTTGTTTTTCCATGGCCTGTTGTCTGGGGACTTGCCAAGGGATGCAGGGAGCTCGGTGTTAAAATTTACGACTACACACCTGCCAGTGTTGAGCTCAAGAGCAATGAGCTGATTGTGAATGCCGGTGGAGAGAGTTACAGGGTGGATTATGTTATAAACGCTGCCGGAGCGTGGAGCAATGAGATAAGCAAACAGGTAGGAGTTGAACTCGCCAACAGGGTTTACAGGGAGGAAATCTGCGTAACTGAGAGTCTTAAGCCCTACGTTGATCCGTACATTCTGGATATTTCCACTGGAGTTTATTTCAGCCAGTCCATGAGAGGGGAAATTGTGGGAGGCATACTGGGCAGTGAAACTGGTGCGGTCGAAACAAGGTCCTCTCTGGATTTTCTGACAAGATACGCGAAGAGGATAACGGAGCTTGTACCGAAGCTGAGGGGTATGGCTGTACTCAGGCAGTGGGCTGGAGTATACGATGTTGGCAGGAACGGGATGCCGGTAATAGGAGAAACAAAAATCAAGGGTTTCATCCAGCTAAACGGATTCGGCAGAAACGGCATGTCCCTCGCCCTGGCTGCAGGAGAGGGTGTGGCCGAGCTTGTAACGAAGGGAAGAAGCAAGATAATTGAGCCCTTCAGACCTTAATAATTTTTTAAGTGATTAAAGCTTCCGAGAGGAGAGGGATTCAGAACATCAGACTTCTCGCAATTCAAACTTGGCGGGAATGCAGGAGTATCCGGAAAAGAGTTAACTTTTTCGCCTGATTGAATTTGGTAATACTATAGTATTACAATCCCAATCTTTTTCTCTCCTTTCAGAACAGTTAAAACATGAGCTACGCTTTCGTTAAAGGAAAAAGTGACATCATTGAACTGGTAAAAGGTAAAGCAACGTTTGTTCTTGTCATAGGAAACACGAAAACAGCCAGTATTGAGGGCATTACTGTAGCTGGGGCAAATCCTGAACTCATAAAGTACACCCCACCAGCAGATGCAGAACTGCTCTATCACGGCAGGTGTCTGTCAATTGGCAGCGTCCCCGCAACACCCGACGGAAAACCAACTCCAGCAATTATAACCTACACAGCCTTGAGACTCACATCCATTCCGTTCTTCGTCGTGAATTCCGGACTGATTGTTCCACCCAAGATTCCATACATAGATCTCAACGCTCCTGTGGGGGAGAACATTGCAGAGAGGAGAGCGATGGACAGGCAAAGAGTTGAGGAGGTAATTGAGAGGGCGAAGATCGTGGGAAAACAGATTTCAAAGCTCTCAGACGTTTTGGTTATAGGGGAAAGCATTCCTGCCGGAACAACAACAGCGGCAGCGGTTTTAAAGGCTCTTGGCCTCAGAGATGCTGTTTCTTCAAGCATGCCCGAAAACCCGGTTGAGCTGAAGAGAAAGGTAGTGAGAAAAGCAGTTGAGAGGGTTGAAAGCAAAGATCCGGTAGAGATACTCTCCGCTGTAGGAGACCCGGTAATGGTGGGAGTGATAGGAATTGCACTCGGTTCTGAGTGTCCTGTTATTTTAGCTGGCGGAACTCAGATGGTGGCAATTGCAAATCTGATGGCAAAGATGGGTGAAGTTGAGGCGTTGATCGCCACAACGAAGTACGTTGGTGATGATGTCAATGTCGACCTCTCCCTCTCACCATATCCCGTCATTGCTGCTGATCCACTGCTGGGAAAGTCGAAATATCCGGGCTTAAGAGCATATGAGGAGGGATTTGTTAAGGAAGGAGTCGGGGCAGGGGGGATGACCGCTGTCGCTTACGCAAGTGGCATATCACCTGAAAGGTTTTTGAAAGAAATAGAAATGGATTACGAAAAGATTGTACTGCATGGTAGCAAGTTTTAATGCAAATACCATCTGAGGAGCAACCAAAATGATAATATAAACCCTGACCGAATATTCAACTATGGATTACATATTCGAAGAAGTGAAGATAAAAAGGGGAAACGCTCCAAGATTCATTCTCAACGGAGAAGAAGTTGACATCTGGGATAATGAGTTTGTCAACTATCACTCAAAGAGCGTTTCGGAATACCTCAGGGAAAAGCTCCTCGATTTTGAGAGGAGAGGTATCGACCCGTTTGAAGAGATCATCGGAAAAGAGAAGGAGAAGGAAATGGTCAAAACAGCTTTAATGAGTGGATCAAACATCCTTTTTAAGGGCAAGAAAGGATACGGAAAGACGACGTTTTCAAAAGCGATTTCAAAGCTTTTGCCGGAGAAGATACTCGCGATAAAGGGATGCAGAATTCATGATGATCCAACACAGCCAACATGCTTCTCATGCAAGAAGAAGCTTCTTGAGGAGGATGAAGTGGAGCTTGTTTTCGTCCCCAAAAAATGGATAAGGATTGCGGGAGATCCGATGATGACTACAAGACAGCTTATCGGTGGAATCAGCCTTCAGAAAATAAAGGAAGGTTACGAGCTCGACCATCCGGAGGTCTTTACCCCGGGAAGGGTTCTGAAAGCCCACAGGGGTATTGCATATTTCGACGAACTTGGTTCAATTCCCTCAGCCCTCCAGACTCTCCTTCACGAGCTTCTTGAAGAGAGGCAGATCACAACTCCAGAAGGAGACATAGTTCCGATGAAAATAGACACTCTGGTTATCGCCTCTACAAATCCCGCGAACTACAAGGGCGTTTCAGACATCAAAGAACCCCTTCTTGACCGTATGGAGCAGATAGACATTGGCCCACCTGAAACGATAGAGGAGGAGATAGCGATTGGTCTGAGGAACATGGCGCTTGACGGTTCTTTAATTCCTGAATGGCATTTGAAAATTATTGCCCATGCTGTTAGATGCATGAGGAGTAACAGATGCAGATATTCAGCAAGAATTGAAGTTGAGCCAAGCTGCAGAGCGACGATAAAGGCTTTTGACCATGTGGCAGCATCCGCGATGAGAAATGGAAGAAAGGCTGTAATGTTTGCAGATTACGGCAAAGATTTTGCAAACTTAAGTCTGGCTCTGAAAAGCAGGTTTGAGGTGGATTACGAGGATGAGCTGAGCAAGGATGAAATCGTGAAGGGTGTTGTTAATGATGCCATTGACACAGTTTGTGGCGAGGTTTATGCCGCCATACCGAGAAACATATTCGGCGGTATGATGGAAGAGGTTTCTGAAATTGGAGAAATTAACGTTTACTCCTCAAATGGTTTAGAGGAGTACAGAAATCTGTGGGCTTTTGTGTCCTCTATCTGCAGAAGAAAGGAAGAAGTGAATTCCGCCCTTGAAATCACCCTTGAAGCAATTTCGAGGTGTACTGGTTTGATTGAGAAACAGGAGGAAGGGCTTTATGTCTACCTCGCCTACGACAGATAAGCCTGAATGCTTGCTCTGCCAGAAAAGCGAGAGCGGTTTGGAGAATATAGCCGAAGAACTGCTTTACTCTCTCTTCAACCCCTACCACAGAGACACCGGAGATTTTGATGTTTTAGAGCTCATCAAAAAACACCTGAGTGCGGAGTTAGCGAGGGATTTCGAAATGTACTCATCAGTTTTCAAAGATTCCATGAAAACCTTCGGGTTCATGACCAGTTACTGGATGGAGAAAAACAGAGAGCTTAAAGAGGCGAAACGGAAGGCATGGGAAGAGCTAAAGGAAATGATCAAGAACGGTGATGTAAGCTTGGAGCAGCTAAGCATGAGCCAGATAGTTGACAATTTCTTTGATGAGATTACCGATGACCTTCAGGAAATGGGATACGTAAAGAAAGTTGAGACAAGATTCCACAGAAAGGTGATCAACTACACAGCCAAAGCTGAAAACGTTCTTGCAAAGAAAATACTGTCACTCAGCCTTCAGAACCTTGACAAAAAAAGCTACGGGGAGCATGATACTGAGAATCTCGGTCAGTCGATCTTTTCAAGTGAGAGACTTGGTTGAGTATGACCCCTACACTCATCACTACGACAGCATCGACATTTCTGAGAGTTTGCTGAAGTCCGCGATCAGAGGNGAAATAGAACTTAACGAAAACGAAATGGTGGCGAGACAGCCAAGACACACTGAAAGGTGTGTTTACGTGATGCTGATAGACGTTAGCGACTCCATGAGGGGAAGAAAAATTGTTGGAGCGATTGAGGCTGCACTTTGCCTGAAAAAAGCCATAAAAAGGTCTGGAAGCAATGACGAGCTTAGGGTGATTGCNTTCAANCACAGAGCTCAGGAAATAAAGGAGGGGGAAATTCTTAACCTTGAAGCAAGGGGGAGAACCGATATCGGACTTGCTTTAAGAAGAGCGAGAAAAATACTGAAAGGAAGCTCAGGCACGGGTGTTGTTTTTTTGATTTCGGATGGAGAACCAACATCAAGCTACAATCCCTACCTAACACCATGGAAATGTGCACTGAAAGAAGCCGAGAGGATGCGGGAAGTTAANGCAAGGTTGCAGATAATAATGTTCGGCAAGGAAGGTAGATTTCTTGAACTGTGTAAAAATATGGCTAAACTAAGCGGGAATGCTAATCTGTTCCACTTCTCTGACCCGTTAAATTTGAAAAGTTTTGTAGTCAGGCGTTTCTCGAAGGTTTCTTAGGCAAACACTTCCTCCTTTGAATANACCACAATTCCGTTTTCCGTAATCTCAAAGGGATGAATCTTGGTGCTGTGGCTCGTTCCTCTCATCTTGAAGATTTCAATGCTCCTGACTCTTATGTTTTCAATTCTCGTGTAGTAGAGAACTATTGTTCCCTCTACCACAAAGTTTTCAACCCCAAATCTGCTTATTTTGTCTCCCCCGCCTTCAACGACCTCACAGGTCAGTACCGATGTCAGACCGAGAATTTCCATGGTTGTAGAAATCTTCAGGAGTTCAACTCTGAACTTGGCAGGATCGGATATAGTAAAGCCGATGGATGTTGTTGAGTCGATAACCGCCCTTCTCGCACCNATCTCATCCTGAATTGTTATGATCTGGTCGAGTAAAGAGCGGGTATCAAAAGGTCTAACGTCGATGTACCTCTCATCAGATGGCAGACCTATCTTTGTGGAGGTTGCATCAACGATTGCGAGCATGTTGTCATCTTCATACCTTTCAAGGTCCCAGCCAAACGTCAGAAAGTGCTCTCTAAGGTGCTGAGGTCTTTCTTCTGTTGCAACAAATATCCCAGGCTCACCGTACTTCTCGATGCCGTTAACTATGTACTGCATGGCAAAAATTGTCTTACCAGAACCTGATGGGCCAGAAACAAGGTAACTCCTGTCCCTCAGCAATCCGCCACCACAAAGTTCATCAAAACCCGGTATCCCGGTGGGTACNCGNTCCAGCATGGTTATCACGTCTTTCTATCATAAACCTTAAAGCTTAAATTGTTTACGCATCATCATCCTATCATGAGGAAAGTTACCGTTTCTCTGATAAAAGCAGACGTTGGCAGTGTTGCCGGACACACGACAGTTCCCGATGAACTGAAAAAAGCAGCAGAGGAGAATCTTAGAGAAGCCGTTGATTCAGGTTTAATTATTGATTTTAGAGTATTCAATGCCGGTGATGACCTTGAACTGCTTATGACTCATGAAAAGGGTGTTGATAGTGAAGAAATTCACAGGCTCGCCTGGGAGACTTTTGAAAAAGCTGCAGATATTGCCAAACAGCTAAAACTTTATGGTGCAGGGCAGGATTTATTGAAAGATGCTTTTTCAGGCAACGTAAGGGGTTTGGGGCCGGGTGTGGCTGAAATGGAGTTTACAGAAAGAAAAGCTGAACCGGTTATTGCCTTCATGATGGATAAAACCGAACCCGGAGCATTTAACATGCCCATATTCAGGATATTTGCGGATCCCTTTAACACTGCAGGACTGGTTATTGACCCCTCAATGCATCAGGGGTTTGTTTTCGAAATATGGGATGTTAAGGAGAGCAAAAGGGTTTTTATGAAATCTCCTGAGGAGATGTACGACATCCTTGCCCTCATCGGCGGAAAGAGCAGATTTGTTATTAAGAGGGTGTTTCCGAAGGAAGGAGGAAAGCTCCCGGCTGATGAGCCTGTTGCGGTAATCAGCACGGAAAAACTTTACCAGGTTGCTGGAGAATATGTTGGTAAGGATGANCCCGTTGCCTTGGTTAGAGCTCAAAGCGGATTACCGGCAGTGGGGGAGGTTCTTGAGGCTTTCGCCTTTCCCCATCTCGTCAGCGGGTGGATGAGAGGAAGCCATAACGGACCCATCATGCCCGTGCCATTCAGATACTCAAAGTGCACACGCTTTGATGGCCCCCCACGCTGCATAGCTGCTGGATTCCAGCTTGCAAACGGAAAAATTGTAGGGCCGGTTGACATGTTTGATGACCCCGCCTTTGACTATACAAGGCAGAAGGCAATGGAGATTGCAGAATACATGCGCCGTCATGGGCCCTTTGAACCGCACAGATTGTCGAGCGAGGACATGGAGTACACAACACTTCCAAAAGTGCTTGAAAAACTGAAGGAAAGATTTGAAGATATTTGATGAAGCACGTCTTCTGGCACGGAATGGCTGAGGAGGAAAAAATAGATTACCTGAAGAAGTTCAGCGTGGCAGTTGTGGGAAGCAGAATGCTCATGGAGATACTTTGGAGGAGTGGAGTTGGGTGTATAAGGTACATCTCGGACTACATCACCCCTCTTGACTCAAGACTTGACTGCACCATTGATCCGCTGGAAGCAAACAACTACGATATCGTGCATCCGATGTCGCCAGATTCGTGTGTCATCTCCTACCTCTACCCTGAAAGCGAGTCAGAGCTCAGAAAGCTTCTTAGAGGCATTGATGTTGTTGTCGCACACAAAAACATCGAGGTTATGGCGGAAATTGCNGAGAAAATAGGTGCCCCCTTCATTCCAGACATCATAACCACCTTTTTGCCCGATGGGGTTAAATTCTGGGAGGTTGAGTATCCGGAGGTAAAAAGAGATCCGATTTCATACGCTTTAACCTGCAGCATTCAGGCTGGAGAGGTTTTGAGGGTTTTTACAGGCTATCATCTCCCGACAATCGCTCCCGAAGCTTACATTGTGGATGTCAGAAGTGAGAACTATCTGCGGAAGATATCACTCAAGGTGAAATAATATGGATTACAGAGATCTTGGATTAAAGGTCGGAATAGAGATACACCAGCAGCTTGACACCAAACACAAACTTTTCTGCTTCTGCCCGACTGCAGCAAGAGAGGTCGAGGACTCGAATTTTGAATTTTTCAGATATCTCAGACTGAAGAGAAGTGAAATCGGAGAAGAAGACAGGGCCGCAAAGGAGGANGTTGANAGGAGCAGGAGGTTTATCTACAAATACTACGATTCCACCTGCCTTGTTGAGGCTGATGAGGAACCGCCAAGAGAGCTCAACAGAGAAGCTTTGCTGATAGCGATTCAGGTGGCAAAGATGCTGAACATGGAGGTTGTTGATGAGGTACACGTTATGAGGAAGATAGTCATTGACGGTAGCAACACCACCGGATTTCAGAGAACTGCTTTAGTGGCATTTGGTGGCTTTCTGGAGGTTGAGGGGAGAAGGATTGGTATTTCCACTCTCTGCTTAGAAGAGGAGGCATGCAGAAAAATTGAAGAAGGGGAAGGGTACGCTGTTTACTCACTCGACAGGCTCGGAATACCTCTCGTCGAAATAGGCACTGATCCGGACATAGACTCTCCTGAAATGGCAAAAAAGGTGGCTGCAAGGCTTGGAATGATTCTCAGATCAACTGGAAAAGTTAAGAGGGGTTTAGGAACGATAAGGCAGGATGTAAACATCAGCATAAGGGATGGGGCGAGAGTTGAAATTAAGGGCGTGCAGGAACTCGATATTCTCGATAAGATTGTTGAGTACGAGGTTTTGAGGCAGGTTAATCTTTTAAAAATAAAGGAAGAGCTTAAAGAGAGAGGAGCAGAGGTTAAGGAGGAAATTTTTGACGTTACGAAGGTATTCGAGAATACGAGGTCAAAGATAATTAAAAACAAGACAGTCAAAGCCATACTTCTGAAGAACTTTGCTGGTATCGTTGGAAGGGAAATCCAGCCGGGCAGGAGGCTTGGAACTGAGTTTGCAGACATTGCAAAAACTTACGGTTTGGGTGGTATTTTCCACACTGACGAGCTTCCCGGTTACGGCATTAGTGAGGAGGAGGTAAGGAGGCTCAGAGAGTTTGCTGGAGCGGAAGAAAGTGATGCAGTTGTTATTGCTGCAGGAGATGCGGTGAGAGTTGAAAAAGCTCTGAAAAGAATCATAGAGAGGGCAAAATTCTGCCTTACTGGCGTTCCGGAGGAGACGAGAAAAGCCAACGAAGATGGCACAACTTCCTATCTCCGTCCATTACCCGGAGCTGCGAGAATGTATCCGGAAACAGATGTTCCCCCCGTTGTTATAACTGAAGAGATGCTGAATGTAGAGATTCCCGAACTGATAGAGGACAGGGCGAAGAGATATGAAAGGCTTCTGCCAAAAGACCTCGCCTGGGAAATTGCGGATTCTCCGTATTACAGGATTTTTGAGGAATACTCGGAAAAGTTGCAGCCAACTGTTGTTGCGAGAGTGCTGCATCTTGTCCCGGCAACGCTCAGGAAGGAGGGGGTTGATGTCGAAAAGCTTGAAGAGGAACATTACAGGCTCGTGCTCGACATGATTCTCAGAGGTGAAATCGCCAAGGAGGGGGCAGAAGAAGCTCTTAAACTGCTTTCTGAGAACCCCAGCTATACAGCTGAGGATCTGAAGGAGAAAATCGGTGGGGCTGAGGATATCGACAGCTTCATAGCGAAGCTGATAGAGGAGAAGGCTGATTTNATTGCCGAAAGGGGAGAGGCTGCATTCAAGCCGCTGATGGGTATTGTCATGAAGGAATTCAGGGGAAAGGTTGATGGCAAAGTCCTTGCAGAGAAGCTGAAAAAGGCTATCAGGGACTTTCTCTCATGATAAGGTGGATGTAGCCGTGGCGATCTACGCATTACCTGAATTCGATGGTGAGAGCAGAAGGGCAAGCAGAATTTACGCGAGTGCNAGGTATCCCTCAAGGCAGGAGGGAAACATATTCTTTGATTCTGAAGAAGTCCCGAATTTGAAATATGCTGATGAGATGCCGTTAAGGCTCAGGTCTTTTTATTCAGTCGTTGCTTTCCGGCCATCCCACATATTCCTTTCCCGCGATGTTCTTGGTGGAAAACCTCTCTACTATGGCAGCGACATGAGCATTTCGTCCTTTAAGTCGTACATCGACGGAGAGATTTACGAGGTGCTGCCAGGAGAAGTGCTCAAAATGGACTACACAGGGGAGATTCTGGAAAGAAAGAAGTACGCTTTTGAGGATGTTTTTAAAGCCGGTCAGGCTGATGCTGACGAGATGGCTGAGAAGATTCTGCAATCTCTGAGAAGCTGCAAACCGAGAGTTGGGTGCGTCGCCTTCTCCGGAGGGCTTGACTCATCTCTGCTCGCATCCCTCTATGATCTGCCTCTTGTCTCTGTAACGGCAAGCAAAACCGAGGAGGAGTGGTTGAGAGAGGCTGCAAGGATGCTTGGTAGGGAGATCGAGATACTGAGGGTTGGAGAGGATGAAGTAAGGAATGCTGTTCAGGCAGTGATTAAAGCAATTGAAACCGACGACTTCCTCCAGCTTTCCATTGCTGTTCCCGTTTACCTTACAATGCAGTTTGCCAAAACGCTCGGCTTTACGGAGATAGTTTTCGGGCAGGGTGCAGATGAGCTTTTTGGAGGTTACAAGAGATACGAAAATCTGGACAGATACGAGCTTGAAGATGCCCTGATAAAAGACCTGAAGTCCATAGGAGAATCCAACCTTGTTAGAGATAACAAACTGGCTTACAAGAGCGAGATAAAGCTGGTGACACCTTACCTGAGCTGGGATGTTATTGATGCTGCTCTGAAAATACCTCCAGAATACAAGGTGAGGAGAGAAAACGGGAAGATTGTAAGAAAGTATATTCTGAGGAAAATGGCCGAGAAATTCCTCCCGGAGGGGATAGCATGGAGGGAAAAGAAAGCAATTCAGTACTCAACCGGAATAGCGAAGATTTTGAAGAAGTATCTGTAGATTGCTTTGATGGAAAATCATTTTGCGGGAAGTGCTGCATTGATACTGAAATGCCCCTCACTGAAGAAGATATCATCAGAATAGAAACTCTGGGATACTCAAGAAGTGATTTCACTGTAAGAGAAGCTGGAATCGTAAGGCTGAGAAATGTAAACGGAAAGTGCTTCTTTCTCGACCCCCAGAACAGATGCAGAATCTACAGTTATCGTCCGAAGGGATGCAGACTTTATCCTGCGGTTTTTAACGGTGAAAAGGTTGTTGCGGATTCGATATGTCCAAGACGAGATAACATCATCATAGATGAGAAGGCAAAAAAGAGACTTCTGGAACTGATTGAGGAAATTTACGGATTGAAAGAATAGGCACAAAAGTTTTTCTTCTGGAGAAGGAACAAAATCTATGTTCTTTACCGACTGGGAAGGGCCCTGGATACTCACGGATTTTGCCCTCGAATTGTGCATGGCTGTTTTCAACAATGCAAGGTTCTTCAGCAATCTCAGCGAGTACGACGATTATCTGGCGTATGAGGTTAAAAGAGGGGGGTATGAAGCTGGATACACTCTAAAACTTCTTACCCCATTTCTTGCTGCAGCGGGGATAAAAAACAGGGATGTTGAGAGAATTGCCAAACTTTCAGCAAGGTTCGTTCCGGATGCTGAAAGAGCGATGGCAAGGCTGCAGGAGAGGTGGACGGCAGTGGTGATATCCACTTCCTACACACAGTATCTGAAGAAGACCGCAGAAATGATTGGCCTTAAAGGAAATTTGCACGGCACTGAGGTTGATTTTGACAGCATAAGCCTTCCAGAAAGCCTGAGGAAGGAGCTTCTCAATATGGTTGATGTCATAGCCTCNCTGAGCGGAGAAGAGCTTTTCAGAGAGCTTGACAGTCTTTTCTCCCATGAAGCTATCAAAGGAGTGGTTGAATCTGTCAAAGCCATTGGTGCTGGAGAGAAGGCAGAGATTGTGAAGATTTACTGTGAGTCAAAAGGTATCGACTTTCCTGTTGTTGTTGGGGATAGCATAAGCGACTACAAGATGTTCGAGGTTGCCAGAAGCATGGGAGGAGTGGCAATAGCCTTCAACGGGAATGAGTACGCTCTGAAACATGCTGATGTTGCGGTAATCAGCTCCACCGCCATTAGCGAGGCGGAGGTGATAGAGCTGTTCATGGAAAAGAGAGAAAAGGCTTTTGACATTCTCTCGAAAATAAGCATTCCCGAAACAGAAATATATATAATCGAGAACTCAGATTTTGCTGAAGTCCTTGAGAAGTCGAAGAGAATGAGGGTCAGGCTTAGAGGTCTGGCGGGAGAACTCGGTTAGGGTGGTGTGATGAAAGCCGTCGGTATTCTCGGCTCACCAAGAAAGTACGGCAACACGTCAAAGATGCTCGATGCCGTGCTAAAGGAACTCGAAGAAAGGGGATTTGAGACGGAAAAGGTACATCTGTCCTCGAAGAGGATTAACTACTGCACAGGATGCGGTACATGCCTGGCGAAGAAAGATTGCATTCAGAAGGATGACATGGTGGAGATGAAAAGGCTTGTCGAGGAGAGTGATGCTGTAATTCTCGCATCTCCTGTTTACTATCTCAATGTAACTGCACAGATGAAAACATTCATCGACAGAATGTTAGCATACGGCCACAGACCAACTCTTCAGGGCAAATATGGTGGCAGCATAGTCGTGTATGCAGGGGTCGGTAAACCGGAAGAGGTTGCAGGGTATCTCAACAGGGTGCTTAAAGCCTGGGGAATAGTGCCAGTGGGCTACGCCATAGGTTTCGGTGTGCTGCCCGGAGAGGTTGGACAGGAGGATCTGGAAAAGGCATCTTTGCTTGGCAAGAATATTGCAGAGGCTTTCGAGAAAAAATACAGAGCGAAGCCGACTGAGGATGATTTCGAGCTTCAAAGGCAGCTTCTAACTCTTATAAAGAACTATGGAAACCTCATGAAAGCTGACTACGAGTTCTGGAAGGAAAAGGGGTTTATTTAATTCTTATTCTGCTGCCCTCAAACCTCACAACCTCTCCGAGGAACGAGTTTATAACGTAAGCATTGCTTTTTTGATGCATCGTGACCTTGCTGGTTGTGTATTCCGTTCTACCATCAGCCATTGCCGCAAAAGGCATTATTTGATCAGCCAGATGGGCATCAAAGGCTGCCTCTGACTTCAGCTCCATGTAAAGACTCTCTGCAGCCTCCAGACCAACAACCTCTGCTCTTTTCCCCTTCTCTCCAAGAGCACTGCTTCCCTTGTATCCATTCCAGAGAACTATCCCGCTACCCGTAGATAAACCATTTAGCACCTCTATCTTTATCTCTGCCCTTATTCCTCTCTCCTCCAAGAATTCTCTCGCCGAATTTGCCTGTCTTACAGCAACATGCTCCGGAAGGTTCTGACAGTGACTTACACCCTTGACAATTTCATCAAGCCTCTCAAAAATCACACCCCTCATTTCAGATGGCTTTACCTCCAGCCTCACAGCACCACCGCCCTTGGGATAGTAACCCCTCCTCAGAACCTGAAGCTGGCATTCAGCGTTCATCTCTCTCAGAGCCTTCAAGGTCACGTTTTTGAAGTAATCCACCGGTGGAGCCCATGCCACATCAGTCCCACCAGTAACCGTAACTCTGCTTTCCCTGTCTGCGAAGAGAAGGGGAAGCAGAATCGTCTGAAAGATTAGCGTTACGCTTCCCGCAGTACCTATGTCGATTCTGTACTCTCCGCCCCTCACGATTCCCGGCCTGAAGATAACCTCAGTGGAGCCGAGCCTTAAACCCTCCACCTCAGCACCGCTGATGATTTTGGCAGCCTCGATACCTTTCAAATGCTGTGCAGCCAGTCCGGGCTTTGGACGGTTGGCTCTGATTTTTTTAATCCTCACGGCCTTTCCGGTTACACATGAAAGTGCCACAGCAGTTCTCAGTATCTGCCCTCCCCCCTCTCCAAAACTACCGTCTATTTCGATCACAAAGATAGTAGGAAATAAGGCAAAAAAGCTTACTCTTCTTCCACCTCTTCTTTGTGTGCAACATACTGCGTTATTATTCCCGTTATAACCAGGGTGAACCAGAGGAGGTTGAAGTACATGTTTGAGAAGATCATGTCAAATGTTCTTCTTGGATCTGCAATTACATCGTAGATGTGCATTCCCGTTATACCCATATACACGGCAAGGGCGATTGATGAGGCTCCTAAAACAGAAGTTATTATAACGGTCATAGGCTTCTCGACGAAGAGGTTTATCAGCCCGAAGAGTGCAGCCAAAGCGAGTGCGTAAATCTGGTACTCTGGAAGAAAATAAAGACCGGCAAAGTAGCCGAAAACCGCTCCTGTAGCGATGAGACCAAACTTATCAATGAGGGCAAAAAGCACAGCACCTGCCAGAGCGGATGCGAGTATAGCTACAACCGCGTTCTCGTAGTAGTTCACGACAATGTAAATACCTGCAAGTACGCCGATAAGGAAACCTATTACTGCTGAATAAACTCTGAAAATTCTGTAACCGATAAGGCAGAGTGCAAGGCCTATAACAACAAGTGAACTCAGAACGGCTGGTTGACTTGTTAGCAGTTCTGCGATCTCAATTAGCTGCATGACATCAAGTAGTTATTTTGGTATATAAGCTTTTGGTCTATAAACTATGCTTTTCCTCTTGATTCTCCGTGTATGATTGCAGAGGCCACAAGATGTGCTATGCGAACGGGTTCTGGCATGTTTCCCCTGAGCGTAGCTGCACCAACAAGCTCCCTTGCCTCATCAAAACTCAGACCCGCAGTCTGAATGTAAAGTTTCCCGGCCTTACGAATTTCTCCCGCTCTCTCAGCTATTCTCTTTCTTATGGAGTAATTTTCAAGATTTCTCATTGCTGAATCAAACTCTTCCATGTCCGGCTTTCTTCGCATTACAACAACCACAGGGGTTTCTGTTTCTTCGTAAACTTTCTGAATGTCCACCAGATTAAACCCTCCCAAGGTGATACCGGGAAGAAAAATGCACTTTATCTGCTTTCCAAATTTTGACTTCTTCAGCATGCCAACAATCTTCTCCGTTGCGTCAAGACCGTCAATTTCTATCTCAGCATACATGAAACCCTCAACGTATCCTTCGCAGGTCACGCATCCAACAACACAGCATTTTGTCTCGTCAAAGCTATCATCTATGCCGAGAAACCTCCACTTTTTCATAAAGCTTATTGACAGCTTGCATTATTAACTCTATGGATGATGTCGTGAAGTTCATTCATGAAACTGGTTCGCTTAAATTAATACCGAGATCCGGATGGCTTAAGCTGGGAATCAAACTTCCCGAAAGTGTTGCGGAGCACAGNTTCAGGACGGCAGTAATAGCGTTTGTACTCGCAGTTAAAAGCGGTGAAAGTCTTGAAAAGGCGTGTAAGGCTGCAACCGCCGCTCTTTTCCATGATTTACACGAGACAAGAACGATGGATTTACACATGCTGGCTCAGCATTACGTGAGTTGCGACAGGGAGAGGGCAAAAAAGGAACAGCTTTCCTGGATGGAGTTCCAGCCCGATTTTTCCGATGTTGAGATATACGTTAAAGATGCCGACAAACTCGAGCTTGCCTTTCAGGCTGTTGAGTATGGAGAGCAATCAAGATATGCGATAAAATTTGCGGAAAAGGTTGAGCTAAAAACAGAAGTGGCCAGAAAAATATATGCGGCTTTAATGGAAAGGAAAGACCCGGTATGGTGGAGATGAAGTTTCTGACTGACAGAATGCTTGGAAAGCTGACGAGATGGTTGAGGATCTCAGGCTACGACACAGTAAGCGTATCCGAGCTGGAATTTGATGGTGAAGAGGATGAATTTATGCTTAAAAACTTCCGGGAAAGAATCCTGCTTACAAAAGACAGAGAACTTTACAGAAAAAGTTTAAAGGATGGGAGAAAGGCGATTTTGATAAGTTCGGACTCCATAGAGGGACAGATGAGGGAGTTGATGGAAAGAGGTGTGAGGTTTCAGATAGTAATGGACAGGTGCAGCCTTTGCAACACCTTACTAAGAAAACCGAGCACGGATGAGGCGGTTGAGGTTGTTGTAAGGGAAAAACTTCCGGAAGATATGCTTAAAATGGAGCTGTGGTACTGCGAGAAGTGTAAAAAACTCTACTGGATGGGGGGACACTGGAAAAACATGACGAGGTTTTTGAGAAAAGTTGAAAAATAAATTACCTGCCCCTTCTTTCCTTAGATTTGGGTCTCAAACCTTTATAACCACATTTCCTGCAAACTTTAGCCTTCATCGGGTTCCTCGCGTTGCATCTCATGCAGATTTTCACGTTGAACAGCCTTGCCTCAGCTTCTGGGAATCTTGCCATGACTCAAGCAGAATTAGACTGTATTTAAGCTTTTTTGGAGAAAGGCTTATTAGCAGAAAAATAACATTAATTCATGTATCTTCTTAANGTGAGAGTTGACCAGCATCGCTGTTCTCTTGCAGTTGCAACCAAAAATTGCCCGGTAAGGGCTGAAATAATTTCTTACATCCTCTTAAATGATGAAGATGCTTTGTTTCTTGTCAGAATAACTGATGCCGAGTACGTTACCGATTACATCAGAGAAGTTGAAACGCATCCCAACACCAAGTTCATTCAGGTTCTCGAGAAAACACCGATAGAGGCGAGCTTTATAGCTGTCGTGAGCGACACTACAGGCATTAAGGCTTTTGAGAACTCCTACTGCTTTATAAAGACCCCCATAATTGTTGAGAATGGAAGCAAGATTTACGAGATTATCGTTCCGAGCACGAGTTACCTTCCCAAGGCTTATGCCAACCTGAACAACGTTGGTGAGTGGAAGGTTATTGAAATAANGAGTATCGGGGAGAGGAGAGCCGGGATGACAGAGGGGCAGAGAAGGGCTTTAAAAGTTGCATACGACCTTGGATACTTCTCCGAAAGGAGGAAAGTTACGAATCAACGATATAGCCATGGCTCTGGGAGTTGCAAAGAGTACTGCCCACAAACATCTGAAAATTGCGATTTCGAAGCTTGTAGAGCACTACATTCAGGAAAAGGAGCTCGAAAAGTCTTTCGAGTTGTTTTAGATTATTATCATCTGGTTATGAGCTAAGGACATATCCGCANATTTTCTGGAATAATTCTCATTCAATTCCTGGACATATCGACTTGTTTCCAACCACATGTACGCCAAAAGGATGATGGTTAGTCATGACCATTATACTTCATGGCAGATGAAGTAGTTGAGAAAATGGTGAAGGAAGCAATGGCCGCCCAGTGGGCGGATGTGAACGTGATTAAGGAGAAGAGAGGAAAAGAATTCGTAATCGACGATGTAAAGCCATACGTGGATGCAGTAAACAAAATGAAAGCTGCTGGAAACCAGAGTAAGGCGGTTATAAGGCTGCACGTTGATTCAGTGAATGCGCACTATGAGATTCTCAGAAGTCTGACCAAGACTGTAAGACCAGAAGATGACCCGTTTGTGGAGCACTACCAGACTCCCGCAATTATGGAGATTCTTTACGAGGAGGATGAAAGCTTCAGAAAGAGTGTTGAAAAGTTCATTGAGGGTGTTGAGAGGGCTGAAGCTCTTGTTGGCCTTGAGGTTGTCAGAAGATACGGAGGGTTTTATGGGCCCACGTGTGTTGTTGATTTCGCCCTGATACCCGGAAGCACGAGCAATATTGTTAACAGAATACTCAAGACGGTTGACATTCCCAAAGAACATGCTCAGGCAATTCTTGCGTCAAAATCATGGGGGATGAACACATCATACGGTTTCGGTGAGGTTTTTGCAAGGGAGATCGAGAATGGTGCTACATTGAGTGATGCGATAAGGAAGGAAATCGAAATGATAAAACTCGTCTATGACCAGCCAGTGGAGGCTCAGGCCAGGCTGATGGATGAGCATGGCCACCAGAGCTTCGACGTAAGAAAATACATGTCTGAATACAAGAACCGCATGAAGGGGGCCGTGAAGGAAGCCATTGATGATGGAGTCCACTACGGAAACATTGTTACAGTCCCGGCTTACTGCGTTGGTGATGCTGCTCACCACATCGCTCAGTCAACATTCAACATGTGCAAGGATGACGTTGTGATGGCTGTTATAGAGGCAACGAGTGCTGTGATGGATTCCACGCTTAACGCGAATCTGGAAAAGTTTAAGAACGANTACCAGCCTCTTAGCGTTGCAACTGGCTCAGGAGCTGTTGCTGTTGAGTACATCCTTGAGCTTGACGGNTTTAACGCACCCATGATCGTGGATTTGCTGACGAAGAGGTTCCACAACTATGTCCAGCTCTATCCAACGAGGGGTGGTGCGGCAGAACTGCACAACCACGACTTCATGGACATGATATACAGGGGGTGGAAGTACATTGACAGGGCGAGAAGAAGCAAAAATGGTGCTGAAACGAAACTTGTTCCAAAGATCGGCGAGTTTGAGGTCAACCTCGATCCGATTCACGAGAATGAGGTGCTGATGAACCCGCAGCGCTATGCATATCCAGGATGCGCTATCAGCGTGAGATTCTCCGCCCTGATGAGGCTTGCAGACTATCCGTGTCTGCTCACAAGCGAGCCTGTTACGGCTACAATGATGACGAACATAATCGCCTTGCACAAGGAGAAACCAGCCTCACCGGCAAGAGTCTGCAAGGACTGCGCCACTGCTGCCCTCGTCGACTTCAGACATGCATACTGCCAGTGGAAAGAGGCCGTTTAATCTTTCTTTTTTTAGGTGGTGTGCATGAAGTGCTACATCTGCATGGAGCAGGGCAGAAACACGGATGCTGTTGCAATTTGCATAGTTTGTGGCATGGGCGTTTGCATGGAGCACCTTGTCAGAGAGGAGGTTCCGCTCTGGAAGGGAGACTATCCGTTCCCGGCAAGGAAAATGAAGAAGACTGTTCCGAGAATTCTCTGTGTTATCTGTCATGAAGCCTATCAGGAGGAGTAAAAATGACTCTTGCAAAGCGTTTCACGGCTGAGGTTCTGGGAACCTTCATTTTGGTCTTCTTTGGCCCCGGTGCCGCTGTTATAACACTGATGATAGCCAGTGGTGCTGAGAGGCCGAATGAATTCAACATAGGCATTGGCGCNCTCGGAGGGCTGGGAGACTGGCTGGCTGTGGGAATGGCATTCGCAATCGCAATTGCTGCCGTGATTTATTCCCTTGGAAGGATAAGCGGTGCCCACATAAATCCCGCAGTCACGATTGCGCTCTGGAGCATTGGAAAGTTTCCGGGGAAAGAAGTTGTCCCGTACATCGTGGCGCAGTTAACCGGAGCCGCACTCGGCAGCTTGCTTTTCCTCGCCTGTGCCGGTCCTGCTGCTGCGACCATTGGTGGTTTGGGGGCCACGGCACCTTTTCCTGGAATAAGTTACGGACAGGCCATACTAACTGAAGCAATCGGCACATTCCTGCTGATGCTGGTCATTATGGGTATTGCGGTTGATNAAAGAGCCCCTCCGGGATTTGCGGGTTTAATAATTGGTCTGACGGTTGGAGGAATCATCATAACAATCGGCAACATAACGGGCTCATCGCTAAACCCTGCAAGAACCTTTGGGCCATATCTGGGCGACTCGCTTGCGGGAATAAATCTCTGGCAGTACTTCCCGATTTATGTTATTGGACCAATAGCCGGAGCAGTGGCAGCTGCCTGGGTTTACAGATATCTGGCAGGAGAATAACCTTATTTTTTTAATAGCAGATCCATAAGTCTGAGCCCGTCAAAAAGGCGGAATTTTCCTTTTCTGCAGCTTTTTTCTGTGTAAAACCTGACCTCATCTCTCTCAATTCCATACAAAGCGAACGGAACCGGTTCGGCAACATGCGTTTTAACCTTTACAGGAGTTGGATGATCCGGAAGAAGCAAAATTTTTGTTTCATCAAGNTCAATTTTGTCCAGCAGCTTCCCCACAATTTTGCTGTCGTAAAGCTCAATAGCCTCCACCTTGAGTTCCGCATTTCCCTCATGGCTTACCTCATCTATCCCCTCCGTATGCAAAACAACGAAATCGTACTTTTCCAGCGCTCTCACAGTTTCCCTCACAAGTCCCCTGTAGTTTGTGTCTATGTAGCCAGTAATGCCCTCAACTTTAAGAACATCCATGCCGACACCCCTCGCAATTCCCTCAAGGAGATCCACTTCTGAAATCATAGCCCCCCTGAAACCGAACCTCTGCTCAAAGTTCGGGAAGGATGGCATCCTTCCCCCACCCCACGGCCATATCATGTTTGCTTTCTCCGTTATTTCGGGAATTATCTCCGCAGACCAATCTATAAGTTGTCTCAACAATCCGGCAAGTTCTCCTCCAGAGGGCAGGTATTCCTTTATCTTTTTTCCCGTTATATCGTGCGGAGGGAATGTTTTAACGCTCTCTTTGAAGTTCTTGTTGACAACAAGCAGATTCCGGTAGCTCTTGCCGGCATAAAACTCTACGAAATCATGGGGTTTTTTCGCGTTAAGCTCCCTGATAACCCTCTTTGCCTCCTCATCGCTAATTCTTCCGCCCGAGTAATCGGCCATCACTCCGTTTTCCACTCTAACGAGATTGCAGCGAAATACGTTTTCTCCCCTCACACCTTTCGCCAAAGCCTCAATCGGACCCCTGCCTGTGTAATATTTTTTCACATCAACTCCCAAAATTGTGAGATTCGCAACATCACTTCCCGGTTCAAAGCCTTCAGGAACGGTTTTTGCCATCCCGCAAACTCCTTCTCTGGCAATGAAGTCCATGTTCTCCGTCTCAGCAACTTCAAGTGGCGTTCTGTTGTCAAGCTCCTCAACTTCCCAGTCAGCCATTCCATCCGGAATCAGGAGGAGATATTTCATAACAGATCTCCTGTGTCAAAAATACTGCTGAGATCAATTTCAAAAGCGATGACAGGCATGGTCAGATCAAATGCTTCAAGAACTTCAGGGTGAATTTCTCCAAAAATTCCAGCTTTCCTGCCATTGATAACTATCTCACCCCTCCTGCCATCTATAAAAGCCTCATCATCCGACTCTTTAACGTTCCATGATAAATCAAGCTCCCTCATCACCGCCTGAACATAGCTTCTCATCTCCGAAAAGTTCGCTCTGGAGTGGGTGATGCATGCGGCAAGATGGAGTCTGTTCCTGATGCCAACAACCACGTCTCCAACCTCAAACACCATCTGTGGCATTTCATGGTGCTTGTTGTAGGATAGAAGCTCAAGAAGCTTCGGAAGCAGTGATGTTCTCAGAATTGTGTGCTCGGTAGTTANAGGATGCATCACCGGAACATGGTCCTTCCATGGTTCTCCTTTTCTCTTCATTTTCTCATACATTACAGCCTCATTCGTCAGGGTGAACGTTATAACTTCCGTAAATCCAAGACCAATCATTATCTCCTTAACAAGACTCCTAAGGTCGTTCCAGGGATGGGTTTTGCCAAAAGTTAGCGTGGGGGGAATTTCAGGTTTTATGTTCTCGTAACCGTAACCTATCGCCACGTCTTCTACTAAATCCCACTCATGCATTATATCCGCCCTGTAAGGAGGAATTCCCACCCTAAGCTTCTTATCCAGAATCTCGCATGAAAACCTCATCTTTTCGAGTGCATCCTTGATCTCATCAGGGGATAAGCTCAAACCGAGCAGGGAGTTAACCTCTTCAATATCCAGTTCCATGAACCTGACATTGAGGCTGGGTGTTGTCTCCCTCCTGTCAGGATATATCACTTCAACACTCTCAATTCTTCCCCCTCTGTCTGCAAGCATGCAGGCGAGGATCGCTATTGCTCTGTCAACGTTCTCACCAAATCCCGTAACATCAATAAAGAGGTCTCTTGTTTTTTCAGTAACTCTCGTTTTTTCGGCGTTTATTATAGGCGGGAAGGAAATGACCTCATTCTTCGAGTCAACAATCATCGGGTACCTGTCCTTTCCCTGGAGAATGTAGGAGTACGCTTTGCCCTTTGGATGCTTTTCAAGAATTTCTGCAACCGTCATCTCTCTATCGAAATCAAGAGGGATGAAGGAGAAACCAGCATCCACGGCCATGTAGCGGAGGGGGAAGTAAACCTTGCTTAAATCGTGAACACCGATGGCCATCTTCCTCCTGTTCCTCCCTATCGTCCAGTGCAGGTCTTCCTGAACTTCCATCAGACTTCTGATAACTTCGTCGGTCATATCAATGCCTCTAACAACACATCCAACAATTCTCGGTCTTACGGAAAGCACGCTCTCCTCAACAGTAATTGTCCAGTCTCCCTTTACTGCAGAGTAGCTTTTGAGTCCTTTCTCAATGCCCAGAAAGCCTCTTAAAGCTCTCACAACCCCCTCAATACTGTAGAGATCAGGTCGATTTGGGAAAAATTCGACATCAATGTGATCCTCCTCCACTCTCTCGATATCGCAACCAATCATTGGGAGTCGCTTCAGAATGGTTTCTCTGTCAGCTCCAACAAGCCTTTCAAGTTCATCCCAGTACAGCGTGACAACTGGCATTGGATTTTGCTTGAAGTTGAGGTTAAAATTTTTTGGGTTGCAGAATACCTTGAGGCTTCAAGAATTTTTAAACAACCGCCTTAGCTACGTACTTTTNTATAAGCTCCTTTAGCGTTCTTCTCGTAAAAGGTTTCTCCAGAACTTCTAATGCGCCGTTTTCAAGCATCTCCTTTCCCCTGCTTCTCGCAAACGCTGTTAAAGCTACAATTTTGGCATTTGGATCGAAGCTTAATATTTTCTTGGTTGCCTCTACACCGTCCATTACGGGCATTGAGATGTCCATCAAAACGAGATCAGGCTTGAACATCTTGTATGCTCTAACGGCCTCTTCACCATTGGATGCTTCAATGACATCATAGTCCTTGAGCATGATTTTCACTATCTCTCTTATGCTGTCATCATCATCAACGATCAGAAGCATCGGCCTCACCATCATTACTATTGTAATCTACAAACTTAAAAAACTTTTCCTTTCACTTTCGGAACTAAACTAATTTCAGAACTCTTCCAGCTCTCAAACCACTCTCAAGCACCTCTTCACCTCTCAGATAGACTCTTTCAGGAAAGATAGCCTCAAATCCCTCAAAAGGACTCCAGCCGCATTTTGAGTGCAAATCTTCAGCCCTTATCTCCCTGATATTTTTGAGGTTGAATACCGCAAAATTTGCAAAGTTCCCGATTTCAATCTCCCCGTATCCCTTAAATCCGAAAATTCTTGCCGGGTTTGATGCAATTTTCTCGACAAGAGATTTGAAAGATACGTAGCCCTTTGAAGCCATGTTAACCAAAATGGGATACATGGTCTCAACTCCGGGAAATCCGGAAGCACCGAGCTCTTTGTCTTCAAGCGTGTGAGGTGCGTGATCAGAAGCCAGCACATCAATACGATGGAAGTTCCTGAAGAGCCAGTTCGCATCCTCCTTTTCCCTCAGGGGCGGGTTTACGTTGACCAGCTTTCCGATTCTTGGATAATCATCAACGCTGAGTAGCATGTGGTGAGGTGTCACTTCAAAGGTGGAATTGCTGCTCAGTATTCTTCTTGCAGAATCTTTTGTGGAGATATGGCAGAAGTGAAAGTTACCGATCTCAACAAGCTTTTCAACAGCCAAGACCTCAGCTTCTTTCCTTCTGAAAACGAAATTGGGTGATCCATTTGCCACGTATGCAGGGTCTTCAGCATGAACTGTGAAAACAACTCTCCCGAACCTTTCATAAACTTTCTGAAGAGTTTCATAGCTTATTTGCAGATCCTCGTTATCGTGCTGAATGAACACCTCCCCCACAGCCGGAATGAAATACCTTTCCGAAATTTTTCTGATAATTTCCCCAAGATTTTTGTGGTTGGAGTTTGTCAGGGCAAGGTTCAGTGAATAATCCACATAGGCGTATTTTTCAGCTTTTTCCATCCTTTGAAAGTATACTTTTGCATTATCAACAGGAGGTTTGGTGTTTGGCTGGTCAACTACAAGGCAGATTCCACCGTGAAGAGCTGACAGCGTTCCGGTTTCAATTGTTTCCTTTTTCTTCTCCGCAAAGTCCCTGAAATGCACATGAACATCTATGCCCGCAGGAAGTATGATTCCTTCAACCCTCTTACCCTCAACAAGCTTTCCAATTTTCTTTATCCTGCCATTCTCTATCTCTATTCCCGCCTCTATAAATTCTCCCCGATAGAAAATTTTACCTGCTATCATTCAAAAGCTCCTCAAACTGCCTCACAGCTCTTTTCACCTTTTCCTCATCCTTTCCCGAGAACTTAACCATAACATAGCCCGGTTTTGGATAAGAACCAATATTAACCTCTGGATTATCCTTCACAACCTTGTTAAGCTTGTCAACGATTTTAACCTCAAAACCGCTAACTTTCACGATTTCCTCATGATAACTGGCTTTCTCAAACCTTTGCAGGATTTTTTCAAATGTATTTTCCATCTCTGCCGGAACTCCTGGCATAACGGCAACATTCCCAACAATGAATGCCGGAGCGGCACCAACATCATTCCATACAATTTCACTTCCTTCAGGGACAGATGAAATCTTTCTGACAGCTTCCTCATTTGAGCTGAGTTTGCTTAGCCATTCGTAAACTTCTCTGTTTACAACAAGCTTTCTGTTTAACGCCTTTGCAATCCCCTCTGCAGTAACATCATCATGGGTTGCTCCAAGGCCGCCAGTGACCAGAACGAAATCAGCCTCATTCGAAGCTTTCCTGACCTCATCAGCTATTACATCAACTTCATCAGGAATTGCCACTATCTTTTTAACCCTGTGCCCTGCGTGAGTGAGTTTTCTGGCCATGTAAGCTGCATTGGTGTTGGTTATGTCCCCGCTCAAAATCTCGTTTCCGACAGAGATTATAATGAATTCCATGTCATAAGTTTGATTTAAAATTTAAAAAAGTAGCCTTCTGTACATCCTCCCCTGCATCCCGTGGAAAGCTGCAAAACCCTCAGCAAGACGCTGGTCGAGGGAAGACGTATCGAAGGACACGAGTTCCTCAGAGTAAAGTGCGTAGGGTGATTGTCTTGCCACAACTACTGCTGAACCCTTGTAAAGCCTGACTTTAACCCACCCGGTAACTCTCTCCTGGGTCTTGTCTATGAAGGCGTTCAATGCATCAAACAGCGGGTCGTTGACAAGACCGTAGTAAACGAGTTCTGCCCACTCCTCTTCTACAAATTTCTTGAATTTGAGTTCCCTCCTGCTTAGAACGAGGTTTTCAAGGTCTTTGTGAGCTGTTATAAGGATTGTGGCTGCAGGATGCTCGTAATTCTCCCTTGCCTTCAGACCGAGCACTCTGTCCTCAACCATGTCAGTTCTTCCAACTCCATGCTTCCCGCCANTTTCGTTGAGTTTCCTTATCAGCTCAAAACCATCCATCCTCTCATCATTAATCGCAACCGGTACTCCTTTCTCGAAGTCAATCTTTATGATTTCCGGTTTATCTGGAGCCTTTTCCGGGCTTGCAGTCCACTCGTAGATATCCTCAGGAGGAATAAAGGANGGATCCTCAAGTTTACCTCCCTCAATGCTTCTGCTCCAGAGGTTTTCGTCGATGCTGTATGGTTTTTCCCTTGTTGCGGGAACATCAATACCATGCTGCCTTGCNTATTCAATCTCCCACTCTCTTGTGAGATTAAGTTCCCTTACCGGAGCCACAACCCTGAATCCGTACTGCCTGAATACGTTCTCGAACCTGAGCTGGTCGTTTCCCTTTCCCGTACAGCCATGAGCNATTGCATCTGCATTCTCCTTTTTNGCAATCTCAACAACCTTTTCCGCTATTAAGGGTCTTGCCAGAGCTGTTCCGAGAACGTAACCTTCGTAGTTTCCATTGGCTTTAATAAGCATGAAAAGGGAATCGACAAACTCCTTCTTGGCATCAATCGTGTAGTGTTTGTCCGCATATTTCTTCCCTCTCTCCTCAGCCTGCTTCACATCATCAGGAGGCTGTCCGATGTCAACCGTGACTGTAATAACCTCATCGAATCCGTACTTTTCCTTTAGCAAAGGAATGCAGACCGTCGTGTCGAGTCCGCCCGAGTAGGATAACACAACTTTCATAGCTACGGTAAGATCGAGAGTTTTAAATCTTTTGACAAAAGTTAAAAAGTTTGCAGATTTCGGAAATTTATGCTTATAAGCATCGTTGGGACTTCAGATAGCGGGAAGACTACGCTGATAACGAGAATAATTCCAATTCTGATGGAAAAGGGACTGAGGGTTGCTGTCGTGAAAAGACACGCTCACGGTGATTTTGAAATCGATAAGGAGGGAAAAGATTCCTGGAAGATATTCAAAAGCGGTGCGGATGTGGTTATTGCCTCCCCGGTAAAGCTGGCCTTCATCAGGAGAGTGAGCGATGAGGAGGGGAACAACCTGGACTGGATTTGCAGAAGGTATTTGAGCGACTACGATCTCATCATTACCGAGGGTTTCAGCAAAGCCGGGAAGGACAGGATTGTTGTTGTTAAAAAACCGGAGGAGGTTGAACGCTTCAAACAGGGAAGGATTCTGGCAGTTGTATGTGACGAGAAAGTTGAGGAGTACAGGTGGTTTAAAAGGGATGAGGTAGAGAGGATCGCAGATTTCATTCTAACTCTGCACAGTAATACAGGCAAATTTTAATTTCATACTTCTCTAATTCCACCATGGAGAAAAAGATAGTTTACTTCGACAGACCCGGGAAGGAAAACACCGAGGAAACTTTAAGGCTTGCGGTGGAGAGGGCAAGGGAATTGAACATAAAATACCTTGTTGTTGCATCTTCCTATGGCGATACCGCTTTAAAAGCTCTTGAAATGGCCAAAGACCTGCAGGTTGTTGTTGTGACATACCATACAGGATTTATTAAAGAGGGAGAGAACACGATGCCGCCTGAGGTGGAGGAGGAACTCAGGAGAAGGGGGGCAAGAATTGTAAGGCAGTCTCATATACTGTCAGGTCTGGAAAGGAGTATCAGCAGGAAGCTTGGTGGGGACAAGCAGAACTGAAGCAATTGCAGAAGCACTGCGATCACTTTTCGGTCACGGACTGAAAGTNTGTGTGGAGATAACGATAATGGCCGCAGACAGTGGAGCCATACCAATTGAGGAAGTTGTTGCTGTGGGAGGAAGAAGCAGAGGAGCAGATACAGCTGTCGTTATCAGGCCGGCACACATGAACAACTTTTTTGATGCTGAAATAAAAGAGATAATCTGCATGCCAAGAAACAAGAGATAACTACCACATCATAAGACCAGTTTGCTCATCCCTTAAGTGATAGAACGAAAACTTCGCATGCAAAAACCTCGGCTCTGAATAAGTGTCCTCCATAAATCTCCCCATTTTTCCCCAGTAAAACGTGTATGTGGCAGAAGGGTCTGCTATACATTCTCCCTCAATCCTGTGGAGCCCGGCATAATGCATGATTGAATCGAATTAAATTGTTCCCGCCAAATCGGCCAGATGGTAAAAATATAATACCGAAGTGGACAATCAGATGTAATGAGGCACCTCATTTCTATCAGCGATCTGGATAGGGAGGATATATCCTACATTCTCAGAAAGGCAGAAGAGTTCGAGGACGTTGCAACGGGAAAAGGAAGCTCAGGATTCTTGAGGGCAAAATACTCGGAAATCTGTTTTTCGAGCCATCAACCAGAACAAGAATGAGCTTTGAGGTGGCGATGAAGAGACTTGGGGGGGATGTGATAAACATGACAGCTCAGGAGGCGACCAGCATTGCAAAGGGAGAAACTCTTGCAGACACAATCAGGGTGGTTTCCGGCTACTGCGATGCAATAGTGATAAGGCATCCGCTTGAGGGGGCTGCAAGGTTTGCTGCCGAGAACTCTTCNGTTCCTGTTATAAATGCTGGTGATGGTGCCGGNCAGCATCCAACACAAACACTTCTCGACNTNTACACGATAAAGAAGGAGTGCGGAAGGCTTGATGGAATAACAATCGCACTTATGGGTGATTTGAAGTATTCAAGAACAATACACTCGCTAATAAGAGCTCTCGCACTGTTTGACGTGAGGATATACCTAATAAGCCCCGAAGCCCTTGCCCTTCCGGAGGATATTATGGAAGAGGTAAGGGGGGAGGTTAAGAGGGCAAGACTTGAAGATGTTATCTCGGAAATAGATGTCCTTTACGTCACGAGAATACAGAAGGAACGTTTTCCGGATGAAGAGGAATACAGAAAGGTTTCTGGAAGTTACCGCATCACGGCAGAGACCTTAAAAAAGGCAAAGGATGAGATGATTGTCATGCACCCTCTGCCAAGGGTTGATGAAATACATCCATCAGTTGACGCAACCAAGCATGCCCGTTATTTCCAGCAGTCATTTTACGGAGTGCCAGTCAGAATGGCCATACTGAGCGAGGTGATGCTGTGAAGGAACTTGTGGTGAGTAAAATCAGAGAAGGAACTGTTATTGACCACATAAGTGCAGGAAAGGCTTTATTGGTGCTGAGGATACTGAAGATCCAGCCGGGCACAGCTCTGACAGTCTCGATGGCTATGAATGTCCCGAGCAAAAAGATGGGCAGGAAGGATATCGTAAAGGTGGAGGGAATGTTTATTAAAGATGAAGAACTGAATAAAATCGCCCTGATTTCTCCAAATGCGACAATAAACCTGATAAAAGACTACGTAATAGAGAGAAAATTCAAGGTTCATCCGCCAGAGGTCGTGGAGGATGTTCTGAAGTGCCCGAACCATGCGTGCATATCCAACGCTGAGAGAGAACCGGTAAAAGCGAAGTTT
>Ga0065719_102748_pt1 | contig 40169 bp, 37 predicted proteins | sample GBSCel85sediment_FD_59106 | JGI IMG/M metagenome (GOLD analysis project Ga0065719, IMG submission 59106) | Hot spring sediment microbial communities from Great Boiling Spring, Nevada - Cellulolytic enrichment CS 85C v3 (version 3) | ecosystem: Environmental > Aquatic > Thermal springs > Hot... | reverse complement strand
AGCGAGGTCTTTTATGAGGTGGAATCATAGGATGTTTACTAATAAATTCTTTAAGTTCCTCTAAAGTTAGAGATTCGTCTTTTTTGACCACATAAGCAACTATAGCTTGTCCTCTCAATTCATCAGGCACCCCTACAACAGCACATTGAAGCACCTTAGGATGCTCTTGAATAGCTTCTTCAATTTGTACAGGATATATATTTTCACCTCCCACAATTATCATATCATCTTTTCTTGAAACTATGGTAAGGTATCCCTCTTCATCCCAAGTAGCCAGATCACCACAATAAAACCAATCTTTATAAACTCTTTTTGCTCTTTCATGAGGTTTATTATAATAATCATAAGGTCCTGTTAAACTTCTCATAATTACTTCTCCTACTTCCTGATTGTTTCTTTCTACTAATTCTTCAGGTTCTGCGAATTTATCTGGATAGACTTTTACTACTCTTACGTCAGCAAAAAAAGTTATATTTCTTCCTGCAGTTCCTGCTTTTTCTGGTAAATCTTCTGGTATAAGTAAAGTATTTAAAAAGGTTTCTGAGGTCCCATAGGCATTAAAAATATTAGGTGTTAAAATTTCTTTCATCTCAATACAAAGACTTCTATCAAGAGGAGCTCCCATACTTAAAGCGCCCCTAAGAGATTTTATATTATAAGAAAATTTCTTTTGCTCCTCTATTAATAGCTTATACATACTGGGGACACCTACAGTAAAAGTAACTTTATATTTTTCTATGATTTCTAAAGCCCTCTTGGGAGAAAAGGTTTTCATAGCTACAATTGCAGCTCCCAAGAACAAACCAGGACCAGGTCCACCTAAATGAATACCACCTCTATGAAACCAGGGAGAAAGATTGAAAAGAATATCTTCTTTATTTAATCCCAAATAAATAATTATATCCAAACAACTTAATACTTCGTTGACGTTATTTAAAGGGATTCCTTTAGGTCTTCCTGTTGTTCCTGAGGTGTAAAGTCTTGTAACTTCAGCCCATGCATCATAAGAGGGCTCAGGAGGTTCAAATAAGGGCTTATCTTTAATAAACTCAGTGTAAGAAATTCCCAAATCACATTTTCCATCTTCTACATATATTAATACTTTTGGTTTATGTTGAGCTATTTCTAAGGCATTTTTAACTTTTTCACCTAAGGAAGCTTGGAAAATAAATACATAAGGTTTTGAATCATCTAAAATATAAGCAGTCTCTCCTGGAGAAAGTCTATAATTTATGGGACAATTTATAGCTCCTATTTTTTGGGAAGCTAAATAAATAAAGGCAAATTCAGGTAAATTCATTAATTGATAAACTATCACATCACCAGGTTTTATTCCACTTTCAATTAAAGCATGAGCAAATTTGTTAACCTCAGAATTTAAAGCTTCATAACTCCATTTTTTATCTTTTTCTGCATCAATTAGAGCAATTTTATTTTTATATCTTTCTACATTTCTCATAAAAGTTCTGATATAAAGGAAGTTCTTTTCGAAAAGTCTCTTAAAATATTCAACATCATAGGTGTACATTATTTTTCACCTCCTTCCCAAGCTTTTAATATTAAACATGCATTTATTCCTCCAAAACCAAAGGAATTTTTTAAAACAGTTTTAACTTTTTTCTTAACTGCCTTTTGAGGAACATAATAAAGATCACATTCTGGATCAGGGTATTCTAAATTTATGGTTGGTGGAATAGTTTCTTCTAAGATAGTTTTTATAGAAAAAATGGTTTCAATGATTCCTGCTGCTCCCCAAGTATGTCCTATCATTGATTTATTAGCAGAAATGGGGATCTTATAAGCATATTCTCCAAAAACTTCTTTTATGGCTTTTGTTTCTGCAACATCATTTAAAAGAGTTCCTGTTCCATGAGCATTTATATAATCTATAGTTTCTGGTTTAATTTTGGCAGACTTTAAAGCCATTTTTATACATTCTCTTATACTTTGAGTTGAGGGTTCAGGAGCAGTGGGATGATAAGCATCACAGGTTGCTCCAAATCCTATTATTTCAGCAAGTGGAGTTCTTCCATTATTCAAAGCATTTTCTAAAGATTCTAAAATAACACAACCTGAACCTTCTGCTGGTACAAATCCACTTCGTAATTTATCAAAAGGTCTACTTGCTTTTTCTGGAGTTTCATTCCATTTCGCATCTACAATAGCTCCTAAATTTTCTAAGCTTGCCATTACAGCAGGTCTAATCCCTGAATCAGCTCCTATAACAAAAGCAATATCAATCACATCATTTTTTATTAATTCATAAGCTAATCCTAAAGCTTTTGTTCCAGCAGAACAAGCTTCTTGTAAAAAATATTGAGGACCTTTAGCATTAAAAATTCTTGCTACTTCTCCTGCTGCAGTATTTGCTGATAAATTAATAACAGCCATAGGTGAAACTTTTTTGGGACCAAAATTTAAATATTGTAAGATTATTTCTTCAAAGGTTGAAGGAGCTCCCAAAGCACTTGCCCCGATTACTGAAAACTTAAAGGGATTTTTTACTAAATCTTTTTTAAAATTCCAATTTTCAGCTGTAAGAAGTGCTACAGAAACGAAAAGATGAAACATTCTATCATATCTTCTAATAAACTTGGGATCTAAAAAATCTTCAGCTTTAAAATCTCTGCATTCACCAGCAATTTGGCATTTATGGTTTTTTGGGTNAAAAAAACTAATTTTCTTAATTCCAGAAACACCATTTTTTAAATTATCCCAACAACTTTTTAATCCTATCCCAAGAGGAGTAATAACTTCCATTCCTGTAACTACAACTTTTCTCATATTTATGACTTGTTTTATTAAAAATTTTTAGTAAAATTTTTTAAATCTTTTTTAATTTAAATAATTAAAAATCTAAAAAAGTAAAGTGCATGATTAAATATTCTCTTTCTGAAGAACAAAAAATTTTAATTGATTTAGTTACTCAGATTGGAGAAGAATATATAAAACCTTATGCATTAAAATGGGATGAAGAAGAAGTTTTTGATGAAAAACCTATTAGAGCTTTAGCAGATGCAGATCTTTTTGGGATAATTATTCCCAAAGAATATGGTGGGTTAGGTTGGGGAAGTTTTGAAATGTGTCTTGCAGTGGAAAAACTTGCTTATTATTGTGCAGGAGTTACCACTACTTATGCAGCAACTTTTCTTGGAAGTTATCCTATAATTCTTTTTGGAAATGAGGAGCAAAAGAAAAAATATCTTCCTGAAATAGCAAGAGGAAAGATAATATGTGCTTTTGCCTTAACAGAACCTCAAGCAGGAAGTGATGCTTTTGCTATAAAAACTGTGGCAAAAAAAGAAGATAATTTTTATATACTTAATGGAATGAAACATTTTATCACAAATGGAGGCATTGCAGATATATATATTGTGATTGCAATGACTGATCCTGCAAAAGGGGCAAGAGGTGCAAGTGCCTTTATTGTAGAAAAAAACGATCCCGGTTTTTCTGTAGGGAAAAAAGAAAAAAAATTAGGATTAAGAGCTTCTGTTACTACTGAACTTTTTTTCAATGATTGTAAAATTCCTAAGGAAAGACTTCTTGGGAAGGAGGGGATGGGGTTTATAGTTGCTTTAAGAACCTTAGATTTTGGAAGATGTGGAGTAGGGGCTCAAGCTCTTGGAATAGCTCAAGCTGCTATGGAAATTTCTTTAAAACATGCTAATTCAAGAATACAATTTGGACAGCCCATTTATAATTTTCAGGCAGTAAGTCATACATTTGCTGAAATGGCTATTAAATTAGAAGCAGCACGAGCTTTAGTTTATAATGCCACAAAATATATCGACAGTGGTGCTAAAGATATTACAGGAATATCCTCTATAGTAAAATGCTTTACCAGTGACGTTGCTATGTGGATTACTGAAAGGGCTATCCAAATGATGGGTGGTTTTGGATATATGAGAGACTATCCTGTCCAAAAATATTTTAGAGATGCAAAATGCCTCCAAATTTACGAAGGAACAAATGAAATACAAAGAAATATAATAGCAAGAGAGCTTATCAAATATTACAAATAAGGCTCTAAAAATGGAAAAGATAATAGTATGTATAAAAGGTGTTCCTAAACCAGGAACTATAAAAGTTGATCCTGAAACGCATACCTTAAAAAGAGAGAGTTTAGAACTTATTTTAAATCCCAATGATAGAGTAGCTTTAGAGATGGCAGGAAGATTAAAAAATACTTATAATACTGAAGTAATAGTTATTTCCATGGGTCCTCCCAATGTAGTTCCCCTTTTAAAACATGCTTATGCCCTAAGTGCTGATCAGATGATACTTCTTTCTGATAAAGCCTTTGCAGGATCGGATACACTTGCAACAAGCTATGTTTTAGCAAATGCCATTAAAAAACTTTCGCCTTTTTCTCTAGTTTTAATGGGACTTAAATCAATAGATGGAGAGACAGCTCAAGTTCCTCCAGAAACAGCAAGCTTGCTTGGTATACCCTCTCTTACTAATGTTAAAAATCTTTTTATGGAAAACAATAAATGGATAGCTATTAGAGAAATTGATTACGGAGAAGAGGAGGTTGAAGTTGAGCCACCTTTAGTTGTATCTATTTCTCCTACAGCTTTTGATTATATAAGACCTCCTTCTTTAAAAAGGTTAATAGAAGTTAAAAGTAAAGAACCTTTAGTTTGGCAAGCAAAAGATTTAGATTTAGATCCCCAAAAATTGGGGCTTCAAGGTTCGCCAACTCAAGTAGTTGAAGTTTCTGAAAAGAAAATGGAAGCTAAGGGAATTATTTTAGAAGGAAATCCTGAAGAACTTGTGGAGAAATTGTTAGAAATTTTTAAAGAAAAAGGATTAATTAGGCTTTGAGGTTAAAAATGCTTGAGAAAGTGGAATTGGAAAATTTATCCAAAGGGAATATTTTAGCTTATGGAGAAATTTATAGAGGAGAATTAAATATCTCAAGCTTAGAAATACTTTCTCCTTTAAAAGAAATTGGGAAAACTTTAAATAAAAAGCTTGTCTTGGTTTGTTTAATAGATTCCTTAAAAGATATTAAAAATTTAGAAGAAATTAGAAAATCTTTAGCAGATGAAGTATGGTTTGTAATAAATGAAGAATTAAAAGATTTTAGGGAAGATCTTTATGCCGAAGTTCTTGTTAAAATAATAGAATCTTCTCAACCTTATGGATTTTTCTTTCCGGCAACTAAAATAGGAATGTCTTTAGCACCAAGGATTGCAGGTGCTTTAAATATAGGTCTTTGTGCTCATGTAAATAGCTTAGAAGTGAAGGATAATCAAATTGTAATGGCAAGACCAACTTACGGAGAAAATATTATAGCTAAACTTATTTCTAAAAGTACCCCTGTTATGGCAACTATATCCTTAGGAGCTTTTAGTATTAAATATGGAACAGAAGAACCTTTAATGAAAGAAGTGGTTTTTCCTAAAGATTTTGTTTGGAAAAGTAAACTAAAAATAAGAAATTTTACGCCTTTCAAGAAAAAACCTACTAAACTTTCTACAGCAAAGGTAATAGTTGCAGGAGGTAGAGGTTTAAAAAACAAAGAAAATTTTCAAAAACTTTTTGAACTTGCAGAAATTTTGGGCGCTGAAGTTGGAGCAACACGTCCGGTATGTTATGAAGGTTGGGTAGAAGAGGAAAGAATGATAGGGATTAGTGGAGTAATTGTTAGACCAAAAGTTTATATTGGATTTGGCATTTCAGGAGCTCTTCAACATACTGTAGGGATGGAAAATTCAGAATATATAATTGCTATAAATACTGATAAAGAAGCCCCTTTGGTTAAAATGGCAAATTTAGCTCTTATAGGTGATGCAGAAAAAATTTTAGATTTATTATTAAAAAAACTAAGTAAGTAGATTCTTAAATTTTTTAAAATCCTCTTCTAAAATTTTCCTAATTTTTGGGAATCTTAAGCCTGCTGCTGGATGATAAGTAACAAAAAATTCTTTACCTTCTTTTTTTATCTTTTTTCCTCTAAAATCTTTCAAATTTTTATCTGGAAAAAAAATAGAAAAAGCTACTTCACCTAATAAAATAAATTTTTTGGGGTTAATAATTTCTATTTGTTTTTTTAACCAAGGAAGACAGCTTTCAATTTCTTTCTTTTTGGGTTTTCTATTAATTGGGGGTTGAGGTAAACATTTTAAGGGAGAGGTTATAAAAACTTCTTCTCTTTTTAAGCCAGCAAGCTCTAAGAGATAGTTTAAAAATTTTCCAGCTGGCCCAACAAAGGGCCTTCCAGTTTTATCTTCCTGAACACCAGGAGCTTGACCTATAATTATAATTTTTGCAGAAGCTGGACCTTCTCCAGGAACCGCATTATTTCTTAATTTCCAAAGATCACATTTTTTACAATTTTTGATTTCTTCATTTAATTTTTCCAAATCCTTATTCATTTTCAATCTTTAATAAGATTTTTCAACCTTTCTTTTAATCTTTTAATGTGATCACCTTCCCAATAAAGTTTTTTACATTTGGGACAATAATTAAATTCATTATAAAACTGGTAAACCTTAGGTGGAATAAACTCTTTAAAGTCCTCTTTTTTAACTGATATTAATTCTTCTCCACAGATACTGCATAAATTAAGTTTTAGTTCCGTGTTTAAATTTAATTTATGAACAAGAATAGTTAATTGGGCTTTTAAGCTTTCTCTTGGTAATAATAAATATTTAATTCCTGCTTTTTCCAGTAATTTTGCAGTAGAAGGACTGGTTATAAGAAAAATTTTGTCTTTATGTTTAAGTATTATTTCTTTATCAATTTTATTTTCACAAACTTGAGTTTTGTAACCAAAAAATCTTAGCCATTTATTTAAACCTTTAAGTCCTGCTTCAAGAAAAAATTCCATTCTACTTAAGTTTTATCTTTTTTCCAACCAGGCAGTAAATGCAATTCTAAAATTTGTTCAATTTTTACTTCTGAGGGAGCACCTGTAAGCAAACACTGAGCTCTTTGGGTCTTTGGGAAGGGAATAACTTCTCTTATACTCTTTTTACCAAGCATAAGCATAATTAAGCGATCAAGTCCAAAGGCAATACCTCCATGAGGTGGAGCACCATATTCTAAAGCAGTAAGTAAAAATCCGAATTTTTCTTGAGCCTCTTCAGGAGTTATATTTAGAAGCTTAAAAATTTTTTCTTGAAGTTCCCTTTTGTGGATACGGATACTTCCTCCACCTATTTCTATTCCATTAAGAACAATATCATAGGCTTTTGATTTTACTTTCAAAGGATCGGTATCAAGAAGAGGGATGTCTTCTTCCTTAGGATGAGTAAAAGGATGATGTACCGAAACTAAACGATTTTCTTCTTCGTCCCATTCAAAAAGAGGAAAATCTGTTATCCAAACGAAACTAAATTTATTTTCTGGAACGAGATTTATTTTTTTAGCTAAGTGAATTCTTAATTCTGACAATACACTATTTACAATATCTTCTTTATCTGCTACAAAAAAGAAAGTAGCAAGATCTTCTAAAGGATTAAAGACTTCTTCAAGTTTCTCTAAAATTGAAGTTTCAAAAAATTTAACAATAGGAGAGCTCCATTTTTCTTCAAAGGAGCTTGCATTTTTATTATATTTTATCCAGGCAAGTCCTTTAGCACCTAATTCTTGAGCAAATTTAGTCAACTCATCAAGTTCTTTTCTGGAAAAATTAGCAGGAGCTTTTAAGCCCTTTATTATACCACCAGACTCTAAAGCATCTCTAAAAACTTTAAAAGAAGTCTCTTTAAAGAGATGAGAAAAGTCATTTAATTTCATATCAAACCTAATATCTGGTCTATCTGTTCCATAATCTCTTAAAGCAGTTTCATAGGAAAGTTTTGGGAAAGGGGTTTCTAAGGTAATATTTAATGCTTTTTCAAAAAGATAAGCCAACAACTCTTCAACAACACTCATTACATCACTTTCTTCTACAAAAGACATCTCTATATCAAGTTGAGTAAATTCTGGTTGTCTGTCTGCTCTTAAATCTTCATCTCTAAAGCATCTTACTATTTGATAGTATTTATCTACTCCTGCTACCATTAAAATCTGTTTAAAAAGCTGAGGAGATTGGGGAAGGGCATAAAATTTCCCTGGATAAAGTCTACTTGGAACTAAATAATCTCTTGCACCCTCAGGTGTACTTTTGGTTAAGAAAGGAGTTTCAATTTCTAAAAAACCTTTGCTATTTAAAAATTCTCTAATAATCTGATTTACTTTGTGTCTAAAAATAAAAGGTTTTAAGCCATTTAAGGCTCTCATTTCTAAATATCGATATTTTAAACGGATTGCTTCTGAAATTTCAGAAAGATCTTCATCCATAGGAAAGGGAGGGGTTTTAGAAATATTTAAAATTTCTACTTCTTTTGCTACAAGCTCTATTTCTCCTGTAGGTATTTTGGGATTTTCCATACCAGGAGGTCTTCTTCTTATTAAACCCTTAACACTTATTACATACTCTATTCTTATAGAATCTGCTAAATTATGGATTTCAGGGTCAATTCCTTCTTCAAAAACTACCTGTAAAAGCCCGGTTCTATCTCTTACGTCTAAAAAGATTACTCCCCCATGATCCCTTCTTCTTAAAACCCAACCTGAAATTATGATTTCTTTACCAATAAAAGTATTGTCAAGTTCTCCTATATAGTGAGTTCTTTTTAACTTCATCTATTACTTAAACCCCCTTTTAAATTTTTAAATTAAAAAATTTGATTGCATTTTCTGTAGTTTTTTCTGAAATCTCTTCTAAATCCATATTTTTAATTTCTGCAACCTTTTGAGCTATATAGATTAAAAATGCCGGTTCATTTCTTTTTCCCCTGAAGGGATGAGGTGCTAAAAAGGGGCTATCTGTTTCTAACATAAGTCTATCCTCAGGAATAAATTTAACAGCTTCTTTTAAATTTTCAGCCTTTTCAAAAGTTACTACTCCTGGAATGGAAATAAAACCACCTAAATCAAGAATTTTAGAAGCAATAAATTTATCAGAGGTATAACAATGAAAAAGAAGTTTTAAATCCGAATAATTTTTCAAAATTTTTAAAGCCTCTTCCCAAAAAAGGTCATCTCCTCTTAAATGAAGAATTACAGGTTTATTATATTTTTTAGCCAATTCTAAATGTCTCAGAAAATGCTCTATTTGGGCTTCCTTAGGTGAATATTCTTTAACCCAATCAAGACCAGTCTCTCCTATAGCACAAACTTTTTCTATATTTTCTTCTAAAAACTTATAATCTTGCTCTTTAATTTTTTTTACTTCATGAGGATGAAAGGCAATTGCGGGTGTTATAAAATCAGGATAAAGTTTAGATAATTCCAAAGCTCTTTTGTTAGTAGTAAGATCTATTCCTACTACTATAACATGAATAACTCCATTTTCTTTTGCCCTTTTTATTACTTCTTCTAAATCCTTTTTAAAAAAATCTGAAAAATTTAAATGAGAGTGGGTATCAATAAGTTTCATCTCAAAAAGCCCCTGATTAAAGAAATTAAAATATATAAACNCATGAATATAACTACTGCCCCAGAAAATGGAATATCAAAAAAAATAGANATTAAAGCTCCTCCTAAAATTCCAATAATATTCAAAAAACCAATAATTATTATTAAAAATTTAAAACTTTTTATAAATTGTAAAACAAAAGTGGTTGAAAATACGAATAAAACCGAAACTAATAAAATTCCCATTAATTTTACCCCAATTATAATTTGCAAAGTGATTAAGATTAAAAATGAAAAATTAGCTAATTTGAAATTAAGCCCTGGAAGTTCTTTATCAGTGATTTGTGCTATCCATAAAGGATAAAATCTATAAAACAAGAATAAAGTAAAGAAAAAAACTATTAAGCTTTCACAAAAATCTTTATAAGTGATGCCAAGTAAACTTCCAAAAAGATAAGAAAGGATTCTTGCATCATATTGGTAAGTTTTTGCAGCTACTATCAAGGCTAATCCTAAAGCTAAATGTGCAATAATAGAAGTAGCAGTATCTTCATAAAATTTGGTGTATTTTTTTAAAATCCAGATTAAGGAAGTAAAAAGGAGGGTAAAAATAACTATAAAAGGAAAGGAAAGGAAAAGAGGCAAATTATTTAAAATTAAAGAAGTGATAATTACAGCCAAAAAGTATATATGAGTTAAGGCGTGAGGGAAAAGGGCATTTCTTTTTAAAATAAGAAAGGGGGAAGTAAAGGAAATAGATAGTCCTAATAACATTCCTGATAAAAGTCCCCATTTTATTAAATTTATAGAATCAAGAAAAAATTCCATATTCTTACCAATGGGTATGTTCAATTTTATGATGTTCTGGGAAGAATTCTAATTTTTTAGCCATGATACAAAAGCTTTCGTGATCTCCATGGAAATAAAGTTTTTGATTAATACAAGCTACTTTATTAACCCATTTAGTTAAAAGCCAAGTTTCGTGAGTTATTAGGATAATGGTAAGTCCCCTTTTATGAAATTCTCCTAAGGTTTCGTAAAAAACCTCCTGAGTAAAAAAATCTAATCCTACAGAGGGTTCATCGAGTATCAAAACTTCCGGGTCTAAAATAAGTGCTCTCACTATATAAGATCTTTGAAGTTGTCCATAGGATAGTTCACCGATTTTTTTATTAAGAAGATTTTTCATACCAAACTTTTCTGTTAATTTATCTAATAAAGAAGGTTTTAGAGAAACTTTATACCATTTAAAGGGAAGCAAAAGGAACTCTTTAACAGAAAGAGGTGTTAAGGAATCTATTAAGTCTCCTGCTCTTTGAGGTACATAGCCTATTTTATACCAATTTTTAAAATTTCTGATTTCTTCTCCCCAAAGAAATATCTTTCCTTTAGTAGGAGTTAAAAATCCAAGAATACATCTTGCNAGGGTGGTTTTTCCTCCTCCATTTGGTCCGATTAAAGCTAAAAAATCACCCTTTTCTACTCTTAAATTAATATTTTCAAGAATAAGGTGATCTTCATAGGAAAAATAGAGATTTTGTACTTCAATAATTGTTTGGCTCATAATGTTTCTTTATTTCTTCCCATATTTGATCAAGCTCTTTAATACTTAATTTTTCCCAAGAGAGTCCTCTTTTTTCTATTTCTTTTTCAAGTAATTTAAAACGGTTTTCAAATTTATTTAAAGCAAGTTTTAAAGCTTCTTCAGGATTAATTTCAAATTTTCTTGAAAAATTAGCTATGCTAAATAAAAGGTCTCCTATTTCTTCTTTCAATTTTTCCTTAGGAAGATTATTTAAAGATTCTTTAATTTCTTCTATTTCCTCCTTTATTTTCTCAAGAACTTCTTCTCCTTTTTCCCAATCAAATCCGACTCTACCAGCTCTTTCTCCTAATCTAAAAGCTCTTTGTAAAGCTGGTAAACTTTTTGGAATATTTCCAAGTATTGAAGACTCTTTTCCCTCTTCTTTTTTAATTTTTTGCCAGCGCTTAATTACTTCTTCAGCACTTTTAGCCACTTCCTCTCCAAAAACATGTGGGTGTCTTCGTATCATTTTTTGGGCTGTTAAATAGAGAAGATCTTTTAAAGTAAAAAGCTTTTCTTCTTCATAAAGGTATATAATAAAAAGAAGAAGAAATAAAAGATCNCCCAACTCCTCTCTTATTTCTTCTGGATAACCTTTATCTATAGCTTCTAAAACTTCATAAACCTCTTCTATAAGATATTTTTTTAAACTTTGGGGAGTTTGTTTTTTATCCCAGGGACACCCATTTTCACTTCTTAAAGCTTTTATAATATCCCAAAGTGTATAAAAATCAGCCTTTTCTTTTTCTATCTTCATGATTGTTGATTTTTAAATTTTTTCATAATGTGTGGAATTAAGCCACCGTCATCAAGTATTTCTTTCATGAAAGGAGGTAAAGGTTTAGTAAAAAATACTTTATTTTTGGTTAAATTAATTATTTTTCCTTCCTCAGGATAGACTTCTAATTCATCTCCGGTGTCTATTTCTTTAGCTGCTTCAGGACATTCCAAAATCAAAAGTCCGGTATTAAAGGCATTTCTGTAAAAAATTCTTGCAAAACTTTCAGCTATAACACAGGCTATTCCACAGGCTTTTATGGCAATAGGTGCATGTTCACGGGAGGAGCCACATCCAAAATTCTTTCCTGCTACAATAATATCACCTTTATTAACTTTTTTTGAAAATTCTGGATCCGCATCTTCCATGCAGTGTTTAGCTAATTCTTCAGGATCAGTAGTATTTAAATATCTTGCAGGAATTATTACATCTGTATCTATATTGTCTCCAAATTTCCAAGCTTTTCCTTTAATTTTATCCATTTTTAATCCTCCTCTCTAAGTCCCAATTCTTCCGGAGTTCCTATATATCCAAGTACTGCACTTACAGCTGCAACAGCAGGTCCGGAAAGATATACTTCACTCTCAGGATGCCCCATTCTTCCCACAAAATTTCTATTAGTGGTTGCCACAGCTTTTTCTCCTTTTGCTAAAATTCCCATATGTCCACCAAGACAAGGTCCACAGGTGGGGGGTGATACAATAGCCCCAGCTTCTATAAATACTCTAATATAACCTCTCTTCAATGCTTCATAATAAATTTTTGGCGTTGCTGGTATAATAATACATCTTACATTAGGATTTACCTTACGATTTTTTAAAATTTTTGCAGCAATTGCCAAATCTTCAATTCTTCCATTGGTACAAGATCCAATTACTACCTGATCAATATAAATTTTATCAGGCAGATCTTTAACTGGTCTTACATTAGAAGGAAGGTGAGGTAGGGCAACAAGAAGATCTATTTTAGAAACATCATATTCTCTAATTTCTATGTACTTAGCATTTTTGTCAGCTTTTAAAATAACCGGTTCCCTTTTAAAACGATTTTTTATATAAGCCAAAGTTATTTTATCAGGTTCTATTAAACCTACCTTTCCTCCTGCCTCAATAGCCATGTTTGCCATAGTAAATCTTTCAGCCATAGAAAGTTTTTTTATTGTTTCTCCTGTAAATTCCATTGCTTTATAAAGTGCTCCGTCAACTCCTATATCTCCTATAGTATAAAGAATAAGATCTTTTCCAGTAATCCAAGGTTTAGGTCTTCCATAGTAAACAAATTTAATAGTTTCTGGAACTTTAAACCATGTTTTACCGGTAATCCAAGCAGCTGCAAGATCTGTTGAACCAACTCCTGTAGCAAAGGCTCCCAAAGCTCCATAAGTACAAGTATGGCTATCAGCTCCAATCACAATATCCCCTGGTCCTACCAAACCAAGTTCTGGAAGTAAAGCATGTTCAATACCGCAATTTCCTCCTTCATAATAGTGTAAAATCTTATATTTTCTGNCAAACTCTCTACAAAGTCTTACTTGTTCTGCACTTTTAATATCTTTATTAGGGGTAAAATGATCCATTACCAGAACTATTTTTTCTGGATCAAAAACTTTTCCAATGTTTGTGGACTCAAAAATTTTAATAGCTAAAGGGGCTGTAATATCATTTGCCAATGTTAAATCTACTGGAACTTCTACTAATTCTCCAGGTTCTACATAATCTCTTTTTAATTTGGTTGCTAAAATTTTTTCTGCTAAGGTCATAGGACGTTTTTTCATAAGTTTAACCTCTCTTTGAAAGCTAACAGAAAGAAAATTTTACTTTTATTATAAAAAATTGCAACAGAAAGCCTTGTATTTTATAAATATTTTTTTAAAATTTTAAAATATAATGGCTTGGAAAAGACTAAATTTTGAAAATTTAATAATTGATTTTAGTTATTCTTCTGGAACTTCAGAATATCAAGAAGAAGAAATTTTTATTCAACAAGAAAGGGTAGAAAGGGCTTTTGATTTAGCCCTACAACTTGATAAGGAAGGTTATAATGTTTATGTATGTGGTCCAAATGGAATAGGAAGAAGTAGATATACCTTAAAAAGGCTTCAAGAAATAACTCCGACTAAAGCAAAACCTTCGGATATTTGTTATGTAAACAATTTCAAAGATTTTTATCGTCCAAAAGCTATAGTATTACCGGCAGGTTACGGAAGGAAATTAGCAGATTATATTGAAGAAGTTTTGGAATTTTTAAAAAGGGAGACTTTTAAAGCTTTTGAAGGAAAAGAATATGAAGAGGAACTAAGNGCCCTTACTAAAGAAATAGATTCTCAAAAAGAAAAGGTTATAAATGAATTGATAGAAGAAGCCAAAAAATATAATTTAATGGTTCTTTTTGGTCCAGAAGGGGTAAGACTTCTTCCTATTTTTAAAATTGAAACTCCTATGGCCCAAGAACAATTATTGGAGAGTCCACAATTTAGGGAAGAATATCAAAGAAATTTAAATGCCTTTGAACCTACTTTCAGACAATATATGAGAAAACTTCGTGAACTTGATAGTGCCTTAGGGGAAAATTTAGTCAATTTAAGAAAAAAAATAGCTACTAATATTGTAAATAAAGCTTTTGAAAAGTTGGAAGCAGAATTTAAAGATATAGAAGAGGTAAAAGAATTTATTTCTGAAGTAAAAGAAGAATTAGTTAAAAATATTCATCTTTTTATTGAATGGGAAAAGGCTAAAGGCAATGTGGTTATTCAAAATAGTATTAATAGGGCTCTTAATGTTTTTAGAGTAAATGTTTTAGTAGATAATACAAAAACTGAAGGAGCTCCTGTAATATATGAAAAAGTGCCCACTTTAAAAGGTCTTTTTGGGCAGATCAATTATAGGGCTGAAATGGGAATACTTTATGCTGATCATTTAAGTCTTGCTCCTGGGACACTTCACAAAGTTAACGGAGGTTATCTTGTTTTAGATCTCTGGGAGGTTCTTAAAAATCCCTATGTTTGGATTTTACTTAAAAGGACCCTTCTTCATAAAAAACTATATCTTATGGGAGGAATGATAGAAGAAATTCCTGTTCCTCATGTAGGGCTTCTTCCAGAACCAGTACCCTTTTCTGCTAAAGTATTTTTAATAGGAGATTCTTTTCTTTATTATCTTTTAAGTTTTTACGATCCAGAATTTATTGAATTATTTAAGATAAAGGCAGAATTTAATCCAATAATAGAAATAAATAATAAGGTAATAGAGAGCTTTCCCAAAATTATNAAAAAAATCATTAAAGAAGAAAATTTAAAAGAAGTTGATGCCTCTGGACTTTCCGAGGTTCTTAAATATGCCATTTATCAAGCAGGAGATAGAAAAAGAATAAATATTGTTTTGAAAAATATTATAGACCTGCTTAGAGAAGCAGACATTCTTTCTAAAAATGAAATTATTACTCAAAAAGAAATAAAACAAGCCCTTAGAGAGAAAATATTTAGAGTTAATTTGTTAGAAGAAAAAATAAGAGAACTTATAAAGGAAGGTAAAATAATTATAGATATAGAAGGGAAAAAGACAGGGCAAATTAATGGGTTAAGTGTTTATGTTTTAGGAGATCATAGTTTTGGTAAACCCTCAAGAATTACAGCCAATGTTTTTCCCGGAACAAAAGGAGTTATTAATATTGAAAGAGAAATAGATATGAGTGGCCCCATCCATTCAAAAGGGGTCCTTATTCTTTCTTCTTATTTATATAACAAATATAGCACAAATTTTCCTCTTCAATTATCTTGTACCCTTACTTTTGAACAAGCTTATGAACCTGTAGAAGGAGATAGTGCATCGGCTGCAGAACTTATGGTTATACTTTCAGCTATTTCTAAAATTCCTATAAGACAGGATATAGCAGTAACAGGTTCTATTGATCAGTTTGGCAATATACAACCAGTAGGAGGAATAAAGGAAAAGATAGAAGGTTTTTATAGAGTATGCAAACTTACTAATTTTACAGGTGAGCAAGGAGTAATTGTTCCTGCAAAAAATTTTGATAACATTCTTCTTGATGACGAGGTATTAGAAGATATTAAAAACGGTAAATTTCATATATATACAGTAGAAACTATTGATGATGTTATAGAAATTCTTACAGGATACAAACCTGAAAAATTTCATAAAGAGGTAGCTAAAGGATTAAAAAAACTTTATCAATTAAGTAAAGAAAAAGAAAAAAAGACTAAAAAGAAAACAAAAACTTCTAAAAAATTAAAAGGTTAGANCTTTTTTCTTAAAATTCTTTTATCTCCGATTCTTAAAGTTATTTTCTTTTTGTCAAGATACTCTGCTAAGGGGGATTAAATATTTTCTGCTTATCTCAGAACCCAATATTTTTCTAAAGTCAGATAAAGTCATTTCCTTATTTTTGGTTAAAAAATCTATTACTTTTTTCTCAATTTCTTGAAGAATATTTTTATGATAAACTAATTTTTCAGAAACCTTAACCAAAATTTCTTCTTTTAAGAGGGTTTGTAAGAGTTCTTTTGCAGCTTTATATTTATCTTTAAAATCTAAAAGAATTTCATCAAAATCTCTTGGGGTTAGCCCCTCTTTTAATATTTTCTCTTCAATTTGCTTTTTAAGTTCCTCTTTTTCTGTAGAATCAATCATCTTAAATTCAGAAAGAAATAGTATTTCTTTTTCTTTGTTTAAAATTCCCTTTTGTATAAGTTCGTCTATTACATAATTTAAAAATACGTCAGGAATAAAAGAAGAAATTCTCATTTTTAAAAGTTCTTTAGTTAATCCAGGACTAAAAGGATTATTTTTATGATATTCTTTTAAAGTATCAATTATTTTATTTTGGAGTTTTTCTTTGGCATTTTTAGAGAAATACCAAACTTTTTCTTTTTCTTTTAATTTAACTATTTCTTGGGAAAGGTGATCTATTAATTCTTTGAATTTTTCACCAAAAACAGAAACAGTAAGTTGTAAATCCCTTTCTTCTATACCCAAGACTCCTTTTTTTTCTACATAATATTTGATAAGTTCTGAGGTTTCAGCTCGAGAAATAAATTCAAGTTCTTTTCTTTCCCAAGGTTTAGTCCTTTTTCTTCTATAAGAAACTGGATTTATTATTTCTCCTCCTCCAACGGTAGTATTAGTAGATGCTCTTCTCAAAATAAATCTATCACCTCTCCATACAGTAACTGGTTTTTGAAGAAATATTTGAGCAATATCGGTTTCTCCTGGTTTTAAATCATCCTTTCCAAAAAGAATAATTTTACCCAGAACTTCTGAAGTACCAACATAAAAAAGAAGATTTTCAAAGTTTCTTATAAAGGGTTTTATATTTCTTAATGAGGTAACTTTTATATCTAACCATTGTGAAGGTTTTAAGACACCTGGTTCAGCAACTACATCACCTCTTTCTAATTCTTCCTTTTCTACCCCTTGAAGGTTTAAAGCTACTCTCATACCAGCATAAGCTATTTTTACATTTTTTCCATGAACCTGTATATTTCTTATTTTACTTTCCAGTTCCTTAGGATATATTTTAACTATTTGATTTATACTTATTTTTCCAGAGATAGCTGTTCCTCTTACTACAGTTCCAAACCCTTTAATAGTAAAAACCCCGTCAATAGGTAATCTAAATGGCTGATCTTCAGGCTTCATAATTACTTGTGAAGCCTTTTCATCCAATATTTTTAAAAGTTCTTCTTTTCCTTCTCCTGTAACAGCAGAAAAATAAATTATAGGTGCATTTTTTAAAAAAGTGCCCTTTAAAAATTTCTCTACTTCTTCTTTCACCATTTCTAACCATTCTTTATCAACTAGATCTATTTTAGTAATAACTACAACCCCGTCTTTTATTCCTAAAAGTTCACAGATTTCGAGATGTTCTTTAGTTTGAGGCATAATCCCTTCATCCGCAGCTATAACTAAAATAACTAAATCTATACCAGTTGCTCCAGCAACCATATTTCTTATAAATCTTTCATGCCCAGGAACATCAACAATTCCAGCAAGTGTTCCTGAAGGAAGTAAAAGGTTAGCAAAACCTAAATCAATAGTAATACCTCTTTCCTTTTCCTCTTTGAGACGATCTGTATCGATTCCGGTAAGAGCTTTTACCAAAGAAGTTTTTCCATGATCTATATGACCAGCAGTTCCTATTATAACTCTACGCATTTTTTAAAATTTATATATTTATATAAGATATGTAAAATCTCCAAAAGAATTGAAATGAATTGAAATTTCTGCTAAAAGTTTGAGTCTATTTTCTCTTATTTTTTTATCCTCAACCATAACAAATACGTTATCGAAGAACCGATCAATTAATTCCTTAAATTCAAGAAGTGTTTCCAAATATTTTGTGTATTCTCTTTTATTTAAAAAATCTTCTAACTTTGGTTGCAATTCTAACATTTTAGAATAAAGCTCATTTTCTTCTTTTTCTTTAAAAAGGGTAGAGTCTAAACTTGGAAGTTTTTCTATTTCAATTCCTTTTAATATTTGAGAAACCCTCTTAAATCCCGTAATAAGATCAATAAAATCTTTTCTATCTTGAAAATTTTTTAAAGCTTTTATTCTTAAAAATTGATCAAAGGGATTAAGAGGAAGTTTTATGATCACACTAATGAGTAATTTATTAAAACCTAAATTTAAAAATTCACCCTCTAATCTTTTTCTAAAAAATTCTAAAATTTCAGTTAAAGCTTCTTTTTCTTTTAAAAAACCTTGTTTTTCAAGAACTTTTAAAGCATAATTAAAAATATTGTCTAAATCAAGAAAAATACTTTTTCCAATAAGTATTTTTATAATTCCATAAGCTGCTCTTCTTAGTCCATAAGGATCTGCCTCTCCTGTTGGTTTTTCACCACTTCCGAAAAGAGAAACAAGGTGATCGATCTTATCTACTAAAGAAAGAATCGTTCCTTCCCAAGTCTGAGGTAAACTTTCATTTTGTGGAGAAGGAAGGTATTGTTCATATAAAGCTGAGGCTATTTCCTTTTCTCCAAAATAATCTGCATATATGCTTCCCATTATTCCTTGAAGAGAAGTAAATTCTTTAACTACTTCAGAGGCGTGATCAGCCTTAGCATAAAAACAAACCTTTTTAACTTTTTCTAAATCTATATGAGAGTTTATTTTTTGAGCTAAATAAATTCCGAGCTCAATAAGTCTTTGAGTCTTATCCCATAGAGTTCCACATTTTATATGATAAACTATTCCTTTTAATTTCTCTACCTTTTTTTCTAAGGATTCCTTTAAATCTTTTTCAAAATAAAACTTAGCATCCTCAAGCCTTGCTTTGGTAACCCTTTCATGTCCTCTTTTAAGTACTTCTGGGTTTTTAGGAAAATTATTATTTACTGCTATAAAATAGTTTATAAGTTTCCCCTTTTTATTTTTTAAGCATATATATCTTTGGTGTTCTTTTAAGGCTGTAATGACAAGTGGTTCGGGAAGTCTTAAAAATTCCTTAGAAAATTCTCCAACTATAGGAAAAGGATATTCAACTAAGTGGGCATTTTCTTCTAATAAATCTTTTTCCATTTCTGGAACACCTATATTTTTAGAAACTTTTAAAACCTCCTCTCTAGTTTTAAGAATTCTTTTTTCTGGATCTACAATTACGTAATTTTTTTCTAAAAGTGCTTCATAAGTCTCCCAATCTGCTTCAGAAATTTTGATAGGTTTTTCTGATAGAAATCTATGTCCAAAGGTAAATGAAGATGCTTCAATATTAGCTACTTTTAGGGGGACTACTTCTTTTCCGTATAAACATAATACCCATCTTATGGGTCTTGCGAATTTTATTTCATAATTACCCCATCTCATAGATTTTGAAAAATAAATATTTTGAAGGATATTTAAAAGAATTTGTGGAAGAAGTTCTATAGTTTTTTTACCCGGAATTTTTCTTTTTAAACAAAAGTATTCTCCTTTTTCTGTTCTTTTTATAGTTAATTTTTCAGGAGTTACCCCGTATTTTTTAGCAAATCCTAAGGCTTGTTGAGTATAATTTCCCTTTTCATCAATTCCTATTTTTACTGAAGGACCAAGAATTTCTTCTTCTATTTCTTCTTGTTTTTCGGATTAAATTTTTAACAAAGAGAGTAAGCCTTCTTAACGTTCCTGCAGTTTTTATTTCTTCAAAGTTTAAAAGACTTTCCTTTAATTTTTTTTCTGCCAAAATTTTTAAACTTTCTAAAGCTGGAATAATAAATCTTGCAGGTAATTCTTCGGTTCCTATTTCCCAAAGTAAATTTTTACCCATTTAATATTCCTCAGTCTCAAGCCATTTTTCAGCTGTTTTTTTAGCTATTCCTCTAACTCTACCTATATAATTAGCTCTTTCTATAGGAGAAAGAACTCCTCTTGCATCAAGAAGATTAAAGATATGTGAACATTTTATAACATAATCATATCCTGGTAAAACAAGTCCGCGATCTAAAAGTCTATTAGCTTCCTTCTCAAATTTGTTAAAAAGATCTTTTAAAAGAGAAACATCTGCTTCTTCAAAATTGTAAATGGAATATTCTACTTCTCCCCTAAAATGAATATCTCTATAGGTTATATTTTCATTCCATTTTATATCAAATACATTTTCTACTTCTTGAAGATACATAGTGATTCTTTCAAGTCCATAAGTAATTTCTACAGTAACTGGATTACAATCAAATCCTCCAATTTGTTTGAAAATAAGTAAACTGGGTAATTTCCATTCCGTCAAGCCAAACTTCCCATCCTAGTCCCCAAGCTCCAAGTGTAGGAGACTCCCAATCATCTTCTACGAATCTTATATCATGTTCTTTGGGATCTATACCAAGAGCTTTTAAGCTTTCCAAATAAATATCTTGAATATCATCTGGAGAAGGTTTTATAATAACTTGATACTGATAATAATGTTGGAGTCTATTTGGATTTTCTCCATATCTTCCATCTGTTGGTCTTCTACAAGGTTCTACATAGGCTGCTGAAAAAGGTTTAGGACCAAGAGCTCTTAAAAAAGTGGCAGGGTGAAATGTTCCAGCTCCAACTTCCATGTCATAGGGCTGTAAAATGACACATCCCCTTTCTGCCCAAAATTTATTAAGAGTTGCTATTACTTCTTGAAAATACATTTATCTTTTCTCAACAAAAATTACCTGATTTTCTTTTTCTTCTCTTTTATCAATATAACCAATAACATAACATCTTTCACCAAGAGCCAAAATGAGGTTCTTAATTTCTTCTAATACATCTTCGCTTATAATCAAAATAAAACCTATTCCACAATTAAAAACTCTAAACATTTCTTCCTCAGAAATATTTCCTAATTTTTGAATAAAATCAAAAATAGGTAAGATTTCCCAAGAACCTTTTTCAATAACTGCTTTACAGTTTTTAGGTAATATTCTTGGTATATTATCAATAAATCCCCCACCTGTAACATGAACACATCCTTTTATAGGAAGATTTTTACTAAGAATAGTTTTAATAAAAGGAACATAAATTTTAGTGGGAGTTAAAATTTCCTCTCCAAGAGGTTTTCCCAATTCTTCAGGAATATAATCTAAACTAAAATTGTTTTCCTCAAACAAAATCTTTCTTACTAAAGAAAAACCATTGCTATGAAGTCCACTTGAAGGTATTCCTAGAAGTATATCTCCTATAGAAATATTAGAACCATCTATAATTTTATCCCTTTCTACAATACCTACAACAAAGCCAGCACAATCATAATCTTCTTCAGCATACATTCCTGGCATTTCAGCAGTTTCACCGCCTAAAAGTGCACATTCAGAAATTTTACATCCTTCAACAATACCTTCTATTAACTCTGAAAAGACCTTTTCATTGAATTTACCAAAGGCTAAATAATCTAAAAAAAATAAAGGCTTTGCTCCAGAAGTAATAATATCATTTACACACATAGCAACAAGGTCTATTCCAATTCCTTTATGTTTATTTGCTTTAATTGCTACCTTAATTTTTGTACCTACCCCGTCTGTTGAAGCTGTAATTACAGGATTTTTATAAGAAGAAATATCTAAAGAAAAAAGACCGGAAAAACCACCAATTTCTGATATAACTCCCTTTTGGGGAAGATTGGCAGTAAATTTTTTTACAATTTCTACCAAAAGAATTGCCTTTTCTAAATCAACACCAGCAGATTTATATTTTTCTGCTATACCCATAATTTCCCCTCTCTATAACTATTATAATCTTTAAATGCCTAAATTTTATAATACATTTTGTCAAAAACAAGATTTTTAGATAAAATATAAAAAACTATGGAAGGTAAATTTCCTCAAAAGGTTTCAGAAAAGGAAAGAGAAGAGGTTCTTAGATATTTAGAAGACAGGTTTGGTATAGAACCCTTTTATTTTGAAAAATACGAAATTTTAAGAGGAGTTTCTAATTTTTGGCTTTTTCCGAAAACTTTTTATTTAGAAAAACTTAAAAATCTTCAAGTTCAAACAGTAGGACTTTTATTTTTGAGACAAGTTTCTAAATATTTAAAACCTACTTCAGCCTTTCTTCAAAGATTTGGTTATTTAGCTAAAAAAAATATAATTATCCTTCCAGAAGAGGTTATTTTAATTCTTAAAGAGAAAAATAAAGTAGAAATAGAACTTGATTTAGAACCCGGTTATGTGATTTTAAAAGATAAACATTGGATACTTGGATGTGGTCTTTATTTACCTGGTAAGCTTTTCTCTTACTTAGAACCCAAAGTTTTAAAAAATTTATAAAGACCTTCAAGAAACAGGTTTTTCACATTTTACAGAAAAAGATAATTTTTTTTCACCCTTTACATTTCCAATTATTTGATTTCTTAATACTCTATCTCCCACATTAACAATAACTTCATCAAGTCCTGAAATTATAGCTTTACATTGCTCATTTTCTATAACTATATGGATATTATTTTGTTTGTAACCTATACCTTTAATAATACCAGCAATTGGTGCAAAAATAGAAAGAGGTCCTTTAGTTTTTAAAATATGATTTCCAAGTTCTATAGGTTTCCCATCTAAGGGATTTACTGCGTAAACTTTTTGAGCTTTTTGGACTTTTGCTTTTTCTTTTTCTATATCTTTTAAAATTTTATTATATGCAATTGTTATAGTATTCTCTTCTTTTTCAATACTAAGTATTTTTCTTATTAGAGCCTTTTCTATAAATCTAAACCTTTCTTCTTCGTTTAGGAAGGTTAAATAATCTGGATTTTTAAAAAACTCAGAAGAATCTTTACTATAAAGTTTTTTTACATAAAAAGTTATATATAATTTAAGAAATTTTTCTTTATCTTTTTTTAATATTTCTTTCTTTTTTTCAAGTTCAATTAATTGGTTTTTTTTATCTTTAATCTTTTGACTTATATCCTCCTTAAAAGCTTGTAAAATACTTATATTAAAAAAAACAAAAATTATAAATATTAAAAAACATAGTTTAAATTTCATACTTTTTATAACTTAATATTATAGTTAACCAGGGAAAGAAAAATACAGTTAAAAATATATAAATCCCGAAATATAAAAGATGATATTTTTGGGAAAAATTGGGATAAGTTTTAAAAAATGGGATTATAGAAGATATGCTATCTGAAATGTAAAAATATATAAAGGCTGAATATACAAAGGCCATAGTTAAAATTGACCCAACAAAAATGAATCTTAATAATTTAAATTTCTTAAGAGTTCCTCCTAAAAGAAGAAATATCTGGGTTTGGCTCTTTAAATAGGAGTTTATCAAAGTATTTAAAAAATAAAGAAAAATTAAATAAAATAAAGCCCATGTAATAGCAAGAACTAAAAAACCCAGTTTAAAAAAATAAGCAAAATATATTAATTTGAAAAATCCTGGTTCTGAAATTTCTATATTGGAATTTGTTTTGGTTAAAAGGTTAAGTTGAGTTTTTTAATGCAGGATAATCTTTTATAGAGGAGGGATAAATTTTAAGAATATATGGGAATTGAGACTTCAACTCTTCTTCTGAAAAAATTTTTAATATTTCAGAAGGGAGATCTTTTTTGGATTTTTCTAATAATTCCTCTGGAGGAATTACTACTATATTTTTTACGTAAGGAATTTTTTTTATCTCTGAAGATAAATTTAAAATATTCAATGGATTAGTTTCAGAAAAGATAAGTAAATTTACGGGTAATTTGTCTTCATAGGTTTGCAAAAGATTTTGAATATTTAAATAAAAGAAAACAATAAATAAAGAGAAAAAATTCCAAAAAAAGAAAAAAATAAAAAGGAAAAAATAGTAAAAAATACTTTGTTTTAACTCAATTTTACTTAAATATCTAAACATCTTCTACTAATTCACCTCTATTAAGTCTGACAATTTTTCCTAAATTTTGATTTAAAATAATAGGATCATGAGTAGCAAGAATAATAGTTTTTCCTTCTTTATTAAAATCTTTGAAAATTTCTAGTATTTCATTTATACTTATTGGATCTAAATTTCCAGTTGGTTCATCAGCAATTAAAACCTCTGGGTCTTTTATAATAGCTCTAATAATGCTCACTTTTTGTTGCTCCCCTCCGGAAAGCTCTTTTACTTTTTTTTGAGCTTTTTGAGAAAGATTGAATCTTTCCAAGTATTCATAAATAAGAAATTTTGTATCTTTAATAATTTTTTTAGAGAGAACCAAAGAAATCTTAATATTTTCATAAACTGTTAATTCTGGAAAAAGTTTATAATCTTGGAAAATAATTCCTAAATTTTGTCTAAGAAGACTTAGTTCTTTTGATTTAAGTTTGGAATAGGGGATATTTTCATAAAATATTTCACCTGAGGTGGGTTTTTCTTCTCTATAAATAAGTTTGAGTAAAGTTGTTTTGCCTGCTCCTGTAGGACCTGTAAGAACTATAAAATCTCCCTTATAGATTTCTAAATTGATGTTTATTAGAGCCTTAAAAAAAGGAGGATAAATTTTGCTTACATTTTGTAAGGTTATTAAGGCCATTGCAAATTATTATAATTAAAAATTTTATTTTAACAAATCTTTTGACAATTTAATTCTTTTTGTTATACTTAGAAAAATTTTAAAGGCAAATTTTTATGCTAAGATTCTTAAGAAAGGGTGCCACCTCTTTATATGTCAAGCTTTTTTTTATAATCATTGTTATTGTTTTTATATTTTGGGGAATAGGTAGCTTTACCTCAGAAAGGAAAAATTTGGTAGCTAAGGTTAATGGAATTCCTATTACTTTAAAAGAATTTCAAGAATATTATAATTTCCAAATTTCAAGATTAAAGCAAACTTTTGGAGAAATTTCAAGCAAAGATTTAGCTAATTTAAAATTAAAGGAACAGGTTCTGGAAGAGCTTATAAAATTAAAACTTCTTGAAGATCAGGCTGAAAATTTGAAAATAAGAATAACACCTGTAGAAGTTACCTATGCTATTTCTCAAATACCTTCTTTTCAAGAAAATGGAAAGTTTAGTCTTACAAAATATCAATATATTTTAAGAGAACTTGGAATCTCTCCTGAGTTTTTTGAAAAATTAATTAAATCTGATTTGATTTATCAGAGGCTAAAATTTCTTCTTACTGCACCTATTATGGTTTCAGAAAGTGAAATAAAAGAATATCTGAAATATAATAAGCAAACCTTAGAAATTTTAGAAATTGATCTCCCTATAAAAACATGTATTCAAAAAGTAGCTTTTACTGAAAAAGATCTTGAAAATTATTATCTTACTCATAGAGATCTTTATAAGGAAAATGAAAAGATCAAACTAGCCTATCTTCTAATACCTTATGAAGCTAAGGCAAAGGTTACAGAAGATGAAATTAAGAAATATTATGAAGAAAATATAGAAAAATTTAGAGCCCCTTTAAGAGTTAAATTAAAAAGAATTTTTATTTCTGCTGATCAACCTAATGCTTTTGAAAGAGCCAAAACTATTAGATCTGAATTAAAATCACTTTCTGACTTTTCAAAATTTGGAGAAANTAAAAGTGAATGGTTTGAAGAATCTGCTCTTCCAGATACTATTAAGGAAATTGTTAAAGCTTCCCATCCTAAAGATATAATTGGACCTATTAAAACTCCTTCTGGATATTTAATTTTAGGAATTGAAGAAATACAACCTCAAAGGATTTTAAAACTTTCTGAAGTAAAGTCAGAAATTCGCAAGTTCTTAGAAAAAGAAAAAATAATAAATGAAACTAAGGAAAAAGCAAACAAAATTTATTCTGAAATAGTTAAAGCAAATAGTTTAACTCTTTGGGCTAAAGAAAATAACATTAGCTTAAAAGAAACTGATTGGATTACCCAAAAAGAATTGGGTGAGAAATTTAATAATTTTAAATTAGCCCAGAAGGTGTTTAAGTCTCCTAAAGGAGAATTTTTTGCTCCTGTAGATACACCACAAGGGATATTATTAATTGAAATAAAGGATAAAAAACCTGAAAGAACCCTGTCTTTTGAGGAAGCAAAAGAAAAAGTCAAAAAGGATTTTTTAAATGATAAAGGTAAAGAATTATGCGAAAATAAAGCCCAACTTCTAATTTCAGACTTAAAAAGCAAAGATAAAATAACTCCAAATGATCCAATTCTTAAGGATTTTAATACTAAAGAATTTAGAATAAATAGATATCAATTAAAAGAAATTTTTTCTCCTTTAATTTCTCAAGAACTAAACAATATAGGTAAAAGTGGACTTATAGAAAAAACTTTTTGGGAAAAGGATGATTTAAAGATATTTTTTATACAAAAGATTCTACCTTTTGAGGGAGAAATTAAAGAAAATGAGCTTTCAGAAGCCTTTTTAGATCTTTTAAGAGAAAAAAGAGAAACATGGTTTAAGACTTGGTATCAACTTTTGAGAGAAAGAGCCAAAATTAAAATTTATCCAATTTTTGAAAAACTTTAATCTATTTCTAATTTAAATTTTTAAATTTTATAATTCAAAGGAGAATTATAAAATAAATATGCCTAAAAGAACGGATATAAAAAGAATTTTGATCATTGGTTCTGGTCCTATAATAATTGGGCAAGCTTGTGAATTTGATTATTCTGGTAGTCAAGCTTGTAAGGCTCTTAAAGAAGAAGGATATGAAATTGTTTTAGTTAATTCTAATCCTGCAACTATAATGACTGATCCAGAAATGGCAGATAGAACTTATATAGAACCTCTAACTCCGGAGACTTTAGAGTACATAATAAAGGAAGAACGTCCTGATGCCTTGCTTCCAACTTTAGGTGGCCAGACAGGGCTTAATATAGCTTTTGCCTTAGCTAAAAAAGGTGTTCTTGAAAAATATAAAGTGGAACTTATAGGAGCTAAGGCCGAAGCTATTGAAAAAGCAGAAAGTAGAGAGCTTTTCAAGAAAGCTATGGAAAATATAGGGTTAAAAGTACCTAAAAGTGCAATTGTACATTCAGTTTCTCAAGCAGAAAAAGTTGTTAGAGAAATTGGATTTCCTGTAATAATTAGGCCAAGTTTTACCCTTGGTGGAACAGGGGGAGGAGTAGCTTATAATATTGAAGAATTAAGAGAGATTGTAGAGATGGGTTTAGAGATGTCTTTAATACATCAAGTAATGCTTGAAGAATCGGTTATTGGATGGAAAGAATTTGAACTTGAGGTAATGAGAGATTTTAAAGACAATGTAGTAATTATTTGCTCTATTGAAAATTTTGATCCTATGGGAGTTCATACAGGAGATTCTATTACAGTTGCACCTGCCCAAACCCTTTCAGATAAAGAATATCAAAGAATGAGAACCGCTGCACAAGCTATAATTAGAGAGATTGGTGTTGAAACAGGAGGATCAAATATTCAATTTGCAATAAATCCTAAAAATGGAGATATGGTAGTTATAGAAATGAATCCAAGAGTTTCTCGTTCTTCTGCTCTTGCAAGTAAAGCTACCGGTTATCCTATTGCTAAAATAGCAGCTAAATTAGCTGTAGGTTATACCTTAGATGAATTGCCAAATGATATTACTAAAGAGACTAAAGCAGCCTTTGAACCAACTATAGATTATGTAGTAGTAAAAATCCCCAGATTTACTTTTGAAAAATTCCCAGAATGTCCGGATGAAATAACTACTTCTATGAGATCAGTTGGTGAGACAATGGCAATAGGTAGAACTTTTAAAGAAGCTTTACAAAAAGCTATTAGAGGATTAGAAATTGGTAGATTTGGATTTGGAGCTGATGNCAAGTCTCCTTCAGATCAAGGAATTATTTTACCGAAGGATTTGATTAGAGAAAAACTTGTGCGTCCCAATAGTCAAAGGTTATTTTATATAAGAGAAGCTTTTAAAGCAGGATTTACTATTGAAGAAATTTATAATTTAACTTACATCGATCCTTGGTTTTTATATCATTTAAAAGAAATTTTTGATAAAAGTGAAGCTTTAAAGGGTAAATCTTTAAAAGAGATTAGTAAAGAGGAGATGAGAGAACTAAAACAAATGGGTTTTTCCGATTATCAAATAGCTTTTTTAACAGGAACAACCGAATCTGAAGTTAGGGAATATAGAAAATTTTTAGGAATAAAGCCTACTTTTAAATTAATAGATACTTGTGCTGCAGAATTTGAGGCATATACACCTTATTATTATTCTTCTTGGGAAGTAGAAAATGAATCAAGGGTTTCAAAAAATAGAAAAATTTTAATAATTGGTGGAGGACCAAATAGAATAGGGCAGGGGATTGAATTTGATTATTGTTGTGTGCATGCTTCCTTAGCATTGAAAGAACGTGGTATAGAGTCTATTATGGTAAATTCAAATCCTGAAACTGTCTCAACTGATTATGACATTTCAACAAGACTTTATTTTGAACCCTTGACTTTAGAACATATACTAAACATTTGCGAAGAAGAAAATCCTGAGGGAGTAATAGTTCAATTTGGAGGGCAAACTCCTTTAAATTTAGCTGTCCCTCTTTATAAAGCTGGAGTAAAGATTCTCGGGACTTCTCCTGAAAATATAGATAGAGCTGAAGATAGAGAAAAATTTGATAAACTTTTAGAAAAACTTGGACTTAGAAGACCAAAAGCAGGGACCGCTTATAGTGTTGATGAAGCTATCAAGGTAGCGCAAAAAATAGGTTATCCATTACTTGTTCGTCCCTCTTATGTACTTGGTGGTAGAGCAATGAGAATTGTTTATACAGAAGAAGAACTTAAAAGCTTTATAGAAACTGCAGTTAAAGTTAATCCTGAATATCCAATTTTAATAGATAAGTTTTTAGAAGATGCTATAGAAATTGATGTTGATGCTATATCAGATGGAGAAATAGTTGTAGTAGCAGGTATAATGGAACATATTGAAGAAGCAGGAATTCATTCAGGAGATTCAGCATGTATTTTACCTCCCTTACATATTCCTCCTAAATTAATAGATGAAATAAAAAAAGCAACTACACTTTTAGCTAAAGAATTGGAAGTTAAAGGACTTATTAATGTACAATATGCTATAAAAAATAATGAACTTTATGTTTTAGAAGTAAATCCAAGAGCCTCAAGAACTATCCCCTTTGTTTCTAAAGCTATAGGAGTTCCTCTTGCAAAGCTTGCTACCTGGATAATGATAGGAGAAAGTTTGAAAGATATAGGATTTACAAAAGAGGTTATACCACCTTATTATTCAGTAAAAGAAGTGGTTTTCCCTTTTAAGAGATTTCCTCAAGTTGATGTAATGTTAGGACCTGAAATGAAATCAACAGGTGAGGTAATGGGTATAGATTGGGACCCTGCTTTGGCCTATGCTAAGGCTCAATTAGCTGCGGGAATGAAATTACCAACCGAGGGAAAGGTTTTTATTTCTGTTAAAGACGAAGACAAACCTTTAGTAGTTCCTATTGCTAAAACTTTAGAAGAACTTGGTTTTAAATTAATTGCTACTAAAGGGACTGCTCAGTTTTTGAAATCTTTTGGAATAGAAGTAACAGAGGTTCCTAAAATTTCTGAACATATAAGACCTAATATATTGGATTTATTAAAAAATAAAGAAATAGCCTTAGCTATTAATACTGCTAAAGGTAAAGAAAGCAAAGATGATGCCTATCTTATAAGAAGATATACTATGGAATTGGATATACCCTATGCTACTACTCTTTCTTGTGCAAAAGCTATGGTAGAAAGTATTAAAACATTAAAAGTAAAATCCTTTTCTTTCACTCCCCTACAAAAATATTATACCTATTTGGATTATAAATTCTATAAAATATAAAAAATTTCTCCAGAAAAAATTTCTAAAATTTCTTCTGAAGAGGTATCCCTTATTAAAAGGGTACCTTTTTCTGTAATATCAAAAGCTTTTCCTATGGCTAAAATTTCTTCTTCATCGAGATTATGGGTATAAATTACACATCTTCCTATTGTATCTGAAAATAATTTAAAATCTTCTATTATTAGATTAGTTAAATTTTCTTCTTCAAGTTTTTTTCTTTCATAAAACCTTAAAAAGCCAAAGTAATATCTTAGCCAATAAAGAATATTTTCTAAAACATGAAAAATGGATATTTCTTTGCCTAATATTTCTTTAAAACTAATTGCAGGAAGATTTGATGGTAAGGAATTATTAACATTAAGTCCTATACCAGCAATATACCAATGATCAAATTTTTCAATTAATACCCCTCCAATTTTTTTTCCATTAAAGTGAAGATCATTAATCCATTTAATTTTAGCTTCATTTATACCAAAATAATTTGCACACCTACACATAGCCAAACCGAAGATTAAAGAAATAAGAGATGAGTGATCTATTAAAAATTCATCATAAATGCTAATTGCCATCCAGAGCCCACCTTTTGGAGCAAACCATTTTCTATCAAATCTGCCTTTAGCTTCGGTTAAAAACTCAGCTTTAACAATTCTTCCGTTAGCTTTTTCTGGTAAAAAATAAATTAACTCTTTAGTAAGCTCCATTGCTCTGGGAAGACTTTTAAAATGCCAAATTTCTTGGCCTATTTCTGGAAAGTATATAGAGTAATCCAATTTTAAGAATTAGGCCATTCTTCTTTTATTCTTTCTATAATTTTTTGCAGATATGGAAGGTTTTCTTCTAAACAAAAACCAATTAAAGGTTGGTCCCTTTCCACTAATTGGAAAGGTGTAAAATAAATGTGATATAATACAAAATTTCCATCTTCTGGAAAATAAATAGGAGTTTCTCTTTTCATGAAAGCCATAATTAAAATTTCTTCTCCCTTTTTAACTTTAACTTTTCCTAATCCCTGTTTTTCAAGTTTTGAAGCAAGAGAAGGGCTTAAAATATATCTTGCTGTTTCAGGAGCTTTTATAATATAAAGGGTTGAGAGTAAAATTTCTGAAATAATTTCTTCTTGAGAAAGAGGATGTTTTATTTCTAAAACTACTTCTTCAGCCTCTACAAATTTATCTAAAAGATCTATTCTTAATTTTTGAACAACTCCACTTATTTTAGCTCTAATAATTTTTTGATTTCTTTCTCTTTCTAAAATAAAAAGTGGAGTACCTGGTTTTTCAAGCCATTTACCAGAAGGTCCCTTAACTAAATCCCCTTCTTTAACTTTAAATTCTCTTATATATCCTGTATGAGGAGTTAATACTGGATAAATTTTATATGGATTAACTTTAAACTTTTGTAACATTAAGTTTAATTTTTGATGCTCTATTTCCATAATTTTTACCTATAATAAAGATTTTTCCCTCCCATAGTTAATAAAGCTTTAAATAAATTTTTCCTAAGTTCTCTTCTATCCCAAATTCCTTGAATATGTCCCCTTTTTAAAGCATTTTCTGCACTATGATAATCAGGAGCAACGTCTTGACCTGTTGTTTCTCTTATTACCCTTGGTCCTGCAAAACCCAATCTGGTAGATTTGAGAGCAAATTGATAAGGTGCTGAACCTAAGAAACTTGCTACTGGTCCGGCATAGGAATTATTATCATATACTACGATATATAAGCCTCCAGCATCAACATAATCTCTTACAGCCATTGTACATCTTGGCATTTGAATTAATCCCAGAGTTCCTTCATGTATCCTTATTCCACCTGTGGTGTGAACAAGAGCTAAAAAAGGACGACGTGTTATTTTAGCAAGTTCGATAGCTCTTATAAACTTTTCTCCTTCAGCAACTCCTACAGTACCTTGTCTAAAATCTCCTATTAACATAACCGCAACTAAAGAAATCCCTCCAATTTTTGCTTCAAAAGATAAAAGGGCAGATTTTAAATTTGTCTTTTCCCTTGCTTCTTTTAATTTTTCAGCATAACCTTCATATTCTAAAGGATTTCCCGAAGCTATATCATCATTAAAAGTTTTTACACTATTTTTATCAAAAATATTATTTAGGTACCATTTATATTCTAATGGAAAATGATATCCACAATTAGGGCAGACTCCACAAAATTCTCCATACAGATCAGGGACCCACAAATCAGGACATCCGTATTTATCAGCTTCCGGACAAGTTACAGTTTTATCTTCTAAAGCTAAAGGACTTGTATAAGGAGTAATTTCTTCTTCAGTTAAAATAGGCGTAGGCAATTTAGTTTTAATTTTCTTACCTACTATAAGATTGTAAACTGTTTTTACAGGATCTGAAACTGGTTTTAAAAGTAAGGAAGATTCGCTGGTTAATTCATCAAAGAATTTTTTGAAAGTTTTATGACCAGGTCTGAGAATTCTATATTTAATTTCATTTTTAAACTTCAAGCTAAAAGTGTGTCCCAAATCAAGAAAAGTTTTAAATACACTTTTTGGTTCGCAAACAGCCCATTGACTCATTTTTCTATATTTTTTATATCTATTTTCTATTAAAATCTCTATTTCATCTTCATCTAAATCCCAATTAACAAAAAACTTAAATTCTTCTGTATCTTGTTTTGAAAGAGCATATTTTCTCAAAATTTTTAAACTTCTTGTTTGTAAAATTACTTCATCAGTTGCCTTTACTAATTCAAATCTCAGTTTTTTAAAGAATTCATAATCTTTACTTCTTGCTCCAAGTGGAGGTTCAGGAATAATTTTATCTATGACTCCAAATTCTAAATTATCTTTAGCGGTTAATTTTAAAGCTTTGGCACATTTTTCTACCAATTCCCTTGGTGGTCTACCATCTTTTATTTTGGCTTCAATAGCTGCAGCTCCTTCAGGACTAATAACTGAATAATATCCCTTTTCAGCCATCAATCTTTTATCAGCAAGTCCTATAGCTTCTGCTCCTCCTGAACCACCCTCAGAAATAAAAGCTACAGTAGGGACTCTAAGTTTTGCCATATAATATAAGTTTCTTGCAATCTGTTGAGCTGAACCAGGATAATCTTCAATTGGATAAGCTCCAGGGGTAAAAATAAAAAAATGTATTGGTATTCCTTCTGTTTCTGCCATTTTCATATAACGAAGAGCCTTTTCATTCCCCCAAGGCTTTGCACTACCACCTTGACGAAAATCTTCTCCATGTCCTTTTTCATGTCCAATAACCATTACTTGATGAAAATAAAGTTCATTTCCTACCTTTCTAACTATAGTTGCTTTAGCACATACTACAGCAGGATCTATATTTAATTCTCCATCTCCTCCCAATTCCATATAAGAATCGTAAACATTTTCCAAAATATCTTGAAGAGTAAATCTTTGAGGATGCCTTGTAATTTTAACAATTTCATATGGAGTAAGAGTTTTTTCTCCTTCATCAATTATAAATTTGAGCCTATTTTCAACTTGAACAATGAAATTCTCTATAAAATTTTCATCATATTGATAAAAATCTTCATAAACTTTTGATATATCCTCAATCAGAGAGGAAATGTTAAAAAAGTCTTCACCTTTTATATCTTTTATATAAATAGCTGTGTCTAACAAGTCTTTAATTTTTCTGTGCCATTCAATTTTCATAAGCTTTTAAGTTTCTACAAATTTATAAAGGAATTCTAATTTTTCTTTCAAAAATTCTATATTAGTAATTAGCTTATCTCCTTTTGGGGTATACCCTTCTATTATCACATCATCTAAAAATTCAAAGCTTCTTCTTTTTGCCTCTTTAAAAGTTTCTCCATAAATTATGGCTAAAGCTAAATTAGGATCAAATTGAGTGGGAATAGTATAAGGTTTATCTCGAGGAACATGTGTTCTCACAGTAAGCCAAGGTTTTGAAGTCCAGGAAAATTTAGTAATAGTTCCACTAAGAGGTAAAAATCCTCTTTTTACATCTTCAGCAATTAATCTTAATTCAATACTTACACCTTTAAAATGAATATCTTCTTGAGAGTATCCTAATTTTTCTCCAAAAGCAACTCTTATTTGTTCTTTTATTAAATTTATTTGCTTATTTTTAACAAAGGAAATTTTGGCAGAAATTTCATTCTCTACTTGAATTCTTGTATTTACTTCCATAAGATAGTAATTTCCTTCTGGAGTGATTAACCATTCCCAAGTTCCCACACTATCGTAATTAAAATATTTAGCTAATTCTAAGGAATACTTAATTATTTTCTTTTCTACTTCTTTATAATTAAAAGTATAAGAAGTATTCTCATTAAAACCTGGAGCAATCTCTATTCTCTTCTGTTTGTGAATACTTTGAATGGTACAATTTCTTGTCCCAAAATGAACGTATTCTCCGTGTTTACTTCCAAGAATTTGGACTTCTATATGTTGTATGGATGGAATTTTTTGCTTCTATGATAATTCCTTCATCTCCAAAAAATCTTTTTGCATAGGCTTTCAATTTTCTAAAAGTAGGGCGTAATTCTTCCAAATCCTTTACCTCTGCAATTCCCATTCCACCACCGCCAGCAGCAGCTTTAATTAAAAAGGCTAAATTATAAATTCCCTTCAGAATTCAAACTTTCATAAAGTTCTTCAGCTTTTAAATTCTGCTTCAATTTCGTTATAAATAGGCTCTGTAGTCCCAGGAATAACAGGTATACCTAAATTTTTAGCTACCTTTTTTAAAAAAAGTTTATTCCCAAGATCTTTTATAGCCTCCCAAGAAGGACCTATAAAAATTAAAGGACGCTCTCTTTTAACTACCCTTCTTGCGAATCTATAGTTTTCAGAAAGAAAACCATATCCAGGATGGATTGCTGTACATTTAGCTTCGTCAGCTACCGCTAAAAGATCATTCATATCTCTGTAATCTGAAATTCTATATTTTTTATCTGCGAATCTAACATGAAGAGAATCCTGATCTTCTTTAGTATAAACTGCTACATAATCTATACCTAAGTCTTTACAAGCTTCCATTATTCTTAATGCAATTTCACCTCTATTTGCTATAAGGACTCTTTCTTTCATAAAATTAATTTTCAAATGGATTTTTTAAAATAAGACAATTTTCTCTTTCTGGGCCAGTAGAAATTAGATAGAAGGGTATTCCTAAATATTCTTCTATAGTTTTTATATAGTTTTTTGTTTCTTTAGGGAGATCTTCAAATTTTTTGATATTTTTGATATCTTTTTTCCATCCAGGTAATTCTTTGTATATAGGTTTTAGTTTAGCCATTTCTATTAAACTTGAAGGTAAATAGTCAATTATTTCCCCTTCATATTCATAAGCTATACATATTTTTAATTTCTCAAATTCTGATAACACGTCGAGTTTAGTGAGAGCAAGGGCTTTGATACTATTTAATCTTATTGCTGTTTTTACTAAAACAAGGTCTAACCATCCACATCTTCTCGGTCTTCCGGTAGTAGAACCAAATTCAAATCCTCTGTTTCTTAAACGTTCTCCTAATTCATCTTTTAATTCTGTTGGGAAGGGTCCTTCTCCAACTCTGGTAGTATAAGCCTTTACTACCCCTAAAACCATATCTATTTCTAATGGACCGATCCCGGCTCCACAACATGCATTTCCAGCTAAGGTATTTGAAGAAGTTACATAAGGATAAGTTCCGTGATCTATATCTAAAAATGTACCCTGGGCTCCTTCAAACAAAATTTTTTTATTTTCTCTTTTTGCTTCCCAAAGGACTTTAGAGACATCTGTAAGGTAGGGTTTTAAATATTCTCCATATTTTATATATTTTTCATATACTTCTTCAAAATTTATAGGTTCAACGTCGAAGTATTTTAAAATAAAGTTTTTTTCTTCCAAAATAGTTTTTAATTTTTCTTTAAAAAATTCCGGATAAGTTAGGTCTATTAGCCTAAAACCCTTTCTTGCAACCTTATCTTCATAACAGGGGCCTATTCCTCTACCAGTAGTTCCTATTTTATTCTTTTTGGCTTTTTTTTCTCTTGCTAAATCAAGAGCTTTATGATAGGGCATTATAGTATGAGCTTTTTCACTTATAAGAAGTTTGCCAGGACCTATTTTAAATCCCTCTTTTTCGAGCTTTTCTATTTCGTGAATTAAAACTTCTGGATCTACTACTACGCCATTTCCTATTACACAAGTAGTCTGAGGCCACAAAATTCCTGAAGGAATTAAATGAAAAATATATTTTTTTTGATTTATAACTATAGTATGTCCAGCATTATTTCCACCTTGAAAACGAACCACTAAATCTGCTCTTTCTGTAAGAACATCTATTATTTTACCTTTTCCTTCGTCTCCCCATTGTGTGCCTACAATAACTAATGCAGACATTCTCAAAAACCTCCTACAGCTCCAGAGTGGTATTATAACACAAGTTTTAAGATTACAAAGATATTTTAATTAATCCTTTTTATTTTTGCTACAAAAAATCCTACTGCTTGAATTTCATGAGTATAATAACGTTTAGATAATTTTAATGAAGGATGATAGGGTTTCCCCTCCCATTCAGTGATACCCGGATGAAAGGGTAGAGGAGACTCCCAATCAAGTAGTTCTGCCTGCCTTTTTCTAAGTAAATAATCAACCACTTCTTCATTTTCTTTAGGATTAATAGTACAGGTACTATAAACTATTATTCCTCCAGGTTCAACTAAATCAAAGGCTCTAACAAGTAACCCTTTTTGAATAGAGGGTAAATTTGCTTTGCCACTTCCTTTTTGATATAAAATTTCTCCTTCTAACCCTACTCTATATCTTCCTTCTCCTGTACAAGGGGCATCAACTAAAATTTTATTAAAAGGTATACCAAAAGGAAAATGTTCCCCTCTGTATCTTGTAGTAATAGTGCAGGTTATTCCCAGCCTTTTTATATTTGCTACAAGAGCTGTTAATCTATCAATTCTTTTATCATTAGAAACAACAATTGCCTTATCTTCTGTCATCATAGCTATAAGACCTGTTTTACCTCCAGGGGCTGCACACATATCTAAAATTAAGTCTCCTGGTTTAGGATCAAGAGCAATTACAGGTAAACTGCTTGAGAGAGTCATAGAATGAATAAGTCCTAAGCTATATTCTTCTAAATTTCCTAAAGATATTTCTTCATTATTTAGAACTCTATAAAAATAGGGAATTTCTTTTATTTTTTCAAAATTAACCCCCTTCTTTCTAAGTATCTCTAACAAATACTCCTGATCTTCTTTAGTTGGAACTTTTAGAGTATTTATTCTAAAATATTGAGGAATAGGGAATTTTAAAGAAAAAAGAAACTTTTCATAATTAGGGATTAAATTTTCGTATTTACTAAAATATTCTTCATAATTAAAAGTCCTTTTTTTGAGATTCACTACTTTAAATTTAATATTTCTTTAATTATTTTTATGGCTTTTTCTTCTGTAATTCCCTCAATTTTTACAATTTTATTTCTGGAAGTTGTTCCTTTTAAAATTTTAATTTCCCTTTTTGAAATTTTAAAAAGATTACCCAAAAATTGACATAAACTTTCATTAGCTTTGTTCTTTTCTGGTTGCGCCTTTAAAGAGATTTCTAAAAAATTGGGTTCTTTAAATTGAAGAAGTTTATCTTTTGATGATCCTGGTTTTACTTTTATTTCTAAGAGCATTTAAAATGTTATTAAATTTATTAAAAAGCGGTGTAAAAGATTTTTAATAATAAATATAATAAAAATAACAATAACAGGACTTATATCAATTCCCCCAATTGGAGGAATTATTTTACGTATAGGAGCTAAGATTGGTTCTGTAACCTTATAAAGAAATCTAACCAAAGGATGGTAAGGATAAGGAGTTATCCAAGAAATTATAGCGCGCGCTATTATTATCCATATATATATTGATAATAATAGGTCTATTAATTGAATAAATGAACTTAGAAGAATTTTCATTTTTAAGTATTAAAAGATTTTCCCTTACTTTCGTAAGCTTCAATAATTTTTTGTACTATAGGATGCCTTACTACATCATTTTTAGTGAAGTAGACAAAAGTAATTCCTGGTATACCTTCTAATATTTCTATAGCTTCAAGAAGTCCTGATTTTTTAGGATCTGGAAGATCTATCTGAGTTATATCTCCTGTAATTACAGCTTTTGAATTTTGTCCTAAACGGGTAAGAAACATTTTCATCTGTTCTGAGGTTGTATTCTGAGCTTCGTCAAGAATAATAAAAGCTTCATTTAAAGTTCTTCCTCTCATAAAGGCAAGAGGAGCTATTTCTATAGCCCCCTTTTGGAAAAGTCTAACTACTTTATCAAAAGAAAGCATATCATAAAGTGCATCATAAAGGGGTCTTAAATAGGGATTTACTTTTTCTGCAATATCTCCTGGTAAGAATCCTAATTTTTCACCAGCTTCAACAGCAGGTCTTACTAAAATTATTCTGTTTATCTCACCTTTCATAAGAAATGAAACAGCCATAGCTACAGCAAGATAGGTCTTTCCTGTTCCAGCAGGTCCTATTCCAAAGACTATTTCAGATTTTCTTATAGCTTCTATATATTTTTTTTGAGTTACTCCCTTAGGAGTTATTACTTTTCTTCCGGAGGTTACAAATATTGTATCCAAAAATATATCTTTTAAATTAGCCTTAGGGTTTTCTAAAATAATTTTTGATGCGTATTCTACATCTGAAGGATAAAGATTATAACCTGATTTAATGAGAAAATATAATTCCTCTATAGTTTTCTCTGCAAGTTCAGAATCTATAGGTTCTCCTGTAATGAAAACATGATTTCCCTTTAAGGTGAGTTGAACTCTAAAAATATTTTCCAATATTTTAAAATGAGCTCCTCTTTCTCCATAAAGAGAGCGCAAAACAGGGTATTCTTCAAACACAAGTTCTTTAGTAATAACTTCCTCTTTTACGTTTTCTAAATTCATCTAAAGCTTCACCTCTTTACTAAATTATCTAATTTTAGAGTTATTTAAATAATAATTGAATTTAGAATAATTTCAAGAGATTCTTTAATTTTCTTCTATTTTAAAAATTTGACAAAAGATAACTTGGGTATTAAAATACTCAAGCTAAATCTGATAATCAATCTTTGGAGGTGAAATAAAATGATAAAAAAAGAAAAAAGTTTCATTATGGAACAACAAGATAAAAAATTAAGAGAACAGCTTTCCAAAATAAAACATAAAATACTTGTTATGTCTGGAAAGGGTGGGGTAGGGAAAAGCACTGTAGCAGTAAATATAGCTGTAGGTTTGTCTTTACAAGATTTTATGGTAGGACTTTTAGATGTAGATTTACACGGTCCTAATGTTCCTAAAATGCTTGGTGCAAGAGATTTGAAACTTTCAAGAAGACCTGATGGAAGATTAGGTGCAATTAAATACTCTCCTAATTTAAAGTTTCTTTCTATTGAGCCTTTGTTACCTTCTGAGGATACAGCTATCATCTGGAGAGGACCTATTAAGCATTCTGCTATAAGACAGTTTATAGGAGATATAGATTGGGGAGAATTAGATTATTTAGTAATTGATTCACCTCCCGGAACAGGTGATGAACCCTTAACAGTTGCAAAAACTATACCTGATGCCTATGCTCTTATAGTAACAACCCCTCAAGAGGTATCTTTAATAGATGTTAAGAAAGCAATAAGATTTTGTCAAAAAATAAAATTAAGAATTCTCGGTATAGTTGAAAACATGAGTGGTTTTATTTGCCCCCATTGCGGTAAACCTGTAGATATTTTTAAAAAGGGTGGGGGACAAAAATTAGCTGATGAATTAGGAATTAGATTTTTAGGTAGAATCCCTGTAGACCCACGTATAGTAGATACTGGAGATGCGGGTAAACCATTAATAGCAGCTTATCCGGAAAGTGTAACCGCTAAAGCTTTTGAAGAATTAGTTAGAAATATAATTGTTGCTACGGAAGAGATGAAAAAAGATATTTTAGAAGAAAAATTTATGAGAATAGCTATTCCTATAAGCACACCCTCTAAAATTGAAACTGATCCAGAAAAATTTGAACTTTTTGCTCTTTATGATGTAGAAAATAATAAAATTTTAGTAAAGGATGTAGTAAAAAAGGCAGAAAGTCAAGGACTAATTGATTTCTTAAAAGAACAAGTAGTTACCCATGTCCTTCTTTTTGATCCTCCAAAAGAATTAGCAGATTTTCTCTTTCAAAATGAAATAAAAGTTTTGGTTACAGATACTTCAA